>JAESFT010000564.1_pt1 | contig 19643 bp, 23 predicted proteins | sample 9269451 | NCBI WGS metagenome assembly JAESFT01 (sample SAMN14502557, study PRJNA617106) | algae metagenome | isolation source: Scytonema hyalinum WJT4-NPBG1 and co-occurring heterotrophs from well... | place: USA: Mojave Desert, Joshua Tree National Park, California | collected 2006-05-25
CTGCGCTATCTAGTCCATTCGATGCAATGTCCGCCTCATCGCCGAGCGCGGGAATCCATGGCCAGGTTCGACCAGCGCCACTATCCGTGGCATCGGCCCATTCGATGGTTGACCGCGAGGCCTAGCCGGAGATGAGCGGGGTCTTACCCAGCCAAGTCCTTTCAACGAGTTGATCCACCACGAAGCGAGCGACATCCTCCCGCGAGATGGTACCTCCATGGAAGCCCGAGAGGTTCGTGAGAACGCGGATCTGCCCGGTTCCTGCTTTGTTGTTCAAGACCGTCGGACGCACGAGCACCCAGTCCAAGGCGCTGGCACGTACCAATTCCTCCTGTCGCTCTTTGTCCTCGTATACCTTCGCAAGCAGAAGCGGCTGGATCACACGGTCATAGAGAATGCCACCATGGCCCCGGCTATCACCGGCGCCCATCCCCGTGATGCACACAAGACGCTTGGTGCCGCTGACCTGCATGGCAGTAATCAGTGCCTTCGTGGCTGTCGAGAGAAGCGTAACCTCCTTAAACGGGCTCACGCCCGTACCTAGGGCGCTGATCACACACTCGCACCCCTCCAGCGCTTTCAAGAGGGCAGCTTCGTCGCGGGCGTCTCCTGTCACCAGATGAACGCCCGATAAAGCCAGTGCGCGCTCCGGCGACCGGACGAGGGCCGTCAATGAATGCCCCCGCGTCTGTGCCTCCCGGACAATCTCGCGACCGGTTCCCCCGGTCGCACCCAGTATCAGAACTTTCATAGCTTTGTTCCTCGGGACGCTCGATGTCAGCACAGATCTAAGATCAGGCTTGCTTCCAGACGGCTACGGTACGGGCGGCGAACTCCCTGTAGGAGCGGAGCGGCCGTCGCAGGAGCGTCTCAAGTCTGCCGATCTCGTCTTCGTCCCCAAGCATGCCGTCGAGCTGGAAGCGCTCCGCCATCAGCCGCATGTCATAGGCCATCCAACTGGGGGTGAATGCCTTCAGAGACTCTTCGAACGGCTTAGTGTCATCACCTCCATAGAGGATGGGTCGACCAAGCACCTCCGACCAGATGGCCGCGATCGCCTCGCCCGTCAGTCGGTCGGGTCCGACGACGGTGATAACCTCCCGAGGCAATGGGGTTGCCGTACGCTGCCGCCGCAGGAGTTCGGCGACCGCGAGATCGGCGATGTCCCGGCTGTCCACCATCGATAGCCCCAGACGGCCAACCGGCATCGGGTACACACCGTACTCCATGAGCGGGGTTTTCAAGCTCGTGTCATTGTCCATGAAGTAGGCGGGCCGAAGGATGGTGGCGGGCATGTCGAACTGCTCGATCATGCGCTCTACGATGTACTTGCCCGCAAAATGAGGAACGTTCGCATAGAGTTCGCTGTGGATCACCGAGAGATAGACGATCCGCTCGACCCCGGCCTCGCGGGCGAGGTTGAGGGTGATCAACGCCTGGGTCACCTCATCAGGCGTGACCGCATTCAGCAGGAAAAGCGTACTCACCCTCGACAAGGCTGAGCGCATCGATTCGATGTCCATCAGGTCCGCACGGACCACCGTGACACCCTCCGGAACGTTTGCTTTCGACGGATCTCGTACAAGGGCGTGAACGTCCGCGCCCTGTTGGGCAAGCCCGGCTACGACCTGCCTGCCGATGGTTCCTGTGCTTCCGACGACCAGTATAGTCATGCTGAGGCTCCTTACCTGGGACGGCTGCGTGCCATCACCCTTCAGAAAGCTAAGTGTTCCACATCTGGCCAAATAGACGCATAATTGGGATAGGGCGTCTCACTGACGGAACGATGATGGATCTTCTTGCGATCGCAGACTTCAACCTCGTGGCAGCCCACGGCGGTGTCGGACGGGCGAGCCGCGCCAGCGGCCGTCCCAAGGCGACCCTGTCGCGGCGCGTGGCAGAGCTGGAGGAAAGCCTGGGCGTCCGGCTGTTCGAGCGGGGCTTGCGCAACCTCCGGCTGACGGAGGAAGGCCGCGCCCTGCATGAGCGCACAACTGTCCTGCTGACAGAAGTCGCCCATGTGGCGGAGGACATTGGATCCGGCACGGAACGGCCAAGGGGCCGCTTGCGCGTAAGCGCGCCGTCCCTGTTCTCCCACTTGGCCATGGGACGCATCGCAGCCGGCTTTGCCGCTGCTTATCCCAACGTGCGTCTGGAGGTGACCGTCGAGGACCGGCCTGTCGATCTCATTGAGGAGGGGTACGACGTGGTCATCCGGGTCAATCCGCATCCAGACGACGTGCTCGTAGGCAAACGCTTCCTGCGTGACGAGCTTCTGATGGTTGCGGCTCCCACTCTCGTACCGCCGCAAGCGGGAGAAATGGGTGCTTCCCCCGTACGGGTGGTCGTGCTGACAACAGCGCGCGAGGACGCCGAGTGGACGATCGTGGCCGGCTCGGGAAGCCTGACACTCAGCCCCGATCCCGTCCTGCGGCTGGGGACCCTTACGATGGTGCGCGATGCTGTTGTGGCAGGCGCAGGCGCAGCGCTGCTTCCGCGCTCACTGGTGACCGATGACTTGGCGGAAGGCAGGCTGGTTTCCTGGGGCAAGGCATCCAGGAAGGACACGGAGATCTGGGTGCTCTACAGCTCCCGACGCTTGCTCAGCAGCAAGGTCTCTGCTTTCGTCAGCTATCTTGGCACCACCTTTCCTGAAGGGTCTCCTGACGAACTCGGCGCGATGGCGAGGCGTTAGGCGAAGGCCCATAGCCTGTGTGGCAACCCGATCTCTGACCTGAGATCCTACCGACTTTAGACTTCGGTTTTGCTACTTTTCGAGCCTCAACCGGCAAGGTTCAGCAAAGCCTGCTCGATTACTCCTGCACCAGGCGGCCTGGTTTCAGGCGGAAATGACTTGAGCTCTTCTCCATGACAAACATCCTACTTCCCGACGTCGGCGTTACAATGGCGCTGGTGGCCAACCTGCAGGCGAGCCTGCCGGATTTCGGTCGCGTCGTCGATCAGCACGGACATCCAGCTCCCGCCTTGCGACAGCTCGGTCTCGTTCACTGGGAGAACGGACGCTTCGATACGGCGGCCCGGACGTTTGAGGCGGCACTCTCGCTTCTCCCCGAAGATCCTGACCTGTGGCGTGACCTGGCAGGCGTCTACAGCGCCTCGGATCGGGACGAGCAGGCTCTGACGGCGATCCGGAAGTCCCTGGAACTCGATCCCCTCAATGCCCAATCCTGGCAGACCCTTGCGAGCATCGGAGACCGGCTGGACGATGTGGAGACGGCCGAGGACGCCTACCGCCGCACGATCGCTCTCAATCCGAAAGCTTCTGCTGCTCATCTCGGACTCGGCCTGCTGCTGTTCAGGAAAAAGCACTACGAAGAGGCGCTCGCCGCCTTGCGCATCTCCGTTGAGATCGATCCTGTCAACGGCGTCGCCCATTTTGCCGTTGGCCACCTGTCCTTCATCACATTCGACTTCGCAGGCTGCGCGAGAGCCTTCGACGCGGCCGCCCGTCTGACATTGGAGCTTGATACGCTTACTCGGCAGAAACGGGCCCGCGCCGTGACATTTCAGGCCATGATCGAAGGTCGTGTTCAGGAAGCCCTTCAAAACTACAACGAGATCGCAGGCGAGGACCGCGAGGATCTCGACATCATCACGCGCGATGCCTTCTCGGTGCTCAGCGCCGCCGGTCATCTTGAAGCGGCGGCTGCGATCGGACAGATCCGGCTTGCCGAGAAGCCCGATGATCCAGTGCGGCGCTATCTGCTCGACGCCGTCCTCGGACGAAGCATGATGTCGGCTCCCACGGACTACATCGAAACCTACTTCGATCAGTTCGCGCCCCAGTTCGACAGCAAGCTCACCCAGACGCTCCAATACAACGCTCCGCGCCAGATGGCGCAGCGCGTGGCAGAGCATCGGACCAGCTTCAAGCACATGCTCGACCTTGGCTGCGGCACAGGGCTTGCCGCCGCAGAATTGCAGCCGCTGGGCGCTACATTGACCGGGGTGGACATTTCCGCGGGCATGCTGGCCGAGGCGGAGAAGCGAGGCGGATACACCGAACTCGTCAAGGCCGAGGCGGTCGCTTACCTCGAGGCGGCGCCGAACCGCTTCGATCTCGTCTTCGCGGCGGATTCCTTGATCTACTTCGGCGATCTCGAACCGGTCCTGCGCGCTGCGGCCGGCGCCCTGGTGCCAGGAGGGCTCTTCGCCTTGAGCATCGAGCTTGCCTCCGGAGACGGCTTCACGCTACAGCCCTCCGGCCGGTTTGCGCACTCGCTCGCCCACCTCAAGGCAGCGGCCACCGATTTCGTCATCCTGGAGGCCGTCGACAGCAACATCCGGCTTGAGGCAGGCCGCCCAGTGCCCGGTCTCTACGTCCTCCTAGAAAGGCGCTGACGGACTGCAGAACCGTTGATCCGCGAATCATCGGCACTATGACCACTTCGGATCCACAAGCGGCGGCAGAAGGAGTGATCGGACGTTCACTCACTGAGCGAGTGCGGATAATTCGGCTCAGGGTCAGCTTCATGCCGACACCGGACGCGAGATCCCAGTCGATGAGCCTATGCTCATCGACTGGGATCGCCTTAGGGATCAAGGACGCCCCTCCACCTGTCCTTCTCTGTAAAAGAGCATTCCGCCGTGGTGGAGTACGCCATCGATAAACTCACCGTCGGCCGTAAATCCCGTGTCATCCCAGTATTCGATTGTGTTGCCGCGAACTTCATAGCGCCCCTGATAGGCACTCCGGCGGGTGCCCCGCGCCTCATCGTAACGGCCGTTCGGAAGAAGCTCCTGACGAATGTGGCCGTCCTTGGTGACCCACATTCCAAGATAAGGGTGACTTGCCATCTCTCTTCCATCCTTGAATTGGGGATGATCATTGCCCGCGGGCTGCCCGAATGCCCATGATGCAGCGCTTATCGCGGCCGCGGCCGCGAAGGGGAGTATGCTCCGTGTCATCGAAGGACTCCTTCCTCTAATGAGGGCTTGTGGTCGGACGAACGACGACTTCGCTCACGTCCACGTCCAGAGGCTGATCGATGGCATAGCGGATCGCTCGAGCAATGGCGTCCGGATCGATGGCGTTCCTGCGAAACTCCCGCATGGCCGCACGGGCGGTCTCGTCGGAGATGGTCTCGGCAAGCTCGCTCGTGACGACGCCAGGCGAGATCACCGTGACCCGCAACCGGTCCGTCTCTTGCCGAAGGCCGTCCGAGATCGCCCAGACCGCATATTTGGTCGCGCAATAGACCGCAGCCGTTGGCGAGACCCGATGCGCCCCGATGGACGCGACATTGATAATGTGACCGGAACCTATGGCCTCCATGTGAGGCAGTACGGCGGCTATGCCGTTCAGAACACCCTTGATGTTCACATCAACCATCTGGTCCCACTCGTTCACCTTTAGGGCATTGAGAGGCGACAGAGGCATGATGCCCGCATTGTTGACGATCACGTCGATGCGCCCGAACTCCTCGAGCGTCGCAGACACGATCCTGGAAAAGTCCTCCCGCAGGGTCACATCGAGCCTGTGCGCCCGCGCGATGCCGCCGGACGCCTCGATGCGGCCGACCAGGTTTTGCAGACGATCCGTCCGGCGCGCCCCTACGATGACCACGTGGCCGGCCCTGGAAAGCTCAAGGGCCACTGCTTCGCCGATCCCGCTGGAGGCGCCGGTGATCAGCACGATCTTCATCTCGGACATAGCTGTTTCCTTTCACCCAAGCCTGTGTTCGAAGGTTCGATTCCGTCTCGGCCTGACGCCGATGGGCAGAAGATAGTGTGATCGACCTGCGCAATCGACTTGCCAATCGTGAACGTACTGATTAGATTTTGTCACCAATGACTACGGATCTTGCCGGCATCACCGTTTTCGTCACCGTCGCGGAAGCACGCAGTTTCCGGGCTGCGAGCGAACGGCTGGGCGTGACGCGATCCGCTGTCAGCCAAGCGATTCGGCGCCTTGAGGAGCGGATGGGAGTCGCCTTGATTCAGCGCACGACCCGCAGCGTTCATCTGTCCGAGGCGGGAGAGCGGCTCTATCAGGCCGTGCGCCCTGCGCTCGATGATCTCGGCACAGCGATCGAAGCCGTTGGCGAGTTGCGCCACCAGCCGACCGGCATGCTGCGCATCACGGTCTCCTCCATTGCCGAGAGATTCCTGAGCGGCCCGTTGCTGGCAGGATTTCTCGCGGCCTTTCCCGACATCCACCTCGACCTCACCGTCAGCGACGAGGAGTTCGATATCGTCGCCGAGGGCTTCGATGCGGGAGTGAGGCTTGGGGAGGTGATCGAGCAGGACATGATCGCCGTCCCGGTATCGGACGAGCAGCGTCAGATGGTCGTGGGGTCCCCTGACTACGTGGCGCGACATGGCGTCCCTGCGCATCCGCGAGATCTTTCGGCCCATCGTTGCATCGGCTGGCGTCCAAGTCCCCAGGTTGCTCCCTATCGATGGGAATTCACTGAGAACGGGCATGATTTCGACGTGGCGGTAAACCCTCGCGTGACCACCAACGACATGAGAGTGATGATCCGCTTGGCCTGTGCAGGAGCCGGCCTGACGTTCGGCATGGAAGAGACCTTCCGCCCCTATATTGAGCGTTCCGAACTCGTCCCGCTTCTCGAAGAGTTCTGTCCGCCGTTTCCCGGGTTTTACCTCTACTATCCAACCCGCAGGAACGTGCCGCTGAAATTGCGCGTCCTGATTGACTACCTGCGCCAGAGGCGGCGCACAGCATAATCTGGCTGTCGCCGATGGAGATGTCTCGGATCTCCTGAGCCCTCTGCTCCTCACGGATGTTTGCGTAGATCCGGCGAGCGACTGAATGAAGGTTCTGTCGTGAGCCGAAGAGACCGGGTGTCATATGGACGTCATGGAACCGGGCCTAAGCTGCTTCGGAGTCTACCCAGGCTCGTTGCGTCTCCACGATCAGGACACCCAACATGAGCATTGGGATCGTGCTTCTCATCATAACCGGCCTGCTGTTTACGGCAGCTCTTCCGGCTTGGCCCTATAACCGGGGGCAGGATTCCCGCCCGAGCATTAGCTTTGGTCTCCTGATGCTTATGATTCTCATGCTGCTCGGAACGGGCCGCCTTTGAGGATCCGTCGAACCACTTCCATTCGTCCGAACTGATGAGCAATTTGGAACGAGTGCGCTCCCCCATTACAGGCGGGCATCAATACCTCGTTCCCGTTGCCATTCCGTTTGCATGCTTGCCGGATATTCGGAAAAGATCTCTGCCGCTCGCAGACACGGGACTATGGACTCCAAGGTCCCTCGACCGATAACCCGCTGGCTCGTTCAGCATGTATCGCCTCAGATCTCGTGCGCGACCCCGGCCTTGCGGTACAGGAACCCGATCAGGCGGCGCGCTCCGTCCCGTGGGGCCTGATCGTTCACGATCGTCAGGTCGACCTCAAGTGGAGGCATCTCGCGCGAGCGCTCAAGCCGGGCACCGAGATCGGCGTCGTCACCCCTGCCCCGCCCGGCCAGGCGGGCAGCAAGAACTTCGCGCGGTGCTGTGATCTCCACGACCGACACGTTGGGGAGCTGCTCTCGTGCGGCTTCGACCACTGTCCGTGACACATTGCAGACGATGATCCGACCCTCAGCCGTCTGGCTCAGACAGAGACCCGGGATGGCGTAGCCATGGCCATGCGCCCGCCACGCGAGTGTAAATTCGCCCTCGACCATGCCTTTTTCGAAGGCAGCATGGTCGATCGAGTCGTGCTCCTCCCAAACAGACGAGGAGCGTGTCACCAACCGTCGCGGGAAGACGAACCGTGGGCTGGCCGCGAGTGCCTGACTCGCCAGCTGGAGGAGCGTGTCCTTACCGGCCCCGCTGGGACCCACAACGAGAACGAAACCGCCCAGCATTGTCAGATGATCCGCTTGCCGCCGCGCCAGACCTCGCGGACGACCGGCGTTTCGCCCTTGATATGCACGCGCACCAGATCCGCCCGCTTTCCGATGGCGATCTCACCGCGATCCAACAATCCAGTGGCTGAAGCGGGGTTCTTGGTAACCGTACGAACAGCCTCGGGGAGCGTCATCTGCGGAACGCGGCGCGGCAGGTCGAATGCCGCCATGAGCAGGCTTGCGGGGACATAATCGGAGGACAGGATGTCGAGCACGCCCTCGCGGGCCAGGGTTTCCGCCGCGACGTTGCCGGAATGCGAGCCACCCCTGATGAGGTTCGGAGCCCCCATCATGACAGTGATGCCCTCGGCATGGCTTGCCTTGGCCGCCTCCAGCGTGGTGGGAAACTCGGCGAGAGCGACACCCTCCTGAATGGACTGCTCCACTTCCTCCAGTGTCGTGTCGTCATGACTCGCCAGAGGAATACTCCTGTTCTTCGCGACCGACACGAGGGCCGGGCGGTTGACCGCTGACCGGTCGCCGTTCGAGCGCTGCTTCTCGGCAACCATGCCCTCGAACTCTGCCAGGGATTTTCCCATCTTGCCGCTGTAGTAGATCTGGTATTTCGCCAAGTCCCGGAACTGTCGCTGACCGGGGGTGTGGTCCATGAGCGATATCAGCCCGACGGGATAGCGAGTCACGAAATCCTCGACCATCTCGACGACGCCGGGCGACGGGATCTCGCAACGCAGATGCGTCAGGTGCTCGGAGCGGAGCAGACCATGGCGGCGGGCCTCGTCAATGGCGCCTGCCAGCTCGATGAGCTCCGCGCCGAGGCCTCCACCGTCGACATCCACGCCGGCACGCAGGCTGTCGAAGACCGTCGTGATGCCCGACGAAGCGATCTGCGCATCGTATGCCAGGACCGCTCCGAGCGGGTGCCAGCGCACCTTCGGACGAGGCACGTAATGGCTCTCCAGGTGATCCGTATGAAGTTCGACCAGCCCGGGGATCAGATAATCCCCTTCGAGGTCGAGGCCGCGCTCCGGCGACCTTCCCCCGCCCATGTCGATGATGCGACCATCCTCCATAGCCGCCCAGCCGGGCAGGACCTCGTCTGACAGGATGATGTTTGCGTTTTGCAGGATAGTGATGCGGTCGGTCATCGATTCGGCTCCCTGTCACGCCGCTTTAGCGGCGAAGTGCGTCACGTCGACGACACGCGTTGCGACCTTGTCGCGGACATCCTCGTCGTGGAAGATCCCGATGACGGCGGTGCCCGCCTTCTTCTTGCGCTCGATCAGGTCCACGACCACGGCCCTATTGCGGGCGTCCAGAGACGCCGTTGGCTCATCGAGGAGGAGAACCGGCCTGTCCGCAATCAGACCGCGCGCGATGTTGACACGCTGCTGTTCGCCGCCGGAGAACGTCGCCGGCGGGAGACACCAGAGCCTTTCCGGAACGTTCAAGAGCGACAGGTAGTCCCGCGCCCGATCGTGAGCGGTCTCAGGGTCGAGCCCGCCCTCGCGACCGGCGGCAGCGACGATCTCGAGTGCGCCCACGCGGGGAATGACCCGCAGGAATTGACTCACGTAGCCCATCGCGGTCCGGCGCAGCGCCAGGATCTGCCGCGGCTCGGCTGCGGCAATGTCGATCGTATCGCGGCCATCGCGGAACCAGATATGACCTGCATCGCAGCTGTAGTTGCCGTAGACGATCTTGAGAAGAGACGACTTGCCGGCTCCGGAAGGCCCCCCGAGCACGACGCACTCCCCAGGGCCCGCCGAGAAGGTGACGTCGGATACGACATCGAGGCGTACGCCCTCGTGCAGGTGCAGGGTAAAGGCTTTCGAGACGCGGTCGAGCTGGACGAGAGGTTGCATGGTCAGGCCGCCAGGACAGAGGAGACGAGAAGCTGGGTATAGGGCTGGTGCGGATCGTCGAGGACACGGTCGGTCAAGCCCGCCTCGATCACCCGGCCACCCTTCATGACCATCATCCGATGCGACAGCAGCCTTGCGACGGCGAGGTCGTGCGTGACGATGATGACGGCGAGACCAAGCTCGCTCACGAGGCCGCGGATGAGATCGAGCAGGCGTGCCTGTACCGACACGTCGAGGCCGGAGGTCGGCTCGTCCATGAAGACGAGGCGCGGATGGGTCACGAGGTTTCGCGCGATCTGAAGGCGCTGCCGCATCCCGCCCGAGAAGGCTTTGGGGATGTCGTCGATACGGCTCTGGTCGATTTCGACGCGATCCAGCCAATCCAAGGCCTTGCCGCGAATGTTTCCGTAATGGCGCGCTCCAACGGACATCAGCCGCTCGCCGATGTTGCCGCCAGCGGAGACGCTCATGCGCAATCCTTGAGTGGAATCCTGGCGCACGATGCCCCAGTCCGTCCGCAGCAAGAGGCGCCGCTCAGCCTCGGTGAGTGAGGCCAGATCACGCGCAATGCCGTCGCGCATGCGGTAGCGGATCGAACCGGCACTGGCCTCCAGTTCCGTCGACAGCAGGCTGAGCAGGGTCGATTTTCCCGAGCCGGATTCGCCGACGACGGCGAGAACCTCGCCCTCGTAGAGATCGAACGAAACATCGGCACAGCCGATCCGCTCGCCGTAATACTTGGTCAGGCCGCGAACGGACAGAAGCGGAGCGTCCGGGATGTCATGCATGGTCGTTGTCTCCGGTGAGGGCCGCAGGCGCATCGGCGAGCATGGCGCCGCGATGGCCATCCGCCCGGCGCCCCTCGCAGAAGTCGCTGTCCGAGCAGACGAACATGCGACCGCCGCGGTCGTCCATGATGACCTCGTCGAGATAGACGCCTGTGGCTCCGCACAAGGCACAGGGTTCCTTGAAGGTCTGGATGCGGAAGGGATGATCCTCGAAGTCGAGGCTCCTCACGTCCGTATATGGAGGAACGGCATAGATCCGCTTCTCACGTCCGGCCCCGAAGAGCTGCAGAGCCGCCATCCGGTGCATCTTGGGATTGTCGAATTTCGGCGTAGGAGAGGGATCCATGATGTAGCGGCCCGCCACCTCGACCGGATAGGCATAGGTCGTGGCGATATGGCCGTGCCGGGCGATGTCCTCGTAGAGCTTCACATGCATCAGGCCGTATTCGGCGAGCGCATGGAGCTTGCGCGTTTCCGTCTCCCGCGGCTCCAGGAAGCGGAGGGGTTCCGGAATTGGTACCTGGTAGACGATCACCTGTCCTTCCTTGAGGGATTCCTCCGGAATCCGGTGGCGGGTCTGAATGATCGTTGATTCACGGGTATGGGTTGTCGTCCGCACCCCGGCCGTGCGCTCGAAGAACCTGCGGATCGACACCGCGTTCGTGGTGTCGTCGGAGCCTTGGTCGATGACCTTCAGCACGTCGTCCTGTCCAAGGATCGATGCCGTCACCTGCACACCGCCCGTGCCCCAGCCATAGGGCATCGGCATCTCACGCGAGGCGAATGGCACCTGATAGCCTGGGATCGCGATGCCTTTCAGGATCGCACGTCGGATCATGCGCTTCGTCTGTTCGTCGAGATAAGCGAAATTGTAGCCCGTCTCCGGCCCAGGATCGATCGTGACGCGAGTGCTCATTCGGCAGCCTCCGAGAGGGGGTGGGCCCGCGTGCGCTCGTGCTCGGCGCGCATGCGGCGCACGAGATCGAGTTCCGCCTGAAAGTCGACGTAATGCGGCAGCTTCAGGTGCTCGACAAAGCCTGTCGCCTGCAGGTTGTCCGCATGGGAGAGCACGAACTCCTCGTCCTGCGCCGGCGCCACGATGTCTTCGCCCAGCTCGCGGGCCCGCAAGCTGCGGTCGACGAGCGACATGGCCATGGCCTTGCGTTCGCTCTGACCGAAGACAAGACCATAGCCGCGCGTGAACTGGGGCGGCACCGCGGCGGATCCTTTGAACTGATTGACCATCTGGCACTCCGTCAAGGTCAGACGGCCAAGCGGCACTGCGAAACCGAGTTCCTCAGGGATGAACTCAACCTCGACCTCTCCCACCCGGACCTCGCTCACAAAAGGATGAGTGCGGCCGTATCCGCGTTGGGTGGAGTATCCGAGTGCCAGCACGAAGCCCTCGTCGCCTCGCGCGAGCGCCTGCAAGCGCAGGTCCCGCTCAGCGGGAAAGCTCAACGGCTCACGGGTGAGATCGCCCACGGGAGTATCCCCTTGCGGCGCGCTCGATGCTTCGATGAGGCCCTCGGCACCGAGGAGATCGGTCACCCGCGGGGCGCCTCGCTCCTCCGGCGGCAAGTCGGCTTCGGCTGGCGCCTGAGGAGCCTCGCCGTTGGCCTCAAGCATGAAGTCGAGAAGACGGTGCGTATAGTCGAAGGTCGGACCCAGAACCTGCCCGCCTGGCAGATCCTTGTAGGTTGCCGAGATGCGTCGCCGGATCTCCATCCGGGCCGTGTCCACCGGTTCGGAATAGCCGAAGCGCGCGAGCGTGGTGCGGAACGCACGCACCAGGAACACCGCCTCGATCAGGTCGCCCCGCGCCTGCTTCAGCGCCAGCGCCGCAAGCTGACGATCATACAGGGAACCTTCTGTCATCACACGGTCGACGAGCAGACTCATCTGCTCAGATATCTGCTCCGGTGAGAGCTCCGGCACCGAAGGATCGCCGCGCCGTTCATGGGCAAGAAGCCGATGAGCGTTTTCGATGGCAGCTTCGCCGCCCTTCACGGCCACATACATGGCTCAGACCTCCTCGAGGAGACAGGTGGTGCGCGGCAGGCCGGCAACCTGGCCCGGCGCAGTGAGCAGAACGTCCAAGCCGAGCGGGAACAGCGAGCGATTCCCGCGGACGATATCAGCGAGTTCGCAGGGCCAGGGCGAGGCCAGCAGGTTCTCGCGGTCCGCGATTCCCGGCCCTTCCAAGAGCCAGCCCGGCGCGTTGGAGAGGTGCGACACGGCGAACACGAGGGTTGTCGAACGATCCGGATAATCCGCCGTGCCGCGAGCAAATCGCTCGATGGGCAGACGCGAGGCCGAGTTGGCGACGAGCGCGAAGGCAGCCTCGGCCGGATCGTTCACGACCGCAGCGCCCGCGTGGAACCGGAGGAACTCCGCGACAGCCGGTACGGCTGCAAGTTCGGCGTCTATCCAAACCGGCGCCTCATGGTCGGTGAGAGCAAGTGCAACGGCCGCAAGCTCCGGTGTCAGCGGACTGGGCGGATCGAGATCGCTCCGCAAAGATTGAAGACGTCCCGGGTAAGCAAAGGCGTTCATCACGGCGCGGAACACTTGCTGGGCATCCGCGACAGGATCGGCAAAACCAAGAGAGAGGGCTGCCATCAGTCTTCCCCCCGCACAATGGTGAAGAAATTCACTTGCGTTGCCGCCGTGCGGCGCTCCCGCAATGTCTGTTCATCCGAGAGGCGAAGCTCGATCGGCTTGAGCGCCTCCTCCGTCTGCTGGCCGTATTGGGAATTCTGCAGGAGGGCATCGATGACGGCAGCCATGCGGGCTTTCTGGGCATCCCGCCCCAGTTGATAGGCAAAGCCCATCTCTCCGCTCGCGAGCCTCACGGCGGCTCGTGTGACGGTAGCCTCGCCGAAATTGAACGGAGCGCCGTCGCCGCCAATGCGACCTCGGACCATGACGAGGCCCGTCTCCGGCCGGCGGAGGTCCTCCACACCACCGTCGTAGCGGAGTTGATTGAGAACACCCTGCAAATCGGAGCCCTCCGCATCGGCGCAGAGAGCCATGGCCCATCGGCGACGTGCGACCAAGCCGTCGACCGGGGTAGCAGTGGATCGGGGGGTAAAAGCCATGGGCGAATCCCTCATTGGCAGGAGCGCTGTACTGTTGTATATACAACTAGACAACATGATCAAATGAAGTTTTGATGACAGACAGACCCCATCCCGATCCGAGCGCCTCCACACCTCTCGCCCGCGGTGCAGGCCTGACCGCCTGGCGGCAGATTGCCGACCTTATCGAAGCTGAAATTGCAGAAGGCCTCTTCAAGCCGGGAGAGAGGCTTCCGGGAGAGACGCAGCTCGCCCAGCGGTTCGGCGTCAACCGCCATACCGTGCGCCGGGCTATGGCTGCTCTCGCGGCGCAAGGGCTCGTGCGCGCCACCCAGGGCGGCGGCACCTTCGTGGAGGCCAAGCCCCTGCCCTACACCATCGGCCGCAAGACGCGCTTCTCCGAAGTCATGGCCAAAGCGGGGCGCGAAGCGAGGGGCGAACTCATTCGCTCTGCCGAGGCCGTTGCGAGCGAGGAGGTCGCCGAGGCGCTTGGGATCGCGGTCGGCTCGCCGGTTCTTGAGCTGATCACGCTTCATCGGGCAGATGAGGTTCCAATTTCTATGGCCAGGACGTGGCTGCCTCTGCCGCGTTTCGCTGGATTCGACGCCACTTATCGAAAGTTGGGCTCCCTCACCCGCGCCTATGCGCGACACGAAATCTCCGACTATTTCCGTCTGTCGACCCGCATCTCCGCCAAAATCGCGAGTCCCGAAGAAGCCGTTCGTCTCGAGCTTTCCCCCGGACGCGTCCTCCTCGTGGTCGATAGCATCAATGTCAACCAGTACCGACATCGAATTCAGGTCACACGGTCCCTGTTCAGCGCCGACCGGGTCGACCTCGTGATCGAGCAGTAAAACGCGTCACGCTCTCGGCTGCCGCGGCGACCCGATGATCGAGGAGCGCAGCCGTGCGGACACGGCATCGATGATGGCCACCATGATGAGGATCATGATCACCAGGAACGACACCGCTTGCCATTCGAGCGTACGGATCTGCTCGGCCAGATGGAGCCCGATGCCGCCGGCGCCGACGATCCCGATGATGGTGCCGGAGCGGGTGTTCGACTCGAAGAAGTAGAGCACCTGCCCGGCCAGCACCGGAAAGACCTGGGGCAGGATGCCAAATCGAATCCGGTTCAGGCGGGAACCGCCCGTTGACGCGATTCCCTCGACGGGCTTCTTGTCCGCCGCCTCAATGGCCTCTGAGAACAACTTCCCGAAAGTGCCGATATCGCTCGTCATGATGGCAAGCACCCCGGCGAAAGGGCCAAGACCGACGACATTGATCCACAAAAGCGCCCAGATCAGCGTATCGATGCCACGGATGCCGTCGAGCAGCCGACGCGACGCAAACTGGACCAGACGATTGATCGTGGTGTTCCGCGCCGCGATCAGGCCGATCGGAAAAGCGATGAGGGCGGCAAGCAAAGTCCCCAGAAAGGCAATGGCGACGGTTTCGGCAAGAGCATTCAGGAAGGTGAAGAACTTCGCCCAGCTTCCCGGATCGGGTGGGAGCATGAGCCAGAGGAGTGAGCCCAATTGTCCAAATCCGGCGAGGACCTTCTGGAAGGAAAACTCAAGACGCCAGAAGCCGAACGCAAACAGGCCCAAGAGCAATGATATGATGCCGATGACGGTCGCACGGTGACGCCACGAAGGCGCAAATAGCTCAGGATGACGGGCCCTCGCCGCCTGTATGTCGGCCTGGATAGCCCTGGCTGAGACCTTCATGGCCGTTCCTCGCGGCTGATGAGGGCGTGGCGCAACCGCTCGGTGCCCAGATCGATCACCGTGACGGTGAGAATGATGAGGAGAAGGAGAGCCGAGACGTCGGCATAATAAAATTTGCGGATCGCCTCGATCAGGTCCTGCCCGATCCCGCCCGCGCCAACGAAGCCCATGACGGAAGCACCACGCACGTTGATCTCGAAGCGCAGCAGCGTGTAGCTCGCGAAATTCGACAAGACCTGAGGCACGACGGCGAAACGAACCGTCTGACTGAAGCCGGCACCGGTCGCGACGGATCCCTCCACTGACTTCATGTCAATGTTCTCGACCACCTCGGAGAACAGCTTCCCGAGAGCGCCAATTGTATGGATGACAATGGCCAGCACGCCCGGGATGGGTCCAAGCCCGAAGGCGATGATGAAGACCAATGCGAAGACGATTTCCGGAACAGTGCGGCAGAATTCGAGAAGGCGCTTGACACCGGTCCGAAGCCACGGGTTCGGCATCAGGTTGGCGGCGGCCGAAAAACAGAGCAGAAAAGCCCCGATAGCACCGAGCGCCGTCCCGAGATAGGCGATCAGAAGCGTGTCGGCGAGCAGAAGTGACCACTTCTTCAGGCCCCAGAACCATTCGGCAGGATCGGTCCAGACCCGCTGCCCGACCACAGGCCCGCTGTCGAAGGTCATGATCCGATCGAAATAGCTGAAGAAGTTCCAGAAATTGGCAATCAGCTTAAACAGATCGACCTGTGCGACCCAGCCCGACAGAAGCATCAGGCCGATTGTGATGCCGACAAGTGCCAGTGAGCGCGCGCGCTTGGCCCGAGCGGCGTCGTGATATGCCTGCATCAGAATGGCAAGCCGGTCGTCGGTCAGGCGGGGAAGTGACGTGGCCATGGGAACCAAAGCAAGGGGGACATTCCGCTCCCGGGAGAGCGGAATGCCATCCGGAGGGTGACGATCAGGACTTCTTGCGCAGAGAGTCGACGAAAGCGTTGAGCTCGACGATCGGCTCGTAAGCTTTGTGGTCGACAGGCTGCCAGGGACCCTGCTTGCCGTCATAGATCTTCTTGAAGGCCTCAGGATCCTTCTTCGGCATGTCGAGAACAGCCTGCTTGATCTTCGCCTTCAGATCTGCCGGCAGATCGGTAAGATAAGCGAATGGCGAATTCACGATCTGATCGGACTTGAAGATCATGCGGAAGTCTTCGGCCTTGACCATGCTCTTGGCGGCCATGCGCAGCAGGTTCGACTCCTGCTCGTCGTTCCACCAGTTGAAGCCGGCATCGCAGGTCCCCTGCTGCACGCCCAGAACGGCGTTCTCATGGCTGCCGGCATAGACGACCTTGCCGAAGTACTGCTCGGGGACGATGCCCATCTTGTTCATCGAGAAACGCGGCACGTTGTTGCCGGAAGTCGAGTTGGGGTCGACGAGGCAGAGGTTCTTGCCCTTGAGATCCTCGATCGTCTTGTAAGGCGAGTTGGCCTTAACCCACAGGACCGAATAGTAGCCCTTGGTACCGTCGAGATTGCTCTCGATGGCGAAGGGCTCGATCTTGGCGCCGGTGGTGTAGGCACGGGCATACGATGACGGACCATACTGCGCGATATGAATATTCCCGGAGCGCTGCCCTTCGATGACGGCAGCGTAGTCGTTGGCAATGCGCAGCGTAACCTTCGTGCCCAGTTCCTTCGACAGGTAGTTCACGAACGGCGTCCAGCGGTCCGTCACGCCGGATGCGTTCTCCGAAGGAATGATGGCGTAGACGAGTTCGGAATATTTGGTTTTCCAATCCTGGGCCTCGGCCGCTCCCGCCATGACAAGCGAGGCAACCGCGCCGAGAACAAGGCGACGGGTCAACATGTAGGATATCTCCACGGTTTCAATGTGAAAAGCGAAAGGACGCCCTGGCGGGGCACCATCCTCAGGCCGCGTAAGCGGCCGCGGGATTGGATCTGTTTTCCTTAATGCGCTCGACTTCCACGACATCGCCGGCTTCAAGGCCGTAGAGCTCGCGACTGACCTCGTCTGTCAAATCTTGGGAACCGCCGTCGAAGACGACCCGCCCGGCGGACATGCCGACAAGGCGATCGCAATAGGCGCGCGCCAGATCGAGCGAATGGAGGTTGCACAGGATCGTAATTCCGTACTCGCGGTTGATCTTGGCCAGCGCGTCCATGACCAGGCGTGTGTTGCGTGGATCGAGCGAGGCGATCGGCTCATCGGCCAGAATGATGTCCGGCTGCTGCACCAGAGCACGGGCGATAGCGACACGCTGCTGCTGCCCACCGGACAGCTGCTCCGTGCGCTGGGCGGCGAACCCGGCCATGTCGAACTGCTCGAGGGCAGACAAGGCCATCGCCTTGTCCTCCGCACTCCACAGCTTCAGGAGGGAGCGGTAGCCGGGCGTCTGGCTGAGACGCCCCATCAGGACGTTGGTCAGGACGTCGAGACGCCCGACGAGGTTGAACTGCTGGAATATCATCGCGCAGCGGGCACGCCAGTCCCGCAGGGCCTTGCCGCGCAGATGCGTGACATTCACCCCATCATAAACGACCTGTCCGGAGGAGGGATCGACGAGCCGGTTGACGAGGCGCAGAAGGGTTGACTTGCCAGCCCCGGAGCGGCCAATCACGCCGACGAAGGAGCCGCGTCCGATCGTCAGGGAAACGCGGTCGACGGCGGTCTTCTGTCCAAATCGTCGCGACAGGTCTTCGATGACAAGCATAGTTCTACCTCGCGTTCTGAGGCTCGATTAGCTCTGTCCGATGAAGCCGAAATGACCTTTACACGACGCTTGAATGACAAATGCCAGATAGTAACAGCCGGGCGCCTTCGCACGAGACCTCTCGCAGGAAGGAAGGTGTCGCTTTCAAGGATGCACACTATACCGCTAGCATGGGGCCTCGGGCCATCGTCCTAAGGAGCCTCGTAACGCTCAAGAAAATCCTCAACCGAAAGTTTTCGGAAATCGGGAAGAGCTTGCCGAAGCCGCTCGTGATCCCAATCCCACCATGCCAAGGCCTGAAGCCTCTCCGCAATGTTATCGTCGAAGCGCCGCTTTATCCCACGGGCGGGATTCCCGGCCACGATGGCATAGGGCGCCACGTCCCGGGTCACAATCGCCCCTGCCCCGATCACGGCACCTGTTCCGATAGTCCGGCCCGGCAGAATGACGGCGCCATGACCGATCCAGACATCGTGCCCGATAGTGACCGGATAGGATCGGCGCCAGTCGAAGAACGCCTCATCATCCATCTCGTCCGGCCAATACTGACGCGAGCGGTAGGTGAAATGCGCCTGGCTCGCCCGCTGCATGGGATGATTGCCGGGATTGATGCGCACGTGAGAGGCAATCGAGCAAAACTTGCCGATCCTGGTGCCGGCGACCTCCCCATTGTGCACAATGTACGAGTAATCGCCGAGAATCGTTTCCATCAGGATCGTTCTGGCACCGACCTCGGTGTAGCGGCCGAGGTGGCAATCATGAATACTTGCCGAGGGATCGACTATAGGCGTCTCACGAAGCTGCTTCGTGCTCATCGCCGGCCCTCCAGGCCAAAACGCTCGACGATGCGGAACTGGGCCGACGGATTCTCTTGCTCCAGGAGCGTCAGTGCATCGATGACGAGCGGATGCGCGCCAACATAGCGTTCGAGACTGTCGAGCCAGCGGTGGATGCGCTCCTCCGGCAAGGAGCCTGTCAGAGTCATATGGAAGCGGAACTGATCGAACACATAAGGATATCCCCAACGTTCCAGCAATGCTTGTTGCCGTAGAGATAAGGTGTGGGTTGCGCGGCGCAGCCGGTCCTTGTCTGTCAACGGCGCCCGGAACCGGTCGAAGGCCGCAACGCATTCTGCGGCGAAGAGGGACAGGTCTGCGGACGGTGCATCCGGCGTGAGGGCAATGAAGCGGCCAAGCTGGCGGGGTGCGACTGTTCCCGCGTCGAAAGCGGGCCATTCTGCCGCAAAGCCGCGGACCGCGCTCCTGAGATCGTTGAGAGAACAGTCCTCCTGCAACCTGAAGGGCGCCTTGAGCGTGCCATGGAATCCGTAGCGGCGCGGTTCAGCCGTGCCGGAATGGAGTTCGTCCGGAGGAAGACCAGGCAGGAGCGGCTGCTCCATTGCGGCGCCCGTGTAGCAATCGTAGCCGAGCATCGTTGCACCGAGCCTGGCAAGATCCGACTCGGGCCGAGGCGTGAAGTAGAGGGCGTAGCGGGGATGAGACATGGGAACGATGCTGAACCGGAGGAATGGGTTAGATACAACTGCGCCGCGACACATCGGCCGCGGCGCCGTCAACCTTAAGGGCTGAAATCTGGAATGTCA
>JAESFT010000565.1_pt1 | contig 19633 bp, 19 predicted proteins | sample 9269451 | NCBI WGS metagenome assembly JAESFT01 (sample SAMN14502557, study PRJNA617106) | algae metagenome | isolation source: Scytonema hyalinum WJT4-NPBG1 and co-occurring heterotrophs from well... | place: USA: Mojave Desert, Joshua Tree National Park, California | collected 2006-05-25
AGCGCTCTTTGATGAAAAGATTTGTAGATGTCTGCCAAGGACAAAACAGATATATGGCGATAGCTGCATAAGACGCGCGTAAGTTCTTAGCTGACAGTTCAGCTTCACCATGTGGTGGATTGATTAGCGGTGAGAAGTGCTGTTTGACTGCTGCATTCATTTTGTTGTTCTTGCCAGAATCCACTTCAGCCAGAGTCTGACGACGCAATTCCTTAATTTCTGGCATTCTACGGAGCCTAGCAAGAGCATCAATGACCTTAGCCGATTCAACGAGTGTGTATGTAGGGTAAGCTTCTCTCTCTTCACCACGGGTTTTTGCTTGTCCAGTAAACATTACCTCAAACTGACCAACCTGTTTAAACTCAGCAGTTTTGTAAATTTCAGAGGGTCGTCTACCTGTTGCCGCAATTAATCCCGCTACTAATTCTCTGTGGTCGGTAGAAATTAGCAATTCATCAATCTTGGCTTGATACTCGTCCACACAATTGATACTTTCAAGGTTGCGTCTTTGGTCGTCCTTGCGGTCTTGTTTGGCTTCATTGTTGACTTGGTTATGCTCACGCGGGTAATTCATGTAGAGCAAGGCTAAATGTTGAGTGACGACACCCTCTTTAGTTTGCTGTGGGTATGAATTCATATCTGTCAGTTCTTGTGATTCACTCCATGCCTTGATAGCCTTGCGAATACCACTCATATAGCTAGTGCTTGATTGCTTCCAGCTATGCTCATTCAGATTGACTCTTTCTTCCTTAGCTCGTTCGACTGCTTTTTCTTGGCAGATTTGGCTGAATTCTTCTAGCTTGATTTTGCAGTATTGCTCAATAGTCGTTTTGGCTTCCAGATTGTCAAGTCCTTTGAGGAATTCGATTGTCCAAGTCTTTACCCAAACGGTGCGAATGTTCTTTTCTACGAATCTGTTGTAAGCTGTACTCATAAACTTTGTTCACTTAACTTTGTCCACACCTCTATACTAGCTACAACTTTGTACGGTGTCAATGTAGTGGACAAAGTTTTTCGGTTTATTTTCTAAAATCCGTTCGCATATAGTTCTCATATGGAAAACAGTAGATTGTACAAACTACTGTAAAAATGAGAAAAGTATTTTTATCTTAAAAAATTAAAATTATCCTAGTAATTACGTAATCGTTTTTCGCATTCACTTAGGCTACCCCAAAAATTTGTTAGGTACTAAAAATGATTTTAAGAAATAGTGAAAAAAGACCGTGTAAAAATTGTAATTTTTTTCTCACTTATAATGAATTAAATGCCAACGGACTTTGCACTAAATGTCAAAATGCTAGAGACTTAAAAATCATACATAAAATATTATTAGAAGAATCGAAACAAAGCAATGAATTAACCGAAGTAGAAAAAGTAGCTTTGGAAGCACGGGATTTTTTATTAGAATTTGCGAACTATCTTAAAGAAAAAGGTGATAGTGAATTTATAAATATTTTACAAAAAAAATATTCTAAAACATTACTTCAAAAATATATTAATAGTGGAATGAAGAAAAAGTCCAACAAGTAATTAAAATTGTCAATTACAATAGTAAGGCAAAATAAAAATATATTCTAATATTAATGTACGTTTAAGGAAACTTTCAATGGGAATTAAAATTATACCACTAGAAGAAGCTTATCCAGATGGTGGTTTTAACCAAAATAAAGGAAAGAGTTCTAATTTTTATAGTGCTGGTTTAGAATATCTTATGGTAAGTAATCTATTATTAGAAAAACGTTTGGGTATCTATAATGTTTTACTTCCAACTATACATCAAGCTATAGAACTATTTATGAAAGCGTTGATTGCCAGAATAGACTCTAATGTTGACTGTAAAAAATATCGCCATGATACTATCGAAATTCTGAAAGATTATCAAAATGAAATACCTATATTTGCATCAATTTTAGCTAATCCAGAAAGAAAAGAACTTATTAAACAGTTGAAAATTGGTTATCTGCAATTAAAATATTCTGAGGTATTTTTATATAGTCATTATGATGATATAAAGCTATGTTTTACCATTGCTGAAGAACTTGTTGATGTTTATCAGAAACTTATAGGTATTTCAAAATCATCTCATGACTTACCTAACAATATATCTAATTTACCGAATGATTAATTATATGTGATATTTATTTTTTCAAAATATCGGTGTAAGCAATATCCCGACTTTTTACTTTAGAGAATTTCACTTCCCATAAGTAAAAAGTCGGGATAGCTCAATTTCCCAACATTTTTGGGGATGTTGTGAAGGGTTGCGTCTAAATTTAAGTAATCCCCCGTATTCTAATCTCACCTTGTTTGTGGGAGATTATAAAAAAAGCCACCGCTCAACTGGCAGTGACAATGAAATAGCTACTTAGACTATATCAAAAAAATATATGAATATATACCTATGGGCTGACCTATAGGCTGCATAAATCTGATTAACTATCACTCAGGTAATACAAGTTTACTTTCCTCGCCAATCATACAGGTTTGGCGGGATTTTTTAATTTTTAATTTTCAATCAGTAGCTTAGGTAGATCATCTGAGCCGATCTGTGGAATTAGTCTGCCTTTGACTTCCATTATAAGTATTTTTACTTTTTACATTTCTCATAACCAAAAATCAGCTAATCGTTTGCTGTGGCGACTTTTGGAAGTGTAGAAATGTCGTCTAACCCATATTTCCCGACATTTTCACCAACAGGAGACAACATCGCCAGCGTTGCAGCCGCGCCCAACACCTGACTATCACTCACTTCCAAGTACTTCTGCAACTCTTCTAGGTTCCTATGCCCGGATATCTCCTGAATTACCCTCAACGGAATGCCAGCGTTGCTCATCTGGGTTAATGCAGTCCGTCTAAAGCTGTGAGTACTGACACCGATTATCCCCACTTGCTTACACGCTTCCCGTAGTATCCTTGCGGCTGAATCTTCAGCTAAATGTCCATTGCTGCGACCGGGGAACAGGTAAACATCACCCCGAATTGGGTAGTAGTTTGTCAGTAACTGGCGTAAGTCTTCAATGACTGGTATCGACCTAGTAGCCAGTTTGCCCTTAGTATTGGACTTCCTAATGATGAGCCGTGGTCTAACCTGTCCCTTGGGTGTGTAGATGTCTTCAGTCAACAGGGTACACGCTTCACGAATTCTTGCAGCAGTAAACAGACATACGCCAAACAGGGTTCTATCGCGCTCCGACTCAAATCCTTGGGCGAATACTAGCTGTATCTCAGACTGTGTGAGAATTTTGGCGCGACCGTGCCGATTAATTTTCATCGCCAAACTGTAGACCTTGTGATCTACAGACTACAACTGATGCGACCCCCAACGATACCTCATACCTAAGATGATGAAGGTAGTTTCAATAACTAAAACCTCACTATCGCTGATTGCTAGTTTCTGTGAGAGCGCACTTGTATTGCCCTGAGTCTTATTTCAGCAGCAGAGTGTCTTAGTTCAGCAGCAGAGTGTCTTATTTCAGTAGCCGTGCGTCTTGCTTCTACAGCGGCATGGCATAACTCATCTGCCGTAAGTCTTAAGGAGAAAGAAATTTCTTTATCCATTTTGTACTTAATCATTGTCTCAACGAAATCAAAGTTCTGCCATTTCTCAACTAGCAGCCTATATATTGTGTGTAACTGTAAGCAAGCATTCGTAGCGGCTATGTGTTCCTTTACAGCCCGTGAGTACAAGAAAGCAATATGAGTATTTTTTCCTTTTAAAGTTTTAATTAGTACACAAAGCCGTTCCGCTTTTGCATAGTGATGTAGGAATTTATCGTACTCTTCAAGGAACTGCTTATATTCTTGTGAACAAATTTTAGACATTTCATTTCACTTGTAAGTAGTTACTTAACAAAGTAATCACCCCTAGTTTCCTAAAACATCTGTACAAGGAATAGGTGCGTTGTTAATTTTTGTCGTATAAGTCAATGCAAAATCTTTTGTTTATTTTGAAGAATCTTTCGCTGATTAAACAAAAAAATTGCCATTTAGGATTTGTATTCATCAACACAAAAAATTTTTACAGGTATTCAGACTTGTGTATGACTTTAAAAACAGGCAAATAAATCTAAAGAAAGGTTTAAGTAGCGGTGATTGAAGACAATATTGTTTGAGAAACCGAAATGATTAGATTTTGTCCGGTACTGTGGGGGTATAGTCTGTGAACTCTTCAACATTACGTTATCTCTGGTCTGTGATTGAACAAACCCAAGCCAGTACTCTTCTTAGGCTCAATGACACAGATTTGGTCAAGCAATTATTAAAACAGCTTGACACTAAGAAACCGCTCAGTAGTGAAGAGACTAGCACCTTAAGCGCCTACCTTTACTCTAGAACCCCGTTAATCCGTGACTTAGCGATTGCACGTTTAGCATGAAGGAACGCTTAGATAATTCTAGAACAAATACGTTGCCTGATTTGATATTTCCTGTTAGATAACACTACATTACTTAAGGGGTGAATGATGATTAATTTCCTATTCCCTGCTTTGTTTGTGCTGCTACTTTTCGCGCTGCTTGGGGCAATTACTCAAATAAGTGTTGCCTTGGATGAAGAAGATGTTGAGCGCTTTACTATTTGGACAAGTATTGCTTCTGTCGTTGCTGGTTTACCAATGTTTTTGTGGTAGGAGCGCCTTTTGGTTCAGCCGACTGACTTTCATCGCTCAACTTTGTACCCTATATTACAACCTAGAGTTCTTGCAATTGTGCGTAAACTTTTAACGAACTTTGGCAACAATTAGAACGCACCTATTTAGAATTGGGTATAAGTTCATCTCCAGACTAAAACAACCGATGCGATTCACAGCTTACAATTAAAAGCCCCCAGACGTGCTACTGGAGGCTTTCGCTAAACCTCGCTAAACCTATTATCCGTTCGCTCCATACTATCGATGCGAGGATTTGCAAAACCCCTTCTAAGGTTGGAGTTTAGATGACAAAAATCTGTATTAATCGATACAGTACTGGACTACCACTTTGGATAACTAAAATCCCGCGCTTAGCTTTCACATTAAACTTTCTTCAAGATGTTGTCATAGACACATTTCCCGACATTTACCCCACAAATGATAGTATTGATAGCGCTAATACTAAAAAATTTAATCTTTACGAAATAAAAACCGTGTTAAATACTTAGAATAAGTTACAAATAGCTGTTAATCGTTTTTCAAGACTTTTTACTGCTTTTACCGCTTTTTGCTATTGAGGACATTACAATGATTAATTTTACTCATCAAAATCAATCCTTAGATGGGCTAAAAGTACTTGTAGTCGATGACAATCACGATAGCTTGGAATTAACAAAGATAATTCTTGAAAGTTTTTCTGTAGTGGTAAGGCTAGCGAAATCAGTGAAAGAAGCTTTGAAAGTTTTAACGCAGTGGGAGCCAGATGTTTTAATCAGTGATATTGCAATGCCTTATGAAGATGGTTATTCTCTAATCAGTCAAATAAGAATTTTAGAAGAATGTCAACAGTGTAAACATCTCCCAGCTATCGCCTTAACAGCTTTGACTACAGAAGATGGACGCACAAGAGCTTTTTTGTCTGGGTTTGATGTATACGAAGAAAAACCTTTAAACATTGATTCTTTAGCTGTAGTTATCGCGGAACTTGTTGAAAAACCCCTGTTTCAACATCGCTACAAACTCCGTTATAGTCACTTGTAACAGTATAGGTAAGCTTGTTTTGGACTTCGGATAAATAAAATCCCGCGCTTAGCTTTCACATTAAGCTTTCTTCGGGATTGAGGGTGTAGAGAAGTTGCATTTACAAAACCACTTAAAGTAAGGCGGTAGATGCATAAACCTGCTTATACTTTGCTAAAAGCCCCGCTAACACTCTCATATTAAGCATTAGCGAGTTAAAGATGTAGAGAATTTTTCTTTTCAAAACCTAAGTACACGTTGAAACGTTAACTTATTGGTTACGAACTAACCACTCCTCAGTTATTGCTGTTAACAAATCAGTCATTGTAACACCTAATGAGTCTGCTGCTACTTCTAATCGCTTGTAGAGGTCGGTGGGGAAGTTAGGAATGTGAAGTGTTCCATTTACTTCAGCATGATGTGGGGGTTGAGCGTGAGATTCTGTTGTTTCAGTCATAACTTTATCTTCATTGAAATAACTACTAGTGTTGCAAGTTGTAAAGCTTTCAACTTCCTATATTGGTTAGATAAATGAACTACTGACGTTAATTATCCTTACCCAATGCAAACCTTCCCTTGTGACTACAGCTAACTCTGTGTACCTAGCAACCGAGCGTACTCGTTTTTGATGATGGAATAACATTCACAAGATGTCTGTTCCAAGTCTTCTCGATTCAGGATGTTAATATTTCCACGCTTGTAGCTAATCATTCCAGCGCGGCTAAGTGTGCCAGCAGCCACTGTTACACCAGAACGGCGACAGCCCAGCATCTGAGCGATAAATTCTTGAGTCAGAGGGAATGTATTTGATTGCACACGGTCAGCGACTAGCAACAACCAACGGGCAAGTCGCTCTTCTATCGTATGCAGACGGTTGCAGGCTGCTGTTTGTGTCACCAGGGTGAACAGCGCTTGGGTATAACGCAACAGCAAACTTTGAAGCTCTCCACCCCGCTTGAATTCGGCGATTAGATGCTCTGCCTTCATCCGAATGCCACCGCTTGCAACCTGTATAAACGCGGTTGTAGTTGTCCAATTACCGCCCCAAATAACAGGAAGACCCACCATACCATCATTGCTCACTATACCAGCTTCAACGGTCGAGCCGTCTTCTTGGATACAGACTAAAGAACAGATCCCCTGATCAAGAAAATAGACGTGTGTGATAGGTTCGCCTGCTTCGTAGAGGACTTGGTGAAGTGAAAGATTTACTCGCTCTAGGTGGGGAATTAGGCGTTGGTACTCAGCAGCCGACAGTGCGGCGAGTATCTTATTTTCTATTGGTAGATGAGGCTGGTTCGATACAGACATGAAAATCCTTTAAGCCGCTATGAGTGCAAAGAGTAGCAACTAATGGCAACTTGAGAGGAGATCCGAACTAGTCCCAATATGTCAAAAGGTGAATCCTTTTTAGAGTAAGTTGCAAGCGTCATAACTTACTATGTCGCGTCAAATTTTAAACTAGTGATAAGTTTAACCTTGACACACACCTTAATATTGACATATTTTTAGTATCTTATCTGTACGACTTCGTACCAATAAGGGGTATTGTTAGGGTCGGTGTTACCAAGTGCCAACTAGCAGCATAAAATTCCGAATAAACTTTGGAAGTGGCACTTTGGGGTAGTTATCAGAAAAAAGCACGTTAAAAAATACATAGTTTAATATTGGGGACTTTTTGACGATTGTAATTATCGAAAACCAACGTTTTCGATGGTTCTTATTTTTCTTTAGCCGTCACTGGCTGTACTTGTGACGTGTCCGGTCGCACGACATGACCAATCATCACCCCCAGTCCAACCAACGCTATCAATCCACCTACGAGCGCTCGCTTAGGGATGTCGGCATAATGCAGAGATTCCTTTATATGGATTAAGGGGGACACTGGAAGCCAACAACCTACCCAGTGTCTTTGCTTTTAGAGTTCTAACCCGCCGTCAAATTCTTCTGGGTCATCAGTCTCTATCAGTGCAGAGGTCGATTGAGGTATCGTAGGTACAACTTCTTGAGAGATTGCCTGACTAACTATAGGAATTGTGGGTACAACTGGGTACTTCCCTTCTAAAAAACGTAAATAGAAAGCTATTGCATCTTCCACAAACCTACTCTCAGTAATCTCTAGCGCTTCACACCACTGTTCTACTTTTGGCTTTTGGCTTTTCTTGATTCTGACTTTGTCTGCAACCATTAGACCACCTCCGATATCAAGCCAGTGAGGTTGTCAAAGGCTCCGTTATCTGAAATCAGGAATCCCTTTTTCTTCAGTGCTGCACTCAACAGAGGTAGTTTAGATCCACCGCCGATTATCAAGATTTGGTCGCCGCCTAGCTTGTACTGTTCAAGTTGTTTGATAACTTCTCTAAGTCTGCAATTGATAAAGTCTTGTAGCTCAAAGTCATAGACGTTGTAAAAGTTGAGCGCTGATTCACCGTAGGCTAGGAAGGGTACTTTTTCACCCGTCTCTGACTTCTTAATCTTCAAACCTGCTTCAATACTTCGGTTGATGACATCTTTGCTAGGAGCTTGTTTAATCAGCGTTTTGAGGTCAGAGTTACAAGAGATTCGCTCAATCAAGTATTCAGCCCCAAAGTCTCTGACAATAACCTCACCGACTGGTTCAGAGTTAAAGAATCGGCTGATAGAAGTGTTGCCGCCGCCGATATCGCAAATAGTCGCGGCTCCTTGTAGCTTCTGACTCTTGAGTGCTGCGAATCCTTCTGGTAATACTGTTTTAATAGCAACGTTTACACTGCAAGGGATACCAGCTAGTTCTACTCTGTGTGTCCCTTCATTCTTTCTAATAATCGGCTCATGGCGTTTGACATCATTACAGGTCACAGTAACCTCTAGGCTCATTTCAGAGTTGATCTGTGGGAGATGAGCGAGAGTGCCAAGGAAGTATTCGAGCCATAATGACGACTTACCCGTGTAATCCTCTACCAGTCTCATCAGGTCACTGCTACCACTGCGAACGGCTTGATTACCAACTAGCCAACAAGTGTTTTTAAGGTCAGTGCGTATTCCATCGACATAGCGAACGTGACCGGGAAGTTTGCCCGAAGTATTATCTAAGCAGCGAGCGTACCAGCTTGGCTCCCGTACCAGGTCGTAACCTTCCAAGTAGAACTTAATCCAGTGGTTGCCAAGGTCTATCACTGACTTGAAGTTTTTACGGATTTTTGAGGGTGTTTTTGACTGGGTACTTTTGGGTACTTTGACTGCTGATTTTGATGTTTTTGAATCTGTCATTGTTTTACTCCGTAAAGGGTTTGGACATTTATTTTGCTGACTTGAATTCAGAACAATATGGAAAACAGTAATTTGGGTACTTTTGGGTACAAAAATCTACTTTTTAATAGTAACTATCAAAAAGATTCAAAAGCTATTTTCACCTGCCAAAATTTCAACTAATAATAATTGTGTGATATCACCCAGAATCACCCAGTACCCCCTATAGGGAAATCACCCACTGATATCACCCACGTAAAATCAATACTTTCAGCCTTCCATCACCCACCCGTCACCCAGCTATCACCCAGTCAGCAGGTGATATCACACGAGTTAAAAATGTGTATCACCCAGCTATCTTTTTTGAATTAATGTTAGTTAAAGTAGATGTTTTTCCGTGAAATATCTTCCACAGTCCTTACAATAGTACTTTTGTACTGATTTTTTAGCTTGTGTCGTTCCGTTACTTACAACATTCTCAGAGCTACAATCCGGACACTTGACCGATGGGAGTTCACCACTGGCAGATGCTTTCTCTGTTGCTTCTTGTAAAACGCTAGAGATTAAGTCATTGTGGTTAGGGGTCGCGTCACCCATGACATCCCAGTAGTCATAGCTATCAAAGTTCGGAAGTTGAATAAACTTTGGTAGTCCGGTCAGGGGTACGGCTAAAGCAAAACGGTAGGCTCCAGGGTCGTTAAAGATGTCTAGACCCAATTCATCGTTCTTGCGATCGCAGTACTCTTGAATCTTGCGGTAATGCTCCAGCAACTTGGTTTTATCTTCCCCGGTGATGGTCTTAGCCTTGTCCAGCCAGATGCCAGCATTAGCACCAATGTGAACTTGCACCGCGTTGTTCCAGTCCGACCAACTCATTCCAGGGATTGTAGATGCATCACAAGCTTGACCAATGTAAATAGCGCCTATGTTCTGGTGACTGGCTTGCTTGAGCGAGTAAGTCACCTTGTCACGGAAGTAATAGTAACCGTTATTCTCTCGTTCTTGAGCAATGGTTGAGTCCACCTCATCAAAGATGTAAAGGATAAATGAATGATTACCAGGGGACTTGGTACGCTGGTCTAGCTGGTCACATAAATCAGCCATGCCCGTAACGTTATCCTCATGGCTAGTACCTGCTTTAGGCATCTGCCAAAAATCTTTCTTGCTTCCGTTTTGTGGATCATAAAGTCTAATCTCACCTTGACCCTTGCGTTGCTTCATGATTGCCAGCGCTAAGTTTTTAGCCGTGGGTGACTTGCCTCCTGTGGAACCAGCGGTAATGCGTACACGCTCCCAGTTCTTGACATAGCTTTCAAACTTAGAGACTGGAATCCAAAGTTTATCAATATCATCCTTTGAGGTATCTTTCTTCTGTGGTTTCCTGAGAATCACATCCAGTGTCACCGTTGAGTGTTGATAATTGAATGTGAACTTAGGCAACGTACCCTGTAAGGCATTCGTAAAAGCAGCTAGTTGCTCTTGCGTGTTGTGGGGTAACAATTCATCCTCAGTCAGTCCTGGGTTACGTCTAGTGGCAAACAAAATGGAGTACCCTGTTTCGTTCTCAGTCCAGTGGATCACATCGAGTCGATAGCCATAGGACTCATGGTAGTACATCGCTATCCGGTTCGCTATTTGGGCATAGTCACTCTTTCCAGTAGCTAACAATGGTTTCTGCAATTCATCATTCTGCTTGCGTAAGTCGTCAATCACAAGGTTTCTTTCTTCAAGCAGGTCTAGTAGTTGAGCATGGATGGAATTGTTGTTAAGTAGAAGTGCCTCATACTTTTCTGTAATTCTCTCGTCTACCTCATCCATTCCTGCTCTAAATCGTTCTTTGGCTACAGGTAATGGCATTGAATTATCTAGAGATGTTCTTAGATTTACATTCTCAGATTTAAATTCTTTAACTATCCCGTCTTTCCACCTAGTCTTGAGATTTAGGAATTTATTGTCAAAGGTGAAAATGTAATCTAGTACCACTTTGAAATCAGTAATATTTAGTTTCTTGATTTCAACTATGGCGTCTGTCAATTCTTCTTTAAGTTCAGCAATATCTACTAACCGTTTATCAAAGTTTCGGCGTGTTTCTTCACTCACCTCAGCTTTCTGCAATGCCTTTTGAATCGCGTCTAGATTGTTGTACCGTAATGAGAAAAAGTTGATTGTGTACGTCCGGCAATCTTCCAAAAAATCTTCTATGCGTGTGTCTTTAGCGTCTACACTGACTTGCAGAGTCTTGATTTGTAAGTCTTTCTCGGATACTACTTTCAGATACTGTTCAGCTTTATCGTTCAGTTTCTGTTGCAGTTCTGATAACTGCTTAGCGTAGGTATCCTTATCTGTTTCAAGTACCTTGATTTGGCTTTTGAGTTCATTAATCTCAAGTTTGAGGTTACTTGCTTCTCTGTCTTTTAAACGTGTGTTCTCTTCTAATTTGTCCTCATAATCGCGCTTTAAGACATTGTTTTTACCGTCGTAAGCAATCCCAAGTCCAAGAGATGTTAAGGCTGTTGCAGCACCACCAATGCCCAATGTAAGCGCTATTTTCTGTGTCCATCCATTGGTATGTGTTGCTTGAACTAAGCCAACAGCACCTAGTAAAGATGACGAGATGAGTAAACCAAAGTATACTTGCTTAAACACGTTATTCATCCTATATAGTTAATTTGAGGTAGGAGAGACTTTTTAGTCCCTCCTATTTTGTTGTTTAGAATCCAGCTAGAAATTTGGCTTCGGTTTCCTGCTTAATCTTTTCTTTTTCGTATGAGATAGCTTGAATTTCATACCCTTGCTTCTCGATTTCCTCCCGTAACTTGGCAACCTTAAGCTGTTCCTGTTCCTGAATCAGTGACGTTTGAGCTTGCGTACCTTCAGTACGGATTTGTTGTTGCGTGTACAGTTCTCTGTCCTGTTCTAACTTCGAGAGTTCTGTCTCACGACTAACAACAGCGCGGTGATAACCTACAGCCTTTTTCTCATTGACTACTCCAGCAGTCTTGCCGTCGATCAGCAGTCCAATTAAGCGCTGTTGCTCAAGGTCTAGAGTTGCCAAGTCTTGTTTGAGTTTGGTGTTATTGATAGCTACACCAACGTAATTTCGCTGTCTAGCAATGATGATGTTTCTCTTAGTAGCCTCAGCACTGTCTAACTGTGGTACATTTTCATCAATCTCAACGCTAGCGTGTTGCAAGATATCAGCAGTATTTACTTGTCCGTTGGTAATTCCTAAAGGGTTCCGATCAGCATCTGTGCCTTTGATTGATTCAGTGATGCGGCTCGTGTATCCTTGGATCGCGGCTACAGTATTTGAGCCTTTTTCTACGATATTGGCGACCGTTTCAGCAGTTCCTTTCAATTTTTCAGCAATACTTGGCGGTGTCGGAATACCTAAGCTAGTGATTGGCGTTTTAGTCGGTTGTGGAGTATCCGATGGTATAGAAATTGGTGTAGAACTTTCACCTGTGACGCGCTTGCTACCCGTTAAACCACCTTTTCTGGTCTTAGTGGATTTTTCAAGAGAAGCGCCAGTTACTGTACCTGTTTTTTTCGTTGCCATGAGATAATGTACCTATAGTTTCGTTTTAGTCAAGTTTGCGGAACTGAGTGACGTGACCGCGCGGTGCAGGAATACTTTGCGGTCGGTCACTTTAAGAATTAAAATCGCTGCATTTCGTGCGAAATTTCCACCAAAGATTGTCCGAAGCTTCAACCGCATCCTGTCTCAGTTCTTCTAAGTCTGGGTACTGTTCGGCAAACTTAAGCCAGATTGGATTTTCAGAAAGTTTAATGTACGCATCAGTTAACAGTACCAGTTGGTTCTTGAGTGTTTGTTGGTCTTGAAGGTCAATCATTATTTGTCTCCTTTGATAACACTGCCTACTACCCCACAACCTAAAGCAGCCGCCACTGAAGCAAGCGCCAAGCCGCGATAAGCTTGTGACTGTGCTGCAAAATCTGGTGTAGATCGATATCCAAATGCATCCTTGGCATCTGACACACCCCAACAAAACAGAGAGGTGCAAGCACTCAAGGCAGCAGTAATGACCAGTACTCCTGAGATTTCACTCAAAGTAGTGAAAATATTGGTTTTCAGTTTCTGGAAAGGATAAGTAAGTTCGATACACAAGTCTGGATGTTCGTTTTTAAGTAGTGGAGTATAGTTTTCTGGATAATACTCTGAAAGCAGTTCATCTATGGCTTGCAGAGCATCCCCTAAGTGCAAATCCGGGTGGTAATCAGTAGCTTTGAAACCTTCCGAAGCTTCGACTTCTTCAAGCAGCTTTCTAGCTATTTCAAGCTTTTCAATGTCGTAGATACTGAGTTGATTCATTTAGTTCTCCTTAGTTTTTAAAAACTTGGTTAAATTTCAGGGTCTTGTAGGTGGCAATCAATGTGAATGGCATCACACCAAGCGTTGAAGTCCTCCCAAGACTTCTGAGTCAGCATGGTCATACCTCCATCGGCATTGGGAACCCAAATCAAGTTATCTGTGAAATCTTTGTCAATTTCAGTCCAACCGTTGAATGAAGTGCAACATTCACCTGACGGGTAATCCATCCATTCATGGTGAAACTGGAATTTTTGAAGATCTGAGTTATGAAGAATGTGAATGCTACTATCGCCGTTGAAGGCTTTTGCAGAGTACATAGGTTTGTATCCTTATATAGGGCTGTTAAGAGGGACATAACCCTCATGACAACCGTTTAGGTTATCTGCAAGCATGGCAATCGGGATACTTGCGCCGCTACACCTATGTAGTCCTGTGGGGAGTTACTGCCTACTCTCAAGTTTTGGGCGTGGCGTTGTTTGGTGCTCACATCTATCAATGTATAGTAGTCACCCCATAGAGACTAGTCACCATGTGAGACTTTGCTAACTGTCATAGTCGGACTAGTCACCCTGTTACGACTTTGGTATATTTAGGTATAGTAATGAGGTAAATAATATGAATGTAGTTATAATGCCCAACACTGGCAAGCAACCGGGAGGTAGAAGGAGAGATCCTAACTATAAACAGCTAAATTTAAATTTACCTCCAGACTTAATCAAAAAACTGCGTGTAGAGGCTGTTACGGAAGAAATAAGTATTAGTGCTTTAGCAGAAAAAATCTTTGAAGAGTGGTTTTCTAGAGGTGAAAATCAATGATTAATTCATTTGATATTAAATTAGAAACATCCTAATCGTTTTGCAGTAGATACTTCAATATAAAAAATAGTATTGTACAATACTCGCTTCTTTTTTAATCCTTGAAAAATATACTTCAAGGATTTTTTATGTTTTAAAATTTCGACTCTATATACTTAAAATTAGTTTTACAGTTTGAAAAAATGGCTAAGTACACAAACTACTTGAACGTGCGCATAACTGACTCTGAAATGTCAAAACTCATCGAATTAAAAACCGACAAAAATCAATCTTCTAGCGAGGTTATTCGCTCTTTAATTCGGGAGAAAAAATGATCTTACAAACAAAAAATCCTGCCTCGCCAAAGGTCAGGACAGTACACCTAGTAAATTACGATATCTAACATTATGGTAGCAAAATTAATAACTCCCACAACCTCTAAACAATGTCCGAAATGCAATAGTTTTTCACTGAGAAAACATCATTCCCAAGTTTACGATGCCAGGAAGTTCATTTGTCGAAACTGCAATAGTGCTGTGTGGTACTCCGATGACTGGGAGGAGTACATTGCGAGAATTAACCATTTATTAGAAGAATTTCCAATCTCCGAAAGTGAAAGAAATTTTCTAGAAGAAATTCGACTCACTACAACCTTGCACTGGCATGAACGCATAGAGTTACTTTGCATTGAATATAGGATGCAGTACGAATCTCCTCATATCAAAAATTTGATAGAGGAGCAAAGTGACATTTTGATGAATCGCATGATTTGGAATGGTTAGGCGACTTGTGATTGAAAAACAGCACGTTCTAAAGCTGTCAATCGTTTATCACGGTCATTTTCTTTACCCATTTTTTCAGCTAATGCTTCTAATACAAAATCTGTAAAACTCATACCCTGACTTGCTGCAAAGTCTTTTACCTCTTGTAGTTCTTCAGGAGAAATACGGATTGTTAAGTGTGTAGTTTTTTTACTAGTACTCATAATGCTTTGTAAATCATTTCTTTTCTATCGTAATGTCACATCTTAATCTTGTAAAGAAAACGGACTTACATTGTGCCACTTTATGAAACTGTCCACTAGTTAGTCCATTGTTAGTCCTTTGTAAGTACATTAAAAGAGTCAAACAAAAAGTGACGGTCGGGAGACACGCCACACGAAAACTCAAAAAACGGGCAATGCCCAAGGACACTTCTATCATGCCATCAGCTAAAAAACAATCCGCCACTTCCAAAGTTTCTAACAGAAAAGCACAGTACAAAACTGGCAAGAATGATATTTCCGAATCTCAATTGAAAGTCAGTTTCGCACCTCTGTTCAGTCCTAAAGATGGTAAAGCACGTCTAACTTTTTGTGGTATAGAACACTCGACAATTACAGTAAATGGTAATGAAAAACCTGTGATGAAGATTACTTTTAGCTGTCTTGATGAAACTCATGAAGCACCTCAAAACCTAGCAATTACCTGTGACTATCGCTTATCTGAAAAGAACAAGCTAGGTCAGATTCTCTCCATCATGGGATACGACATTAAAAAATCTACTGAAGTAATAGATGAAGATGATGAGTTTGGGGTAAAGAGTACAGTTGTCAACCCGCGTGAGATTTTTGATTTTTTCCGGTCGAAATGTGGATTGGTATTCAAAGGTAATTTAGTGACCGCTACCCGCAAGAATAAAACTACAGGTGAGAGAATACCTGCACCTGGACTGTGGGATATCGATTATAAGACTCTTATACCATTCCTAAAGAACGGCGAACAACTGCGAGATATGCTGGCGTCTGATGTCACTGATGAAGACTTTGAAAATCCAAAAATTGATATGTCTGATGACGAATAGATAAAAATTCACCTCCCTGTTTCTAAAAATAGGGAGGTGTCCAAATTAACAAAAAATAAAATGACTGTAAATAATTTTACTACAAATAATGACGATGATGAATTTGGCGGTGCTACTAATAGTGTTGCCAAAATTTTTCGTAAACGTGAAAGTCCAAATACATCAGTAATAAATGATGAAGATGATGAATTTGGAGGTGCTACTAACAGTGTTGCCAAAATTTTTCGTAATCGTGAAACACCGACTATACCCATAGTTAATGACGTTGATGAAGATGATGATGATGAATTTGGCGGTGCTAAAAATTCAATCGAAAAAATTTATCGTAAACGCGAGAATCCAACCACATCCGTAGTCGATGATGAGGGTGATGAAGGTGATGAAGGTGATGAAGGTGATGACAATGATGAAGAATCAATCATCGAATGTAATCACAAAATATTTAGTCCATCCATCCCTAATAATCAGTGGTATATCGACCGCGAAAAACTGACTGAGATTGTCAAAACTATCGGCTCATCAATAACAATTCCTCTAGTAATTGATACCGAATTTACCGACCAAAACCGCAAGAAATACAAACAACAGAAGCGTCTAGGATTGACTACCCAGATTAAAGGTGTGGGTATGGACACACCAAAAGAAATCTATGCTCATACTCCATTGGTGAATACCGGAAGGGGAATGATGGGATTGAAACCTTATCCAATGGTTAGCACTGATTTCCATCCCATTGATTACCTCCGTGATTGCGGTCTAGAAGTCGATTTAAGTCAAGGTTTTGACCATGAACTTAAAACACTGCCTAAATGCTTTCTAGTCCTTTATGGGCATTTTCTAACGGCTGAATTGAATGTAATTTGTAGTGGTACGGTTAAGGAGCGCATCAAACAACTACAGCGCTCTACCGGAGATGAGCAAATAACCTCTGGGCGTCGAGCCATGTGTCAAACCACCATTGACGGTATGAAACTGGATTGGGTAAGTCTCAAGCACATCATCACAATTAATGGTTTCAATTATGAACTGTGCTTAAAACTGGTAGACACTGGCGCTATTCATGGCGTTGCCTCATACCAAGCCTTTTGTGATGCTGTAGGGTGGAAACTGACTGCTAAGGATAATTTCACCAAAGATGAAAAAGCTAAAATGCTTGATATGGCTATCGAGCGCCCAATTGAATTTGAGGAATACTCACTAGGGGATTTAGACGTGTACGAAGCATTAAATTGTTACTATGAACAATGGCAAATTGTATACGAAAAACTTAATTTAGGTGATTTCTATCAAGTTCCAAAACTAACAATTGGTGGTACAGTTAAAGATTTATTTGAAGCTGCATTAGCTGAAAAGTTGGGAATTCAAACAACAGATGAAGAAGGAAACGAACTTAAATGGCGGGACGAACTAACTGAAATAGTTGACCAATACATTAAACCTGCTAGCGCTTCACACCTCCGTCAATTCTCAACAATGACACGAGCGTTACTTGCAAAAGTTGAAGGCGGAAGATGTCGAAATAATCGTCCAACGGATGTTTTTAAGCGTCGCAAAATCAAAGGTGAGTACGATGCAATGCTCATTTGTGATATCGATATATCGGGCTGTTATGGTGAAGGACAACGGAATCAAAGCTACTTTATAGGTAATCCTTATATTTTTGATTATGAGGCTACTGCTACCAATAACGATTATGTATCATTACGTAAATGGTTAACTGATTTAGGAGTTAAGATTGACAAATTAATCGAAGCTGTTGCCAATAACGACCGCAAAGAATGGAACAATCTAGAAAACTGGGGAGAGCTTATATCAGGTGCTTGGTATGCTCGAATCAGTACCAAACAAGCTTTAAAATACGCTCAAGACTTTTTCGCTAGCTGGTTCACCACAACTAAAGACAATCTCGACCTCCTTGCTAAAACTATCCGCAAGATGAAAGCAGATAGCGAGTTACAAGATGTTGATTGGGTCGATTTTGATGAAGAAACAGGCACTCTAAAAATCTTTAATTATGAGATTTGGAATGCAGTATTAACCCATGATGGATTGCAATGGATTCTAGCAGTTGCGTCACCACGCCAGCGTAATGAATTACTTGATAATGTTCAAGTTTTAGCAGGTGCAATTTATCCAAGATCACAAAGAATTGATGAGACAGATACACCAAAAGCATTAGAAATTCTGAAAGAAAAACACGCTAATTGGCAAGGTAAAAACACCACTGAAGTAGTTAAAGATGAATTAGGAAACCTTGGAATCGACCGCAAAATGCGTCAATGTCATGCATGGTTTGAGATTAACTTAGGCGACTTAATCATCAATAATTTATTGATTGAACGCAAAAAAGCACAAATACAATATGGTAAAAAATCACCTCTAGACGTGTTATTTAAGCTATGCGTCAACACCCTTTATGGGGACATGGTAAGTAAGTACTTTGTTACATCTAACCCTGTTGTAGGCAACAACATCACCGCTAGGGCTAGGTCACTTGCATGGTTTATGGAAAAAGGTTTACACGGGTGGCAGACAGTCACAGATGGGTGTGCTTTTGAACTCAATAAAGTGATGTTTCCACTAAATAAAAAAATTACTGGTGAGAGCGTGAATCAACATCGTTCTAAGAGTGAATTGAAACAACGAAACCTTAAACGCTCACCTTTAGCTGAAATTGAATATTTAATGAAAGATGGTGAAATCTTTATCAATGAAAATGAAGAATTGAAATCAATTGGTAAAGGTAGCGATAATGCATATATAAATACCAAAGCAATGGCACATCTGCAAGAACAATTTAAATTAGTGGATGTGTTACACTCAGAAACTGATGCTATTAAAGTTAATTCAGAATTACAAACTAAATTCATACCCCGTAAAGGGCAATTTAGTTTTGAAACCAAAGACGTGTACTACACTGGAGCTTTTCACGGTAGCGCTAATTATCTACTAGCTAATGATAGTGGTATCTACATCAAAGCTCGTGGCTACGAAACTACCAAACTACATGAAAGTATAGGTGTTTCAATCTCTGAAGAAGATGAGATATCACTATTTGATAGTAAAAGATACGGTAAAGAGAACAATCCGGCTAAGGATTTTATGACTCAACTATTGAATAATCCAGAGTCGATTAACCGTCAAGTACCTGCTATCAAATCAGGAATTCTAAAAATCAAAGACTACAAAAACTTAGCTGGAAAATATGACCAAATAGGAATTGAACCAGGCGATAGTATCCTACGTGCTGTCTTAATGCAAGAGTTTAGCTTGGCTCAGTTCACATTCCAAAGCTATGAACAATATATGCAATGGTTTGGTATCATCACCAAATTGAAAGACCAAGATAAGCAATCATTAGAAGGATACTTCCTAAACGATGATGGAACGCTAAACTTTGTAGAAATGGCTGAAAAAGTAGATGAGATGATAGCCGATGGTGTTACTGCGCCATTTGATGAACTCGACCCACACCGCCACAGACAACGGTCAGAAAAGCGCTCAAAGAATCCATCAAATAAAAAAGGTGCTAACAAAAAACGAAAGAAAGTTTCCCTATCCCACCCAAGCCTACCCGCGTATGAAGCGCTGAAAGAAGTGCTAAATGAGTCAGGAATGCCCGATTAATCCTCAAACCACCAATCCATCAATATGACCCCTCCCATGCCTTTACGGCTCTTGTGGAGGGGTTTTGGTTTTGGGCAATTGTAGGAAGAATTTTTGGTTTTACTGAGTATTTGTGCTCAAAGGTTAAGGACTTTGTTACAAAGTATTTTTACTCATAAGCT
>JAESFT010000566.1_pt1 | contig 19562 bp, 18 predicted proteins | sample 9269451 | NCBI WGS metagenome assembly JAESFT01 (sample SAMN14502557, study PRJNA617106) | algae metagenome | isolation source: Scytonema hyalinum WJT4-NPBG1 and co-occurring heterotrophs from well... | place: USA: Mojave Desert, Joshua Tree National Park, California | collected 2006-05-25
TGAGGAACACCCCGTCATAGTGGCTCAAGGCCTCGCGGCTCGGCAGACCTTCACCCTCATCGGCCGGCTTGATGCGCTCGCACGCGGCCCCCGGCGCCAGTGCCTCCAGGACCTCAAGGTACGTCTCGCCGGAGGACCGGCCAACGCTCTGGCGCCGCTGCGAGCGGGCATCGGGCGGCTCGCACTCGGCCACAAGCAGGCGCAACTCGGGAGCCATCAGGCGCCTTTGGGAGCGTCCGGCAGGGCTCTTGGCTTGCCGTTCTCATCCAGCGCCACGAACGTGAACGTGCCTTCGGTCACCTTCTCGCCCTCCTGATCAGCCCGCCCGCAGGCCCAGGTCTCAATGTGCACCGTCACGGAGGTGTCGCCCCGGCGCACCAATCGGCAGTAGCACGAGACCTCGTCGCCAACGCCGATGGGCCTCAGGAACTCCATCGCCTCGATGGACACGGTGGCCACCCGCCCATGAGCCACCCTGGCGGCGAAGGTCGCACCAGCCAGGTCCATCTGCGACACGGTCCAGCCGCCGAACATGTCGCCGCTTGGATTGGCATCCCGCGGCATGGCGATGGTGCGAAGGTGCGGTCCCCCGGGCACGTCGGGACTAACCGGCATGGGGTTGTCTCACCGCATGTGTGTCAGCCTGGCGTGTCACACGCTTGAGCTCTAGCAGAAGGCGGCCGGGCTGCAGTGGCTTGCGCAAGACAGTCAGATCCGGATGGCGCTCGCGCACGCGTTGCGGCAACTCCCCGCCCGTGTAGACAAGCACCGGTACGGCTCTGGCGCGCAGGGCCTCCAGCAAGGGGGTGAGGTCCCCATCGGCCAGGTTCACGTCCAGAAGCGCCGCGTCGATCCGCTCATCGCGGATCAGTTGGCGGGCTTCCTTGACGCTAAAGCAAGGCCCCACAACCCGAGCCCCGGCATCGCCCACGATCTCAGCCAGATCAGCAGCGATCAGAACCTCGTCCTCGACCACCAGAACCCGCAAGCCATCCAACATGGTCAGACCCTCAGGCGGGGAAGACGGGAGCGCAGTGCCGTAAGCGGACTGAACGCGGCGAGTAGGTTGCGGCTGGGATGCACTTTGGTGGGGTTCGTCAAACCCCGCACCGTCTTGCGGCCTGCCTTTGCGATGGCAAGGATCCGGTTGTGAGCCGAGCCTTGATCCCGGCTCAGGCGCAACAAGCCCCGGTGCTCAAGGCGTGCTGCAGCCTCGACAACCGCCTTTGGCGTAAGCCGCAGCCGGGCAGCAACAACGAAGGCTGGATCGGTCCGGTGTACGCTGAGGTCGCGCAAGAGGTGCTCGTCCACCTCGCTCACGCCCGTCACGGTCCGCCGGACCAGCCGCTTGAGTACGCCGAGCATCTCACACCACCTTCCATCTGCTTGTTCCAACGCTCCGGCCACTCCATTGTTGCTGCGTCCTTTGCTCTCGATGCGCGGTGGGGGCGTGGCGAGACAGCACGTGCGTTCGCGTGGAACCAGGGCCGGGCGGGCCGTGTTCTGGGTGACCTCGTCGGGGACGCGCTTATGGCCCGCATCGGCTACCACTGCTCGCACGAACAGTTTCCACCCTCCGAGCTTCTCCAGCTGATCCAGGCGGCCGAGGCGGCCGGCTTCGATGCGGCCATGTCCTCCGACCACTTCCGGCCCTGGGGGCCAGCCCAGGGCCAGTCGGGTTATGCTTGGTCGTTTCTGGGCGCAGCTCTGCAGGCCACCCGCCTGCCGTTGGGCGTCATCTCGGCGCCGGGCTATCGCTACCACCCGGCGATCCTGGCGCAGGCTGCCGCGACGCTTGCCGAGATGTACCCGGGCCGGCTGTGGCTGTGCCTTGGCAGCGGGCAGAGGCTGAACGAGGATCTCACGGGCGTAGCCTGGCCCGAGAAGGGGGAGCGCAATGCACGCCTGCGCGAGTGCGCTGACGCAATCCGTGCTCTCTTGCGAGGAGAGAGGGTGTCCCACTATGGCCGTGTCACCCTCGTGGATTGCGAGCTCTACACTCTCCCCAAAACCCCTCCCCTCCTGCTCGGGGCGGCTGTGAGCGAGGCCAGTGCCGAGTTCGTCGGCGGGTGGGCGGACGGGCTCTTGACCGTGAGCGGCAAGCCCGAGCAGGTCAGACGCGTCGTCGAGGCGTTCCGGCGCGGCGGCGGTGAGGGCAAGCCGCTTTACATGCAGGTGGGCCTGAACTGGGCGTCGAGTGAGGACGAGGCGCTTTGGGGCGCCCACGAGCAGTGGCGCTATAACGTGCTCGGGGGCGAGGTGAACTGGGAGCTGCGCTCACCGGCGGACTTTGACACCGCAACCCGCCACGTCAAGCCAGAGGACATGCGCGGCTCGCTCCTGATCTCGGCTGACCTCAACCAGCATGTGGAATGGCTGAGGGAGTACATCGCGCTTGGGTTTGAGGAACTGCAGCTGCACCAGGTCGACCGCAACCAGCACGCCTTCATCGAGGCGTTCGGGGCGAAGGTCCTGCCACAGCTGCGCATATGACAGCAATGTTCCGAGCACAGGAGTGAGCCCATGAGCCAGATGGTCGAAGGTATCGCAAAAGCTCTTTATGAGGTACGCCCAGAGATGGAATGGGGCGAGGTCACGCCCTTGGCGGACCTGGGAGAGCCCCAGAAGGACCCGCACCGAGTGCTGGCGCGAGCCGCTGTCGCGGCTCTGACCAGGATTTTGGATGAGGAGCTGCGGGCCAGCAGCGAGCAGAGCCGTTAGGCCTAGCCCCGACAGGCAATCCAGCCAGGGGTTTTTCACGAGATACGGTAGGCTGCCTCTACCGACATCGAACCCCGTCCAGTCGCTGCATGCGGGTGGGAAGCAAAAGCCACTGTCTGGCGACAAGCTCACTTCCGGCCGGTTTCCTGTACACCGCAGCCTTGGTAGCAGGAGGGACGCAGCGCGCATCGGAACGGGTCTGGTATAGCCACGTTGCCCTTGTGCCCTCATGAGGGTGGAGGAAGATCGCCATGCTTCGCGTCGTCCCGGCAACGCTCGTTACACAGGTTCTCATCACCTCAGCGGCCCTGGCTCAGGCCACTACGGCTCCTGGCACAACAGCCCCGGCCCCGGCTGCTGACGCAGGCTTCAATCCGCTGTGGCTGCTTCTGCTCCTGGCAATTGCCGCTGCGGCGGCATGGTACTTCATGCGAGGCCGCAAAGCGTCCTCCCCCACCTCAACCATGACCAGTGGAACGCAAACCAAAGTCTACGACACCGATAAGCGCTAACCATCCGCCTTTTCTCCGTTATCGAGGTGCCGGTGAGCCTCTAGAGGGGCGGTGCGGTCGTGAGGCGGATACGGGCAGTCGCGCGTCACCCCTCCGTGTCACGACGGCCCAGAACTGCTCTAGTCTGACCCGCCCTGCCTTTCCTCTTGAGTCCGCGGCAGGGCCGTACCTGACACAGTGTAAGTCTCGGTGGCGATGGTGATCCCGGCCGCGTCCAGTCCACCCAGAATGTCCCGGCTGATTGCATCCTTCAGTTCGCGAACACCATGGGTGCGAGCCAGGAAACGCACCGTCATCTCCAGCCAGTGATGCGTGATCCTGAGGTAAACGCGGGGGCGGATCTCCGTGCTCGGCAACCCAAACCGGCGCTGGAGTTCGGCCGCGTCGTCCGCACCTAGGCTCATAATGCTGGCCGTATGCTGTCGAGCCGCTGCCAGAAGCACGTTCTCTGCGCGCCCACGGTCTGCATCATACCGGATCGGCACCGAGATCTCCTCCCAAATGTAAGGAAAGTCCCGGGTGAAGTTGTAGACCGGCTCGTCGAAGATCTTGGCGTTGGAGACCGTCACCACCCGGCCCGTGTACTGGCGGCTGCGAACCCATGAGCCGGACCCTGCCGGTGTGGTGCCGGTGCTCGCCTCGCCCATCTCAAGGATTGTCGTTTGCATGAAGGAGAGCGCAACGACGTCCCCGCGCACCCCGCCCATGACGATCCGGTCACCGACGTTGAAGGTGTCACCCCGCAAGATCACGAAGTACCCCGCCGTGGCCGTGATCACCCGTTGCAGTGCAAACGCCAAGCCTGCAGTGAGCAGGCCTGCCGCGGTCGCAAGCCGCCCCGGGTCCTCAAACCAGATCGACAGCACACCCAGAATCACCAGGGCAGCCACCGCGATGTTGACGATCTGCCCGCCCCAGAAGGCGCCACGACGGCTCTTGATGTTGCGCAAGAGCCGAGACACGCCCCAGTGCAGCGCGCGTCCGATGAGAACGCCGGCAGCGACGAAGAGTACGGTGAGCAGGAGCCTGCGGCCATTCTCTGCCGTAAAGCCCAGCAGCGTTACGCCAAAGATCTGCAGCGGGTCGCTCAACCTTGCCCTCATCTCTCGGGGCGTCGGACCAAGCCGCCCCTTGCAGCAGGGTAGGCGCAGACCGAGCCAGCACCGGGCATACATCGCTCGGCAGAGTTCTGCGTCAACGCTAAGAGGCTGCTCCTGAGGCTCATCAGCGGCCATCCGATGTCGGGGCATCCGACGCCGCCCCTGGTCTTCCTTGAACCTAAGCGAGCAGAGGGCGCCTATGCTTGGCCGTCGCAGCTCCCTGAGACCATAGAGTGTGTCTCCACGTAGGGGGGCCGTTATGCATGGTGCAATGTGTCAGCCAGTGGGGCTGATCGGCGCAGAAGTAACGAGTAAGCACTCAGACGCTTGCCAAGGGTGTCGTGCTCATGCCCCTGGAATCGACGTTCACTCCGCCGAGACGCTCCTTCCCGAGCGGTAACGATGTAAGGCGCGCTTCTCCGAGCATAGCCCCAAAACTTGCAGCTGCCCTTGTCACCCACTTAGATTGCGCTCCTCTTCACAAAGCTTGGGCGTGCCCTACTCTGGGGCGGGTCTGAAGGTTTGGACCATGCTGTTTGTCAGGGACGTCAGGGGTGTCCTGTATGCCGCAGCCCTCCTGTTCGCGGTTGCGCTCCTTGCCATCCGCTCGGTCTCGCTGTGGATCGAGTACCGGACCGCGCTCGCCCGCGCCGAGGCAACCACCCACGACATGGCGCTCATCCTGGAGGAGTACGCCAAGCGCACCTTCGAGACGAGCGACCTTGTGCTCGGTAACATCGCCCGCTTCACCCGCGAGAAAGGCGGAGCTGAGGCCCTGCGCGGCAAGGAGGACGCCCACGCCTACCTTGTCCAACTCTCCCGGGAGTCCTCGTCCGGCGACTTCTTCCTCGTGGTGGACCGCAATGGCGTTCCCACCGCTCTCACCGCCCAGCACCCCGCCCCCAACATCAGCCTCAAGGATCAGCGCTGGTTCCAGGCTCACGTGAACGGGGCCGACCGGGTGGTGGGCGAGGCCATCGTTGGCCGGATCACGGGCGAGATCCTCTTCACCTACACCCGCCGCCTCACCGACCTCACCGGCGCTTTCGACGGGGCCGTCCAGGTTGCGATCCGGCCAACCTTCCTGCAAGAGGTCACCCGCGGCAGCGGCGAGGCGGGCGAGATCGGACGCGAGGTGCGCCTTGCCCTCTTCAGCAGCCAGGGCAGCATCGTCGCCCGCACGGGCCTGCGCCCCGAGCAGGTCGGCCAGCGGGTGGACCACTCGCGGCTCTTCAGCGACCTACTCGCCGCCCGAACCGGCACGTTCCACGACGTCTCGCCCGTGGACGGGGCCGACCAGATCGTCTCGTTCCGGCGCCTGGAACGCTACCCCCTCGTCGTGTCCGCCAGCATCCCGCGCGCGAGCGCTCTCGCCGGGTGGGTGCAGAGCCTGGTCTGGAGCGTCATTGCTCTCGCCGTCGTCTTTGCTGGCCTGGGCTGGCTCACCCTCACGGGCGTTCGCTTGAGCCGGCGCGAGGAGCAGGCCCGGGCGGAGCTTGAGGCCGTCAACGGCAAGCTGGGCGCGGCGAACCGCGATCTTGATCAGGCCAACCGTCAGCTCACCCGGGCTCTCGCCGACAAGGTGGCGCTTCTGCAGGAGATCCACCATCGGGTGAAGAACAATCTTTCGGTGACAAGCTCGCTGCTGCGCATGCAGGCGAGGCGCTTCGCCGACCCGCAGGTCAAGCTGGCGTTCCAGGAGACGGAGGATCGTCTGCGCTCGGTGGCGCTCATCCACGAGGCACTCTACCGCTCGGACGCGGCGGGCTCCGTGCAGCTTGACGCCTATCTGGAGCGGCTGGTGGCGGAGGTCGCGCGGGCGCACGGGGCAGCCGAGCGGGCGATTGCCGTGAAGGTTGAGGCGGAGCCCATCGCGGTGGATCTTGACCGGGCTGTGCCGCTGGCGCTTGCGGTCACAGAGGCGATCACCAACGCCTTCAAGCATGCCTTTGAGGAGGGGCAAGCTGGCGCAATCACGGTGTCAGCGCAGGACCAGGGCAGCTGCTTTGAGGTGGTGGTGCGCGACACTGGCCGGGGGCGGCCCGTGCGGGATGAGGCGGCAAGGCCCGCCTCGCTGGGCACTCGGCTCATCGACGCGTTCGCCACCCAGCTCCAGGGGCTCGTCACCTACGAGAACGACAACGGGGCCGTGTTCAGGATCAGCGTGCCCCACAAGGCAGCCTCATCGCCGTGAGGGAAGCCGGATCGTGAGCCCCTCCCTGTCCTGACCTGAATCCGCCCTACGGGCCTACCGCGCTGCGGCTGTTCGGGTGGGGGTGTGGTCGATGTGGATCACGCCATTGTTGCCAAAAGCCGTGATGCCGGCGACCTCCGGGCGAGTGCGAAGATAAGCGGTGACCGCCCGCACGTCGCCCCGGATCTTGAAATCCACCGCCCGGCATCCCGTGTGCAGGCGGTGCCGCACGCTGCCCTGGCCGTGGTTGTGCGTGTGCAAGGTTGTGGTCGAGACCAGAGTCACTGGCCCAAACCGGCTCTCCACATCCCGCAGCACCGCCCGCAGGCCCTCCGGCAGGCAGTCGACCGGAACGGGCGAGGCAGAGGTCGCCACCACCGGCTCTGGGGCAGCAGGAGCCGCAGGCGCAGGCCTCGCCTCAGCGTGCGCTGAAGCCGGTGGTACGGCGCTGGCGAGGGTCGTCTTGAGCTGCTCCTGGCGCTTGGTGCGCTCCACCGGTGCTGGCACGATCCAGGGAACGGCCTGGCCCGGGCGCTCGGCTGTGACCGGCGCTCTGGCCGCTTCCATGGTGCTGAACTTGGCTGCAAGCACGGCCCCTGGGGTTGTCCGCTCGGCCCGGGCGGTCTCACCCATTGAGAGGACCACCGCGCCTGCTCCGGACAGGGTGCCGAGTACGACAAGAGCGCTCAACAGGCGCGCGATCCGCTCCACGGCGGACCGCGGCACAACGCTCTCCGGTCCGGTTGTCATTAGTGGAGCGGTTTGTGGGGGTGCTGGGCGGGGCATCAGTCGCACTCCGTCACAAGACGGGTGGCGGACCGGCCCTCCACGGTGAGGTCCTCTTGCGCCTCGACGTAGCAGTTCTCGCCCAGCTGCAAGGAGGCGGTGAGCAGGCGCTCGGTGGTGTGATGGGCAGCATGCACCGTCTGGGGCGCCTTTGCGGGCTGACGCGAGGCGGCCGCCGCGAAGGTGGTGTGCGCCACGACAAGGCCGGCGGCGAGGGTGGCAAGGGCAGCGCTGCGGATCAGGGGACGCGGGAGGCGGGGCATGGGGTGAGCTCGGCGGGTCGATGACGAGCGTTGGTTAACGAACGATTATATTGCACGCAACTAGAATGCGTCGTCCATTAGTTGTATACAATCGTTCTCACCTCACATGGAGCCCGCATGCCCTCAGCCCAAGCCAACCGCCCGCAAGCCGAGGGCCTCCTTCTTGATGAGCAGTTGTGCTTTGCGGCCTATTCCCTCGCCCAGGCGTTCGGCCGGGTGTACCGGCCCGGCCTTGAGCGGTTGGGCCTGACCTATCCCCAGTACCTCGTGATGCTGGTGCTCTGGGAGGAGGACAATCAGAGCGTCGGGCAGATCGGCGGGAAGCTGCACCTTGACTCTGGCACGCTCACGCCCTTGCTGAAGCGGCTTGAGGCAGCAGGCTGTGTCACCCGGCAGCGCGACACGGCTGACGAGCGGCTGGTGCGGGTGCGGCTCACACCTGCCGGGCAGGAACTCAAAGCGGGAGCCGCTGAGGTGCGAAAGGGCGTGGCGTGTGCGACGGGGCTTGGGACGGGAGACATCGGGGCGCTGAAAGACGACCTGATCCGCCTGCGCGATACCCTCAACAGCACCCTGGGCTCACCACCTTGAACAGGTCCGCGCTCCTTAAGGACAAGCAGAGAATACCTTCAACGCTGTTGGTCCCCAGTCAGCGTCTGGAAAAACCTGCCCAGATCATCGGGCTTGAACGGCTTTTGCAGGAACCCGAGAGGCTGCGTAGCATCCGCGGCGGCTCTGGTTAGAGGATCTCCTGACCCGGAGATGAACAAGTGCGGGACACCCCTGGTACGAGCGACTTCGGCAACCGCAATCCCGTTCATGGATCCCTTGAGAGTGATGTCGAGCAGAACAGCGTCGGGGTTGAGCTCGTCGAGGAACTCGATAGCCTTCGCTCCGGTTGCGGCAATGCCCACCACCTCGTGGCCCGCCTCTTCGAGCACGTCCGCGATGTAATCAGCGATCATCGTCTCGTCTTCGACAACAAGAACCCGTAAGGGGGCACTCATAGAGGGACCTCGACCCGGCTCGTGGTGCCCCCGCTCGACGCGAGGGTCTGGACGTTCGCCTCAATCTGCTGGCTAAGCCGTTCGACGAGTTTGCTACCAAGCCCAGACGGCTGAGCAGCCTCCGCCGTCGATCCTACCCCGTTGTCAGCAACCCTGAGCACGAGTACCCTATCCTCTTGCCAAAGCTCCACTTTTAGCTCCCCCAGTCTTTCACCGGGGAACGCGTGCTTGAGAGCGTTGGTAATGAGCTCGTTCGCAATCAAGCCTAGCGGTACGGCAAGGTCAATTGGCAGGTTCAGCGACCCAATCTCCATCTTGAGCGCGACGCGGCCCCCGGCCAAACCGGCAAGGTCGGTTGCAAGCGCCCTCAGGTAGCCGTCAAACTCCACGCTGCGAAAGTCCTCGGACCGGTAGAACTGCTCCTGAAGCGTGGTCAGCGCCTGGATCCGCCGTCCGACGTCTGCAAGCTGCTGCTTGGCAGTCGGGTCAGCCATGGCGCGCTCTGTTATGCGTAGCAGGCTGATCACAAGTTGCAGATTGTTGTGCAATCGATGGTAGAGCTCTTTCAAGACGAGATCGCGGTTCTCGGCAAGATCCCGGCGCTGCCGGTGGCGGTCGTAGGCGAGTCGAACGCTTGCTGCGAGGCGTTTCAGCTGGTTGCTGCGCTTGACGACATAGTCGTCGAAGCCGTGCTTCATCGCTCGGACGGCGAGGTCCTCGTCGCCTGTCCCGGTGAACATGACGGTGCAGCAGGCTGGAGCTGCACCTTTGACCTGATCATAGATGACCAGGCCGTCCGACCAGCGCAGATCGAAATCTGTGACAAGAACGTCGGGGAGCCACGCTTCGAGAGCTGCCTCGAGGCTCCCGGGGTCTGTCGCCTCCCGAAACTCAGACGAGGGAAACTCCTGGCTCAGCGTGCGGCGCACGAGATCCCGGATGTCGGGATCGTCATCGACGAGGAGGATGCGGCGGGGTTCCATGTTGACCTTAAGGCACCTTGGCTCGAAAGAGTAGGAGATGAACGCTCCACGACAGGGCAGAGTGCCGGGCGAAAAAGAAGCAGCTCGGCCCGTTGAAGGTCGGCGCCGGTATACCCAATGGCTCTCGGTGCTGGCAGGTCCAGCCGCCATGGTCGCCACGGCCGCCCTGTTATTGGGGGCCGCTCTGCTTTTAAACTTGAGTTTGACGCGGCTGACACAGAGTAGGCAGCTTGCGTTCGAGGCTGCCACTATCCTGCGCCAAGCTGCTGAGATCCGGGCTGACGTGCGGACGGCCGAAACAGGTCAGCGCGGCTACCTTCTCACGGGCGATCTCAGATACCTTGAGCCGTACAATGTCGCGATTGGGCGCCTCTGGGCCGTCTTCGGACAACTGCAGGCAACCGTCCGCGACCCCCAACAGTTGCAGCGCCTCGTCGACCTAAAGCCGTTGATCCAGGCCAAGCTGGATGAGCTTGCGCGAACTGTCGAGCTTCGCCGCCAGAGCTTCGATGCGGCCCTCGCAGTAGTGCAGACGGACTTAGGCCAACGCCTAATGGAGGTTATCGATGCTCGCGTTCAGGAGCTTGAGGCAGCCGAGCAAGCGATACTCGACGCACGGACCGGCGTTCTTGAGAACGACGCCAACTGGGCTACCCGTCTGGCCAGCGTGACTGGGCTTCTTGCACTCCTCAGCGCGGTCGCGGGGGCTCTTTGGCTTGCCAATCAACGCTCTCACGCACGCCTTCTTGGTGCCGAGCGCCGGTTCCGCATGGAACTCGAGGGGCAGGTCGCCGAGCGCACCAAGCAGCTCACGGATGCAAACGAGGAACTCGACGCGTTCGCCTACACGATCTCGCATGACCTTCGTGCGCCCTTACGGGCCATGCACGGGTACGCGGAGGCACTGGCCGAGGATTTCGGTCCTGAGCTACCGGAGGACGGTAAGCGGTTTACCAAGCGCATCCAAGCCGCCGCGACCCGAATGGAAAGCCTCATTCAGGACATCCTCTCCTATAGCCGACTCGCGCGTGAGGACGTCATTCTTCGCCCAGTAGCATTAGAGAGGGCGGTTGACGCTGTACTTTCCCGGGCGGCCGAGCGTATCGGTGAGGTCGGGGCTGTCATCGCGGTGGAACGCCCGCTTCCGGATGTTCTGGCCCACGCCCCGACGCTTGGGCAGGTGGTCGAAAACCTGCTGCTCAACGCGATAAAGTTTGTGACACCTGGAGACCGTCCGCAGGTTCGCGTGAGCGCTGAACACCACGACGGGCGAGTGCGCCTACTTGTCGATGACAACGGCATTGGCATCGCCGCCGAGCATCATGATCGTATCTTCCGCCCTTTCGAGCGATTGCATGGAGCCGAGACCTACCCCGGCACAGGCATTGGCCTTGCCATCGTTCGTCGCGGTATCGAACGCATGGGCGGACGCGTTGGGGTCGAGGCTTTGCCAGATCAGGGAAGCCGTTTCTGGTTCGAGCTCGACGCAGCAGGAGGAGTTGAGCATGCGAGGGGATGACGATCTCGTTCTCATTGTCGAGGATGATGAGGATGACCGGGCGCTGATCGCTCGTGCGTTCAAACGGGCCAAGGTTGAGGTGCCCCTCCAGTTTGCGCAGGATGGGGATGAGGCCCTACAAGCGCTCGGCGCCATTGCGAGTGGTGCATCTCATCCTCCGCCGTCCGTCGTTCTCTTGGACCTGAAACTCCCGCGGCGCTCAGGGTTTGAGGTCTTGGAGTGGATGAAGCAGCACGTCACCATGCGGCGCGTCCCAGTGGTGATCCTGACCTCGTCGCAGGAGAGTACCGACCTCAAACGTGCTTACGACCTCGGCGCCAACTCGTATCTGGTCAAACCTGCGAAACCCGATGCTCTGCTGGCCATGGTGGAGCGCATCGACGCTTACTGGCTCAAGCTCAACAAGGCGGCCGCGCAAAGCCAGTGAACGCGACGAGAATCCACGGGGTCCTGTGCACCGTTCAGGACGAGTGCCGCTCTTCAAGCTCCTCGTCGTGCTCGCCCGGGATCGCAAGGTCGGGGTGACGACGCACGAGATCAGACCGCTCCCGGGCCAAGTTCTCCCAGGTACGGGCCATCTCCAGGAGTTGCTCACGCTGTTCTCCCAGCGGCATGTGTTTCGCCAAGTTCAGGCACTCGGTCGCGTGCTGGCGGTACTCGGACGCTTTCTTCATACCCTGTCCAAAAGCAGGCACATTTAGTCAGCACGGATGCATCAGGAAAGGGTGCTCGTTGCATAGCTTCGCAGAGGAACGTTGCAGAGGATGCATCGCAGGAACCGTGGATTGACTAGATCGGACACCCGGCTCGATGGTCAGCAGCCTGGGTACGCTTGGAGCCGTGTAGCTGCTGCAGGCGAGCACCAACAGGCGAGCAAGCTGAACGGCCCGGGTCGCTTGGGGCTGGCTGAGGCACTGAGTTCTCCGTGCCATGCGACTTAGATACAGCCTCCGCCCCATGATCTGGACACCCGCCGCCCCCCGTGGTCAAAGGCTGAGCTGAGCAGGAGGTAAACACGATGACCCTGATGGCGCGGCTCTACCTTCTGGTGGTGCTCGCCGTCGCGCCGGCCATCGCGCTTCTTGTCTTCAACGACCGGAGCGACCACCAGCGCCGCGAGCGCGAGGCAGAGGCCGACGCCCAGCGCTATGCCCGCCTCATCTCAGGCGAGATGGACCGGCTGTTCGAGGGAGCCAGAACCCAGCTCGCCACCATTGCCGCCGCACCCACGATCCAAAACTTCGGCGACACGGAATGCGGGGCTTTCCTCCAGCGCCTTGAAGGACAGAACCCGGCCACCACCTCGTTTTCCGTCTACGACCTCAACGCCCAGCAGCGCTGCACGTCAGCCAGCCCCGTCAACATCGCGGACCGCCCGTACTTCCGGCAGGCTCTGGACAGCGGGAGCTTCGTTGTCGGCGAGTACACGATCGGGCGCACCTCCAAGGTGCCGGTTCTGCCCTTTGCCATGCCGATCCGGCGCGAGGGTCAGATCACCGGGGTTGCCGTCACGACGTTGCGCCTGGAGTGGCTCCGCGAGTACCTCGGCAACAAGAGCCAGGATTTCCCGCCCCGCTCTTCCATCACGGTGATCGACAAAGCCGGCACCATCCTGGTGCGCTATCCCAACCGGGAGCGCGAAGGCACGAAGCTCTCCCGCTACCCGCAGCTTCTCACCTCTGAGCGGGGTGGAACGCTCCAGTCGACGGCCGAGAACACGAACGACGGGGTGGCGCGTCTTCTTGGCTTCACCACCGTCAACGAACTGCCGGTCGGGATTGGGGTTGCGGTTGGCATCCCGCTCGACACGATCTTCGCCGGCATGGCCGAAGCCCGAATCCGCAATCTCCTGCTGCTGGGTCTCACCGCCCTCCTGGCGCTGGGGGCCGCTCACGTCGGAGGACGCGCTTTCATTCAACAGCCCGTCTCGCGGCTCCTCGCCGCCGCCGAGCGCTGGCGCCGCGGCGATCTTGCAGCGCGCGTCCCGGTGCGCGATCCGAACTCGGAGCTTGGGCAGCTTGGGAGCGCCTACAACGCCATGGCCGGCGAGCTCGAACGCTCGTTGCAGTACAAGGACACGCTTCTGCGGGAGTTGAGCCACCGGGTCATGAACAGCCTCCAGACCATCGCCTCGCTGTTCACCCTGCAATCCCGGGCCGTCAAAGACGCAGATGCCCGTGCTCAATTCGACCAGGCCGTTCTGCGGATCAACTCGGTCGCCCTCGCCTACCGCAGACTGCATGCTGCTCAAGGAGCCGAGGTGGTTGATTTTTCGACCTTCCTGCGGGAGCTGTGTGCAGACCTTCAAACATCGATGCTGCCGCAGAGCGCACCCATCGTGGTCGATGCCGACCCGATCCTGCTCAGCCCCGAGCAGGCCATGCCCCTTGCTCTTGTGGTCAACGAGCTTGTGACGAACGCGATCAAGCACGGCGGGGTGGATCCGGCCATCACCGTCAAGCTTGGCCGATCCAGCGAGGGCTGCAGGCTCGCCGTGCGCAACCGGGGCGAGCTGCCCCCGGGCTACGATCCGAGCACCACGAGGGGCTTTGGCATGCGCATGGTGCGCTCCACCATGGCGCAACTGCAAGGTCGGCTGGAAGCGGCGTCCATGGGCTCGGAGACCGAGTTCGCCGTGACCTTCGAGCCCACCGTGACCCAACCGACGTTGCGGGTGGTCGAGGGTGGGCGGGCCGAGACGGTGCCTTGAGACCGGGCCGCTGCCCTGCCGCAGCGGCGCTCACGAACTGAGGCTGCCCAGCCCAGATGGGCGACACCGGCGACGTGGCAAGGACCTTATCGCTGAGCTATAGCTGAAGCCGGCCTGCAGGATATCGCGCTTGACCCCGAACGCTCGGCTGCCCTCTCTTCGGTCCCGGCTCGTGCTCCTGGCCGTGTTCCTGCTCGTCCCGGCGCTGCTGACCGCTGCCCTCACTCTGCATGCCGGGTACCGCCAAGCGCGGCACGAGGTCGAAAAGCACCTGCAGGAGACCACCCGCGCCCTGTCGCTCGTGGTCGACCGGCAGTTCGGGCAGGCCGAGGCGCTGCTGTGGTCGCTCTCGGCCTCCCGCCTTCTGCGGGCCGGCGATTACGCCGGCTTCGACGGCTTGGCGCGCGACGCCGTTCGCATTCCGGGCGCTTGGGTGGTCGTCGAGGAACCCGGTCGACAGGTCGTCAACACGCGCCTTCCCCCCGGCAGCCCCCTGCCGGAGACAGGCAGCACCGAGCACTGGAAGGGACTGACCCCCGGTGCTGTCAGGGTCAGCAACCTGTTCACAGGCCTCGTTGCTCGCAAACCCAGCATCGGCATCGACACCCTGATCGAAGATGCTGACGGCAAGCAGCGTTATATGGGCATCGTCATGCTGACCGATACGGTCAACAAGATCCTCGCCGACCAGAGCATGCCCGCAAGTTGGAATGGAGCTATCCTGGATCGGAACGGGGTCATCGTGGCCCGCACCCCCGATCCCGACCGATTCATCGGCCGGACTGCGACGGGGGATAATCTGGAGCGCGTGCGCAACGGCGTGGCCCAGGGCGTTTTCGAGAGCGTCAACTTGGTTGGGGTCGAGACGGTGCTGGCCCTGTCGCGCTCGCCGGTCTCAGGCTGGACCACCATCGTTGCGGTACCGCGTACGGAACTCACCGCGGGCCTGCGCAGCCTTGCCCTTTACCTTGCGACGGCGGCGGGCCTCCTGTCCGCCGCCGGTGCAGGACTCGCCCTGCACGTGGCCCGAAGGATTGCCCGGCCGGTCGAGGCCCTCGCCGTCGAGGCGCAGGCCCTCGGGCATGCCCACCCTCGCCCCGCGCTGGCCGGGCGCCCCGTCACGGATTTCCGGGAGACGGCGGCGCTTCGGCAGGCCTTCGACACCGCCCATCAGGCGATCCGGCAGCGCGAGAGCGAGCGCGACAAGGCCAGTGCCGACCTCACGGAGGCGAATGCGACCCTGGAGGCCCGTGTCGCCGAGCGCACCCGAGACCTCCTCGAGGCGAATGCCAACCTCGAGAACAGTCGGGCGGTGCTGGCCGACCGCGAGGCTCTTTACGCGAGCGTGTTCCGCTTCAACGCCGACGGCTTGTTCGTCATCCAGGTGAACGAGGACGGAGCTCTTCTCGTCGAGACCTACAATCCTGCCATCGAACTCCTGATGGGCCGGACGGCGGAGGCCGCGGCGGGCTTGCCCCTGGCCGAGGTCGTCCCGCCGGCTCTCCTGCCGCTGCTCGAGGGCCGCATCCGCGAGTGCCTCCTCAAGGGCGAGCCGGTCTCCTATGAGCGCTCCTTCGCGTTCGCGGCGCGCCGGGGCGTGTGGGCCGTGACCCTCGTTCCGATCCGCGACGCGAGCGGGCGCATCGTTCGGGTGCTGGGCTCCAACCGCGACATCACCTTGGAGCGGGACGCTGAGGCGCAGATCAAGGCGAGCCGCGACCGCTACAGCGCCCTGTTCGAACATTCGCCCCTCGAACTTGCCCTCATCGACGTGAGGCCCGACGGCACGTTCGTCTATGAGGAGGCGAACCCGACCCTTCTCAAGGCGCTCGGCCTCGAGCGGGAGGTCCTGATCGAACGCGAGCCGTCCGAGCTCTTCCCGCAGCAGCAAGCGGCCTATCTCGTGACGCGCTACCGGGACTGCCTCGCCACACGTTCGCTCGTCGAGTTCGAGGCCGGCGGGCGCTCGCCCGCCGGCGAGGCGGTGCGCCGGACCGTTCTGGTTCCCCTCCTCGATGCCGAGGGGCAGGTGACCAAGATCTTCGTCACCGCCATGGACCTCACCGACCAGCGCCGGATGGAGGAGCGCCTGCGCCAATCGGAGCGCATGGAGACCGTGGGCCAGCTCACGGGCGGCATCGCCCACGACTTCAACAACCTCCTCACCGTCGTGATGGGCAACCTCGACATGCTCCGGCGGGCCAAGCCCGACCGGGCGCCGCGGCTGATCGACAACGCTCTTGCGGCGGTCGAGCAGGGCCGGCGTCTCACGGGCCAGCTCCTGGCCTTCTCGCGCAAGCAGCCCCTCAAGCCCGAGGTTCTCGATGTGGGCGCCCTGGTGGCGCGCCTCGACGGCATGCTCGCGCAATCGCTGCGCGGCGACATCGTTCTGGAGATCGATGTTGCCGAGGGACTGTGGCCGGTCGAGGTCGATCCCACCCAGCTCCATTCGGCCCTGATCAACCTCGCGGCGAACGCCCGCGACGCGATGCCGAAGGGAGGCACCTTCCGGGTGCGTGTGCAGAATCGCTTCTCGCATGAGGGCGCCGGCATCGAGGGCGTTGCCGTTCAGGTCAGCGATACGGGGGTCGGCATCGCGCCCGAGAACCTGCCGCGGGTGTTCGAGCCTTTCTTCACGACGAAGGAGACCGGCAAGGGCACGGGCCTCGGGCTGGCTCAGGTCTACGGCTTCGTCCAGCAATCGGGCGGAACGGTCGACATCATGAGCGAGCCTGGCCGCGGCACGACGATCACCCTCGTGCTGCCGCGGGCGGCGCGGCGGCCGGTCCTTGCAGCGCCCGCACCCCCGCCCGTGCCGCGCAAGACGCCGAAGGCGCTGCGGATCCTCCTCGTGGAGGACAACGTTCAGGTCGCCGAGATGGCCTCAGCGCTTCTATGCGAGGCGGGCCATGAGGTCGAGCATGTCGCCTCGGCCCCGGACGCATTGGCGAGGCTTCGCGCTCATGCGCACTATGACCTCGTCTTCTCGGACCTTGTGATGCCGGGCGGGCTGGACGGGCTCGACCTCGCAAGAGCGATCCGCAAGAATTGGCCGCACCTGCCGGTGCTTTTGGCCACCGGCTACAGCGCCGAAGCCGGGCGGGCTCAGGCGGAGGGCTTCCGCCTGCTCGCCAAGCCCTACGAGCCCTCGGCCCTCGCCGACGCGGTTGCCGACGTGGCCGGCGAGCCCGTATCCGCCAAGGTGATCCCGATCCGGCCTTCCTAGCGTTTCGACCGACCTATGTTCCGGGAAAGTTGACGTTCTCCTCGTGAGTAGCTTCGAGGTTCGGCGCGTCACTGCCTCCTGCTCACGATGCAATCGTGGCTGTTTCTGGAGCGCCGGAGACGGCCGGCTGATCGGCGAGGCCCTCAGGATCCCTCGACCGGAGGGGGACATCGAACGTGCAAACCAGCCCAGCGGGCTCAAAGCGCATGCGAACCTCGCCCCCGAGCTCTTTCGCTAAACTGCGCTCGATGAGCCGCGACCCAAACCCGCGCCTCACCGGCTCTTCAACCCGCGGCCCGCCGCTCTCCTGCCAGCGCACGCGCAAGCGCCGGCTCCCGTCCGTGTCGGCGACCTCCCACGTGATCGCAACCTGACCACTAGGGGCACTGAGCGCTCCAGCCTTGGCTGCATTGGTGGCAAGCTCGTGCAGCGCCATCGCCATCGGGAGGGCCATGCTGGGCGCCACCCTGACGGCGGGCCCCGCGATCACGAAACGGGGCTCCTCGTCGCTTTCGTAAGGCCGGATCGCCTCAGCAATGATGTCCTGCAGCGCGGCACTCGACCAGTTCTCGCGCGTGAGCACGTTGTGGGCGGCGGAAAGAGCTAGAAGCCGGGCCTCGAAGGCCTGCTTGCCCCTGACCGGGTCGTCCGCTTTGATGCTCTGGGTTGCGATGCTCTGGACGGTCGTGAGTGTGTTCTTCACACGGTGGTTCAGTTCATTAACGAGTAGCGCCTTGTGCTGCTCACCTCGCTTGATCGCATCAATGTCGGTATTCGTTCCAAACCAGCCCGTGATCGAGCCGCTCGCGTCATGCAGGGGCTGAGCCCGGACAAGGTACCAGCGATAAACCCCGTCCGCCCGCCTGTAATGGGCTTCGATCTCAAACAGGTCACCGCTTTCAATAGCCCTCGTCCAGGCCTCAAGCGTTCGCTCCCGGTCACCTGGATGCAGGACGTCGGACCAGCCCTGGAGCAGCGCCTCACCCGGCGTCTGGCCCGTGTACTCGTACCAGCGGTCGTTCAAGAAGTGGATGTTGCCATCCCGGTCCCCAAACCACACGAAGGCGGGAACGAGGTTGGCGAGGGAGCGAAAACGCGCCTCGCCTGCCTTAAGCTCGCCCTCGCGGGCCTCAATCCGCTCGGCCATGCTGTTGAAGGCAGCCCCAAGCCGCGCAAACTCACTCCCGCCCGCCACCAGCACGCGCCGGCCATAATCGCCCTCCCGCCATTGTGCGGCAGCCTCGATGAGGCGCTCGACCGGCCGGCCCACGATGTATCGGCCGCTCACCACACCCGCGCACAAGGCCAGGACGAGGCCAAGCCCCAGCAGGAGCAGCACCTTGCGGGTCGCTTCGTTGATCGGGCTGAACGCGGCGTCACGCGACAAGCCCACCGCGAGGATCAGGTCGGGCTGACTTGCACTGTCGGGGCTGATTTTGAGGCTCTCGATGACCGCGATGCGCCGCACCTGATCAACGCCCGTGACTTCGAAGGCGCCTTTCCCGTCCATGGCAACGAACCCGCGGCCCTGAGGGGGAGCGGGCTTGCCCACGAGGTTGAACTCGTCATGCGGCAGACGAAGAAGATAGGTCAGGTCGCGGTCCGACATCGCGAGCACGGCGTCGTAGGCTGCAAAGCGCTGTCGCATGTGCTCGGCAAGCCAGCGCAGGCTCAAGCCTGGCACGATGGCTCCGACGGTCTCCCCGGCTGCGCTGCGGATCGGATAAGCAAACGAGAGGAAAGCTTCGGTGCGGGAGGCGCCGTACCCGCCGACCACGAATTGTCCGGTGTCGATGGCCCGGCGCAGATGCGAGCCGGTGATCCGCCCGTAGGTGCCGATCCCACGGGTAGTGCAGACCACCTCGCCGTTCCGGTTAGCGATGCCGACATCAAGCTCGCCCGGGTATTCGCGGCGCAGGTCGACCAGGAGATCGGCACAGGCTTGCGGGGACGCTAACCCGGCGGCTGCGTCCCGGATCAGGGGGATCTGGGCAAGCGTGACGGCCACCCGCTGGATGCCCTCGACCACTTGGCGGATCTCACGCCTGGACTGGTCGGCGAGAGTCACGGCCTGCGCCTTGACCTGCGCTTCCCGGCTGTGGCGCTGGGCATACTCGTTGTAAGCGCCGATCCCAAGGGCCGGGATGAGAGCCAGGGTGACGAGAAGCAGGAGGCGGGCCGTCAAGCTCATCGTAGGACCTGGGACGCGGGCAACAATGTTACAAGCGGGGTGCGCTCTGGTATGCCAGCCACCCTCGCACGAGCAGAGTTGCCAGGTACTTAGCGTACCGTTCACTTCCGGCAACAGCGAAGGAACCGAGGGCGACACGGCGCGGCTACAGGACTACGACGAATGTGGGGTAAATTGCGGGGCTAGGATCCCCGGGTTTTCGTAAAACATTGCAGTCCTTACAGATTCATTGTCTCTAGCGGCGGACTCTCCCTCCGCCATTGGCATCTAGTAGGTTATTGAAAGCGCCTCCTTTTTCGGTGCGCAGAGCCTAGCTTCCCTATCTCTTACCCCACCTGCGCTCCTTATGC
>JAESFT010000567.1_pt1 | contig 19541 bp, 28 predicted proteins | sample 9269451 | NCBI WGS metagenome assembly JAESFT01 (sample SAMN14502557, study PRJNA617106) | algae metagenome | isolation source: Scytonema hyalinum WJT4-NPBG1 and co-occurring heterotrophs from well... | place: USA: Mojave Desert, Joshua Tree National Park, California | collected 2006-05-25
TGGGATCGCAACTTCATCTCCTACCACGTCGATGATGAGGGAGAAGACCGCTTTCGCCTCACGACGGCGGGCCTCGACGCACTTGCGTCAGCGATGGAAGCGGCGAAGCCGGCGAGACCGGAGGGCTTGGCCGAAGGCAAGGGCCCGACCCCGAAGGGGTGACGCTCAAAGAAAACCCCGGCCGCCTCATCTCGGCCAGGGATTGAAGGTGGCTGACCCGTGGGGGCGTATGGAAGGGTTGGGTCCGCTGGCGACTCAATAGCGGCGCCCCTGCTCAGGTTCACGACAGCAAGGCCGCCCTTTGGACTTAGCCCCGCTTTCCCCGCTGTTCACAGGGTCAGGGCTGTTCCGCGTCGACCTCGAGCTCAATCTGATCACCCTCCTGCGGGAAGGCACGTGCGAACATCCGCTTGAACGCCGGCCAATTATCCGCCACCCGCATGAGTGTCGTCGTCGCAACGATTTGCCGCTCGAGATGTGGATTGCCCACGTCCTCGGTCAGGAACTGGTGCATCCGGGCCCGTCGCCGACCGAACTCGTTCTTCGGGTTCGCGCGACGCAACTCCTCCATTACGCCATCCGGCAACTGTTCGTAGACGTACTTGTTGGTGAAGACGCCGACCACCCCCGGCCGCGCCACGGACTCAGGGTCGTAGGGCCAGCCGTGCAGGCGAAACATCTCTTTGTAGAACGAGTCCGGGAAGCGCTTCGTCCAGGGCATCAGCTCGGGCGAGATATACGCCTCGAGGATCTTGTGAAGAGCATCCCGCTTGCGGACCTCTTGGAAGCCCGTCACCTCGTCGACGAGCGCCACGATGCCGACGCGGGCCAAGCCGCGCATGATCAGCTCGCACTGCTGAGCGATCTGCATTTGCTGTTTCTGCAGTACTCCGGTCGCACGAGCGGCGAGCACCGCCTCGCAGAGCTCGACGAGCACTTCCGCCTCATAGCCGTAAGCCCGCGCACCGGTCGGCGTGATGAAGACGATGGGGTTGGCGATTCGATCAGCTAAGGCATTCGTAACAAAGGGTTTTATGCGCTCACGAGACACGAAAAGCTCAAAACGGTTCATGCCCGGGATCATGCTCCCGCCCTTGGCCATCTTGAGAGCATCCTGCATGCCGCTGAACGTGAGCACGCGGCGCTCGTCATCCAGGACGTAACAGGGGATCTCCATGTCACCGATCCGCAACGGACGGTCATCGGCCCCAAACTCGGCCTTCGGCAGGTGCTCGCGATCCGGATCAGCTTTGGCCCAACGGGCCTGAGCACCCGCCGCCGCAACGGCTTTCCGTTGCTCCGGCGTGAGTTTTTGGCTGCGCGCCTTCCCAGCCCGCTTGTGCTGCTCCGTCATGATCGCTCCTGATGCTTGCGCCCGTTAGCATCATGCTTGCTAACGACCGTTAGCACAAGAGGGCAGGCAACAAAAAGCCCGCCAGGATGTTTCCGGGCGGGCCAGTAATAGGGGAACCTTGGAGAGGCCCAGGTTCGTCCCGAATAGAGCAAGGAACGCGCTGCGCCGCTAGGCCACCCGAGTAGGTGAGTCAGATCCGCCGAGCGTTCTGGAGGGCGGCCAAAATTCGCTTCGGGAAAAGCTGCCTTAGCCGGCCATCCCGCGCCTTCCGGAACGCGCGAAGCTGAACACGCGCGTCGCTCAGAGGATCGGTCGGCAGCGCGCCGACTCCAGATGTTGCCACGCAGATCAAGCGATCTGATCGCGTCGGCGTGGGAAAGGCCTCAACGACGAAACCCGCATGCGTCAGCAGGGCCGTGAGTGACTGACGAGTATAAGCTGTGATGTGATGGCTCCAGTTGATGCAATACCGGAGCTTTTTGTGCGTTGTGAGCTCGTCCATGGACGGCATGCCGCATAGCAGGAAACCGCCGGGCTTCAGAGATTGTCGCAATTGCACCATCAGCGACATAGGATCCGGCACGTGCTCAAACACGTGCTTGCTGACTACGATGTCGAAGGTCGGCTCAGCAGGAATAGCCTCAAGCATCTTGTGCTTGTGCACGAGGTGCCGGGTTGCTGGATCCAATCCATAGGTCAGGAAGCCCGCATCCTTCAGCAGGTCGAGAAGGGGTCCCCTGCCACACCCGAAATCTAAAACGCTGAGTGGTTGTTGCCCAGGCAATAATTTGGCGGCCCATTCTTGAACAAGCTGGGCATAGCGCTGCTCGACGGGTGAAGCTTCCGATGCGTCATGGTTATCGTCATCGTCCGCCCCGTTGATCGTGTCAGCATTCCGTTCCTGGTTCCACTGGCCGGTGGCTGAGTACATCTGCGCCAACTCCGCCTTGGACGGCGGCGGGTTGACAAAGATCAGCCCGCACGATCGACAGCCAGCCACGAACGCGAGCCGATCGCCTTTCTCTTCGTGACGCCTGCTCTTGATGAGATCGAGGTTCTCGAGCCGTGGTCCCTTGCAGCTCGGACACCGATTGACCTCTCCATGAGGTCTGTAGACAAGCCTCGAAAGCATAGCCCCTCCATTTTCCGAAGGTGCTTAGGCTACGGCGGCCGGACAGACGATCTAGACTCCATGCGTCTTATCGTCCTCATACGGATGGGCCGTCAGAAGAAAAAGCCCGCCGCGGCGAACCGGGCGGGGTGAGGTCGTTTGCTTGCGCCTTGCGACCCGTTGCCAGGTTGCCGATCCCTTGAACCTGATCCCTCTCCCTGCGGAAACCCGTCTTTGTACGGATGCCGCTGCGTCAGCCGAATGAAAGAGGCCCGCTGCCACGTCTGAGGTGGAGCGGGCCAAGTCGGCTTTGGGAGGCCTCCCCTGCCGCATAGGCCACGACAGGGAAGCTGGGTGCGCTCAGGCATCGTCCGGAGCGAAGATCGGCCGCAGCCATTCGGCCACAGCTTGAAAGTCTGGGTGAAAGAGAAGGATCAGCGAGGCGCAGAGGAAGCCCGCTCCAAAGGCGAGCCCGAGCATGATCCAGTTTCGTTTCGGCACGATCCCGTCGATGGCTCCAGGCGCAGTGATGTGAAGGGTAGCCGCCAGGATCGACATCCAGACGAAGAACGAGTTCACGTCAGAGGACACCATCCAGCGCGGTTGTCCTGAAAGCCGCCAGATGAGGGACCATAGGCCGGCGCAGATCACCGACATGAACCCTAGCGCTATGCCCATGGAGAGTTGCTGAACGCGGTCAGGACGGCCGGCTTTGATGCCGTCGAAGGCGTAGGGCAGGTAAGCCGTCACGACGACCATGCCGGCGGCGATCTGAAGAATGCGAAGGTTTTCGACGAGTTGATTGTTGGGAATGAGCCACGCCGCGACGAAGAAAAGAGCCAGCAGCGCAAAACCAGACCAGAATACGCGACTACGAAGAATGAGACCCACGATCGTCCCTCCGCCTTTCCATTCGGTTCAGCAGGGCCTCAAGGGCCTCCCGCGTGTCGTCGGCCTTCAGGGTCGCTCCGATCGCGGCCGAGGTGTGTGAGGCTGAAGCGCGCTTGAGCTCGTATTCGGACTGACGATTGCGAGCGTTGAGTTGGCTTTCGCGAATGTGCGAGCTGTGCCACCAGTTCATGAGACGACTCCATATCATGGTCGCCCCCCTTGGGATCCGATGCACTGCCGCGCGATCTGAACGACCTCGTCCAACTTCTCGCGAATGCGATCGTCATTGTTCTCGCTTTGCCGGGTTAACTCCGTGATGGCCCTTTCGACTGCTTCAGTCGCTCGGGTTCTTGCTTCCATCGCACGATTGTTGGCTTCTAGGGCCAGCGTGTTCGCAGCGAGCGCTTTGGTAATGTCCTCGCGGGTCTCAATGACCCTCTGCAACTCGGTGAGGCGGCTGGTCGTGCTCGCTTCAAGCTTCCGGTAGAGGAAAACCACCACCGCGAGGGCGAGGAGGAGGAAGAGCCCGACGACCCCATACTCAACGAGCCGGGCACTCTCCTTCAGAGCAAGCGCCTCCATCCAGTCAGCGAACCGCCGCCTGCGTTGCCTTGGTGTACTCCACCCGCACCGTTCGCACGTTGATGTAGATGGCGGCGAGCGTCGTCAGAGCTGTTGCCACATCGCTGGGCGGGGCAGCGCAGAACGTCTCCACAGCCTGCCGGGCCTGACGGACGACGCGCTGATGGTTGGCGTTGTTGACGAAGAACTGTCCCGTCTGCAGGGCAAGCCGGATGTAGGAGCAGTAGGACGCCACCTGCGGCGAGACGCGGGCGATGGCGAGATCCGCAGCCGTCGGCTCGACGAGCGTTGGCTCAAGGCCTCCGGTCTCCGTGACCACCTGCGGCGTCGGGGTGATGACCTTGCCGACGGCTCCGGGCGTGGTCGTCGCCACGGTCTGGCAGGCGGCCAGGAGCGGGATGAGCAGGATGACGACCGCAAGGCTGAGCACCCGGCGAACCTGATCGGCCGCGCCCTGCGTCAGGGTTACGGGCTGAGCCGTTCCCTTGAAGATCCGCCCCCACAGCACGAGGAGATCGCCGAAGCCGGAGATCAGCAGCAGGACGCCATTGGCTGCGATGTCGGTCTGCGACTGATCCAATTCAGGCACCCTGCCGGGGAATGCCACAGACAGGGTCTTGAACAGCAGGGAGATGATCCCGCCGATCATGACGGGCGACTTGTAGAACGGGATGGCTGCCGGCAAGGCCGGGGTCTGAGTAACAGGAGCCATGGCGGCCTCCAGCAAAGGGGAAGGTGGGGAGGGTTCCCCCTCCCCTGTTGACTTACTTCTGCGGGTTCGCCTCGACGGCCGCCGCGATCTCATCGGTCGACGAGCGCAGATCCTGGATGATGGCTGCCACCTCTTCCGGATCGTCGGCCGCCGCCTCAAGCCGAGCCGCCATGCCCTCGATCAGCGTCTTCACGCTGGCGTTCACGGACTTCGCGCGCTCAACCTCGGCGCGCAGCTCTTCCAATCGCTCTTGCATAATCTTCTGCTCCTCAAGCAGCGCGAACAGCAGATCGATGACCATGTCGAGCCGGTCGCGCAGGGATTTGAAAAAGGTGAACATGGTCATTCCTTCTCCGCAGGGGGCGGGTAAGTGTGCGGCCACCGGATGCCGTTCGGGACGATTCGATCCTTGCGAACGAGGCTGACGTCGACGCGGTCGCCGACGTTGCCCCCGATGGTCTTGAAGTGGCCGAAATCGGTGTCCTCGAGCAGGAACGAGCAGTGCCCGAGGTCGTCCTCGATGCGCTTCCCTCGCCAATTCACGAGGAGAGCGCCGCGGACAGGCTTGGCGAGAGGGACGCCCCACTTGGCGAAGGCGCGTGACCAGAGCAGGTGGCGCGGCATCGGTTCGTCAGGGAGCGTGATGCGCAGGCAATGGGCCGCGAAGAGGGAACACCAAGGGTCCGCATCAACGAAGTTCAGCAACCCGAGCTTGCGAGCCATCCAGAGCAGGACGGGGTTGCTGGCCTCACCCTTCTGCTCCTGCAAGCCCTTGAGGCGCAGAGCCTCGGCCAGCCAGGGAGGGTCCGCCTCACCCATAGACCTTGCCCCGGGTGAGCTCGAAGTGAGGCCCATCGCGGAAGCGCGGCCACGAGCCCCCCCAGGTGACCGGGATGCCGAGCTCGTCGGATGCTTTCCTCACGGCCTCTGCGATTTTCGGGTAAAGCGGCCAGTCCCAGCGCACCTTGCCGCCGACGAGAGCCACAACGTCCATGGCCTCGGCGAGACCGCTACGATTGGTGGACGGGATATGCCGCGACTTCATCGTGCGAGAGGCGCCGGCGGCCAGAAGCTTCTTCTGCTCGGCAACCGTGCGGACGCCCTGTGTCACGCGAAAGTCGATCTCGGAGAGTTGGATGGCGCGCTCGAACACCCGCACGAGGTCGGGATGCACGCCCTTGAACTTCGCGCGCGAGGGCGCACCGAAGGCAAAGCCCATGGTGGTCTCCTAGAGGGTGGAAGGTTGGGTGTGGCAGGCCGCCTTAGGCGGCGGGACGATCCGACTTGAAGCGGGCGCGCAGCTTGTCGGCCTTCGCTTTGGGGATCACGCCTTCTTCGATCAAGGCTTCAACGAGGGTTGCGACCGTCCCCGACTGGGCGGTTGGAGCCGTTTGCGGCTTCAGGATCGCAGCCACTTCGGGATGGTCGACCGGCAGTGGCTTTGCATCGGCGAGGTCACTTCGCTCAAAGAGGACAGCCGCAATCGCACCCTCAGCATTCCGCTCAACATAGACCATATCTGCCATGCTAAACTCCTGCCGTGAGGCCAAAGTCTTCCCAACCAAAGACGTCGAGCACGTACTGCGTCGTCCCGCCGATCACGCCCAAGTAAATTTGTCGGCTCGTGTTCGTGATCTCTTCGATTTCGGACGCCGCGACGGTCGTGATGTTAGAGCCATACGTGACGAGTTTGATCGCCTGTAGTCCGTTCACCTCGCCTGGGCCGGTCAACATCTCCGCCACGGCCTGACCAGCGATCTGAAGCCGCCCCGTCATCTTAGCCCGCACGCGAATGCCACTTGGAACGCTGAGGGCGAGCAACGACGTCGATCGGTTGCTTGACCCCGTGACAGCGTTGACGGACGCGATCCTGAATAGCGTTCCCGCCTGCACGAACCGGCGTATGTTTCCGGATCCGTCTGTGAGCACCGATCCGATCCGGCGCCTGCGGTCGTACCCTGCCGGCATCATGGGTTCTGTCGCTGCCATAGAGAACAGGACGTCGACCACGCCCGTATCCGTCCGCTTGATGAGCCAGACATGATAGGTGGTCGAAGCGGCCTTGCTCCCAGCGTCAAGTCCGCCCTGCCCCGTCCCAACAGCCCAAGCGGCATCAAGTCTTTTCGTGAGGGTGCCGGCGAGCACGATATCTGCCCCATCGGCGCTGTCGCGGGCCTCGCCGGGCGCGATGTCGATGTCGTTGACAAGATCGCTCGCGTTGTTGGCCAACTGTAGCCCTGAAAGGAACGCCCGCGGCAGACCTGGACCTGGCCGCAGTTCCTGGACAGCAGCGTCTATGGCCGCCTGCACAGTCGCCGGTGCCCCCGCGAGATTGGACGCGGTATTGTTGAAGCCGACCTCGGTTGCCTGATCCGGAACGGGACGCGCTGCGAGCTCGTCGATGGCCGCCTGTGTCGTTGTTGCCGCAAGCCCCGATGCATCATTGTCATAGACGATCGCGGTGGCTTCGCCCTCGGTGATTGCCTGGGCCTCGTTCCGGAACTGAAGGGCTTCGTTGCGGAACGTCTGCGCCTGGTCTCGCAGGGTCTGCGCCTGAGCAGCCGCAAGGTCGGCTTGATCGACCTCTTCCAGCAGCCCTGTCAACGCGGCTCGGATCTCGGCCTTCTTGGGCTGATACGGCCCGCTCTGAGGGTCGCCAACGGGAAGAGGTGCGCCAACAGGAGCGCCCGGCAAACCGTCACCGGTATAGCGGTTGAACTCGCGGAATGCGCGAGCGATGTCGTCTGCAATGCCCATTGGGGGTCCTTGCCTTACCTTAAATCGTGATGCTCTGGATGGCGGTCCACTCGCCAGCGACCTGCTGCGCCGCCCGCCAGCGCGCCCGGACGTCGTAGGATCCCGCAGCGAGGTTCGGAGAAACGGCTGCGTATTGCCCCTCAACCAACGCCATGTCCTGCCACACGGCTCCGGCACCGGCCCGATACTGAGCATGCAGGGTCAGATCATCCCGTCCGGGGTTTGCGACGGTGACCCGGATTGTGCTGCCGACCTTCGTGGGTGTGAGGGTCTGCGGCACGGGGAAGGTCAGGTCAGGCGTGGTCTCCTGCGGGATCGGAGGTGTCTCGCGTTCCTCGATAGCGGGGTTCCAGGTGTAAGCCTCTTCCCCGAGCGTCACGACGTCCATCTCGACCGCAGTCAGGTCAGGGGCCATCGAGAAGCGGGTGATCTGAAAGGCGTCGTCGATCTGAAGCTCGGGCAGAACAAGACGGATGGTGCGCTCACCAAGGGCATCGATGCCGGGACCGAAGGCGACCCGAACAGTGCCGCGCCAGCGTGGGTTGAGCTTGCGGGTATGGATCTTGGCGAGGCGCCTCGCCTGCGTCGCAGAGGGAACGAGGTCAAGTGTCAGGTCATCCTGCAGCACGCCCCGCTCGGCCTGATCGGCCAAGTCGATCCAGGGAATGGCCTCCATGGCTTGGTAGTCATGAAGCGGCGAGGTGTAGATGATCTTGAGTTCGTTGAACGCCCCAAAGCGGTTGTTGCCCTGCTCGAGTTGGTGGCTCAGAACCTCGCCCTCGGTGATCATGACTGTAGGCGGCGTCCAAACCCCTCCCCTGAGAGCGATACGGCCCTCGTGGGTCTGGTAGAGTTCGCCGTCGCAGGTCGCGAGCATGCGCCTGAGGACGTCGCTCGGGTCTTCCGTGAGGCTGTAGATACCCCAGAGGCGGTAGCGCTTTTCCGTGCCGCCGGCAGCCAGCGGGATCGGCTGATCACACAGGGACGCGAACGCCGAGAAGCTGGGAACGTCAATGTCGGCGAGGGACCGGCGGTAGCCGTCCGGGTGCCTCAGGTAATCGAGGATGCACAAGGCCGGGTTGTCGCTCCAAGCCCAAGTTGCTTCATCGTTCGGATCCTGGGCCGAGACGCGGGGGTCCCACACGCGCGAGAGCCGCATAATTGCTCGGATCGGGGTCATGGCGCCTTCGGGGTACTTTTCCGAGAAGGTCTCCTGGCCGGGGCTGCGGAACACGGTGACGAGGTAGGCAATGCCCCGGAGCCGGTGTGCGGTGGTCCAAACGTCGGACCAGTTGTTCAGCATCAGGGAGGCGGCGCCCTGGTTGGGATCACCGGTGTGGGACGACAGGTAGAGGTAATCGTTGATGGGAGCGGCCGTGTTGTTGCCACTGCCATCAATCCCAAGCTGCAGGTCACCGGCAAAGAACGTCTCGTAGGCGTCGATCTGCCCGCTGTGCTGCATCAGCACCTGGTAGAGGCGGCCCTCGCGCGAGTCCCAAAAGGCGCGTGTGCCCCCGAGCTTCGCCCGCCCATAGCCGCGAACACGAGGACCGGTCGTCTGGTTGAGAACGACTTGGGCGGCTGGGGTTGGCCCTGAGGTGGAACGCGGATCACCGGGTTTTTTCGCTGTCAGCGCCTGAACGGCGACGCTGGCCCCGATCGCCAGTGCGCCCGCGATCACACTGGTTAGAGCCGTCCCGATCGCCCCCGCGATCCCCAGTGCACCGACGACAGCGCCTGCAATAGCGGTGAAGATTGCCATTCAGCCCAGCACTTTCGACCAAGCCACCTCGGCCTGCTGATAACCCTTGCGCTTCAGGATCACGGCTGGACCGCTCACGTCTGGGGTCGACATGCGCACGGCAAAGCAGCCCCGCTCACGTGCCCATCTCTCGTACTGTGCCAGCAAGCGTGAGCCACCGCCCCGCGCGTCCGGGTCGACCCACCACCCGTGCTCGACGGCGATACGGGCGGGCGAGATGGAGCTCGTGCCGATCGAGGCGACCAGCATGCCGACTGGCCTCCCGCCCATCTCTTGAATGAGAACCAAGCCATCAGGCGATCGCAGCAGGGCTGCCACGAAGGCTGCCGTGGACGGGGCGTGAAGCGGTATGCTGATGCCTGCTGCCTCGTGAAGTCGTGCCGTCATTGCGAGGATGGTGGGCACGTCGGCTTCGCTGGCCGGCCTGATCATGGCGACTAGAACACGGGCCAGCGGATGGTCTTGGTGACGAGAGCCGCCACCTGCTCAAGCCCACGATCGCCCGGAAAGCGGGCTTTCTGGTCGCTGTCCGTATAGAGGCCGAACGGGGGCCTGCGGCGGTTCACCCACAGACTCTCGGCCGTGAGAGTGATGCTGCGGCTTGAGGGGCCGTCAGCGTTGTAGGTCAGTTGATCCATGATGCCGGCCCAGACCGCATAAGGCTCATCCAAGGGCGTCCAGGGCTGCACGCCGGCATCGTCGGGCACGACATCGAAGAACTGGAGGTAGACCGTCACCCGCCGGTCTTTCACCCGGTTGCTCGCGAGGCGAGCCATCCGGACAAGGTCCGGGTCGACACCGGAGAGCGTGAAAGTCGTCTTAGGTGCCGCTGTGCCGATCGGCTGCTCAAGCCCGTCGATGCTCACGACCTCACCCGTGCCAAGCCATTCATGACCGCCGGTGACGAGCGTGCCGAAGCCTGTCCACCACCGACGCGGCTGCTCTCGGAAGTCCATGAAGCACAGCAGGGACACCCCGATGGTCCGCCCGCTCAGCTTTGCCGCCACCGTCTGCGGGAAGAAGCCCATCAAACAACCTCAACGAAGTCGAGCGAAGTGGATCCCCAGCGCAAGAGTTCGAGGGTCAATTCTCCGCTCGCGTCATCCGCCAGACGCATCAGGCAGACTGGTCGGTCGAGGATCACCCGCTCGCCTGTTGTTGCCGCTTCCCTAAAACGCGGCCAGAACCGGATCTGAACGGGGCTGTCTTCTGTGACCCGCCATCGAGCGGCGACGAGGTAGAGCCTGCCCCCTATCCCAAAGTACTGGCCTGGCCGCGGCCCAGCACCATCCAACATGGTCACGCTGATCTGTGTCGCGCCACGAGCCGCGGGGGCAGCCAACTCGGCGTGGGTCATCTCGCCCTGCCCCCATCCCGATAGGTCGAAGTTCAGGACACCGCCATCGTAGGGTGCTGCCGTGATTTGATTGAACCGCCTGCCGTTCGCAGCCTTCGGGGCGTACATCTCCCACTTGGGAACGAGGACCGTACCGGCGCGGCCTTCCAGTTGCGCCACGAGCGCCCGGAGGGACAGCACCGCCTCCTCCTTGCGCAAGTCGAGGTCGAGACGCGCACGCCAACGCCCTGCACCGGAGGCCGTAATCTGCTCCCGGCCGGTGAGCGAAAGGCCACCTGAGCGAGAGACGGTCTCCGGATGGAACATGCTGGCGCGCGGAACGAGCTTCAGCGGCCATGGAAGGGAATAGCCCGCCATGCTTAGCCCCGCCGCATGTTGATTTCAGCGATGCGCGCCGGCAGCGTGCGTTCGTTCTGCCGGTCGTATGCCTTGATCGCCGCCATGATTTTCTGTTCGACGCCCGACTCGGCGCCTCGAGCGTCGATCTGGTAAACGGGCGCGTAGTTGGCGCCGCCGTTCTGCCCACCTGATCTGACCACGGCGTTGGGCTTGACCGTCCCGTTCCGGCCAAAACGGACGAGCTCAGGGCCGGTTTCGCCGACGACATAAGTCTTGCCTGACTGAACGGGACCGCCGGACGCTCTACCCAAGAGGCCAGAGAGCAAACCGGTGAAGCCTCCTCCTCCGGACGTCGGAAAGACAGCGTTCAGAGCAACGTCAAGGAGCTTGTCCGCAATCTTGTTGACTGCGTTGGCGAGGGCATCAGCGGCCGAGACGCCATTGCGCAGGTCATTCACGAAGCCGCCCAGAACGTTCTGACTGAGCGACGCCAACTCCGCTTGCTGATCGGCCGCGGTCTCAACAGCCGTGGCGAGTGTGCCATACTGCTCGGCCAGTGCCCTGATTTCCTCACGCTGCTGGGGCGAAAGCTGGATCCCGGCCTGCTGAGCCCGATTAATGAGTTCCTGCTCATAGCGCAGCGTCTCGGCTGCGCTGGCCGTCAAGCCAAGGGCGGCCTGCTCAGCGTTCAGGTCGGCGATGCGCGCAAGGGCGGCTTGCCGCAGCTTGGCATAACTCTCTGCAAGCTTCTCGGCCTCGCTGACCGCGCCGCCCCCTCCGCCGGATTTCGGAAGAACCGTCGGGCGGGCTGGGGGGGCGGCTGCTCTGCTAGGCGGCGCAGGTCGATACGGCCCTGTTGCCGGCGTCAGGTCATTCGGGTCATAGCTTGTTCCCCGCCCGCCGGCATTCGGGAGCCTCGCGATCCCATTCCGTAGATCTGCGGCCAGATCGCCCTCATGAACGTCGCTGCCCCCGACAACCGGGATGCGCTTGGGCAGATTGGCAGAAGCTTTCGAAAGGTCGTTTGTCGCGGATTGTGCGCGGTTGAGAGCGGCCACGAACTCACCGATCGTCGAGATGACGGAAATAATGGCGCCGCCGACCTGCACTTTTACCGTCGTCCCAATCTCGGCAAATTTGTCGTCAATCTTGCGAGCCTTCTCGATCAACTCATTGTCGAGCACAGCGCCAGCGTTCTTGGCCTCCTTCATCATCTCTCGGATGCCGCCGCTGCCCTGCGAAAGCAGCCCGACCAGTTCCGGACCGGCCGAACGGCCGAAGCCGCGGATCGCCAACTCTAGCTGCTCTGCTGGCGAGCGCGCGTTCGCTACCAAGTCGGCGAACCGAAGCAGCGCCTGCTCTGTCGAGAGTAGATTGCCCTTCGCATCAGTGAACGCGACGTTGTTGGCGTCGAGGATGGCCTTCAACTCGCCGGACCCGGCTTTAGCATCGGCCAATCCGGCGGCGAAACGCTGTAGACCCGAGTTTACCGCCTCGGCTGAGCCCGCGTTCTGCTCTGAAGCAAATTGCAAGGCTTGCAGCGCCTCAGCGGTGACATTCACTCGCTCGGCCACATCCCCGATCTTAGCGAGTTCTGCGGCGGCTTGCCGGGCAGTGTCCACAAGAGCCGTGATGCCGAAACCAGCAAGCAGACCTCCGGCACCGAGCACCGACAATCCTGTTTGAAAGGCAACACCCGCCCTTGCTCCAGCATTGGTCATGATGGCTGTGAACCTTGCGGTCGAGGCGCTTGCCTCACGCTCCACACCCCTGAGCGCGGTATTTGTTACCTTGCGCGCACGGTTCATCTCCCGCTCATAGCCGCGGAGTTGCGCTTCTAAACGGACTACGAGCGTTTCCAGATCAGTCGGCATCAGTGAACCTGTGAGCTAATCCAGCCGGAATGCTTGGCCATCAGCGCGTCGAACTCGTCCGACGTCAGAGGCTCGGCGGGAGCGTCGTCGGGGGCGTGGGCTCTGTTGTAGCCGTCGATCGCCGCCGCGAACTCCCAGAGCGAGAGGTCGTCGACTTGGCGAGGCGTCCAGCCGAGGACGGCTCCGGAGCCGTAGAAGTCGGAGAAGGCGAGCCGGTCGGCTCGGTCGCGGCCTCCTCCGGCTCCTCTTTTCCCACCGTGTCCTCCCGATCACCCATCAGAGCGGCGGCCAGGATTGCTCGCGCCGGCATGATGCTCTCCATCAGCGGCCGCGCGTCGACGTAGCGGCTGACCAGCACTAGGGCCTCGGGGGGCTTCATACCGCCGCCGATGAGGCCGAGACGGATGGTCTCTCGAGGATCGTCCACCCGCCATGTGCCATCCATAAGCCGAGATAGGAGCGCCTGCGGACCCGTGCCGGTCTTGTCCTGCAGCTCGCGAAGCTGACCGATGGCGAGGCGAAATCGATGCTCGCCGTCAGCCCAGAGGAAGGAGGTTGAACCGTCAGCACTCATGCGGCGGCCGTCCAGAGCACGGGACCGTCGTTCTGGAACTCGACCTCAACCTGGATCTTGTCGCCGAGTTCGCCGGTGATGTTGAAGGTCGTGAGATGGAACTTGCCGCTGAAGTAACCGCCGGTCGTCGAGCTGTCGCTGTCGATGAGCATCCGCACGTTCTTGGAGTCGGTGTCGAGATAGGCTTCACGCCAAGTCGGCAGCGCTTCCAGGGCCAGGATGCCCGAACCGCCGATCGTGCTGGAAAGCGAGACGACCGAGCGCTCGACCCACGCCGGCGCGTCCGGATCGTCGCAGTCCGGCACGTTCACGTCGTTCGTCTCCTTCGAGAAATTGATGTTCCGAGCCGTCAGGCCGCAGGGCGCGGAGAACACCTCGGGGGTTGCGCCATTGCCCAGCATGGCAACAAGTTTGGCAGAGGACAGGGTAGTTGGTTTGGCCATCTCAGGTCACTCCAGAAAGAATGTCGACTAGACCCGGTCGACGAGGGCAACGAAGGTCATGCGGGCGCGGGTCAGGCCCTCGCCGTCGTCCGAGATGACGTGCGCTTGCCGGCGCAGGTCGACGAGGCGGTAAGGCGGGTCGAGCGTGAGGGCGATCTCGTGCAGGCTCTCGTTCACCTCTGTCGCGGCCCGTGATGCTTCGACCTTGGTCAGGCTCTCGCTCCACACATCAAGGCCGATGAAGACTTCGACGCTGTCCGTGCAATCGCCGGGCAGGTCGTTGGTCTGGTAGTCGCGGACGGCCACGTAAGGGCGAGCAGCGCCCACAGGGACGCGGTCATAGATGCGCTGGCCGACGATTGCCGTCAGGTCTGGGTTGCCCTTCAGGGCTGCCATCACGGCCTTTTGCAGCGCGGCCTCAGCACTCATGAGCCCGCCCCCGCTTTGATGGCCTTCTTGGTCGCCCGTGTCAGCCGAGCCCGATAGCGACGCTTAAGGGATCGATAAGCTGGGTAGAAGAACGGCCGTGGGCGGGTGCCGGGGTGCTCCGTGCCGGCGAACTTGCCGCCTTGAGCGTGAGGGGCGGTTCCGAACTCCACGAAGGCGGCATAGTAAGCCGTCGCGTCGCCGGCCACGAGGTGGATTGTCAGTTCCGGGTCGCCCTCCCCTCCCCCACCGCCGACGCCGCGCACATTGGCGTTGTCCGGCGTGTAAGAACCTTTGACGTTCCGGATGGAATTGCGAAGGGCGCCGCTCTTCTGGGGAGCAAGGTTCTTCTGCAGGCGGGTGATCTCGTCAGCCCCTTGCTGCATGGCTGTCGACATGGCTTCACGCATCTTGGGCGGGATGGCTGCCAGCTTAGCGAGCAGGCGTTCCCGGTTCTGCACCTTTGCCATCAAGCCAGCGCTCCGCCCTCGCAGACGAGGGACAACCATTGCCGCTTGCGGTCCATGTCCTCGGCAGCTCGGATCGCGTAGGTCTTGCCCGTCCGCACGTCCGTCACCTGCCAGTCAAGACCGATGGCCTTGGTCTGGCTGTCGAAGCGGACGACGATGGTCAGGGGCTGCCGGCCCTCAAGCCGAGCCGCCATCACGCTCTCCGACCCCGGACGCATGATGAACATGGCGGATCGCGAGAACTGCGGCTGCCAGTCGGCTTTCACGCCGCCATATTCGTCCGTGGTGTCCTGGCGCTTGGCGAAGGACACCCGCTCAACGAGGTCACCCGCCGAAGGCATCAGAGTTTGACCGTCCGGCCCTTGCGGCTTGACGTGGTGGGCGCCTCGACAGGCACCATCTCCTTGACGGGTGCATTCACGCGAACCGCTGTGGCGCTCTCAATGGCGCCAGCGGCTTTTGCGGCCTCAAAGGCGGTTTCCGGGATGCTGTAGGTCTCGCCCTTCTTGTAAGCGACCATAGTGTTAACCCCGGCGCGGTGGTCGAAGTCCTTGGAGAAAGTGACGCGCTGCATAGCGACCGCTCCTTTTCGGCTGTGATGAAATTGTTACAGCGCCGGTGCCCGGCCTGTGCAGACTTCCTGCAAAACCAGGGAATCAGACGATGAAGATCGGATGCTTAGTTGCCCTTGCGGCAGCATTGGGCGGATGCGCATCGGTCGCAGAAATGGACCGGCATATTTCTAGCTTCAACTCACACCCAGACGGCACATTCCGCTTCCGTGGCACAGCCGACATCATCAACACGCTGGACTCAGAGCATGGTGAAACCTACCGCGTGACTATGCTGGAGTCCTGGATGCGAACGGATGGCGTATGTCCAAAAGGGTACACTATCACGAGCAGACGGGCGGTCGCTCGGCAGGGAATCAATGCTTACGACGTCGTCTATGATGGCAAGTGCAAGTGAGGGCAGAGATGCGGCCCGCAACTCAGGCGCAGGCCGCAACTCCTCACGCGACCTTCCGGTCCCCGTCCTACTCAGAAGGAGTAAATCCGGAAATCGTTGCAGAGATCGTCGACGGCCATCGGCAACGCCGCCATAGGCTTATCGCTTACCGCCTCCCGGTTGGCGAAGTAGTGGCCGACGAGGAGCATGATCGCCTGCCGGATCGGCTGCGGCACGGTGATCTCGCCGTTCGGCCCATCCGGATAGCCTGCCGTGAACCGTACAGTGATGCGCTCGCAATAGGGCTGGATTGGCCAGGTCGCGCCGTCCGCCATCCGGACGCTTGCCTCCCACTCATCGCCGATCGGGTCAGCGACATATGAGGAAGGCTGTAGGGTCTGCGTGGCGCCGACCGTGTCACGATAGGTGACTTGGTCGACGGAGATCAGGGGCGGATACGGCAGGCGAATGGAGCGTGTTGCCCACCATGGCCAAGAGGTCGTGCGATCTGTCTTGAACCGGTAATCAAAGGTCTGAGGCCGCAACGCACGACCAATCCGGCGACTGACACGCTCTGACGCAACGGCTACCAGTCGCTCGAGATCGGCATCCTTGTCCCCATGCTCAATCCCGAGGGCTAGTTTCACCTCCGGCAGAGTCACCGCCGGAGCCGCTGTAGTCACGGACGTCGTCATCTCTCTAACCTACCGCTTTACGCCTGCGAGAGCTTGTCGAGCGGCGGGTTGTCGAGCATGGCGTCGATCGCCGCCCGGTTCTCGTCCACCTTGTTGGAGCACAGAGGAGCGCCGTTGAAATCGGCCGCGATATTGCCCTCGATCTCCGGCGGGATGCTCTCGAAAGCATAGAACGGGTTGCCCTTGCCGACGATGCCCTCGACATACTCCGGCACGTCGGCATCCTCGGCAAATGTCGTGACCACGGTCAGGGCCGGCTCGTCAATGAGAGGGTGAACAAGCTTCATCAGACAATCCTTTCCACTCTGAAAGACATCTGGCCCGCATCAGCCGCTGCAACTGCGACCGCTCCCATTGTGGTGGTGACGTGGGCGACCTGCAGCTCGGTAAAGGTGGTGGTTTGCGACAGTGTGCGGGCGAACTTGATGTTGCCGTCAACGATGTCGGAAAAGGTCATGTAGGAGGTGTCGCTGCGGGCCGCACTGAACATGCAGCGATAGCGACCTGCCGAGATCCGCGTGACGGCATTGCAGCCGAACAGCTTGAGAACAGTCACGATGTTGTTGGCGACCGTGAAGGCGCCGGCAGCGAAAACTTCGACAGGCGAGGTGGCGACAGGACCGGCCGGTCCCTGAGGTCCCGTGGGTCCAACGGCTCCGGTGTCACCCTTTGGACCAGCCGGACCGGCAGGGCCCATTGACCCCTGTGCGCCTGCGGGGCCTGGATCGCCCTTAGGGCCCGCAAGGCCAGCAAGGCCGGTGTCGCCTTTTGGCCCCTGCGGACCTGCCGGCCCAGGCGGACCCGCTGGGCCCTGAGGTCCTTGAGCACCCGCGCCGACAGCGATTGGCACGAAACCAGCACTGCGCATCACGCACCGCCGCCGTAGCTGACCTCGATCGGGAGGAAAGTGGCAGGTGCTGGCAAACCCTCCGCAAACATCGCCGACATCTTCACCGGGTACTGCGTCGAGAACGGCCCGTGGTTGCCAGGGGAGAAGCACCAGCCCGTCTCCGGCGTGACCCGCTGGAAGGTCTTATGCTGCTTGGACGTGCCTCTCAGGCGCACGAAGCAAGGATTGCGGTTGACGATGTAGAAGCTCGTCGTGCCAAAGCCGGGACCGCCCTCGTCGAAGAACCCTGCCGGCACGGTGTATTCACTGCCGTCCAGTGTCACAGGCACGAGGAGCGGGTCCGTCGTGCGGCGGAAGGCATAGGTGCCAGAACCCGGCAGGCGCTGGGCGCCCATGCTCTCTTCCATGCTGGAGGCAACCGCTTGCATTGACGCAACGGCATCCTTCAGCGCGCGAACGATGGGGCTTTGTTCGTCATACATGAGGGTGTGTCCTCAGTCTCTCATCCTCCCGCCCCTTCCATCCCGGGGCGGGTGCGGGTCCGTTCTTCTTTGTTCCCGGTCGAGTCACGATCCGGTCGCAAGCGTTCGCGGTGACTCCCTAGACCCTCACCCTCTAGCGTTAACCATCGCTTGGGGGAGCAATCATGAAACGGGTTCTAGGGGCGGCGCTGACCGCGGGGTTGGCGTGTGCGTCATCGGGAGCGAGTGCGGCCACGTACACGATCTTCAGCGGATCGCGAGGCGATCAATATGAGTTCAATAAAACGGTCGAGTTGATCGGCACTATCCCGGAAGGGTCGATGGGTTGGGTCACCGCCTCGATCACCAATCTGCAAGCCGACTATGATCCGACCGCCCCATGGTTTTACAACGCTCGCATACAGGGGACGCTGGCCGGTGCCCCGTTCAGCAGCGAGCGAGAAATGTGCCTCGGTGTTATCTCCTATTGTGGCAGGCACAGCGGTGACCGGGGCTGGATCGTTCCCTTGGCACCATCCCTTCTCTTGATAGGATACGTTGGAGGCATCACTATGCCGTACACGTTTCCGTTGTCCTTCGATTACTCCGTCAGCCTGACTCTACCTGACGGCGTGATGCCGACCCCGCTTCCAGCCGCCCTGCCAATGATGGCTGGTGTTCTCGGTCTCGCGGGCTGGGCCTTGCGCCGACAGCGTGCTTCTATCTGAACCGGATGCGGGTGTAGGAAACCCCGTCCTCGGTGCCCTTGATCACTCCGGTCGCGCGTGTGCCGATCCACACGTCCCCGTAGGTGTCCATGTCACCGTCAATGAAGCGCAGGGCGTCGTAGTTGCCTGTCGGATACTCGGTGTAAGGGCCGGGCAACTTCGTCCAGGACGAGGCCATGTTGATGGAGCGGTAGACGCTCGGCGTGTCGCCCGTCCGTGCGCCGAGGGCATAGAGCGCGGGGAAACTCTGTCCCGGGGCCGCCTTCCCGAACCCAAGCGCGTGCATCTCAGTCCAGCCTGAGCCGCCCATGTCGGTCCACGTGGCACCGCCGTCCGTCGAACGCCTGATGATCGCGGGGTTGTCCCCGTTCGGCTGGTAGGGGCTGATGTTCCCCGAGGGGCGGACCACGCCGAGGTTGCTGCTCTGCCCGATCCAGAAGAACCACAGTTCACCCGCCGCATCGGGGCGGGCGATGACGCGCCCATAGGTCATGCCCGAGAAGGTGCCGGAGACCTTGGCGAAGGTCTCGCCGCCGTCCGTGGACTTCCAGATGCCCATTGCATTATCGACGAGGTAGAACACCCCGGCCGTCACCTTGTCGGCGACGGGATAAGAGCCCCCCGGCGTCGGTGTCCCGCCCGTGAAGCTGCACAGGGTCCAAGTCGTGCCGCTGTTCTTCGTCCACTTCGGCATTGCACTGTTGGTGCCCGAAATGACGATGTTGGGAAGCCCTGAAGCGTTCAGCGCGACGTGATAGACATTGACCTCGCCCGCACCGAGGTCGTCGTAGGGCTGTGTTGCGCATTGTGTGACGGTCGCATAGCCCCCCGCGCCGCCATCCGTGAGATAGAACACCGAGCGGCCCTGCCCGTTGATGGCCGCGCCACCATTCAGTGTCGCCAAGACGATGTGGTCCGGTGCCTGCCCGGCATAATCGCCGCCCGTTCGGCTGTGGGCGTGCATCAGGCTCCCGCCCACGCCCCCGCGATGGCCGACGATTTGCGGGGGAGCGGGAACATCGGCGGCCTTGGGGAACGCGAACCAGGCGCGGTCATGAAAGCCCGCGAAGCACGGTCGATTGCCCGGCGGCTTGAACACCTGCTCGGGGATCAGCTCCTCGTTGCCGCGCGTTAGCTCCGTCCAGGTCGGCTGCCCATCATCCGTGCGGGGGTGGCCGTACCAGACGCCGATACCCTCATAAAACCA
>JAESFT010000568.1_pt1 | contig 19460 bp, 14 predicted proteins | sample 9269451 | NCBI WGS metagenome assembly JAESFT01 (sample SAMN14502557, study PRJNA617106) | algae metagenome | isolation source: Scytonema hyalinum WJT4-NPBG1 and co-occurring heterotrophs from well... | place: USA: Mojave Desert, Joshua Tree National Park, California | collected 2006-05-25
GGGTAGCGCTTGAACTTGGAGCGCGCTGGCTTGTCGCCATCAGTGTCAGGCAGGCGTGAGATGTCGTGGCGTTGCAAGCAGCGGTGCAGGCTGGAACGGGTCAGGTGTGGAATCGTGGCCTGCAGGGCGTAGAGGCAGTCATCGAGCGGCAGGAGGGTGTGGCGGCGGAAGGCCACGACGACTGCCTCCTCCTCGGGCGAGAGGACCGTCGAGTGCGGCGCCTTGGGGCCGGTCCCCTGGTCATCCGCCGAGGTGCGCTTCTTCCACTTGGCGACTGTCTTCTGATTGATGCCGTGGCGCTTGGCGAGTGCCCTCAGGCTCTCTTGACTATGCTGTATCGCTCGACGGACTGCCGCAGTCGTACGGGCGCTCCCATGGAGAACCTGGACCATAGCGCATCCTTCCATTCCAACGAGAAGAGTGCACCATCAAACCCCGGGATCAAACATCTAGGACGCCTATCTTATCGCTTGCTACCTCTCGTCCAAGGGCCTTCTGGGCGGTCGTCTCGGTCTCGGCCGTGGACTCGCCGAGCGCGCCGATTGCTCGGGCGCTCAACACGGACGCCACGGGAGCCGCTGACGCCACGATCGCGGTTGCGACCTCGACCATGCTGGCCAGGATGCTACCGTTCCTAGCACGCCTCGGCGTTGGCCCTGCCGACCTCAGCCTGATGATCTTTGGCGGCGCAGGCGGCATTCATGGGCCGATCCTGGCGGAGGAGATTGGAGTCCGCCGCATCGTGGTGCCGCGACTTCCGTCCGTGTTCTGCGCGTTCGGCGCCCTCGTTTCCGATCTCGTGCATGACGGCGTGCGCAGCGTCCAGGACGTTGACCTTCCAGAAGAGGTGTTTGTGGCGCTGTACGACGACCTGGTGCGCGAGGGGCAGGCCTGGCTCGACCGTCAGGGTCAGGTGCTCCGGGTCGATCGGCTCCCCTTAGCGGACATGCGCTATGCGGCCCAATCCTTCACCATACCAGTCGACATATCGAGCGCGCTGGCCCGACCGTCGGGCCTCCTTGAGGAAGTCCGCACTCTCTTCTACGAGGAGCATCGCCGGTCGTTTGGTCATGCCAATGCGAATGCGCCGATAGCAATCGACGACCTCCGCTTACGGACCATCGACCGCCAAGCCAAGCCATCCGCTGTTGAGGTGGTCACCGGACTCTCGACGACACCGCGCCCGATTGAACATCGTGCTTTGTGCCTCGGCGGCCGATGGCACGAAGGCGTGCCGGTCTACCCCTGCAGCGATCTGTCAAAAGGATGGTCGCAGCCAGGACCGGCAGTGATCCAGCAGGATCTCGCCACGACCCTCGTTCCGGAGGGCTATAATGCCCACATCAGCGCGTTCGGGGATCTAGAAATGGTGAAGGAAGCTTGAGACATGAACCCTCTCCTGACCGAGGTGATGAATAACCGCGTCGTGGCGATGGTCGAGGAGGCAGCGACGGTCGCCTATCGCACGGCCTACACCACCTTTGTCAAGCAGACCCAAGACTTTCAAGTCGCGCTCGCGAGGCTCTCGGGCAACTTCTTCGCTTATCCGGTGACGGTTGGCGTGACGCCCGGTGTGGGGTATTCTATCCAAAGGCTTCTCGAGCATTTCGCCTTCGAAGACCTGCAGCCCGGCGACGTGCTGATCTCGAATGATCCATTCCGGACCGGCGGGCTCGTGACACCCATGATGGATATCCATCTGGTCTGTCCGATCTTCGTCGGAGGCAAACTCGTCTGCTTCGCGTGGTCTTTTGTCCACGCCTCGGACATTGGCGGCGCGGTGCCGGGCAGCATCTCCCCGGACCTGACAGAATGCTTTCAGGAAGGAATCCGGCTGAGACCCACGAAACTCGTTCGCGCCGGCACGCTCAACTCCGATATCTTGAACGTCCTTCTCGATAACTCCCGCATCGGCGACGCGGTCTGGGGCGATCTTGAAGCTCTCATGGCGGCGATGCACCTGCTCGACCAGCGCGTTGGCGAGCTTTGTGGAAAGGTCGGTATTGACACGTTCCACGTCGGGGTCGACAGCGTCATGACTTATGCCGAGCACAAGGCCAGGGAGGTCATCGCACGACTAGAAGACGGGACTTATACCTCTTCGGATTATCTTGAAGGTGATGGACCAGATGACGCCATTCACATCCATTGCAGTTTGACTGTGAACGGCGACGAGGCTGAGATCGATTATGCCGGCTCCTCGCCTCAGGTCCAAGCCGCTTTGAACTTCACGACCAGGACCCGATCGCACCCGTTCTTGTGCCTTGGGCTCACCAACTACATTCAAACAGTCGAGCCCACGATCCCAATCAATGGTGGCATCATCCGCCCCATCACTACGAAGGCTCCCCTTGGAACCATCATGAACGCCGAGTTCCCGGCCGCCATGGGTAACCGATGGGTCACTTCCATGCGAATCTATGATGCCTTGATGGGCTGCCTCAACCAAGCGATCCCAGGGGGTCCAGCAGCCTGCGGCGCCGCCCAGGCTGGTGTCATCTCGGTCGCCTGGACTGAGCCTGAGAGCGGTCGCAATTGCGTGGCCGTAGTCGAGCCCTTTTCGAGCGGTTCGGGTGGCCGCTGCCAGGCAGATGGCGTCGACGCGACCGACAGCATGCTGGGCTACCTCAAAAGCACCCCGATCGAACGTGTAGAGGTGGAGACATCTCTTGTGGTGTGCTGCCATAAGTTCGTTCCGGACAGGATCGGGCATGGTCGCCATCGCGGCGGCGCAGCGGTCTGCATCGAGCTCGAATGCCGGGCACCGGGGGTCAAGATCATGGTGCACGGCCTTGAACGCTTCCGCTTCCAGCCCTGGGGCGTGTTCGGCGGCTGGCCAGGCCATAACGGGCGTACGGTCGTGAACTCGGATTCAGAAACGCAGGAGATCAGAGCGATCACGGTGTTGACGCTCGGCAAAGGGGATCTGCTTCACATGGTTTCGCCCTCAGGCGGGGGCTTCGGCGATCCGATCCTGCGGGAGCCGGACCTGGTGCTTCGGGACGTTTTGGACGAAACAATCACCCCCGTGGAGGTAGCCTCGATCTATAAGGTGGTAGTCGCGGACCGGCGAGTTGACGAGGCGGGCACCAAAGCCGCCCGTGCCGAAGCGACGAGCCGGTCCGATCCGATCGCGCATGGCCCGGAGAGACAGCGTTATGGAGCGGTCGGCCGGTAGAAGCCAGCATCTCCTTCGCGGAGGCTCTGCTTGCGACGCCGTCCGGAATCCGTCGGACAGTTTCAGAGGCTGTGCGCTTGGCCCTCAAGGTGCACGACAAGCCATTATCGCCAGCCAGGGTGCAGGAGGCCGTCGTTGAGGTCTCCAGCTTTCCCTGATTCGTCATAGCCGATGCTGCGCCGGGCTCCTCAAGTTCGGTGCCGACGACCCCCGAAGCCATTCTCGTCCATCCATCTCGAGCACAAGCTAGACGCAGTCGCCTGAGCACAGTGTGCGAGCTCATCTTGTGCGCGATCGTTGTTGGGCGTCTGGGCCGGGCTCCAGCTACCGCCGACGAAGATTGCGCACCAATTGCTAACCCGACGCACGCCGGCCTAATTCTTGGTCCTGATCAGGCTCTGCACGGCTGATCGCTCGTCCGAGAGCCAGAACACGTTCGCCACCACCGGTTCGACCCGCCGGAGGCGTCAGGCAGCGATACTGGCGGGATCTGCGTTTTCGGCATGGCATCTGATTGGCCTCAGATCCTGATGCTCGCAAGCGTGTGCGAACGCCCTCTGCTCTCTGAACTGATGCGCCCTCATAAGGAGCGCCGGTGTCCCCAGGCCACCAGTGTCCCAAGATCTCGCCGGGAGTGTCCCACCAGTCAGGTAGTGTTCCGGCCCATCCAGTAACGTGTGAAATCCAACTCTAAGCTGATCGAGCCGTTGTTGACTGTGCTGAGCAAGACCTCCTAATCTAGAGAACGGTCTACCTGCAGCGCGGCCCAGAGCGGGGTCTTGAGGCATCATGGAGCAGTCACGCCAACGCCCCGTCCTCCACTCAGTTGTGTCGATGCGGAAGGCGGACGTAGGTTAGCCACATAAGGTGCTGCAAGGACGAATGTCTAGGATAGCGGAACCCCGGGCGAAGTGGAGTGAGTTCCTGGTGCTCGACATCGACCGGGCTTCATCAACTCCGATCTTTCGGCAGATTTACATGGGCATTCGGCAGGCCGTCACGGAAGGTTCGCTCGCCCCAGGCTCGCAACTTCCCGCCACCCGTGATCTAGCGCAGCGCCTCAACGTCTCGCGCACCTCCGTGCTGTCCGCCTTCAATCAGTTGCGGGCGGAGGGCTACATCGACGGCAGGCTCGGGGCAGGGACGTTCATTTCCTCAGATCTCGATGGCCTGATCCGCCCCGAACCGTCGCACGCGGGCAGCGAGCGCTCGTTGGCAGGCCCGCGCTCTCTCTCCGGCCTTGGGCAACGCTACCGCGAGGTTGGAGATCGCCTGCCCGAGCTAGCCCATGCTCCGTTCCACACCGGCTGGGTGTCGCCGGACGCGCAGACGATGGATGTTTGGCGCCGCATCTCGTCGCGCCAACTCGCCAGTCATCACGAGAACAACTTCGGCTACTCCGATTCCAAGGGTCTCTTGTCGCTTCGAACCCAGATCGTCCACTATCTTCGGGCTGCGCGCCTCGTGAAGTGCGACGTGGATCGTGTCGTGATCACGTCGGGAACCCAGCAAGGGTTTGATCTCGCCTTGCGCGTGCTGATCAATCCCGGCGACTGCGTGTGGATGGAGGACCCAGGATATCCGGCGGTACGCGACGCCGTGCGAGCCCTGGGCGCTCAGGTCGTCGCGGTACCCGTTGATGGTTCTGGCTTAAACGTGGCGAGCGCCCTCGCTCGTGCGCCCTCGGCACGGGTCGCCTGCGTGACCCCATCCCATCAGTTCCCCACGGGCACAGTCCTCTCCATGGCTCGGCGGTTAGAGCTGCTCGAGTGGGCGAAGCAGTCCGGTGCTTGGATCATTGAGGACGATTACGACAGCGAGTTCCGCTACTCTGGGCAGCCGTTGGCGTCCCTGCAGGGCCTCGATGTCGGAGAGCGGGTGATTTACATTGGAACTTTTAGCAAGGTGCTGTTCCCGGGCCTGCGCCTCGGCTTCGTCGTTCTGCCCCCCGATCTCGTGACGGCGTTCCAAGGCGCGCGTCATCTCGTCGACCGACATCCTCCCACGCTCCAGCAAATGGTTCTTTCCGACTTTATGAGCGGTGGGTTTCTCACGGGCCACATCCGCCGAACGCGGCAGCGCTACAAGGCGGCGCGCGACGTGGTTGTGGAGGAACTGCGCGCGCGTGTCGGGGGTCAATGCGAGATCCCGCTGCCCGACTGCGGGATGCAGCTTGTCTGTTATCTGCCGGAGGACATGAGCGACATCGCCGTCACGGAGGCGGCGGCCGAGCGCGGCGTTTACGTACGCCCCCTCAGCACGATGTACGAGAGCGCTCCCTCCCGTCCCGGCTTAGTGCTTGGGTTCACCGGTCATGATCATCGCCGCCTTCGCACGGCCGCTAGTCAACTCGCGGCCATCATTCACGCGCAACGCGACTCGCGATCGCAAGCACGCGTCACAGTGCCGTCGACTGAGGGCCCGAGAACAATAGCACTGTAAGGCCGAACGCTGCCTAGGGCAGCACACCTGAGCTGGAAATGGACTCGGCGAGCTGCCGGAAGTGGTTCTTGCGGCGGCTTGTTCGCGACGGCGTAGTCACCAGTAATGTCTGACGGAGCCTGGAGCTGTGCTGCCGATGGGCATGCACGGTCGCGATGGACTCAAGAGCTAATGGCGAAAGATGGGCTCCAACCGGCCCCGGTCCCACGGCGATCGCCGGCCGATACGAGCGTGGCACGGCGGCGCGCCCCACCGTGCCACGCCCCCGCTCGCCCCTTGGTCCGACGCGCCCCTGCGAGCTGTCCCCGTGCGCGACGGCGTGGGAGGGAGTGACGTTCGCCGAACATCCCTGATGGCTCTCCCATCCCCAGCTTGCCCCCTGTTTTGAGACGAAACCGCCCAGGAGATCTGATGTCCACAACCGTGATGCCGAATGCCCCCAAGCTTGACGCTTACTGGATGCCCTTCACCTCCAATCGCGCGTTCAAGATGCAACCGCGCATGATCACGGCGGCGCGGGGGATGTACTACTACGGTCTGGAGGGGGAGGCCGTTCTGGATGGTTCGGCGGGCCTGTGGTGCGTCAACGCGGGTCACGGTCGCCGCGAGATCATCGATGCCGTCGAGCGCCAGCTGACGCAGCTGGATTTCGCACCCTCCTACCAGTTTGGCCATCCGGCCGCCTTCGACCTCGCTGACCAGCTGAGCACCATCGCGCCGCTCGGTCTCGACCGGGTGTTTTTCACGAACTCCGGATCGGAGTCGGTGGATACCGCCCTCAAGATTGCTCTGGCCTATCAGCGGATGATCGGGCAGGGGACGCGGGTACGGCTCATTGGCCGGGAGCGCGGCTATCACGGCTCGGGCTTCGGCGGCATGTCGGTGGGTGGCATTACCAATAACCGACGCGCCTTCGGCCTGCACCTCACCGGCGTTGATCATCTGCGTCACACCCACGACTTGGCTCGCAATGCCTTCTCCCGCGGCGAGCCCAAACATGGGGTCGAGCTCGCCGACGATCTCGAGGGTCTCGTCGCGCTGCACGGGGCTGACACCATCGCTGCGGTGATCGTCGAGCCGGTCTCCGGCTCAGCAGGGGTTCTCGTGCCACCGCGCGGCTACCTCAAGCGCCTGCGGGACATCTGCACCCGCCACGGCATCCTACTCATCTTTGACGAGGTGATCACGGGCTTTGGACGCCTGGGCAGGCCGTTTGCTGCCGACTACTTCGGCGTGACACCGGACATCATCACGGCCGCCAAAGGCCTTACAAATGGCACCATCCCGATGGGTGCCGTCCTGGTCCGACGTGAGATCCACGACGCACTCATGGTGGGCCCCCATTCCCAGATCGAGCTATTCCACGGCTACACCTACTCAGGCCATCCCGCCGCCTGCGCGGCCGGCCTGGCAACCCTCGAGATCTACCGCTCGGAGAACCTGCTCACCCGGGTCGAGAGCTTGGCCCAGCATTGGGAGAACGCGCTCCACTCCTTGCGCGGCCGGCCCAACGTGGTCGATGTGCGCACGCTGGGGCTGATGGGCGCAGTGGAGTTCGCGCCGCGGCCGGGAACGCCTACGGCGCGAGCCTATGACATCCTCGTCGAATGCTTCCGCACGGGTCTCTTCCTGCGGCAAGCGGGGGAAGCGGTGGCGCTGTCACCGCCTCTCGTGATCGAGCCTCATGAGATCGACCGGATCATAGACATCCTCGACCAAGCCATCACCCAGGTTGGATAGGCTGGGCCGTGCAGAAGTTTCCAGAGGGTTCCGAAGCGGCGGACATCGTAGCCAACCTAGACCAGGTGAGAGAGCGCATCGCGGCGGCCTGCGCACGGGTCGGGCGCTGTGCCAGCGAGGTTCGTTTTCTTCTCGTCACCAAGACGATCGCGCCGGACCAGATCCGGATTGCCGTGGAAGCGGGTGCGGAACTCATCGGAGAGAACAAGGTCCAGGAGCTCGTCGCCAAAGCCGAGGCCCTGCGCGATTTGACCTGCGAGCGCCACTTCATCGGGCATCTGCAGTCCAACAAGATTAAGCAAGTGCTGCAACACGTCTCGTGCATTCAATCCATCGACAGCCTCGGGCTGGCCGAGAAGCTTGATCGACAACTCCAGAAGCACGGGCGCGGCGTCGATATTTTCCTTCAGGTGAACACGTCCGGCGAGGCGACTAAGTTCGGGATCGCTCCCGGCGAGGCGCTCGGGCTCGCGCGTCAGGTGGCCCGGCTTGGGACGCTGCGCGTGCGAGGGATGATGACTATCGGCATGTTCAACGCCGACGGCCAAATCACGCGCCGCTGCTTTGCTCAACTGAGGGCGCTAAGGGACCTGATCACGGCCGAGGGCCTCGCGGGTGTGCAGCTGGACCATCTCTCGATGGGCATGAGCCTTGATTTCGAGGATGCAATCGCGGAAGGCTCCACCCTGATTCGGGTCGGCCGCTTCGTGTTCGGCCCACGGCCGTCGATGATCCATCACTACTGGAACGAGACTGATAGTGGCGCTTGAGATCACTTGCGCGCGACGGCGGTTGACGCTGTCGGGTGCGGCCTATCCTCCAGCCTGCCACACCCTCTGTTGCGGTTGGGGTGCGAGAAGCAGCCCGCCACCGGCTCGCGGGGGATGGTCGTGACAACCACTGTCTGGCCTCCGCAGCGGGAGCCGAGATGCTGCTCGCCGGGCGCAAAGCGGTCAATGCAGCGGTCGCGTCACTGTTCGCACTCACGGGAAGCGAGCCGCTGTTGGTAAGGATCCTGGGGCGGCATCACGCATTTGCGCTCGCAGGACGGTCATCACAGCATCGTCGACAACCTCTCCACGGCTCCGCGCCAGCCGGCTGCCGACATGTACGAGGCGATGACAAACGAGATCGGTCGATCACGCGAGGTGCGCGATAGCGTTAACCCAGTCGGGCCTGGGCCGTGTGGTGCAGTCTGCAAGCGCAGGGCTGCTGATTCTTCCTCGCCGACGATCTCGCCCCGGCGATTCTCTTGCCAAGCGCGAGCTCACGGCCACCCCGGATCTTGCCGGCTGCGTCGCAAGCACCGCTCATGACTTGGCTCGCGATCCAGGTTTGGCCGCCCTGTTCTTGCCGAGCGGCCAGCCTTTGCAGCCGGGTAGTGGCGTCGTGCAGAGCGACTGCGCGGCTACCCTTCGCTTGATCGCGCAAGTGGGGGCGGGCGCACTCTATCGTGGCCCCTTGGGCAACGCGCTCGTGAGCACGCTCGCCACGCAGGGTGAGTGTCTCGCATCGGATGACCTGGCCGGCTATCGGCTGATCGACCGCGAGCCGATCCGTGCGCGCTACCGCGGCTTCGAGATCACCGACAGTCAGCTCCTGAGCGTCGATGAGCTGGTCGTGACGCCTCACATCGTGGCGATCGCGGCCGACAACTTTGGGCGAACGGTCACCCAGATGTTCGACATATCGCCCGCGTCCCGCGCGGCGAGCCCCTTGCGCCCAAGAACCGGGTCGAGGCCTGAGATCCCGAAGAGCGCCCAGAGCAGCTCACGAAGTGAGGTCCTGCCTGCCTAGCCGGCTGGGGCGATGGTCACTGTCAGGGGCCGGCCGTCGCCGGGCGGCGGTTGGTGCGACCGCGGTGACCGCGCCGGACCAGGGCGACCCGACATCTGAGCATCCTTCTGCCCAGCCGTCCTCGGCCCGCACATGGTTCGGACAGGCGAAGTTGATCGGTAGAACGCTGCGCTCCACGACCTCCACCGGGCCGTCGGCGCGAAGCGCCTCGATCACCGAGGGCGGCAGATCGCGGTCGACGTGGGTGATGTCGGGCCCCGACACGTCGATCCGGGGGTGATGGGCCGCCGCGCCGGCGGACATGTTGAAATCCAAGGCGAACGCCAAGGTCTGGTACACGCTCGCCAGGATCCGCCGTCCTCCCGACGCGCCGGCCGCGACGCGGGGCCACCCTCCGCCGACTGGCGTCACGATCACCGGACACATGTTGCACAGCGGTCGCGCGCCGGGCGCGATGGCGTTGGGACTGTCGGGGCGAGGGTCGAACCACATCATGCCGTTGTTCATGAGAACGCCGGTCCCAGGCAGAACCACGCAGCTTCCCATCGACGAAAGGAGAGTGGTCGTGAGCGACACCAGGTTTCCGGCCCCATCAACGGCGCTCACATGCGTGGTGCATGCGTCGGCGGGCTCGCGCGGGGTGCCTGCGGCACCCAGCTCGCTGAGGCGCCTCGCGTAAGCGGACCGCATCGCGCGCGAGAGTTGCGCGAACCAAGCCGGGTCCGGCTTCTCCTGCGGGGGAGGACCGTCGCCCATGTCGCGGACCACCGCCTCCAGGGTGGGCGCCGCCGTCAATCCTCCGGCGGTGTGGATAAGGTAGCGCCCGCGCCAGTCGATCACGGGCGCCGTTCCAACCAAAGCCTGGCAGGCGGCCAGGTCGGTCTCATCGAGCACCCCACCCAGCGCTCTCACATCCGCGACGAGCGAGGCGGCCAAGTCTCCCTGGTAGAAGTCGGCAAGACCTGCGCTGGCGAGGTGCTCCAAGGTTGCACCGAGCCGTCCCAAGGGGAAGAACCCAGGCGCACCCTGGTAGGGGGGCACGGGCGGCAGCCCGTCACGGAGGTAGATGCGGGCCGTCTCGTCGTACAGCCGCAAGTAGGGCGCAGCGTTGGACACCTTCAGGGTGGTGAACCAATCCTGTGGCAGCCCGCGGCGCGCCAGCGCGATGGCGGGCGCGAGCAACTCCTCTAGGGGCATGCCGGACCCGAAGCGCCTCCAAAGTTCGCCGTACCCCGCCACGGCCGACGGCAGGCAGAACGAGAGGGACCCGTGAACGTTGCGCGCGTCCTTCACCTCCGGCCAGGCGAACAGGTCGCGGCTGGTGCGGCCCGTGAGCGGGTAGTCGGCTGGGTTCGCACGGCGCGGCGCGATCGGCCCGAAATCAACGACCTGCCCTTGGTCCTCAGTTGCGCCCACGACCACCGCGAAGCCCACCCCTCCAAGGCCGCTGTTCCAAGGTTCGACAGCCGCGAGCGCAAAGGCCGTCGCGACGACCGCATCGGCGGCATTGCCGCCAGCCTCTAGGATCGCGACTCCCGCTTGGGCCGCTTCCCGGCTCTGCGCCACCACGACGCCCCCGGAGCCCGCTGCAGCTGGCTTGGTGACGTGCCACGCCTGGGTACGAAAAGACCCGTCGCCGAGATGAACCTCCATGGCAGTCTCCCCATTTCTTAAGAGCACGTGAAGGGCGGGGAGCGGTGAACGCGCGCCTTCCGCCATGAGCTAAGGAACAGATCGCAGCCGACGCGAGATGCAATCGCTTTCTGTGCGTGATCCGGACCAACGGCCCAAGCTCCCCATTGGGCCGTGGAGGCCCCGCGGTTGCAAAACGGGAGCCTCAGGGACGTCCAATGACGGGTTCAGCGGTCCCAAGGCTCCGAATGGGGCAGGGAGGGGCCGCCCATCATTTCCCGCATGAGAGTGCGCGGGTCTGCAAGGGCGCGGCGGGAAAGCTCGATACCCTCCATGGCTGAACCCCTGACAGGACGAGCGCGCGGCGGGATGAGCCTTCGAGGAAGTCGGCCCAAGATGCCATTGCGACCCCTGATCAGATCTGCCTCCTCGACCACCGAGCCTGTCAAGCCCAAACCATGTGGTACTCGCGAGGATGGCGCGCAACTCATCGGATGCTTCCACCGATCCGGCGAATCACAGAACGTCGACGGTGTTGTCTTGGGCACCCTGATTGGGGATCTTTTGGAAGGACGTAATGTAGTCGGGCACCGGAACGTCCTGGCGACCCCGGGGGTCCCGGACCAGAGCATGGGTGGACTGCTTGATCAGCAACTCACCCGCCCAGCAATCATTGTCGAGATCGTGGTCGAAGTCCTGACCGGGCCCTGCGCGCAGCTTGCACACGGCTTCCGTGAGCGGGATGCGCATCACGGTTGTGCTGTTGAGCTCCTTCTCATTGGGCGGACGCACATCCTCGTATCGCCCCTTGAGAACCTGATCGGCGTAGGCTTTGAAGGAAGCAATCTTCTCCTCGCGATCCAGAACGCGCTCCGCGCGGCCGAAGATCACCACTGACCGGTAATTGATGGAGTGGTTGTACAAGGAGCGCGCAAGCACCAGCCCGTCCAGGTGGGTGACATTCACGCAAATCTCCTGGTCCTCCAGGGCAGCCTTAAGCATGGTGCTGGCGTTGGAGCCGTGAATGTACAGGTTGTCGCCAATCCGGCCGTAGCCCGTGGGCAGGACCATCGGTGTTCCCTCGTGCACGTAGGCGACCATGCACATGAACCCGTCGTCGAGGATCGAGTGGATCAGGGCGCGATCGTACAGCCCCCGGTTGGGGCGGCGCTTGAGGGTGGTGCGGGGTGTGGGAGCAAAAGCGTTCTGAGTCATGCCGACACCCTAGTGTCGCCGCTGCCGCCCGTGGAGAAGCCACTTGCTGCTCATCGATAGAACCACTTGCGTCGCGGGACCCGCAGCGTTGAGCTCGCGGCCGATCTCAGGTGGAGGTCGGAGTCGCCAGCCAGCCGATCGAACCCGCTGCGCCCCTTAAGGTGAAGAACGAAGCTTGCCGTCGCCCCCTACCGGGAAATCGGGGACTGCGTCTCGCCCGCGAGGAGCCGACCCGGCCGTTCCCACGCGCTGGCGAGCCAGCAGACCGCGAAGACGCATACCAGTGTCGTATCCTCGCTCGCCTTCTCTGCAATGCACCAACTGCAGCGCCCGGACCACCCGCGCCTGATCCTCCCCGCGGGTCGGGACGCTTGCCGTGCCCCAACGACGAGCACCGGGCACCTGAAGCCGGCACGGTGAGCGGCGGCCCGGCGCGCTCTGTTATGTCCAGCACCAATGCTCTGCCCCGCTGCCCTCAGCACCCGATCCGGTGGGCCAGGCAAGGATGAGCAGGCCGTAGGGCGGCCCCGATTGGTACCTTGGAAAGTTCCTAAGTGGCACTTTTTTATAAGCCGCCACCGCGAGCACCCTGACGGTCTCGATGCATGCCGGCCTCCGTAAGACCACGGAAGGATGCCGGCTCACGCGAGCAGTAGCGGGAGGATTGACATGGCAAGGACGAAAGCGCCGTCAGCGGGTCTGATGATCAATCGCCGAACCCTGTTGGCAGGAGCCGGCGCTGCGCTGGCGAGCCCAGCGATCAGCCAATCCGCCGACAACCGCGTCCTGCGGTTCATCCCTCAAGCCAATCTCACTCTGCTCGATCCGATTTTCACGACAGCCGGAATAACGACGGAGCACGCCTACTACGTGTTCGACACGCTGTACGGCGTGGATGGCGACCTAAAGGCCCAGCCCCAGATGGCCGAGGGCCACACGGTCTCTGAGGACGGGCGAACTTGGCTCATCCGACTCCGGCCCGGGCTGAAGTTTCACAACAACGAGCCCGTACGCGCGCAAGACTGCGTGGCGAGCCTCGCCCGCTGGAGCAAGCGTGACACGTTCGGCCAGATGCTGGCCGACGCGACTGAGTCTATGGACGCCGCTGATGATCGCACGATCCGCATCCGCCTCAAGCGCCCGTTCCCGCCCCTGATCGACGCGTTGGCCAAGCCGATGACGTCCGCAGCCTTCATCATGCCCGAATCCCTGGCTCGCACCGACGCGAACACGCAGGTGACGGAGATGGTGGGGTCCGGTCCCTATCGGTTTTTGAAGGACGAGTTTGTCTCAGGAAGCCGAGTGGCTTACGCGCGCTTCGACGCCTATCAGCCGCGCAGCGAGGCCCCGGTCGGCACCTCGGGCGGCAAGCGCGCGTTCTTCGAGCGGGTGGAGTGGCACATCATCACGGACGCCGGCACGGCGGCGGCCGCGTTGCGCAACAATGAAGTCGATTGGTGGGAGTACGTGCTTCCCGATCTCGTGCCCGTAATGAAACGCGCAAGCGGCGTGACAGTCTCGACCGGTGACCCGCTTGGCTCGGTGGCGGTCCTGCGGTTCAACAACCTGCTTCCGCCCTTCGACAACAAGGCCCTGCGCCAAGCCGTGCTGAGCGCGGTCGATCAACGGGATTACATGCGCGCTATCAACGGCGATAACGTCGAGTGGCGCACCTGCGCCGCCATGTTCCCGTGCAGCGCGCCGCACGTCACGGAAGCCAGCTCCGGCCCGCTGAAGGATCCCCCCAACCTGGAGCGCGCGCGCGCGGCCGTGAAGGCTGCAGGGTACAAGGGCGAGCGGGTTGTCATCGTCAATCCGGGAGACTTTCCTTCCATCGGTCCGCTCGGCGAAGTCACGGCCGACCTGCTCAAGCGTCTAGGCATGAACGTCGACCTCCAGACGATGGACTGGGGCACGGTTGTCCAGCGACGCGCGTCGAAGAAGGCGCTGGAGGAAGGGGGATGGAACATCTTCCACACCACCTCGCCCAGCGTCTCGGTCGTCAACCCCGCCACCAACTTCTTCATTCGGGGTCAGGGACAGGGAGGGTGGTTTGGCTGGTACGAGGACCCGAGCATGGAGCAGTTAACTTCGAAGTGGCTCCAAACGCCGATCGCCGAGCACGACCAGATCTTCGCGGCCATTCAGCGCCAGGCCTTCGACGGCGTGCCCATCATTCCACTCGGTCAGTTCAAGCCCCCCACGGCCTACCGGTCGAACATCACGGGGCACGTGCGGGGGGTGTACTCCTTCCCCTGGAACGTGCGCCGCGTCTGATCGTGTCCGAGGTTTGCACACACGATCGCCCGAGGTGGGGGCTGGACTGAGGCCAGATCGGTCACTGCTGCGCCGGTGCTGTGCGTGAACGAGGGACGATCAGGAGGGTTCGTGCATGCTGATGTATGTCCTGCGCCGAATCGTAGCGACGCTTCCTGTCATGGCGATCGTTGCCTTGATCGTCTTCAGCCTGCTCTACCTCGCCCCAGGGGATCCAGCGGCCGTGATCGCTGGCGATCAGGCCAGCCGGGCCGATGTGGAGCGCATACGCACCAACTTGGGCTTGGACCGCCCCTATCTGATTCGCTTCGCGGATTGGGTGTGGCACGTGGCTCAGGGGGATCTTGGCCGGTCGATCTTCACCGCCCTGCCGGTCAGCACGATGATCGCGCAGCGCATCGAGCCCACGCTCTCGCTCATGGTGATCACCATCGTTCTCGCGGTGACGGTCGCTATCCCCTTAGGTGTCATCGCCGCCTGGAAGGCCGGGACTTGGGTTGATCGGGCGGTGATGTCCTTTGCTGTCTTGAGCTTCTCGGTACCGATCTTCGTGGTGGGCTATCTGCTCGCCTTCGTTCTTGCCTCTAAGCTGCAGTGGCTGCCGGTGCAAGGCTACACGCCGCTCTCCTCGGGCTTCTGGCTCTGGCTTCAGAACCTCATCCTGCCGGCCCTGGCCCTGGGCGCGGTATACATCGCGCTCATCGCGCGGATCACCCGGGCGACGATGCTCGAGGTATTGCAGCAGGATTACGTGCGAACCGCCCGCGCCAAGGGCCTGGCGCAGCCGTCCATCCTCTTCGTCCACGCGCTCAAGAACGCGGCAGTACCGGTGATCACGGTGATCGGGACCGGCGTAGCCCTGCTCATCGGGGGCGCGGTGGTGACCGAGAGCGTGTTCTCCATCCCGGGTCTCGGCCGCCTCACGGTCGATGCCATCTTGCGCCGCGATTACCCCGTTATCCAGGGCACGATCCTGCTGTTCTCTTTCAGCTACGTGCTCGTCAATCTGATCATCGACCTTCTCTACACCTTGTTTGATCCGAGGATCCGGTATTGAGCGCCAGCGCGATCAGCCACCCCCCGGCGGCTCCCCCGGGCGCAGACGTAGTCGCCGCGGCGCGCATGCCGGACATCCTGCCTCCCGCGCAGGCGCGGGGCGGTCTCGCCGGCGTGGTCGCGCGCTATCCGGCGGCCGCTATGGGAGCCGGACTGCTGGTTGGGATGGTGGTGCTCGCCGTCTTTGCGCCGGTGCTGTTCACCACCGACCCAACCACCCTGTCTCCCGCGAGCCGCACCCGCGAACCGTCCGCTGCGCATTGGTTCGGCACCGACCTCCTGGGGCGCGACCTCTACTCCCGGGTTCTCTACGGGGCTCGCGTGTCCTTGATCGTTGGATTTGCCGTGGCGGTCTTCTCCTCGGTGATCGGGCTTGTGATCGGCTTGTTCTCGGGCTTCGTGCGGTGGGCCGACACGATCGTGATGCGGGTCATGGACGGGCTGATGTCGATCCCATCGATACTGCTCGCCGTCGCACTCATGGCGCTGACCCGCGGCAGCGTGGGTAACGTGATCCTCGCCATCACCGTCGCGGAGGTGCCACGCGTCGCACGCCTGGTGCGCGGCGTGGTGCTGTCCTTGCGCGAACAGGCCTACGTCGACGCGGCCGTGGCGGCCGGGAACAGCACGCCGCGGATCATCTTGCGTCACATCCTGCCCAATACCCTAGCGCCAATGACGGTTCAGGCAACCTACATCTGCGCGAGCGCGATGATTGCGGAAAGCATCTTGAGCTTCATTGGCGCCGGAACCCCGCCTATGATCCCTTCTTGGGGAAACATCATGGCCGAGGGCCGGGCCCTGTGGGAGGTGAAGCCCTTCATCATCTTCATTCCGGCTGCGTTCCTGTCGCTCACGGTGCTGGCCGTCAACCTTCTAGGAGATGGGCTGCGGGACGCGCTGGACCCGCGCATGGCTAAGAAGGTGTGATCGCATGGCCGAGCCACTCTTGTCTGTCGAAGATCTTCAAACCCACTTTCGTACACCGGGCGGCGTCAATCGTGCCGTCGACGGGGTGAGCTTCCAGGTTGCCCCCGGCGAGACGCTGGCGATCGTCGGGGAGAGCGGCTGTGGGAAGTCGGTGACGGCCATGTCGATCCTGCGACTCATCCCCGAGCCACCCGGCCGGATTGCGGGACGGGTGCGGTTCCGTGGCCGGGACCTGCTGACCTTGTCGGATCGAGAGATGCGCCGGATCCGCGGCAACGAGATCAGCATGATCTTTCAGGAGCCCATGACGTCGCTCAACCCGGTCCTCGCGGTCAGCCGCCAGATCGGCGAGGCCTTGCGTCTGCACCAGGGCTTGAGCTGGGCAGCGGCTGAGGCACGCGCGATCGAGATGCTGCGCCTGGTGGGTATTCCAGCGCCGGAGCGGCGGGTTCGGGACTACCCGCATCAGCTGTCCGGGGGCATGCGCCAGCGCGTGATGATTGCCATGGCGCTGGCATGCAGTCCGCAACTGCTTATCGCCGACGAGCCTACGACAGCGCTGGACGTCACGATCCAAGCGCAGATCCTCGATCTTATGCGAGACTTGAAGAGCCGCGTGGGCGCCGCAATCATCCTCATCACACATGATCTGGGCGTGGTGGCCGAGGTCGCGGAGCGCGCCATTGTGATGTACGCCGGCCGCAAGGTCGAGGAGGCACAGGTGCGAGACCTTTTCGCCCGGCCGCGGCACCCTTATACGCAGGGGCTGATGGGTGCCTTGCCGAAACTGGGTTCATCTCTGATGGGCGAAACAACCCGACTAGCCGAGATCCCGGGCTTGGTTCCCAGTCTCAAGGTCCGCATCGAGGGCTGTGTGTTTAGGACGCGCTGCCCACACGCGACCGACCTGTGTGCCGCCGTTGCGCCGGCCCTGGAGGAAAAGGCTCCAGGGCACGTCGCCGCCTGCCACTACGCCGTGAGGGAGGCGGTTGCCGCATGAGCGTGCCCGGTTCTGAGCCTGCGAGAGGCCCGATCCTGGAGGTCAAGGACCTCAAGAAGTACTTCCCGATCCGCGCCAGCTTCTTCGGCGGCATCGAGCAGCAAGTCTACGCGGTCGACGGCATTACGTTTGAGATCGCGCGGGGAGAGACCCTCTCGCTCGTCGGCGAGTCCGGCTGCGGCAAATCCACCGTGGGCCGAGCCGTGCTGCGCTTCGGCAGCCTCACGGACGGACAGGTGCTGCTCGACGGCCAACGGATCGATACCCTTGCGACGCGAACGCTTCGGCCGATCCGGCGCCGCATTCAAGTGGTGTTCCAGGATCCGTTCAGCAGCCTCAACCCGCGCATGCGGGTTCGCGACGTGCTCGCGGAGCCGATCCGCAATTTCGGTCTGGCGCGCAGCGCAACCGATCTGCAGCGACGGCTGAGCACCCTGATCGAGATGGTGCGGCTGCCCGCCGACGCGCTCGATCGCTGGCCGCATGAGTTTTCTGGGGGACAGCGCCAGCGCATCGGAATTGCACGGGCGCTCGCCGCCGAGCCCGATCTGATTGTGTGCGACGAGGCCGTGTCGGCGCTGGACGTCTCAGTCAAGGCGCAGATCGTCAATCTTCTACAGGACCTGCAGGCGGAGCTCGGCCTAGCCTTGCTGTTCATCAGTCACGACCTCGCTATTGTCGAGCACATGACGCACCGCGTAGCTGTGATGTACCTGGGCAAGATCGTCGAGATCGGGCCGCGCCGCAGCCTCTTCGCAGCACCGCAGCACCCCTACACCGAGGCCCTGCTCTCGGCGGTGCCGGTGCCGGAGCCCGGCGCGGCTAGACAGCGCGTCGTCCTCAAAGGCGACGTGCCGAGCCCTATCAACCCGCCCGCGGGATGTCGCTTTCACACCCGCTGTCCCTACAGTTTCGATCGTTGTCAGTCCGAAGAGCCGCGGCTCCAGAGCAAGGGTCCGGCGCATGCGGCCGCATGTCATCTGCATGACTTGCCGGCCGCGCAAAACCGTCTGGCGCGGGCTTGGGAGCCAGAGGTGCTCCCGCGCTGAGAGGCTGCTGGGCTGTTCCCCATCGCATCGTGCTTGACACTCTGAGCGGCTCGGTCCTCTGCCGTGCTCGATCTCTGGATCGTCCCGAGATCGAGGAGATCCTTGATCTCGGTTGTTTGCTCGAGCGCGCCTTGCGCGGCCGCTAGCTCCCGTTGCCGTCGACCATATCCCCCCGCGTCGCGGGCCGCTCGACCTTCAGAGCCCTTTGGTTTGGCCGCAGCAATGTCGTCCATGGGCCAGGTGTGGGCGCCGGTCCGGGCAGGAGCACGGCTAGGGCGACGGGCAGAGGCGGGGCCCGCCCGGCAGGCACGCGAACCCTGGTCGAGCCGGCGACGCCGGCTCGCGCCCGCGACCGTCAGCTTCTGCTGGCGTCAGCTCGGTGAGCCGCATCAGCAACCGGCTCGTTCGCCGTAGCAGAGTTAATTATGAGGCGGCCGCTCGCTTCAAGAGCAAGCTGCGCAGGCTAGCCTCGGTGACCTCACCGACAGGCGCGAAGCCCTGGCGCTCGTAGAAGGAGAGGTCTTTGCGGTTGTCGGCCGCGACCGTGAGCCGGATGTGGGTCGCGCCCGGGTTTCGGGCGAGAAGCGCTGCCAGGAGTCCACCACCGATGCCCTGGCGTTGCTCATCCGGCGCTCCATGCGTCTGACCCGAACGCTCTCGAGCGTCCAAAGCTCAGCCGCCGTGGTAGACGCCTTGCACGCCTACGTGGCCGCGATCGACCGATCTGCCACGCGCTCGAAGGTTCTCCTTGATCAGATCAGCGGCCAAGGTGAAACGGGTGATCGTCCGACGGCGAAGCTCGAGGCTGCGGCCGCGTTCATGAGCGGGGTCTTGCAGATGATTCAGGGCGTGGGCGAGCAGATCAACCTCTCGGCGCTCAAAGCCTCGATCAAGGCCGCGCGTGCGGGTGAGGTGGGCGCGGCATCCATGCAGGCCGCGGCCCAGAGTCGGACCGAGGTCAACGACCGCCTGCGCGCGCTCGCCGTCTGAACATCCCCGCTCGTCGCGCTGCGGCTACCTAATAGACCACGACGGAGCGGATCGACTTGCCCTCGTGCATGAGGTCGAAGGCGGTGTTGATTTCGTCGAGCGGCATGGTGTGGGTGATGAGATCGTCGATGTTGATCTTCCCCTCCATGTACCA
>JAESFT010000569.1_pt1 | contig 19421 bp, 22 predicted proteins | sample 9269451 | NCBI WGS metagenome assembly JAESFT01 (sample SAMN14502557, study PRJNA617106) | algae metagenome | isolation source: Scytonema hyalinum WJT4-NPBG1 and co-occurring heterotrophs from well... | place: USA: Mojave Desert, Joshua Tree National Park, California | collected 2006-05-25
TCTGGAGACGGATGCGGACGATGCCGCCATCGTCAGGGCTCTCCTGAGCCTCGGCCACAATCTCGGCATCGAGGTGGTGGCCGAAGGCGTCGAAAGCGCTTTCCAGGCGACCCTCCTGCAGCGCATGAGCTGCGACCTGGTGCAGGGCTATCACTTCGGCCGCCCCATGCCGGCCGAGGACGTGCCGTCCTTCGTCACGTCCTGGACCGGCGTCTGACATCCGTCATTCCGGCACCTCGTCGTAGCACAGGGCCCATCCGGATCCGGTGAACCAGCACCGCCCCGGCGCGGCGCTCTCCTTCCAGATCAGGCTGCGCACGAACTCGATGCCGCCGCGCTCGAAGGCGGCCTGCAGGGCCTCCCTCTCGGCCCCTGCCGGCGACAACCGGCCTTCCGCGCAGACGAAGGAGACCGGACCGAGCCAGCGCGCGGCGAAACCGCCGGTGTTGCGCGTCACGCACAACCCGGCGCCATGTAGGGAATGGATGCCGCCCCATGGGCTCGGCTTCGGTCGGGGAACCCCGAGCGGCAGGACGAGGCGACCGTTCGGCCGCAGATGCTCGATCCACCCGTCGGCCGGCCGCCCGACCGCCACATTCACGTAGACCGCATCCACGGCTTCGCGCGGCCATTCGGCGCCATCGCCTTCGATCACCGTGACATTGGATCGGTCGGAAAGATTGTCTCTGGCGAGTTCGGCAAGAGCAGGATCGAACTCGACGGCGAAGACATGACCGCGGCTGCCGACGAGATGGGCCAGGATCGCCGTGTAGTAGCCGCTGCCGGCTCCGATATGGGCGACGCGCTCGCCTTCCCCGACAGACAGAGCATGGAGCCAGCGCGCATGAAGCGAGGGGCTGCCGTTGTTGACGCCGCGCCGGGACAGGAGGGCGAACAGCACGTCCTGATAGACGATGGCGGGATCGTGCGACGGCACGGTCTCGTAGCCCCTCGGCGGGCGGGAGATCTGCCAGGGCGGAGGGCCCAGAAAGCGCTCGCGCGGGACGGCCGCCATCGCATCTTCGAGCCGGGCATCGGCCTCGATGCCCGCGACCGCCAGGATCTGCCTGGCGAAGGCCCGCCGGATCACGGCCAGTTCGTGCTCGTCGAAAACGGATTCCATCAGGCATTGTCCCCGCTCATGGCAACGATTGTCGGCAGAAACGGAGCCTTGCGCAATTGGCCGGAGCGTCGGCGTTTCACCTTCACGTCTCTGCGAGAAAAAGAACCTTGGCCTTGCCATCGCCATGATCGAGCGGCACGAGGAGATTTCCTTACGAGAGTTTCGTTCATGATCCTGTCCCGCCGCGCTGTTCTCGCCGGTCTTGCCCTGTCCGGCACGAAAGCTCCCGCCTTCGCGCAATCCGCACCGGAGCCGCAGCTCATCCCGGTGGAGCTGATCGAGAACGCCCTCAACCTGCCCTCGATCGTGCGCCTCGGCCACAAGCATGGCGACGTGATCATGGTGGAGTATTTCGACTATAACTGCCCCTGGTGCAAACGCTCGGCTCAAGCCCTGCCCGAACTGCTCAAGGCTGAGCCCGAACTCTCGTATGTCCTGGTGAATTTCGCCGTGCTCAGCCCGCAATCGGTGGCGGCGACGCGCGCGGCCCTGGCCTATCTGCAGCTCTACGGGCCCGAGCGCTACCTGCCGCTGCATCTTGCGCTGTTCTCCCTGCGCGGCACGGTCGACGGACCGCGGGCGCTGGCCAAGGCCGAGCGGCTCGGCGGCGATCCCAAGCGCATGACCGAGCTCGCCGACAGCGACAAGACCACCGGCTGGATGAAGGATGCGTTCACCACCGGCAACGACCTCGGCCTCGTGGCGACCCCGTCCTTCCTGATCGGCACGGAAGCCTATATCGGCGGCATGAGCCTGGAGCAGAAGCGCGAGGCGATTGCGCGGGCGAGGGGGTAGCTCCTCGCTGTCATTCCGAGCTCGCCTGCGGTGCCTCGGAACGACAGTGAAGATATCCGGCAGGCTCTCCCTTAGACATTCCCACCGAGACCCGCTAAGCCGCGAGGGCATGTCGCTCATCCGCTCCTCGCTCCTGGTCGGCCTCGGCTCCGTGGCTTCGCGCGTTCTCGGCTTCGTCCGGGACGTGCTGTTCGCGCAGGCCCTGGGAGCGGGCCCCGTGGCGGATGCATTCCTGGCCGCCTTCCGCCTGCCCAACCTGCTGCGCCGCATCGTCGGCGAAGGCGGCCTCAACCCGGCCCTGATCCCGACCCTCGGCCGCCTGGACCCCGATGAGGCCGCCGTCACGGGGGGCGATGTGCTGAGCGTCTTCGGGCTTGCCCTGCTCGGACTCACGGCTCTCGTGGAGATCGGCGCGGGGCTGATCGCCTTCCTCCTCGCCCCGGGTCTTGCCGACGATGGCGGGACGCTGGCCCTGGTGGCGCTCTATACGCGTCTGTCCTTTCCCATCGTGCCGTGCGTGGTGCTCGCCTCCATGGGCGCCGCGATCCTGAACCTGCACGGCCGCTTCGCCGCGACGGCGCTGGCGCCGCTGGCCGTCAATGGCGGATTGATCCTGACGCTCGTCGTGGTCGAGCTCGGTCTTCCCCTGCCGCTCGCGCAGAAGGCCGCGTGGCTGGCGGCAGCATCGAGCCTGGCGGGCGTGGTCCAGCTCGCCCTCGTGGCCGCGGCCCTGCTGACCGGCAAGGCCCGGCTCGTCGGTTTCGGAATGCCGCGCTGGTCGCCGGTGCTGAAGAGCCTTCTGCTCGCCGGTTTTCCCGTGCTCGCGGCGAGCGGCGCCGTGCAGCTCTTCATCCTGGCCGCCACCCAGATCGCCTCGTTCTGGCCCTCGGGAATCTCCTGGCTCTACTATGCCGAGCGGGTGATGCAGCTGCCGCTCGGCCTGATGGCGGCTTTGGGCTCGAGCCTGCTGCTGCCCGAGCTCGCCCGCCGTCATCAGGCCGGAGACGGACCGGCCATTGTGGCGGCGCAGAACCGGGCGCTGGAAGTGGCGCTGCTGCTCGCCCTGCCGGCGAGCTCGGCCCTGATCATCCTCGCCCGGCCCATGAGCAGCGTACTCTTCGAGCGCGGCGCCTTTCAATCCTCCGACGCGGAGGGCACCGCCCTCGTGCTCATGGCCCTGAGCCTGGGGTTGCCTTTCGCCACCGCCGCCAAGGTCCTGAGTCAGACGCTGTTCGCCTGCGGCTCCCTGAAGGCGGCCCTGGCGGCGACGATCCTGGGCCTTGTCCTCACGACCGCCGCCTCCCTGGCGCTCGCCTGGCCCTTCGGCCCGACGGGGATCGCCCTCGGCGTCAGTGTCGGATGCCTCGGCCATGCGGTCGCCGTGGCGTCCGGCCTTCGCCGATTCGGTCTGTGGCTGCCGGACCGGGCTCTGACGGTTCGGGTGATGCGCATCCTCGTGGCGGTCCTCGCGATGAGCCTCGCGCTCGGGGCAGCCTTGCGTGCCGCCCCGCAGGCCGGCCCCTTTTCCCTCGCGATGATCTGTCTGGGCGGTCTGGCGGTTTACGGGCTTGCGGCCCTTGCCGCCGGTGCCGTGACCCGTGGCGATTGGGCCGCCCTGACGAAAAAAACGTGAGAACCCTTGCATCGTGGTACGGCCCTGTCATAAGGCGCGCCTCGATGGAGCGATTGCGGGCGATCAGCCTTCGGTTCGCCCCAGGACAAGCAGTCAGACCATATCTGGGGCGGTTGGCGGTCGAACCTGAAACTGCACCGACCCTCAGTCGGAGTTCAAGACCATGGCGCAGTTCAAGGAGCTGGTGTTCTCGGGCGTTCAGCCCACCGGCAATCTCCATCTCGGGAATTATCTCGGCGCCATCAAGCGCTTCGTCGCCATGCAGGAGAACTTCGACTGCATCTATTGCGTCGTCGACATGCACGCCATCACCGTGCCGCAGAACCCGGCCGACCTGACCCGCCAGATCCGCGAGGTGACGGCCGCGTTCCTCGCCGCCGGCATCGACCCCAAGCGCCACATCGTCTTCAACCAGTCCCAGGTGCCGCAGCACGCGGAACTCGCCTGGGTGTTCAACTGCGTCGCCCGCCTCGGCTGGCTCAACCGCATGACCCAGTTCAAGGACAAGGCCGGCAAGGACCGGGAGAACGCCTCCGTCGGCCTCTACGCCTATCCGAGCCTGATGGCGGCCGACATCCTGGTCTACCGCGCCACCCACGTGCCGGTGGGCGAGGATCAGAAGCAGCACCTGGAGCTGACCCGCGACATCGCCCAGAAGTTCAACAACGACTGGGCCGAATCGATTGCCGCGCACGGCTTCGGCGACGCCTTCTTCCCGCTGACCGAGCCGATGATCCAAGGTCCTGCGACCCGCGTCATGTCGCTCCGCGACGGCTCGAAGAAGATGTCGAAATCGGACCCGTCAGACTATTCCCGCATCAACCTGACGGACGACGCCGACACCATCGCCCAGAAGGTCCGCAAGGCGAAGACGGATCCCGAGCCGCTGCCGAGCGAGGTCGAGGGCCTGAAGGCCCGTCCCGAGGCCGAGAACCTCGTGGCGATCTATGCGGCCCTCATGGACACCACACCGGAAGAAGTGCTGCGCCAGCACGGCGGCGCACAGTTCTCCGGCTTCAAGGCAGCCCTCGTGGACGTGGCGGTGACGAAGCTCTCCCCCGTGGCCGACGAGATGCGCCGCCTCATGGCCGATCCCGGCCATATCGATGCGGTGCTGGCGGACGGCTCCGAGCGGGCGCGGGCCCTGGCTTCCGTGACCATGGATGCGGTCAAGGACATTGTCGGCTTCGTGCGCTCCCGCTGAGGGATGGGCCGACGATGAGCGGGCTTGCTCTTGCCGTGACGGCAGGGCAGCATCCTTCCTGATGCAGGAGAGCGGGCTTTGAGCGGCAAACGTCGATCCTACGAATCGGGTCACCGTCCGAAGTTCATGGTGGTGATCGACCAGACTCCGGAGTGCGCCCGGGCGGTGCACTTCGCCTCACGGCGCGCGGCCCGCACCGGCGCCAGCATGGTCATGCTCGCCGTCGTGGATCCGCCCGACAATTTCGAATGGCTCGGCGTCGGCGAGGCCATGATCGAGGAAGCGAGCGAGGAAGCCCAGAAGCACCTGGATGCCGCCGCCCGCGAGGCGCGCAGCGCGGCGGGCGTGGAGCCCGAACAGATCATTCGCGTGGGCACCCGGGCGGACGAGATCATGAAGCTCATCCACGAGGACGAAGACATCTCCTTCCTGGTGCTCGCCGCGGGCAGCGCCAAGGAGGGCCCCGGCCCCCTGGTCTCGACCCTCGCCGGCCGCTCGGCCGCCTCCTTCCCGGTCCCCATCGTGATCGTGCCGGGCGGCCTGACGGACGAGGAGATCGACGCACTGGCGGGTTGAACGGGAGCTTCCCTTCTCGGTTCAAGCCTGCAGCCCCGGCATGCGGTGAAGGCATCTATTCTCCCCTTGGAATCGGCCGCGATCCATTCCACATTGGGGCTGGAACCTGTTAGAACGATTCTAACACCCTACTCGGCCGGCCTTGAACCGGCGCCAGAGGACGACGAAACGATGTTCATTCAGACCGAAGCGACCCCGAATCCCGCCACCCTGAAATTCCTGCCCGGCCGCGTGGTGATGCCGGAAGGCACCTTCGAGGCGAAGACCCCCGAGCAGGGCGAGGTCTCGCCCCTTGCCCAGCGCCTCTTTGCCGTACCGGGCGTGACCGGCGTGTTCTTCGGCTACGACTTCGTCACCGTCACGAAGGCCGACGGCGAGTGGCAGCACCTGAAGCCGGCGATCCTCGGCGCGATCATGGAGCATTTCATGACCGGCGCGCCGCTCTTCGCCAACGGCTATGGCGCCACGGAGGACGATGGCGAGGAGTTCTTCGACGAACAGGATGCCGCGACCGTCGAGACCATCAAGGAGCTGCTCGAGACCCGCATCCGCCCGGCGGTGGCGGGCGACGGCGGCGACATCACCTTCCGGGGCTTCAAGGACGGCACCGTGTACCTGGTCATGAAGGGCGCCTGCTCGGGCTGCCCGTCTTCGACCGCCACCCTGCGCCACGGCATCCAGAATCTGCTGCGCCACTTCCTGCCGGACGTGCGCGAGGTGCAGGCGGTCTGACAGGCGGTTTGCCTCGAACCTGAATTCAGTTATCGACGCGCGGCTCTTCCGAGCCGCGCTTTTTGTTTCGGAGTGTCGCGTTGCCTGCCCTGCCCGATCCCGCTCTCGACCAGCTCTTTCGCCAAGCCCGCACCCATCGCTGGTGGGAGGACCGCCCGATCCCGGAAGAGACCCTGCAGAGAATTGCCGATCTCGCCAAGCTGGGGCCGACCAGCGCCAATTCCTCGCCCGGCCGGTTCGTCTTCGTGGTGTCGCAAAAAGCCAAGGAGAGGCTGAAGCCCCATCTCGACGAGGGCAATGTGCGCCAGACCATGAGCGCGCCCGCCACCGTGATCGTGGCCTACGACACGCAGTTCTACGAAAAGCTCCACCGCCTCGCGCCGAACAGCCCCGATGCACGCAGCTGGTTCGTCGGCAAGCCCGAGGCGATCGAGAGAACGGGCTTTCAGGGCTCCTGCCTCCAGGGTGCCTATCTCATCATGGCGGCCCGCGCGCTCGGGCTCGATTGCGGACCCATGGGAGGGTTCGACCGCAGGGGCGTGGACGAGGCGTTCTTTCCCGATGGGGCGTACAAGTCGAACTTCCTCGTCAATCTCGGCTACGGCCTGCCCGAGAAGCTCCATCCGCGCCAGCCCCGTCTCGCCTTCGAGGAATTCTGCACCATCGTGTGACGCGGGCGTTCACTCTGCCACGATTCGCTCGACGAGAGCCGTGACGGCCGACCGGAACTCCGCCGGATCCGAGCCGGCCTCGATGGCGAGCGCCGCCCGGTCGAAGGCCGCCGAGAGCAGGGCCGTCACGGCCGGGAGGGTGAACCCTTGCGGGTTGCGGCCGAGTGCCGCCTCCAGCCCCTCGCGCAGGGTGCGCGCCGCATGGGCTTCGTCCAGCGCCGCGCTCTCCTGCGCGCCGAGGACGGCGGGGCCGTCGACGAGGAGCAGGCGCGTGCGTCCCGGCACGGCCATGGCGTCGAGATAGGCGAGGCTGCCTTCCAGTAGCGCCTCCCGGGGCGTCAGCGGCGCGGCGGACGTCCGCATTTCGACCTCTTCGGCAACGGCCCGGGCCTCCCGCTCCAGCACGGACCGGAAGAGATCCCGCTTGTCGGCATAGTGGTGGTAGAGCGCGCCGCGGGTGACCTTGGCGGCCTCCGCAATCATGGGAGTCGAGGTCTCGGCATAGCCGTCGCGGACGAACAGCGCGCGGGCCGCGTCGAGCAGCGCGGTCTTCGTGGCCTCGGCCCGTTCTGGGTTGGTCCGCCTTGCTTGCATACATACAGCCTGTATGTTATTTGGATAAAACATGCAGACTGTATGTGACTTGCGGGAGGTTGACCAGAGATGAAGATCACGAGCTACTATCCGGTGATCCTGACCCGCGATGTGGCCGGCACCGCCGCTTTCTATGCCGCGCATTTCGGATTTCAGCCCGTCTTCAGCAGCGACTGGTACCTGCATCTGCAGTTCGTTGGTGACCCGTCCGTCAATCTCGCTGTTCTCGACAGCGGGCATGAGACCATCCCTCCGGAAGCCCGCCGCCCCGTCGCCGGGATGATCCTGAACGTCGAGGTCGAGGATCCCGACGCGCTCTACCGCGACCTTCAGGCGGCAGGCCTGCCGATCCTGGTTCCCCTGAGGGACGAGCCCTTCGGCCAGCGGCACTTCATCACGAAAGATCCCAATGGCGTGCTCATCGACGTGATCAAGCCGATCCCGCCGAGTGCCGAGTTTGCCGCGCAATACAACGCGGGCGCCCTGCCGCAGGCTTGAGGCGGCCACCCGACCGCGTCGCGACGGCACAGGTCCGCCGATTCCGGGTTCCCAGATCTTTGTGTCATGCTCTAAAGACACTCGCAGACCTGACGGAGACGAATGTTGCGCGTCCTTGCCATCGATACCGCCCTCGGCGCCTGCTCGGCCTGCATCGTCGAGGCCGGAGAGCCCGTGCCGCTGGCCACCGAGACCATTCCCATGGACCGGGGCCATGCCGAGGCCCTGATGCCGCTCCTCGACCGGCTTTCGGCCCAGGTGGAGGGCGGCTTCGAGAGCCTGGACCGGGTCGCCGTCACGGTCGGACCCGGGAGCTATACGGGCCTGCGCGTCGGCATCAGCGCCGCCCGCGGCATCGGCCTGGCCGCCGGCATTCCCGTGGTGGGCGTCGCCACCCTGTCGGCCTTCCTCGCCCCCCTGATGGTCGGCGACCGGCGCGGGCTCTTCACCGCGGCCATCGACGCCAAGCACGGGCACATCTACATCCAGGCCATTGCGCCGGGCGGGCGCACCATCATCCCGCCTGGTCTCATGACGTACCGGGATGCCATCCGCCTTCTCGGCTCCGGCCCGATCCTGATCGCCGGATCGGCCTCGGCCATGCTCGCCGCGGAGGCGCGCGCCCAAGGGGTCGAGGCCCATATCAGCGACGTGTCGGCCTTTCCCGATATCGGCTGGGTGGCGCGGCTCGGAGTGCTGGCGGATCCGGGCCAAGCCCTGCCCAAGCCGCTCTACCTGCGCGAGCCCGACGCCAAGCCGCAGGACGGGGCCCGAATCGCCAGGCAATGAGCATACTCGACCGCTTCATCCACCCGCCGGCCCCACGAATCGAATCCCTCGGGACCGAGGCCGCCGCCCGTCTGGCGGCGCTTCATGCCTCCGCCTTCGCGCGGGCCTGGAGCACGCTTGATTTCGAGCGCCTCCTGGGCGAGCGCGGCGTCGTGGCCGACGGCCTTTTCCTCGGACGCGCCGCCAAGCCTGCCGGCTTCGTCCTGTCGCGGATCGTGCTGGACGAGGCGGAGATCATCACGGTGGCCATCGCCCCCGAGGCGCGCGGCAAGGGTCATGCCCGACCGCTGCTCTCCCATCATCTCGACGCGCTCTCGCGCCGGAGCGTGGCCCGGGTGCATCTGGAGGTCGAGGAGGGCAACGCGCCGGCCATCGCCCTCTACCGTCGCCTGCGTTTTCAGGACATCGGACGCCGGGAGGGCTATTATCAGAAAGCCGACGGAACGAAGGCTGCGGCCCTCACCATGGCTTTGGACCTATAGCCCGCTTCGCGTCCCTCGCTTATAAGCCTCCGCAAGGAGTCACTGAAGCCTTGGCCATTCGGAACAGCACATCCGCCAAAATCCGCCGGTCGGACGCCATCGAGCGCGCCTGCCGCGACAAGGGCCTGCGCATGACCGGACAGCGCCGGATCATCGCGCAGGTTCTCGACTCCGCCGAGGACCATCCCGATGTGGTGGAATTGCATCGGCGCGCGGCCGAGGTGGACGACCGCATTTCTCTCTCCACGGTCTACCGCACGGTGAAACTGTTCGAGACCGAGGGCATTCTCGAGCGTCTCGATTTCCGCGACGGCCGCTCGCGCTACGAGCAGGCCGCGCGGGAACACCACGATCACCTCATCAATCTCGAGACCGGCGACGTGATCGAGTTCCGCTCCGAGGAGATCGAGGCGCTGCAGAACGAGATCGCCAAGCGGCTGGGCTATCGGGTCGTCTATCACCGCCTCGAACTCTACGCGGTTCCGTTGGACAAGGACGACGCGTGACGGGACCAGGCGTCGTCTTCCGGCTTCTGCTGCTCGGGCTGTGCAGCCTCGTGCTCTTTCCCCTGCAGATGCTGGCCCTGCGCCTCGGCTGGTCGTCGATGCTGCATGTGCTGCCGGTGTGGTTTCATCGGGCGCTGCTCAAAATCTTCAACGTGCGCGTGATCGAGCGAGGCACGCCCCCGGGCGATGCGCCCACCATCGTCCTGTCGAATCACGTCTCCTGGCTCGACATTCCGGTCATCGGCTCGCTGCACCCGCTCTCGTTCATCGCCAAGTCGGAGATCGAGAACTGGCCCGTGGTCGGCCTGTGCGCAAAGCTCCAGCGCTCGGTCTTCATCGACCGCCAGCGCCGCAAGGCCACCGCCGAGGTGAACGACGCGCTCGCCCACCGTTTGGTGAAGGGCGAGGTGATCGTGCTGTTTGCCGAAGGCACCACCAGCGACGGCAACCGCCTCCTGCCCTTCCGCTCGTCCCTCGTGGGCGCGGCCCAGACGGCCCTCATGCATGACAGCGTCGAGCGGGTCTTTCTCCAGCCGCTCGCCATTTCCTACACCCACCGCAACGGTCTGCCGGTGACCCGGCGCGAGCGTCCCTTCATCGCCTGGTACGGCGACATGGATCTGGCCCCTCACCTGAAGCTGTTCACCCGGGGCATTCCGCTCGACGTGGTCGTGACCTGGGGCGAGCCGATTCCGTTCAACGGCAACCGCAAGCAGGCCACCGCTTCCGCCGAGGCCGAGATCCGCCGGGCGCTGAAGGCGGCGTGAGGACGGGGGTGAGGATGGCGCCCTTCCGAATCGAGATGGCCCGGACGAGCCCAGTGCCGTTTCACACCCGCCCGGCCTCCGCACCATGTGCCTTGGCCTCCTCCAGAAGCCAGGCGCGGAAAGCCGCCAGCGCCGGCCGGTCGGCGGTGGCTTCCGGGCAGACCACGTAATATTGGTAGGAGCCCTTCACCTGCTGCGGGAAGGGCTGGACTAGGCGGCCCGCCTGCAAATAGTCGCCGATCAGCACATTGGTCGCGAGCGCCACGCCCTGGCCGGAGGCCGCGGCCTGGAGGCAGAGATAGGTATGGGTGAAACGCGGGCCGCGGGAGGTGTCGACCCCGGTCACGCCCACGGCCGCGAGCCAGCGGTCCCAGGTGGTGTAGTCGGGAATGGTCTCGACGCTCTCATGCAGCAGGGTGTGGTGGCGCAGATCCGCAGGCTCCTTCAAGGGACGGGTGGGATCACCCAGCAGGGATGCGCTGCAGACGGCAAAGAAGAATTCCTCCATCAGCAGGTCCGAGCGCAGGCCGGAATAGTTTCCCCGGCCGAAGCGGATCGCCACGTCCACGTCTTCCCGGGCGAAATCCGTCAGCCGCGTATCCACTGAGACCCGTACCTCCAGATCGGGATGCTGCGCCTTGAGGGAGCCGAGCCGGGGGATCAGCCATCCGGCGGCGAAGCTCGGCATGGAGCTCACCGTGATCACGTTGGAGCGGTCGGAGCGCAGGGCCTGCGCCGTCGCGTTGTCCAGCCGGTCGAGGATGTCCGACAGGGAGGCGGCATAATGCTCTCCCAGCGGCGTCAGCGCCACGCCCCGGCTCGGCTGGCGCACGAACAGAGGACGCCCGAGCCAGGCTTCCAACGCTTTGACCTGCTGGCCGACGGCGCTCGCCGTGACGGCGATCTCGTCGCCCGCTTTCTCGAAGTTCAGGTGGCGGGCGGCGGCCTCGAAGGCGCGCAGGGCATTCAGGGGCGGCAGGCGTCGGCGGGACATGGCAAATCCGGTTTCATGCCCAAGTTTTTCTTGAGCACAGATCAAGAACTTCTCGTTTGCCTATAACCTATCACAGGAGCACATTTCTCTTCAATGAAACGCCATTGAAGGAGACCCGCCATGGCGATCGGATATGCCACAGCAAATCTTGGGCTTCACACCGCCCGCCGCGAGCGCAAGAGCACCCTGCTTCAGCTCCTGCTCCGCTACGAGGCTTGGCTCGACGGGCGCAGGAACGCCAGGGTCCTGTACCGGATGGACGACAGGGAGCTTGCCGATATCGGGTTGTCGCGGGCTGATGTGGAAGGCTTGAATCCCGCATCCTGGCAGGATCACCTGCCCTCCACCTTCAGCCGATGACATCCCGAAAGGCACCCTGATGAAGCTCTATTACGGTCCCGTCAGCCTCTTCTCGCGCAAGGTCGAGATCGCCCTTCGCGAGAAGGGGCTCGCTTTCGAGCAGATCCTGGTGCCGTTCACGCAGACCAAGGGCTACAGCCCCAGGAACCCGGACGTGATGGCCATCAATCCCAAGGGGCAGGTTCCGGTCCTGATCGACGGGGACCTGCCCCTCTACGATTCGACCGTGATCCTCGAATATCTGGAGGACGCCTATCCCGATCCGGCGCTCTATCCGACATCGCCTCGGGAGCGGGCCCGATGCCGTCTCTTCGACCTGTTCGGCGACGAGGTCATGCTGGCGCCGCTGCGCTTCCTGATGCATCGCACCGAGCCGAAGTCCGACGACCTGGAGCGCTGGCACGCGAAGGAAGCCAAGGCGCGAGAGGCCGAGCCCGTTCTCGCCGGCCATTTCGCTGAGCTGGACCGCGCACTCCAGGGCCGGGACTACCTCTGCGGCGCCTTCTCGGCTGCCGATATTTCGGTCTTCATGGCGGTGTTCTGGACCCGGCGCCTCGGCGGTCCGTCGCTGACGGGGCGCGAGGCCCTGGCCGGCTGGTATGCGAGGCTCAGCGCCCGTCCGGCTTTCGCACGGGTGATCGGCGAGATCCTTGCCGCCGATGCGGAACTGTCGGCGCCGGTCGAGGGTGCGTTCCGGGACTGAGCCGGAGGCGGTTCAGTCCTTTGCCGGCTAGGCTACCGGAAGACCTGCCTCGCGCGATCGTCCCACGCCGATCAGGACGAGAGACGCGATCAGGAACAGAGCCGCCACCCAGCCGAGATCCCGGACGGTCGCGTATCGCAGCACAAGACCCCCGATGAACGAGCCGAGGGCCACGCCGAAATAGAGCGCTGACCCGTTGAGCGAGAGCGCGAGGGGCGCGCTGCCGGGCGCGATCGCCAGGATCCGGCTCGCCTGAGCCGGTGGAAACGACCACGACATCACGCCCCAGGGGAACAAAGCACCCAGGAAAGCCGGTCCTGCCCATCCATCCGGCAGATATCCGACGAGCGCGAAGAACAGCATCATGCCCGTGTTGAGAACGACCGCGATGGTCACCATGCGCTGCGCGCCCCAGCGATCCGCCATCTGACCGCCGAGATAATTTCCCAAGGCGGCACCACTGCCATAGATGAGCAGCACCGTCGGCAACAGGGACCGGCTGAGCCCGGCAGCCTGATGGGTCATGGGTGCGATATAGGTGAAAACCATGAAGCCTGCGGTCATGTAGAGCAGCGTCGTCGCGAGTGTCGGACGAATTCCGGGCTGTGACAGGACCTCGAAGCGACTCTTGAGCGACATCTTCGTTCCCCGTAATCCTCCCGGCAGCATGACGCGGATCGCGATGGCGGCGATCACACCAGCAACGGCAATGCTCACATAGGTTCCTCTCCACCCTGCCCAGGATGCCACGAAGGCTCCCAAAGGGGCCCCGAATGCAACGGCGAGCGACGTGCCGCCGACAACGATGGAGATTGCTCGGGCACGGTGACTGGTGTGTGAGATGGCAACGGCCGTTGCCTGAGCGGTCGCGGCATAGAGGCCCGCCGCACCGGCAATGACGATTCGAGCCACGAGGAGAACCGCATAGCTGTGCGCCAAAGCGGCCCCGAGGGCGCCGACGGCGAATGTGAGGGCGCTGGCCGTGAGGATCGTGCGGCGGTCCCGGTCGCCCGTGAGCGCGGTCAGGAAAGGCGAGGCGGTCGCGTAAACCAAGGCAAACGCCACAACGAGATAGCCCGCTTCAATAAGGGTCACGCCCGTGTCCTCGGAGATCTGCGGGAGGAGCGAGGCGATGACGAATCCTTCCGCTCCGATGGCGAAGGTACCGAGAGCCAGCCAGAAGAGGCACTTGTCCATGGTCAACATCCGTTGTTCAATATTTATTGAACAATTGAACTTCGACCATCTCCTGTCAAGGATTAGTTCAAGAGATGTTGAACTATTGGCGGAAAATCCCTATTAAGGACTCATGACGTCCTTGCCTCAGCCCCATGCCGATCAGATCGAACTGGCCCATGTGCTGGCAGCCCTCGGCGACGAGACGCGTCTGGCCATCGTCGGGCTTCTGGCCCAGGGCGAACAGGACGCGATGACCTGCAGCCAGTTCCTGCATCTCGGTTCCAAGACAGGTCTCAGCTATCATCTGGCGAAGCTGCGCGAAGCCGGACTGGTCAGTGTTCGCCCCGAAGGCACGAAGCGCATGATCAGCTTGCGGCGGGCTGATCTCGACCGGCGTTTTCCGGGCTTTCTCGACTCGATCATCGCCTGCCAGGCCGTTCGGCCGAAGCCGGAAGTCCAAGCGTAGCAAGAGCACTGCATCCAGTGTTGTCTCTGTCACAGAGGCAACTCTCTTCTCTTGGAGGCCCAAAGCGCTTAAAGACGGAGCTTCAACCTTTCACAACAGGCCGACCTCGTGAAAAAAGTCTTCGTCAAATCCTATGGCTGCCAGATGAACGTCTACGATGCCGAGCGCATGGCGGACATGCTGGCGTCCGAGGGTTACAGCGAAACCAAGGCGATGGAGGAGGCGGATCTCGTCATCCTCAACACCTGCCACATCCGCGAAAAAGCCGCCGAGAAGGTCTATTCCGAGCTCGGCCGCGTGCGCGAGCTGAAGAAGGAACGCGCCGGTCAGGGCCAGGAGACCAAGGTCGTCGTGGCCGGCTGCGTCGCCCAGGCCGAGGGCAAGGAGATCCTGCGCCGGGCGCCGGCCGTCGACGTGGTTGTGGGGCCGCAGAACTACCACAACCTCCCCGACCTTCTGAAGAAGGCCCGTGCGGAGCGCGTCGTCGACACTGAGTTTCCCATCGAGGACAAGTTCGACCATCTGCCCAAGCCCTCGAAGGCGATGATCCGAAACCGGGGCGTGTCGGCCTTCCTCACGATCCAGGAAGGGTGCGACAAGTTCTGCACCTTCTGCGTGGTGCCCTACACCCGAGGCGCCGAGGTCTCGCGGCCCGTGGCCAAGATCCTCGACGAGGCCCTGCGTCTGGCGGATGCGGGCGTGCGCGAGCTGACGCTCATCGGGCAGAACGTGAACGCCTATCACGGCGAGGGGCCCGACGGCTCCGTCTGGTCGCTCGGCCGCCTGCTCCATCGTCTGGCGGAGGTGCCGGGCATCGCCCGGCTGCGCTACACCACGAGCCATCCGCGCGACATGGACGACGAGCTGATTGCCGCCCATCGTGATCTGCCCGCCGTGATGCCCTATCTGCACCTGCCGGTGCAGTCCGGCTCCGACCGCATCCTCGACGCGATGAACCGCAAGCACACGGGCGACGAATACCGCCGCCTGATCGAGCGCATCCGCGAGGTCCAGCCCGACCTCGCCCTCTCGTCCGACTTCATCGTGGGCTTCCCGGGCGAGACGGACGCGGAATTCGAAGACACCATGCGGCTCGTGGCGGATGTGGGCTTTGCCAGTTCCTTCTCGTTCAAGTACAGCCCCCGGCCGGGCACGCCGGCGGCGGAGATCGACGCGCAGGTATCCGAGGCCGTGAAGGCCGAGCGTCTGGCGCGGCTGCAGAATCTGCTGGAAATGCAGCGGCAGGCCTTCAATCACGGAACCGTGGGGCAGACCCTCGACGTTCTCTTGGAGAAGCCGGGTCGTCATCCGGGCCAGATGGCAGGCAAGTCGCCCTATCTGCAGGCCGTGCAGATTGAAACCGACCGCCATGCCGTCGGCGAGATCGTGACGGTGCGGATCACGCAGGCCGGCTCCAACAGTCTGTTCGGAGAATGGGTCGGGCCCGGCAGCCAGGCCGCGGCCTAGTCCTTGTCCGGCCGGACCCCATATTCCTTCGCCGCAGAACCTACGGCGAAACTTCAGAGGAGAGGCATTTGAGCCCAGCGGACAACGTGACCGCACGCGCCCAAAAGGGACGAGCCGCCAACAGCTTGCATCCCGGCGTCGTCGAAGAGGCCGAGATCATCCTCACCTTCGACGACAACCGCCTCGCCAGCCTCGTCTTCGGACAATACGACCAGAACCTCGCCCATCTCGAGCGGCGCCTGAACGTGACCGCCATCGCCAACGGCAACCGCGTCACCGTGAAGGGCACGCCGGAGGCCTCCGAGATGGCCCGCCGGGTCCTGGAAGGGCTCTATGAGCGCGCCCGCCAGGGCGGGGCGCTCGGTCCGGGCGACGTGGACGGCGCCATCGAGGAGAGCACGCTGCAGGGCAGCCTCTTCCCGGCCGCCGAGGAGCCCCCTGTTCCGGGCCTGACCGCCTTCGACCAGATCTCCACCCGCAGGCGGGGGCCGGTGCGCGCCCGCAACGCCTCCCAGAACGCCTATATCAAGGCGCTCAAGACGAACGAACTCGTCTTCGCCGAGGGCCCGGCCGGCACCGGCAAGACCTGGCTTGCGGTGGGCTATGCGGTCTCGCTGCTCGAAGCCGGGCAGGTGGACCGCCTGATCATCTCCCGTCCGGCCGTGGAAGCGGGCGAGCGCCTCGGCTTCCTGCCCGGCGACATGCGCGAGAAGGTCGATCCCTATCTTCGCCCGATCTACGACGCGCTCTACGATTTCATGGAGGCCCGGCACGTGGACCGGGGCCTGCAGACCGGCATGATCGAGATCGCGCCGCTCGCCTTCATGCGCGGGCGCACGCTCACCAACGCCCTGGTGCTCCTCGACGAGGCGCAGAATACCACGTCCATGCAGATGAAGATGTTCCTGACCCGCCTCGGCGAGGGATCGCGGATGATCATCACCGGCGACCCGACCCAGATCGACCTGCCGCCGGGCCAGAAATCGGGGCTCGTCGAGGCCGTGCGCATCCTCAACGGCGTCGAGGGCATTGCCCGCGTCACCTTCAAGGAGGCCGACGTGGTGCGCCACGACCTCGTGCGCCGCATCGTGACCGCCTACGACAAGGCGGCGCGTGAAGCCCCGCCGGAGCCGCCGCGCCAGGATTACCGGGACCGCAGGCCGTGATCACGCTCGATATCATGATCGAGGCGGGCGATTGGGACCGCCTCGAGGGCGCAGAGGCCCTGGCCCAGAAGGCGGCTGGGGCTGCCCTTGCCGTGACCTACGAGGCGGACGGCGATTTCGAGGCGAGCGTCATGCTCACCGACGACGCCCAGATCCGGGAATTGAACCGCACCTGGCGGGGCAAGGACAAGCCCACCAACGTGCTCTCCTTCCCGGCCCCCGAGCAGCCCGGTGCGACGGGCCCTCGCCATTTGGGCGATATTGCATTAGCCTACGAAACCCTGGTGCGCGAATCCGAGGAGGAATCCAAGGAGCTCGCGCATCATTTTGCCCATTTGATCGTTCATGGAGTTTTGCATCTCCTCGGCTACGACCACGAGGTCGAAGCGGAGGCGGACATCATGGAAGGTCTCGAGGTCAAGGCGCTTGCCAGTCTTGGCATCGCCGATCCCTATCGCGATATGGCAGCTTGAACGGCTGACAACCCAAAGCAATGAACGAAGATCGAAGTCGTAGCGAACGCCCTGTCCGAACCCTGGCCGAGACAGACGACACACGCGACCATTGGTACGACCGGGTCCTGACCCGCCTCGGCCTGAAACCCCGCGAATCCATCCGCCACGATCTTGAGGACGTCCTCGCCGAAACCGTCGAGGATACCGACTTTTCGCCCCAGGAGCGGGCGATGCTCAAGAACGTGCTCTCCTTCCACCGCATCCGGGTGGAGGACGTGATGGTGCCCCGCGCCGATATCGTGGCGGTGGCGGCCGACACCAATCTCGGCGAACTGCTCAGCCTGTTCCGCACGGCCGGCCATTCCCGCCTGCCGGTCTATGGCGAGACTCTGGACGACCCCAAGGGCATGGTCCACATCCGCGACTTCCTCGATTTCATCGCCATGCGGGCGGATGGCGGGGCGTCCGTGGGATCCGGCGGTGAGGCTCCCCTGCCGAGCCTGGGCCAGATCGACCTGTCGATGGCGCTGTCTTCCGCCAATATCCTGCGTCCGGTCCTGTTCGTGCCGCGCTCCATGCCGGCCATCGACCTTCTGGTGCGCATGCAGGCGACCCGCACGCACATGGCCCTCGTCATCGACGAGTATGGCGGCACCGACGGGCTCGTCTCCATCGAGGATCTGGTCGAGATGGTGGTGGGCGACATCGAGGACGAGCACGACGAGGATTCCACCCTCACCATCGTGCCGGCAGCCGACGGCACCTATATCGCCGATGCCCGCGCCAGCCTCGACGAGGTCAAGGAGGTGCTCGGCCTCGACCTGACCGAGGAGGAAGGCGCCGAGGACATCGACACGATCGGCGGCTTCATCGTCACGCTCGCCGGCCGCGTCCCCTCCCGCAGCGAGGTGATCGAGGGACCGTCGGGCCTGGAATTCGAGGTTTTGGACGCGGATCCCCGGCGCGTGAAGCGCCTGCGCGTCCATCGCCGCAGCCCGGCCTCGACGGAGGTGGAAATCAGCGAGGGAAACCTGGTCGCGTCGCGCCCTGAAAGCGCTGCCGCGGAATGAGGCTCCTGGCGAAGCGCGTCGGCCTCCTGCGAGGCTGGCGCCGATGGCTTGCCGCCTTTGCGGCAGGCGCGGTCGGCGCGCTGAGCATGCCGCCATTCGGCTTTCTGCCGGCTTTGATCGTATCCCTCGCCCCCGCCATCTGGCTTCTCGACGGCACCTCGGCCGGGGATGCCCCCCGATGGGCTCCGCTCAGGGGCGCGGCCATGCTGGGTTGGTTCTGGGGCTTCGGCTATTTCGTCGCCGGGCTCTGGTGGCTCGGTGCGGCCTTTCTCGTGGAAGCGGACCAGTTCGCCTGGGCGATGCCGTTCGGGGTTTTGGGCCTGCCTGCCCTGCTCGCCTTCTTTCCCGCCTTCGGTTTTGTGCTGGCCCGTCTGCTCTGGCTGCCCGATGCGTGGCGGATCCTTGCCTTCGCCCTTGGCCTGACCGTCAGCGAGGTCTTGCGCGGCCATCTCTTCACCGGCTTCCCTTGGAACAATCCCGGCATGGCGCTCGGCCAGAACCTGTGGCTGATGCAATCGGCCTCCCTGGTCGGCCTCTATGGGTTGACCTTCCTGAGTCTCCTCATCGGCGCCGCGCCCGCGGTCCTTCTCACGGGCAAGACCATGCTGGCCCGCTGGACGGCTCCGGGTCTCGCGGCGGGTCTTCTCGTCGCCCTTGCGGCTTTCGGTCTCTGGCGCGTTCCTGCGGAGGCCGTGCCCTCCGTGGCGGATGTGCGCCTGCGCATCATGCAGCCCAACCTACCGCAGGACGCCAAGTTCAACCCGCGCAACCGGGACGCCATCATGCGGCATTACCTTGGCTTGAGCGCGAGCCGGGGCCCGGACGGTGGCGCCACCCCGACACACATCATATGGCCGGAATCGGCCTTTCCCTTCCTGCTCCATCGCGATGCCGGCTCGCTGGCGCAGATCGCCACGCTGCTCGGGCCGGGCTCCGTCCTGATCACAGGGGCGGCCCGCATGGACGACCCGTTGCCCGGCGAGGCGGTCGGCAAGTTCTACAACGCCATCCAGGTGATCGACGAGAAGGGCACGATCCTCGGCGCCTACGACAAGGTTCATCTGGTGCCCTTCGGCGAGTACGTGCCAAAGTTTCTCGATGCCCTGATCCGGGCCGCAGGCCTGCGCCAGTTCGTGCATATTCCCGGCGGGTTCGAGCCGAGCGAGAAGCGCACCACATTGTCCATTCCGG
>JAESFT010000570.1_pt1 | contig 19396 bp, 11 predicted proteins | sample 9269451 | NCBI WGS metagenome assembly JAESFT01 (sample SAMN14502557, study PRJNA617106) | algae metagenome | isolation source: Scytonema hyalinum WJT4-NPBG1 and co-occurring heterotrophs from well... | place: USA: Mojave Desert, Joshua Tree National Park, California | collected 2006-05-25
CCTACTGTAATCCTTCTCTTATACAAAAACTGTCCGTCAGGTCAAGTTCACCCTTTTTGTCTATTCATAAAACCAAATCCCTATAACAGTTCTGGGATTGTTAAGAAAGATCCGGGTAATGCATAGGATGCCTTGGGGAGGGGACGTGATAGCGTTTGCGCAGCGTCCCTCTTAGGGACTAGCGTGGCCGTACCCACTGGCGTAGCTTTACGGGGGTGGGGTTCTTAAGAGATGATTCTGTGTGCATCTGTGTTAATCTGTGGTTCGATTTTCTCCAAATTTGACTTTCACACTCTTGTTTACTGAACACTATTAAAATATTGCCGTTTTCAAGTCAGTTATGAAAAAAAGTAAAGCTTTTAACGGTGCTAGTAAACTCACTGCACTTTTATGCCTGATAACCATTTTCCTTACGCCTTTTGTGGTTGTCAATGCAGGGGAAAGGGGAGTCTTGATGGAATTTGGAAAAGTGCAAAACAGCATATTAGGAGAAGGAATTCATGTTATTATCCCTGTGGTCAATACAGTTAAGAAATTGAGCGTCCGAGTTCAAAAACAGGATATTTCTGCTGAAGCTTCCTCAAAAGATTTACAGGATATTTTCACAGATGTAGCACTTAACTGGCATATTATTCCACAGGAAGCAAATGCTATTTTTCAACAAATAGGAGATGAAAGGGACGTTGTAGACCGAATTCTCAACCCAGCAATTGAAGAAGTTATCAAGGCGATTATGGCAAAGTATACTGCTGAAGAATTAATTACTAAACGAGGAGAAGTCAAAGCTGAAGTAGACGATGGATTAACTGCACGACTGGCAAATTATCATATAGCAATTGATGATGTTTCCCTTGTGCATGTTCACTTTTCTCAGAGATTTGATGAGGCGGTAGAGGCGAAACAAATTGCCGAACAGGAAGCAAAACGGGCAGGGTTTGTAGCACTGAAAGCATCAAAAGAGGCAGAGGCAAAGGTTAATCTGGCAAGAGGAGAGGCGGAAGCACATAAGGTGCTGCATGAGACTTTAACTCCAGAAATTCTGCAAAATCGAGCATTAGATAAATGGGATGGGAAGCTACCGTTAATTTTTGGTAGAGGTGAACCAACATTCTTCAATTTGAGCGAATTTTTCAAAGCTTATCAGTAAACCCTGTACGAACGCTCGGATCCGAAAGTTTTACAACCCAGCAAAATTACAGCAGTAAAGACGCGCCACCTCTCGTCTCTACACTACCGATTTGTATCATTCTTTTCGTAAAATGGTATACAATCTCGTTTCGTGGTTGCACCTGGAAATGCCCTTGAAGCGGCAGAGCCGCTCAATTGGCAGGCAGAGCCTCCCAATAGGCATTCCCAGCCTGAGGCTGGCAACGAGGCAGCACGCACTCGCGTTTCCTCGTTCCCAGGTTTTGCCTGGGAATGCTTTTTTTTGGAGGCTCTTGCCTCCTCGAAACACGAGAGGCCAGAGCCTAGGAATGACGGCGTTCCCAGGCGATCGCCTGGGAACGAGGGCTTGCCCCTTCTATAATTTTTCGTTTGAGAACCATTACCGCAATCCAAGGGTTCCCAATCCCCAGTCCCCTTTACGAGGACAAGGAAACAAGCAGATGTAGGAAATTTTGGGAATGGAAATCAGAATGAGATGAAAAATCGCGCAAATTCTAGAAATTCCTCGAAATACAACGATTATCGTTTTTATTCTTTGCCCAAAAACCCAGATTCCCCTAAAATTATCGAAGCGCAAGGATGGATTATCGATGCTAACGGTGATGTCATCCTTGTTGCTCAAGCACTGACGCTAAATCCTATACCAATGTTCTCTTGTCATGCTCGGTAAACTTCGCAAAAACTCAGCGTTATATCAATACTGGCATTGCTTGAGCTTGGTTGCACTCATGAGTACTATAGCAGTAAAACCACTGCAAGCGCAAGTCATTAATACAACCCAACCATCTAAGCAGCGCGCCCAAACCCCTGCTCAAACCACTCCACGGCGGGAGAACCAGCCGCCTTCTAACCAGCAACTGCCAGAACAGGCACCTCCCTCCCGCCTACCGCCACTAGAGGAGTTACTTCCTCCACCCACCACAACACCCCCCAGTCCTGAACAAGTCCCATTTGAGGAAACTCCCCAAACCATCACTGTTGAAAAATTTGAAATCACAGGCAGCAGTGTCTTTAGTCGTGAAGATTTTGCCAAAATCACCGCACCTTATACGAAACGACCGATAACACTTGCAGAACTTTACCAAGTACGTACAGAAATCTCTAACTTGTATGTTAGCAAAGGATACATCACATCCGGAGCCTTTCTCCCACCGCAGAAACTTCAACGAGGTGTCGTAGAAATCCAGGTGGTTGAGGGTACACTGGAAGACATCAAAGTATCAGGCACACGCAGACTTAATCCTGGCTATGTGCGCAGTCGCCTTGCCCTAGCCACAGGCAAACCCTTAAATCGCGATCGCCTGCTGGAAGCATTGCAACTTTTACAACTCAATCCCCTGATTGAAAACCTGTCAGCCGAACTCTCCGCAGGTTCGCGTCCAGGGGTGAGTTTCCTAGAAATACGAGTCACAGAAGCAGATACTTTTAACCTACAGATAGCCCTAGATAATGGGCGTTCTCCTGCTGTGGGGAGTTTTCGCCGCCAAATCCAACTCAGCGAAACCAATCTCTTGGGATGGGGAGATAGCGTCATCGCTGCTTACACCAATACTGATGGCAGCAATACCTTCGATTTTAGCTACTCCGTTCCCTTTAATCCCCGCAATGGCACTGTGAGCTTTAGCTTTGGAATTTCTGACAGCGATGTCATTGAAAGACCCTTTAGTGTACTTGATATCCAGTCCAACTCTCGCTACTATGAACTCACACTACGCCAGCCCATCATACAATCTCCAACTCAGGAATTGGCATTAGGTTTGAGTGCAACTCGCCGGGAAAGCGAAGCCAGTTTACTCAATGGCGAAATTCCCTTTCCGGCTTTCGGCGCAGATGAAGAAGGAAAAACGCGGGTAACCGCTTTGCGTTTTTTTCAAGACTGGACGCAACGCAATAGCCAAGAAGTTTTTGCCTTGCGTTCTCAGTTCAGTTTCGGACTTGACGCTTTTGATTCCAACAGTTTCGTTGCTTGGAGAGGACAAGCACAGTGGGTGCGCCTGTTGGCTCGTGATACCCTACTGTTACTAAGAGCAGATGTGCAGTTGGCAGATCGACCGCTTGTGCCATTTGAACAATTTGGTTTAGGTGGTTTGGAAAGTGTGCGAGGCTACCGCCAAGATGCCTTACTCACAGACAACGGCATCTTTGCTTCTGCCGAAGTACGAATTCCGATTGTCCGCTTCTCTGAACGCAACAATCTTTTACAACTCACCCCCTTTTTCGATGTTGGCACAGGCTGGAACGGTTCTGGCAGACAAACCAGCCCGAGTTCGGAGCTAGATAATAATACACTTGTTTCTGTAGGCTTAGGGTTGCGCCTACAATTAGAAAACCGCCTGACTGCCCGCTTGGACTGGGGTATTCCAATCATTTCCATCTCTGGGGATAAAGACACATGGCAGGAAAACGGTTTGTACTTTTCCATCATTTTCAATGCCTTTTAAAAAGTTAAAAGTCAAAAGCCAAAAGCCAAAAAAATTTTTCTCCTCATGCCTTTTTAATTAACAAAAAATATGAAAAGACACAATTCAATACGGTATTACTTAGTTCTGGCTGTTGTTACCACTTCGTTGTGTGTCCTTGGTTCACCTGTGCTGGCGAAACTTCCTCCCTCGCCTGCGCCCCCCGTTTCCTCATCCCCACAGCAACAGGGGAAAGTGTTGTACGACGCTGGACGATATGCCGAAGCCGTGCAGGTTTTACAGCAATCTGTTCAGCAATACCGAACGCAAGGGGATACCCTCAGACTTGCTGCAACCCTAAGTAATCTTTCCCTTGCTTACCAGCAACTCGGCGCGTGGACTGAGGCAAAGCAGGCGATCGCCCAGAGTTTAAATATTTTGGGATATCAACCGCAGGAGACGAGGGAGATGAGGAAGCAAATTGATACACCCCAAATTCTTGCCCAAAGCCTTGATATACAAGGTCGTTTGCAACTGGCGACGGGACAAACACAAGAGGCTTTGACAACTTGGCAGCAAGCTCAAAAGATTTATAGTAAGGCTGGTAACGCGAATGGCGTAGTGCGATCGCACATCAATCAAGCACAAGCATTGCGAACTCAAGGCTTTTACCGTCGTGCAGAAAAAACACTACAAGATGTTTATAAAATTTTACAATCACAACCAGACTCCTTAGAAAAGACAGTGGGGTTGCGATCGCTTGGTGATATCCTCCAACTTGTGGGTAACTTGAAAGATTCCCAAAGTGCCCTACAGCAAAGTCTAGAAATTGCCCAACGCCTGCAATCTCCAGCAGATATTGGTGCAAGTCTTTTTAGTTTGGGAAATAATGCTCGTACACAACAGCAAAAACAACAAGCGATTGACTTTTATCAACAAACAGTTAGAGTTTCGACCTCACCTTTAACAAAAGTCCAAGCGCAGCTCAATCACTTAGATCTTCTCATTGAGGATCAACAATCAGCACAAGCCCAAACTCTCATACCTTTAATTCAATCCCAACTCAGCACACTCCCCGCCAGTCGTTCTGCTGTCTACGCCCGGATTAACTTTGCTCATAGCCTGGGCAAATTAACACGACAAGAGGATTCTCCAACAAACCTCTCCCCCTCCCCTGCTCCTCCTGCTTCCCCCACTCCCTCAGCCCAACTCCTCGCCACCGCCGTCCAACAAGCGCGCAATTTGGGTGACAAGCAAGCAGAAGCATATGCTTTGGGAAGTTTAGGTGGTTTGTACGAAAAAACTGGGCAGTGGTCGGAGGCGCAAAACCTGACCCAACAGGCGTTACTATTGGCACAAGCAAGCAATGCACCGGAGATTGCTTATCGATGGGAATGGCAACTCGGAAGGTTACGAAAAGCACAAGGAGATGTCAAAGGAGCGATCGCGGCATATGATGCTGCTGTAGACACTCTGCAATCTCTGCGAACTGACTTGGTGGCGGTTAAACAAGATGTACAATTCTCTTTCCGAGATAGTGTAGAACCTGTTTATCGCGAATCAGTGGAATTACTGCTGCAAGTGCAACAAGGGCAAAGTAATGAAAAAACTTTAGAAAAAGCTCGCCAGCGGATAGAAGCACTGCAACTGGCAGAACTAGACAACTTTTTCCGGGAAGCTTGCCTACAAGGTGAGAAAGTGCTGCTTGACAAAGTGGTAGACCAAGATAACCCCACTGCTGCCATTCTTTACCCGATTATTCTTCCCGACGAATTGCACGTGATTGTTAAAATTCCTAAACAACCCTTGCGGCACTACAGCACGAAAATTAGCCAAGCAGAAGTAGAAAAGATTGTCGGCGGAATGCGGCAAAACCTTGTCCAACCATCTGCCATTAAAGCATTCAGAACGCAGTCACAACAGGTTTACAATTGGTTGATAAAACCAATTGAGTCCGAACTGCAAAGAACTGGGGTAAAGACTTTGGTATTTGTACTGGATGGGGCGTTACGCAATATACCGCCTTCCGCCCTTTACAATGGTAAGGAATACTTGGTGGAGAAATATGCGATCGCCCTCAGCATAGGTTTGCAACTTCAAGACCCCAAACCACTAGTGCGACGGCAGCTCAATGCTCTCACCGCAGGGCTAACTCAACCGCCCCCAGGGTACAGCGAATTTGCACCTTTGCCTGCCATTAAGAGAGAATTAAACCTGATAACCCAAGCCGGAGTCTCAACAACTAGCCTTTTGGATCAGCAATTCACCAAACAAGCTTTGGAAAGCAAAGTTAATGCTGTTTCCTTCAATATCTTGCATTTGGCAACCCATGGTCAATTTAGTTCCCGCGCTGATAAAACCTTTATTTTGGCTGCCAATGGTCCAATCAACGTCGTTGATTTCGACAGTATCCTCCGTAGTCGGGATGAAAATAGACCAGAAGCAGTGCAATTATTAGTTTTGAGTGCCTGCCAAACAGCAGCAGGAGACAACCGTGCAGCGTTGGGTTTAGCTGGGGCAGCTGTCAAAGCGGGAGCACGCAGTACTGTAGCATCCTTGTGGCAGATTGATGACGAATCAACAGCACAGTTTGTTGGTACTTTTTATAAACAGTTGAAGAATGGCAATATTACCAAAGCTGAAGCTCTTCGCCTTGCTCAGCTACAACTGTTAAAACATCCCAACTACAACACACCCAGCTTTTGGTCTGCCTATGTACTTATTGGCAACTGGCTTTAATCCACATTCCTTAGGCAGTTATATTATCCAAAATTCTTTGGCAACAGTTTCTTAGTGATTACTTTTTTTTAACTAATCACTAATGATTCATAATTAATTAATATTGCGTAAATTTCATGGCTCCGAGCGATAACTATCTAAGAGAGGATTCATCACCGGGGACGAAACTATGACGCGCACCACCTATGAGCTAGAGGATTTTGCCTTAACGTTGCCTATTACCCAGGCAGCTCGCACAACTGCGCAGCAGTTTGCTTCAAACCAGCCTACTCCTGAAAAAGCCGAACAAGTCCGGCTGAATACGCTTTGCGTGTGGGTGGTGAATGACTACTTGGAAATTATGGGTATTCCCACTAGCCTAACAAGCAGTGACAGTTGGAACCCAGTTATACGTTTGTGTGCCAATATAGCAGACTTGGAATTGCCAGGAGTGGGTCGTCTAGAGTGTCGCCCCGTGAATCTTTCTCAACAGGTGTGTTACATTCCTCCAGAAACCTGGGAAGAAAGAGTTGGTTATGTCGTTGTCCAAGTGGATGAATCGCTTCAAGAAGCAAAGCTGCTGGGGTTTGTTCGCAATATGGCAACTGAAGAACTACCTTTGAGTCAACTCCAACCCCTGGAAGACTTAATCGAACACCTCGCAGAACTCAAACAGACCCCAGTCAGGACTTTAGTGAATTTGAGCCAGTGGTTTACTGGTATCTTGGATAGCGGCTGGCAAAGCGTTGAATCGATATGGAACCAGCCACAATTTAGACCAGCTTATGCTTTTCGCAGTGGTGATACTGTTGAGCAAAACGTTGCCAACCAAAATGATGTATTCACCAGACGCGCAAAGTTGATTGATTTGGGAATCCAAATTGCCAATCAACCCGTCATGCTTATTGTAGAAATTAAACCAGAAGTTGACCAACAAACTAGCATTCGTGTGCAGTTGCACCCGACTGGTAATCAAATTTACTTAATCCCTGGAGTACAACTGACGGTGCTGGATGAGTCTGGAGCAGTTTTTCTCGAAACTCAAGCAAGAGGTGCTGATAACTTCCTACAGTTACAGTTTAGAGGTGAAAGCGCAGAGCAATTTAGCGTTAAGGTGGCACTCAATGATGCAAGTGTCACAGAACATTTCGTAATTTAGTCATTGGTCATCAGTCATTGGACAGTAGTCAGTAGAAAAGAAAAACAACTGACAAATGACAAAGAACAATAATTATGGGCAAGTATGGGCAAGTTAGTGGTTTTAAAATTTGCAGATGGTAGCTTTGAGCAGGGGTTTCCCGTTACGCTACAGATCGGTGAAGAAGGTGAGCGTCCCTCAACTGAAATCACCGGGAAGTTACCTGCGGCCGTCGAAATGCCACTGTACTATAGCCACTGGCAGTCTAGCTATCGAAGGCTAAGCAATCGTTACCGCTTGTCTGCTGACCAGATGCAGGTAACAAATGTATCCATTACCCAAGACTGCGATAACATTGCCCATATTTTGCGATCGCGCTTCAATACTTGGCTGCTAACGGAAGAGTTTCGCCCGATTCGGGAGAAATGGCTGGAAAAATTGTTACCTACCGACGAAGTTCGAGTAATTTTACAAACAGAAGATAGTCAATTGCAGCGGTTGCCCTGGCATCTCTGGGACTTGCTAGAACGCTATCCTAAAGCGGAATTTGCCTTAGCATCGCCAACATACGAACAAATTACTTTGAGTAAAACACGTAACGATCAGGTAAATATTTTAGCAATTGTCGGCAATAGTCTGGAGATTGACACTGAGGCTGACTGTGCTTTGCTACAACACTTACCCAATGCAGATCTTCGCTTTCTGGTAGAACCCCAGCGCAAGGAATTAACTGACCATCTATGGGGGAAAAGCTGGGATATTCTTTTCTTCGCTGGACACAGTTCGAGTCAGGGGAAAGATGGAACTGGGCGCATATACCTGAATCAAACTGATAGCCTCACCATTAGCGAATTAAGGTACGCTCTCAGAAAAGCCGTGGAACGTGGGTTACAATTAGCAATTTTCAACTCCTGCGATGGATTAGGACTGGCGCGAGATCTGGCTGATTTACAAATCCCGCAGATGATCGTCATGCGCGAACCCGTTCCAGACTTAGTCGCACAGGAATTCTTGAAGTCTTTTTTAGAAGGGTTTGCTGGTGGTGAGTCCTTTTACCAAGCAGTACGGGATTCTCGGGAACGGTTGCAAGGTCTTGAGGATAAGTTTCCCTGTGCGACTTGGTTACCAGTGATTTGCCAAAATCTCACACAAGTCCCTCCTTCTTGGCAGGAGATTACAGGTAAGGTTGAACTGCAACCGCCAAAACTTACGCCACCTCAAAGCGCGCCTCCACCCAAAATTGCTGTAGCATTGTTGTCCTCGGTGGTGATGACTGCCTTAATTTGCGGGCTGAGGTTTTTCGGGCTACTGCAAACGAGTGAACTCCAAGCTTTTGACCAAATGATGCGCTTACGTCCCTTCATCCTCCATGAAATACCCGATCCACGTCTGCTACTGGTGGCGATTGATGATGAAGATATTGATGCTCAGCGGCGAAACGGTGAGGATGTGAATGGCAAATCTCTCTCAGACAAATCCCTCAATAAACTTTTGGAGAAACTCCAGCAGTACAAACCCCAAGCAATTGGCTTGGATCTCTATCGAGATTTTAAAGCTGAACTCCCAGATTTAACCACTCGTCTCAACCAGACTGAAAACTTGATTGGAGTTTGCAAAAATAGCGACGCCGCAACACCTGTCAAGGGTATTGCGCCACCGCCGGAAATCCCAGAAGAACGCTTGGGATTTAGCGACTTCATTCATGATCCTGATGGCGTGGTGCGCCGACATCTGCTGTTTATGAACCAGGAACCTGTCTCTTCGTGTCGTGCTACTTATGCATTCTCAGCCCAGCTGGCATTTCGTTATTTGCTTGCTGCTAAAGGAATTCAACCAAAGTTAACTTCTCAAGGAGATTTGGAGCTTGGCAATACTATTTTTCCTCGTTTAAGCTCTCGTAGTGGCGGATATCAGGGAATCGATGCCAATGGTGGTCAAATTTTGCTGAACTATCGTTCCTCAAACAAGATTGCCGAACAGGTGACGCTGACACAAATCTTATCAAATCAGGTTAATTCTAGCGCCATCAAAGACCGAATTGTCCTGATTGGTGTTGTAGCTAAAGGAGAGTCTCGTGACTATTGGGCGACACCATATGAATATCAGTTTGATAAGCAAATGCCAGGAGTTTTTGTACAAGCGCACATGATCAGCCAACTTCTGGGCGCTGTCCTAGATAAACGTCCGTTGCTGCGAGTTTGGTCATTGTGGAGTGAGGTCATCTGGATTTGGAGTTGGTCTGTGGTAGGAGGAGTTCTTGCTTGGCGGCTGCGTTTGCTCCCCAGATTGGCAATCTTAGTCATTGTCTCCTCTGGAGTTCTCTACGTACTCTGCTTTGGTCTACTTATCCACGGATATTGGGTGCCGTTTGTACCTTCAGCTTTAGCACTAGTGGGAACGTTTTGTGTCGTTTTTTTTGAAACTTCAAATTCAAAATTGGTCCTACTCCAAAAATAAGGCAGAGGGTTCCCGTAATGATGAAAAATAATTGCGGCTTTCTTAACCCTAAAAATGATTACCAATAATTCTTTCTGTTGGAGACGCTAGGCGTTAGCGAACGCGAGTGCGTGTGCCTTTGGCACTCAGATCCTCCCTTAGGAGGCACACAATCCAAAATCCAGATACCATAATCTAAAATCCAAAATGGTATAAGGTTGTGCATTTTATTTTGTCTCTGTCCCTAGTTAACAATTAATAGTCAACAGTTAAAAGCGATTTCTAAAAATGATTTCATATCCGATGAAACTGGTTTTAGCAGTGACTCTCGTCGGCTGCTTCAGTTTACTGGGTAGCACAACGTCGGTTATGGCTGAGTCTGCTCAACAAACTGCAACTGAACGCTCCAATTCCTTATCACAGTCAAAACCGTTAGCAACGACTTCTCGTAAGGAACCTTTGCGCCTTGTCCTACCTCCACTTCCGCCGGGACAACCTCCAGGAGGTCGTCGTTATGGGGGAGCAAGAAGGGGTATGTGTCCAGTTGGTAACCCTGCACTTACTGCTTTAGTCCCTTTAACAGAGAAACCAACCTCGATAATGAATGTCTGGGGATTGACTACAGTAGAACGCCCGACTTTTTGGTTCTACACACCCTACGCCAAAGGTTCTAGCTACCCCGCTGATTTTGTGCTGCTTGATGAGGAATCAAATCCGATCTACCGCCAGGATATTGTCCTACCTAGTGAACCCGGAGTGATCAGCGTTTCTTTACCTACTACTGCTCCCAAACTGAATGTAGGCAAACAATACCGCTGGTTCTTTAATGTTTACTGCGAGAACCAAAAGCAACAAGCCCCTATTTATGTTGAAGGAGTCATAGAACGAGTCAACTTGAAGCCGGCGATCGCCCAGCAACTCCAACAAGCACAGCCAAGGCAGCAAGTTGCTATCTATGCCAGCAATGGAATATGGTATGAGGCATTAACCACACTAGCACAACTGCGTCAGAACAGTCCCCAAGATGCAACTCTTCAGCAAGAGTGGCAGGATTTGCTTATCTTTGTCGGCTTGAATGACATTGCTGCAAAACCGCTTCTGCTGAAGAATTAACCCAAGCGGCTAACGCAAATTCACGAGACTTTTTTGGCGTACCACCTCGTCGATGCAAGCTTTTAATTTTTCAGCCAGAACTGGTGATGCCATTATGGATAAATGATTACCAGGAACCTCATAAATTTCCAATCCTCCTGTAGCCATACCATCCCAGCCTAATTGGAGGTCACGGTAAACACCTGGGAGAGGCTGACTGGCTCGGAACAAGATTGCGCGACCAGGGTAGACTTGCGGCACATAGGCTTTTGCGTCTTTGCTGTTGGCTCGTTCAAACTTTTGCTGCTCCTGGGATAACTTACTTAAAGCATTCAGATACAAGCCACCAGCAAAGTAGTAACCAGTAGGAGAATTGTGGAATATGAAGAGGATTAAAAAGTTGAGCCACTTTTCCAGATAACTAACATGACTAGAGCTGTGGTATGTATTGATTCGGTATTGCAGTCCTCCTTGCTCGTTGAGTTTGTCTATCTTTTGCTCCTTATTGAGAACCTGCTTGACAAACGCCAACCTCGCCAGAATCATCAGCAGTATCTGTTTAATTCGCTGTGGTTTTAACTGAGTCACAATTTTTTTGGGTAAGTGTCTGACTCTAGGCAAGTAATTAAACATTGCCCAATGTAAGACTGATAAAAGTCTTGGTATTGGTGGCAACAGTTTAGGATATTCTGGACCGAAGCTATCAAATAAGGCTAGTAGAGCCACCTTTTGACCTTGGGCAACAAAGCGCTGAGCAAGCTCCCAGCATACAAGCCCCCCAGCGGACCAGCCTGCCAGAAAATAAGGACCATTAGGTTGGATAGTACGTATTTGGGCGATGTATTGGTCTGCCATGTCCTCAATCCTACTAAGAATAAAGTTTCCATCTAGTCCTATGGCTTGCAGACCATAAACTGGTTGGTCATCACCCAAAGACATTGCCAAATCTCGATACATCAGACCACTACACCCCAATGGAGCTATGCAGAAAAGAGGCGGTTTTGAACCATTTGGCTGAATCGCTACCAGGGATGACCAGGGTGCTAACCATTCTTCCTGACGGATAATATCGGCTAGTTCCTTAATAGTTGCTGCCTGGAAAAGGGTAGCCAAAGGCAAATTTTTGCCGAATGTCTTCTCAATTTGCGCGAACAATTGTACAGCTTTCAAAGAGTCACCGCCCAAAGCAAAGAAATTGTCGTAAAGCCCTACCCGCTCAACGCCAAGCACCTCAGTCCATATTTCTGCCAGCACTTTCTCTACCTCAGTGCTAGGTTCGACGAAAGCTACCCTCAGTTTGGTAGCCAATTTCTCGGCTAAACCAACGCGCTGTAGTTTGCCTGTGGCGCTTTTGGGAATTTCGTCAATAAACACTACCTGAGCAGGTACTTTAAAATCAGCAAGTCTGGTTGCTGCAAATTCACGAATTTCCCTTTGAGTGATGGTGGCTTTTTCCTGCAGCACAATGGCTGCTCCCACATCCTCACCCAAGGTAGGATGGGGTAGTGCAAAGGTGAGTGCTTGTGTCACTTCTGGATAATCTAGCAGCACTTCATCAACTTCACGAGGGGAAATTTTTTCACCGCCGCGATTGATGATTTCTTTTAAGCGACCTGTAATGAAAAGATAGCGATCGCTATCGAAATAGCCTTCGTCACCTGTCCTGAACCAGCCATTGTAAATGGTGTTTTGATTCGCTGCTGGATTATTTTCGTACTCAGACATCACATTGCCACCCCGAACGACAATCTCTCCGATTTCACCAGGTGAGAGTAAGTGACCAGCTTCATTCATGATGCCGATTTCTACCCCTGCGGCAATTCCTACTGAACCTGGTTTGCGTTGGCGTGGCGGTAAGGGATTGATTGATGTTATGCTGCCAGTCTCTGTCATCCCGTAACCTTCTAGCACTGGAGCGCTAAATAACTCCTCTAAGGCTTTCATGACCTTGACTGGTAAGGCAGCACCTCCAGAACGGATAAAGCGCAGTGGTGAACAGTGAGCAAAGCTTGTGTGCTTGTCTGCGGCTGCAGCCAAAACTGCTTGATGGATGGTTGGGACTGCTGTGTACCACGTTGGTTGCATTGCTTGCAGCCAAACAAAGAATTTAGAGGCGTCAAATCCAGAAGTGCAAGCAACACTGGCTCCCGCACTTAGGGAGGAAAGGATTGCCGTAATTAACCCTTGAACGTGAAACAGGGGCATGACATTCAGACAGCGATCGCTCTGCCGTAGTTGCAATGCTGTTCTAATGTTGTTAGCTGCGTTACATAAATTAGCCTGCGTTAGTGGCACTATTTTGGGTCGTGAAGTGGTTCCCGATGTATGCAGAACCAAAGCAACATCCTCTGGTTGAGCAAAAGCGTTGCTGACTGCGGGCAACTTGGAATCACCCACAAGCTGAAAAATTCCAGCCTCTGCCTCCAATGGCTCTAGCTCAATAATGGGCATATGACGAGCCTTTGCCACTGCTCTGGCGGGTGAATCGACTCCCGATTGCACAATCAGCGCTTTAGCATTTAAATCGTCGAGGTAAAACTCAAACTCAGGCGCAAGATAGGCTGGGTTTAGGGGGACACTTGTGGCACACGCAGACACCGCCAAAAATGCTACCGCCATTTCTGGACCATTGGGTAGCACAATTGCAATGCGCTCGCCTCGACCCAAACCCATTGAATTCAAGGTTTTGACCGTGTCTTGGATGTGGGTATATAGGCGACTATAGGTGAGTGAAAGACGATTAGGTGCTGCGATCGCTATTGAGTGAGGATTTTGTTCGGCTTGTTCACAAAGCAACTGACCAATTGTCAAAACCTGTAAAATTCTGCTTGTAGGGTGCATCTCAGTTTTCTATGTATATACAAGGACAAACAGACTAAATGGCTGCTATCTAAATTTTTTTCAGACAGCCAATGGAGATGCTTCCTGATTAAAGACCGAGGCGAAATTTTCCTACTTCAAAAAATCTCTTGAGTAATTACACGCAAAAATGATTTTCGTGTCATTTTATCGCCCTTCTCCTGTCGGAGACGCTACGCGTATGCCTAGCGGCACGCTTTGCGCTTACGGGCAAGGCAGCTATGCTGTAGGGCGAAGCCCTTCCCAAAGGGTGGGCAGAGAACACAAGGGAAGAATTCAGTTTCAGTATTGCCTTCTGCACTCGCGGTGCGGCACGGCTACGCCGTAAGTCAGCAGGACTTGCACTCTCGGCACGAAGTGTGTCCGTGCCTCTGCGCATGACCAGCTGAGTGCCAAAGCACACGCTGAGTCCTTTCCTTCGGAACGCTACGCGTATGCCTAGCGGCACGCTTTGCGCTTACGGAGGCGCAAACGCGTAGCGTGTCCTCTGGACATAGGACTTACGTACTTCTGTCTTTCTTCAAAGACACTTCGCCACCATTAATACATTGCAAAAAGATTTCAAGTATCATCACGTTCACAAAAAAATAGGATCTAAGCACTCTACAAATCAGTCATCATGTGGTTGCTCGCCGTATCAAACAGCACAATTAAGCTGCTTATCAAAAGCAGTATTATCAATCTGAACATTTCATCCAAAATTGTGAAAGGTAGTATCCTTATCATGCTGTTAGCGTACCTCCTGCAAAGGTACTGAGTCGCTAGCATGACAAATTTCGCGTATGCCTAGCGGCACGCTTTGCGCTTACGCTAACGCGTTGCATATAAAGGCAGTCAGAATCATCGCAAAGCGAGTTGCGTAAAGTAGTGCAGCGTAGACGCATGCCTCCTGTGGGCAAGATAAATCGATATCGCCACACGCGACACGTTCGCGATATGTGTGCTTTGCTCTCAGCGGCTTCCCGTAGATAGTAGAGGAGGCTTGCTAAAAGCTTGAAGGGTAGACTACACTTAAGGATTTCGACGAGCGATAGCGTAGGTGTAAGCGCTGACAATGACAAGCAAGCACTAGTTGGTCTCACTTGTTCAACGACAAGCGTTATGTAGGTCGTTAAACATTATAACGTTATGTAAGTTGTTAAACATTATAACGTTATGTAAGTCGTTAAACATTATAACGTTATGTAAGTCGTTAAACATTATAACGTTATGTAGGTCGTTAAATCATTAAAGTGTTGCTAGGTTGTGGGAGTTCATCTATCATTTGATGGAGTTGAAATCCTATCTTACGGGAAACTGCTACAAAAGCGAGCGTCAAGCGTACACGAGTGTAACTATAATTGTCAGCATGAAGTTCCAACTGTTCCTAGCATCTTTATTTTCCCATATCAAAGGACGCCATTGGTGGCTTGGTATCGTTATCTGGATCGCTCTGGTTGCCCCAGCTCAAGCATCTGTCATCTTGCGCGTGGCGATCGAAAGAGACGTCAAACAGGTAAAAGTCGGTAGTTCTACAACTGCAGTTGTCAAGGATAGCAGCGGTCGTACTCTGGGACAGTTGCCAGGAATGAGTGCTTATTATGCCCAAGCAGTTGCTGGTGGAGTTGCTTTGGATAAGTGGCAATCTAACTTATTTTGGGTTGAGCCAACAGGTAAGGGATTCGTTTATATAGGCGATCGCTGGTATCGGGGCAGAACTCTTGTTGTTCCGTCACAAAAAGGCTTATCTGTCGTTAACTGGGTTGATTTGGAAGAATATCTCTACAGCGTTCTCGGTGGCGAAATGGACTCAGGGTGGCCTTTAGAAGCTCTCAAAGCTCAAGCGATCGCCGCCCGTACATATGCTCTTTACGAGCGCGAAAAACAACGCAATAATCCCATTTACGATTTGGGTGATACACCCGATCGTTGGCAAATTTACAAAGGCATCAACAGTGAATCTCGTACCACCTTAGCCGCAGTTGATGCTACAGCCGGTAAGGTACTTACTTATAGAAATAGGGTTATTCTTTCTGTCTTCCACGCGTGTTCTGGTGGACACACTGAAAACTCAGAAGATATTTGGGGAAGTCGCGAACCATACCTGCGTGCTGTTCCAGACTTTGACCAAAATATCAGCGAATGCAACTGGAGCAGAACTTTTTCCCCTACGGAAATCAGCGCCCAAATTCCGCAAATCGGCAATGTGAAGCAAATGATTCCTGAGAGTACATCACCTTTCGGAAGCGTCACATCTCTGAAAATTGTCGGCGATAAAGGCGAGAAAGTCCTGAGGGGCGAGGATGTGCGTACAGCTCTAAAGCTAAAAAGCACCCGCTTTAACGTCAGCAACGGGAATGGAAGCTTTACACTCAGAGGACTTGGCTATGGTCATGCTTTGGGCATGAGCCAGTGGGGAGCCTACAATCTAGCAAAGCGGGGATACAATCACCTACAAATTTTGAATTACTACTACAAAGGCGTCGCTTTAGCGCCTATTCAGGTTAAGAAATAGCCTTTATAGGATGAGGAAGTTATTTCTTTGCTCTTCCTCATCACCCTCCCGGACTCACTCCCTCATCTCCCTACTCTCCACTCCCTCGCTGTAGACGTTTTTGCCATTCAGCGTCAATTTGTTCAGAACGTTCTACTTCCTGTTCTAACAAGTCAGTTTCGGTAGAGTAGACCAAATCTTCATCACCAAGGACTTTTTCTGCGGCAAACTGGTGAGCATAAGCTATTTTTTGCAGCAAAACAGAGTCTGCGCTTGCTAGTTGTCTAGCCCGGGATAGGCGATCGCGGTTGCGTTCAGCAATTTTGCTATTGCGCCACTGGATCCAAAAATACCGTACTAATGGGACAACTAAGAAACCTGTTCCGTAAGCCAATAATAGCCAATAAATGCCATGTACAAAAGCGACTAGTCCACCGACTTGGGCGGCGATCGTACCATCTCTCAACAAACTTAAGAGCACTAATGCGCCGACAAAATTTGCAATACCCAACCCCGCACTCAGCAGAATTTGTCCTGAAGTTGCTGCACTAAAACGCCACGAAAATTCCTCCAAATAAGCTGATAGAGGTTGACGGTACTTTTTGGCAGCACTTATTTGCAACTCTGGGAAGTAATAAACAATCTGCCCATCAGGACTCACCTTGGGTTGCCCGTTAAAGCGAGTGAGAACGGGCAGCATATAATCTTCGTACTCTTTTGCAGAACCTTCTCCAATATTATCTAGATATGGTGCAATTTGTTCAGCTACGACAGCACCTTGGTTGTTACGAATTACCGTAGCAATTTCTTGCCAACGGCGTTCTTCTAACTTGGTATTGGGGTTGCCATCGCCAAACAAAAACGAAAAGACAGCTTCAAAGAAATTCAGATTGCTTTTCTCCCGCCGTCTTTCCCTCTGACGGGTGTCATAATCTGGGCTAAGATACCAGAATAAATCTGGGAAATAGAAAAAGCCACCACTAAAATCGCCACCCCTATCATTGCTATCGCGGTCTGAGTTCATAGCGGTGATAATTAAGATGATGGTGATAGTTATCAAGGCGATGGAAACAATTAAGAAAATTCCAAAGGAAATCCTAATTAGGTAAAACAGAACGCCCCAAAGCTTTTTCCACCATTCCTGCAACCGAAGTCGCAAAGATTTATCACGTAAAATTACTCGAAAGTTTGTTGGAAATAAGTAAACGATATCACCTGTATCAGAAACTTGTAAATGTCCGCCAGCTTCAGTTGCAAGGGCTAATAACCCTTGATTTGCCACCGCAACATTTAATCCTGCCTGAGTTGCCACGTCTCCAACGGTGACGCGGTAACCTAATTGTTCCACAGCTTGCATAATGGTGGGATTGGGAGCCATCGCTCTTCCCTCGCAGCGAAAAATAATCTTACTTATTCCAGTATAAAGTTTGATTCTTAAGAACTTGGAAAAGTACAACAAGGGCAGACTCCTTGCGTTTATAAGCAAAATCACGACTTAGGCAACTGGCATACCAGGAAACGACCCTATTTAATGAGACAATTCACTTGTTATTGTGCTTTAAGCATAAGTAATTTTGTCGCTGAAAAAGTAGCGTTAGCCAGGCTCAAGTATTGCTAGTGAAGAGGTGAACTGATGGTCAACCGCATGCTAACGAGAGTTTGGGTAGCGTTATTTTCATTTTTGTGTCTTTCATTACCTATGTTGCCCATAGGCAACGCTGAGGGTCAACAAATGGAGAGCACAAGACAAATCGGTGTCTCAAGCTACCAACAGCCAAACCGGAACAACCCCTGATTTTTAGTCTTATGATAATATATTTGTACTAACGCTATAACAATACATTCTGTTTTGCTGGTTTTGCAGCTTCATTTCAAGTTAAGATTATTACCCTGGCTTGGTTTACTAGCAAATTTTCTGCTTAATTATGGTTCAGTACACTCTTGCTCAAAGCCCAGAAATCATCCTCTCTGTTCCTGGTAAAGATTCAGCCAAAGCCCGTGAAAAAGCAATGGATCAGTTGATGAAACTGATGGATGAAGGTCACTTACCTACGGAACTGGAAGATGGATTTGGTCCTCAACAACTTATTGAAGTCAAAGAAACGTCAACAGAGACCGCTAGCGATGAGGACGCCATTACACAGGCTGTCCAGATTTTGAGCAACCTAGCTACCCTCAAGTTGAAAGTGCAGGAGTCACGCACTGAAGCGATGGAAGTTCGCAAGGCGGTTGACGTTTTATTCTCAGATAAATCTGTGACTGAGGAGGAAATTACTCGCCTGAAGGAAGGTTTTAAAGTTCTCAAAAATTATGCCCAAGCTAATCTGCGTTATCAAGAAGCAAGAGTAAAAGCAGAACAGGCTCGACAAGTGCTAGATCAGGCTTTGAAATCTCCTGAGAAATAGCTTGATCATTTGACCGAGGTTAATCGCGGATCGCTTACCCATAGATACATCTGTTTGTTTATGTGCAGACGATGATGATCGCCAAGCGTGTCACTACCTCCTGCTTGGTTAAACATGGAGCGTAGTAAAAGACAAAAGAACAAAGTATGCCCTCAGTTAAGCTAGGTTAACTGGTAAAGGTACTGCGGAACAGCTAAGCTGAAAATCCTATAACTTGCATACCATATTTAAATGAAAGTCTTGTGGGGTGGGCCGGAAAGCCCGCCCAAGTTGTGCAAATTAAAGGCACAACAGCTTACCAACTCCTAGCTGAGTGTCTTGCGCTCGTTTAATCAACGGGTACTATTAATGTCATTTGGGGTGGCACCAAAATCAAGAACATTGATGACACGAGCATCGCGAGGGGGTTTGAAGATAGTAGATGCTCTTGAAGAATGGTCTGTTATCAAAATCAAAAAACAAGTGAGGGTGCATAATAACCCCACAGCAAAAGCTCGGATGTAATTGAATTTCCGGCGCATGGTTCCTTTAGAATGAAGAAATTCTTCAGAAAAAGTAGCTAGGTGTTTGCTATGAAGATACCTGTCAACAACCCAGGTCTAAAGACGCTGGGCTTCTAGCCTAAGTCCAAGGACAGTAGTTGACCCGACTAAGTACCTCGTGTACTACGTTATTGGCAAGTGTTCAAGTTCCTACCTACAGATGCGAA
>JAESFT010000571.1_pt1 | contig 19346 bp, 16 predicted proteins | sample 9269451 | NCBI WGS metagenome assembly JAESFT01 (sample SAMN14502557, study PRJNA617106) | algae metagenome | isolation source: Scytonema hyalinum WJT4-NPBG1 and co-occurring heterotrophs from well... | place: USA: Mojave Desert, Joshua Tree National Park, California | collected 2006-05-25
TAGACAATAATTCTTACTCACATTTTTTAATTGTATCATAAAACCACGGCGGTTAAAACCGCTCGTGCCGCTTCCCTCTCAGGGCTAAAGCCTCTGAGTTTCCCGCATCCCGTGAGGCTTTTTATGAGAGGATACATATCTCATGAACTCCACCGCTGCATCGAAGTCCCAAACCGCTATTTACTTCTTGTTCGGTGGCAAACCGTTGAAGACCATACTACTGGGTTTCGTAGATCACCTGAATATGATCAATGGAAGCAGTTACTTCACCATTTCTATGATCCATTTCCAACGGTTGAGCATTTTGAAGGAGTATTACGATACCAGGACAGTTGAAAGCGACCAAAGAAAGTACTCAGAACCCAAAGTTCAGAATTTACAATAGGTAACGAAACATCCCCTAAATTTATTTCTGGCGATGCATTCACACTCCTGAATTCTGACTACTGAGTTCTTCTTAATTATTCTTCGGGTTGAAATTGGTCTTTTTGCACCCCGCATACAGGACACACCCAGTCGTCTGGTATGTTTTCAAAGGGTGTCCCAGGTTCTACTCCCCCATCTGGATCGCCCACTTCTGGGTCATATTCGTAGCCGCAGACGTTGCATATATACTTTTCCATCCTTGTCCTCCGTTGATGAAGTGTCTGCCTTGTCTCAATCTTACCTGTATACGGCTTTAATTCATAATTCGTAATTCGTAATTCGTAATTTCATTGGTCATACGAATTACGAATTATCAATGACGAATTGTTAGCGTAGGGTTGTTAAAGGCACACCTAACCATCCAGCAAAGCTTTCTTTTTGTGCAGCAGAAGGCTTTTCTACTGATTTTATTTGATGCTTACTCCAACGTGGGGAAGCCAGGGTGACGTTGAGAGTGCAGAGTTCGTCTTGATGGAAAATTGTCACCTGAATGATGTCCTTGGGTTGGTAATCTTTGAGGCGATCGCCTAACCCATTTGCGGCTAACCGCAAACCATCAATAGCCAGCAATTCATCGCCGGGATCAATTCCGGCGAATTGTGCGGGTGAACCAGCTTCAACAAACTTAATGATCTCCCGTCCATTTTCACTATGAACCTTGAGACCTAAGTAAGGTTCTTCCTCTTTTTCCGCAGCCAATTGCAAGCCAAATGGTTCCAGGTATTCGTTGAAAGGCAAATCTTCAGTCCCATCAATATAGCGTTTGAAGAAATCAGTCAAATCCACACCAGCAATCAACTCAATGGCTTCCTGCAACTGTTCTGGAGTGTAACCAATTTCATCTTTGCCAAATTGATGCCACATTTTTACCATGACATCGTCAAGCGATCGCCCATTTTTGTGTCGCGAACGGATCAGCAAATCTAGCAACAACGACACGACTTCGCCTTTTAAATAGTAGGAAATTTGGCTATTGCCGCTATTGGCATCCTGACGATACAGTTTAATCCAGGCATCAAAACTCGACTCCGAAAGCGGTTGTACCTTCCGTCCTGGAGTCGTTTCATAGCGACTAATGTCCTTACTCAAATTATTCAAGAATGACTTTGCGTCATAAATTCCCGCCCGCCAGGGAATCAGCAAATCGTAGTAACTTGTCGTCCCCTCACAAAACCACAGTGATGATGTATAGTTTTCTTGGTCGTAATCAAAAACTTCAAATGCTTTGGGGCGAATACGTTTCACATTCCACAAGTGAAAGAATTCGTGTGCGACCAATTGCAAAAAGCGCTCGTACTTTTCGCGATCGCGAAAACCATACCGTTGATAGATGAGTGAACTGCAGTTTTTATGCTCCAAACCGCCATAAGCTTGAGCAAATAAATGCAACAGAAATACATATCGTTGGTATGGCAGCCCACCAAACATTCGTGCTTCTACTTCGATAATTTTCTTAATATCAGCAATCATCTGCTGCACTTGATAATTGCCTTTTCCCCAGATTGCCAGTTCATGGGGTTTTCCCAAGATCTCGAAGTGATGTAACTGCTGGAGACCAATCTCAAAGGGACTATCTACAAGTGTGTCAAAATCTGAAGCACAAAAAGTGTTTGCCTGATGTGGAACTGGTGGTAATGCTGTAGTGACCTGCCATTCTGGGTGTGGCGGTACAACAGTTACCTGAACTGATTGCCCCTCCCAGCCAGGTATTCTAAAAAACAGCGCCGCACCATTAAAATAGCCGTGGCTAGAGTCCAAGTGATTTGTTCGCACTGATAGCTCATTGGCAAATATGCGGTAATGTATAGTTATTTCTGAAACATCGTTTGTTTCTACTTGCCAATGATTTTTACTGATTTTCTGCCAAGACAAAGGCTTGTCGTTAGTAAAAGCAGCAAAATATTGTAAGTGCTTGGCATATTCTCGCACTAGGTAGGAGCCTGGTGTCCACACGGGCAATTTCAAATCCAAAATTGGCGATAGGTACCCCACCAGACGCAACGTCACTTCAAATAAGTGCGTTTCTGGCTTGGGCATTGCCACCTGATAGTGAATTGTCGGCGCGGTTTGCTTGGTGTAAGTGTTAGTGCGAGGTGCAGTTGCTTCAGTCATCTTTGGTTGTAAGTAAGAATTCTGAGTTATCAATTATTAGTTAATAGTTAATAGTTAATAGACAATAGTCAATAGTTGCAAGTCAAAAAGCTAGCTTACTGCTTTTTCTCAGCACTTAACACTTATTTATACTTTACCAGCTAAATTGAGCAACTGTTTGAAATTGATAAGAGATTCTACGTAATTGGTATTGTCTTTTTTAATTCAACCCGAATCGTACAGCTTTTCCATAAATTTAGTGGTTTCTAAGGACGCTGATTTCTCTGACGTTTGCTAAATTTCTAAAGGGTATGTTATGTATTTCCCTAACATTCTGCAAGGCTTGATCGCAGCTTTCTCCTAAACTAACAAGGATGTGAGCAAGTTTCGCTAAAAACCTCTATCTGTATGTTCTGCATCAAAGTTTTACAAAAAATTGAGTCAGGAACTGGGAATAATAATTTGCTAATATTACGTTCTTCCAACGGTAATCTTGGACAAAGTACAATATCAGATTTTGCTCCTACTCAGATACTACCTCTTAAGTAGATCTGTGTAGGTTTCCATTAGAACACAATCTATCGGAAATTGAAATCAGCGCTTTCACTGAGATATAGCAGTTCTGGCGTTGCCTACAACACGGCTAGAAGCACAGCATTGCTGATTGGTGTCAACAATCACGTTCAAACCTTTATCCCACAACAGGTAAGAAGGCAGAAGTACGTTTTCACTAGCGGTGCCGCACCGCGAGGGCAGCGGGAGCTGATATCAAGTCCGGTTAATTAGTTATTATTAGATTATCTGTGCAAAAAGAGTGAAAACCCTCTGCTGTGTGCTCTGTGCCTTTCTTTGGTAAATAAAAGTTAAAAAAACTACAAATAATTAGGAGATTGTTTAGGAATTGGTAATGGGTAACTGTTGGTCAATAGTCAAGAGCCTATAGTTTTGTAGCTAAAAGTTAGTAGACTATGAACTTAAAATTTTAGACCAATTACCAATTTCCTTTTCAGAAGTTCCTCAGTCTTCACTTCTCAAAGTTTGGGCGACTAGGTAGACTTTAGTCCATTCCCCCATTGCCTGATGGGATTTGAGTTTTAACTGGGAAGCTGTGTCTTCTATGGAATGACCAGCTTTACGCAACTCCAGGACTTGGCGCTGCAAGGGAGTCAATTGTTCATGCAATTGCTGCCACTGCTTTGGTGTTAACCCCAAGTTATGTTCTTTCAAGGAAATTGACAGCCAGCTATCCACCAGCTCTGGTTTCCCTTTGAGGGCAAACACCCGTACAGCATGGTAACTTATTTTTTCTCGCAGTCGGTATACATCCTTGATCGGCTTATTTAATTTTTTGGCAATCTCATCTTGAGACTTACCTTGCAGGTAAAGTCCCAGCCACTCTACAGCTTCTTGCCCAAGATTTTCTTGTAAATAATCCTCAAATTCCTGCTTAACTGTTTGACGCACTGCTTGTTGTTCTTCCGCTGCTTGTGCTTCTTGATATTCGGCTACTGCCTGAGTATCGACTAAGTTGACCCGATTGTCGCTGTCATCTGTGAGAATCTCCTCAGAAACCAGCCTGACTAAGTCATTGGTGGGTACTTGGGTTAACCCACCACGTTGAGTCCTTCTCAGATAATTTACAAAACGATACACAAGCAGTGGTTGGTTGCGTACTGGTCGCAAACAATATTCTTCTACACTGGCAAACAGCAGGGCATTCCTTAACCGCTCATCACTGGTAAATTGAGTGATGTCAGCCATTTGTTGTTGTATGTAGTTATCGCTTTGGAGTAATTCTTGGATAACTTCTTGCAGCACATCCAGCACTGTCCGCTGGCGATCGCGACTCAGGGCGATCCAAGTCTGAATCTTATGGCGTAATGTCACCAAACTCCCCAACCGAGTGATCAGGTTGCGGTAAGCACGTTCTCTGCCAATTCCTAAGTAGCGCTGACGCAAAATCTTGTAGCGGTACTCCATTGCTTGTTTGGCGATATCCAGTTCTTTTGCATGAAGTGTCTCATACCGAGCTAAATCACTTCCCAAAAGCCATTTGACTATACTTTCCCGATTGGCAACACTTTGTTCTGGACATTCCATAGCCAGCTGCTTTTGCCAATATTGCGCCAGTTTTTCCGCCGACAAAACCATAGTGAGATTGCGCTCCTCGAAACCCTGTTTTAAAGTTTGCATCACAACCCCCTTTTATCCCTGTTTATTTTTTCACTAGCAGCTGCACCTGATTTGATGATGTCCATGATGACATTTGTGTGTTTCCACTTTTATTACGTTTTGGCTCACTAGATTTATGCAGGAAGTTCTAAGTTTTGATGCATCCACACAATCAAAGAACTACAGAAAATCAACCTTTGTGAGCTATTCTCGCCACTTTGCCTAAATTTAAACTTTTGTAAAGTAGGAGACGTTGTGTTAACGAGGTCAAAAGCGATTTCCCTTAAATGTACGGCGATGCTGGGTATTCTGGTCATGGGTTAGGAAAAACTAACATTTTGCACCTGATGCCTGCTGGCTAATTTGATTCACGTGTTTAGACGTTGTTTTACCAATGTATGTTTCACCCTCTAGAGTTCCCTATCGCAAGTATACAGTATTGCCATTTTTGATACTAATACTTAAGCATTAACGTGTATGTACGACCACTTCTCGCTGACAACAGGGCTTTAGCCTTGACAAAAAAAATATTATATGCATTCTGTTTTACCCGATTTGCTGAAGGTCAGTTAAGCTTGGAAGCTAACCTTTGTGTATTCTTAAATAGATATAAGCAAAATCAACTTATGCACTTTTGGGATGTCTAAGCGAAACAATGGCTACAAATCTCTCACAGACTGAAATCACGGATCAGCCAACAAATATTGCGCCTTCACTATCGTTTGACCACACAACGAACGTGTAAAGTGCTTAAGTCTTAGAAATCTACCATTTCGATGTTCAAACCCGGAGCAGATTTTATTCTATAGGTTTTTATCCGCTTGTATCCGCATTGGGAATACTGGGTTGAAAGACTTACTACTGCAGCACGGCAAAAATTGACTTCTCAGGGCTTGTTGTCAGAATGAGTTTGCCCACCACTTGTCTTACTCCTATCACGCTCGAAGATTACCTATGAAGGAACCGCTCCTGAGCCTTAGACGCTAGAGCGCCAAGGAAAAAATAGGTAATCTTGTACCGGGACAAATCCATCATCATTTAATCAGATCAAACAAAATGGTATTGTTGAAATTTAAGAAAATGCAATAGATTTTATCATTTATTGATTTTTTTGTGAATGTAAAATATATTATTCCTCTTCACATTAGAAACAACAGTATACTATATTATTTTGAAAAAGTGACGAAAAATTTAGAAGTACCCATGAGGGTACTCTTAGAATCTGCTGGATGTTGAAAAAGCTAGGTTAAGAGCGAACATCCTCATAAAACTGCTTTAGGTATTGTGGCGAAACGCCCAAACCCCAAAGAAAGCCAATATAAAGATATATGGCTGTGGCTTTCAGGGAACCCCAGTGTGCCACACGGCGATCGCTACTTTGGACAATGCGGTTCACCAGGTGGATTCGCCCCTGCTGCACCAGCTTCTGGCATAAGTCAGCCTCTTCCATAATTGGAAGATTGCTGTCAAAACCCCCACATTCCCAAAAATCCGCACGGCGTGCAAAAATGACTTGATCCCCAAACAACAAACGCAGTCCTTGAAAAAACAGGTGTGGGCGAAAAAGCAATGGCGCGTAATAACTTTTTACAAAGTTGTGTAGTGACACTCCCCAACGCGTGATTTTCTCACCTGTCATTAAAGAAATAAAACCTCCAGCAGCAACAGTTTTGTCTGCTAGTGTTTGCTCAATGATTGCTACAAGGTCATCTGGAACCAACGTGTCTGCGTGCAAAAAGCAGAGGATTTCTCCCGTTGCTACCTCCGCGCCTTGGTTCATTTGTGCAGCGCGTCCGCATTTTTTGGCAGCAATGACGGAAACTCCTGCTTTGTGGGCTATAGCGACAGTTTCGTCAGAACTGCCACCATCTATAACCAGCACCTCCCTAGCTGCGGGTACCAGTATACTGAGATGGCGTAGTGTGCGTCCGAGACATTGAGCTTCATTGAGGGTGGGGATAATAATCGAGACACTAGACATAAATTAGTCATTAGTCATTAGGAGCCAGTACTGCAGGAGGTGAGACCAGCGCTGCAGGAGGGTCTCCCTCCGCAGGCGACTGGCGAACCCGAAGGGGTTTCCCTCCGTAGGTATCTGGCGTTCATTAGTAAACATTAAAAAAAGTTGGTTATCATGTCCTGTTGACTGTGAACTACCGACTATTGACTAAACTACCAACTACCTGCGTACGATAGGATTTTCCACCGCTTGTCTGTACTCTTGCACTTGTTCTGTGTAACCGATAGGCAGAACGGCTTCGACGTTTTCATGGGGACGAGGAATAATGACCCAAGATTCCAAGGTACCGCCATGAACTTGTTCTACTGCCGCAATACCAGCTTGCATGGCGGTTTTTACCTCAGATACATCCCCACGAATATTAACTGTAAAACGAGCGCTACCCACTCTTATATAACCTACGAGGGTGACTCGACCAGCTTTGACCATCGCATCTGCCGCTGCAAGGACGGCAGGAAATCCCTTTGTTTCTATCGATCCAACTGCCTGTAGTGACATTGGTTATCTCCTAAATAAATAATTCAGTAACTAAGTTAGGTAAGACAAGGATATCGCTCCCCCCTCTCCCCCTTCAAATTTGAGCGTACAACTTTAAGAGCACTCGACTCAAGCAAGTCACTATGCTTACCGAAGAAGTCGCTTTATAGAAGGTGTTTGCACCCATCGTAAGCGTATATTTTTTTTGATGGCAGTACAAGTAGCTCAATAAGTTGCTTCATTGTTGCTTTATAGTTGCTTGTCAATATTCAGGACTAAAACGCAGGTAAGGGAGACCGCCTTGAATATTCTGACTCCTAACTTATGACCCCTGAGTTCTTTCTTGGTCAAAGTATAAAAGCCTTCTAAGAAATGCTTCCCCATCTTCCCTGAGTTTATCAAATGAATAATATTAGCAATAGGTGTGGTTTTTGTCCGAAAAATTTATCTACGTAATTATCCGTAATCATCATGTTGTTAACTTAAATTTAATCTTATCATCCTTGACAATCTAAATCATAAATTTTTAGACTAAATAGGTGCTTAATAAGTATATACTTATTAAGCCTTAAGCTTAAAAAAGTTAAGCCTAAAAAAGTTAAGCCTAAAAAAGTTTGAAGATTGCAACTACCACATCATCCGAAAATTAAGTGCTGTGGCTGATATAATTTTGTGTTTTTACCTGCTTTGCATTAAGGTGACTTTCGTCTAATAAGAAGCGGTTCAAATAAGTATAGCTAATATGCATTTTGCACTTTACTAATTTATTGATTTTGCCACTTAATAGTGCAAAATTTTTGACAAACAAATGAGCGTAAGTTTTATTTTTGTTTGATATTATTAATGAAATGATGCAATAAGTCGATTTCCGCTATTAGTAGGAGTCAATATTCCTCAACTATTGGTGAGTAATATTGCAGAATTCTATCATTAAAATACCTAACATAATTCTGCTGTAAATTAGTGGAATTAAAGGAGTAATTTAGCAGTTCTTTTCAGGCGTTTGTACTTGGTTATTATAAGTATAATTGCGTTTTCAGGTCTTAAGTGGTGGTTGGTGAATTGATTAGTTTTGTCTGCTGAGTTGCCACGTTAGAGAGAAATTGTCAGATTCATTCATTTATTTGGCTATATTGACGTAATAGTAGTTGTTTCAGGATTGATGCATATGAATTTTCATAATCCACTAGTTTCAGTCATTATTCCTGCATATAACGCCGAAAAATTTATCGCTGAAACACTAAATTCTGTGCTTTCTCAAACGTATCAAAATATTGAGGTTTTAGTTGTTGATGATGGTTCTCAAGACCGAACTGCTGAAATTGTAGAATCTTTTGCCCAAAAAGACAATCGAATTATTTTTTTTAAACAAGCAAATGCTGGAGTGGCTGCTGCGCGTAATTTAGCCATTCAAAAGTCTAGTGGAGAATACATTGCCCCCATAGATGCCGATGATATTTGGGATATTACAAAAATCGAAAAACAACTTAAATTGATGTTGAAATCCCAACCATCAGTCGGGTTAGTTTATGCAAGGTCAGTGTTCATTGATGAACAAGGTTCAATTTTTGGTAAATACTATAATGCTGATGATATTTTCGAGACTCAACTTGTGGAGGGAGAAGTTTACACAATTCTGTTTTACTCCAACTTTATGGCTAATGCGAGTGCACCTTTAATCCGGCGCGCTTGTTTCGAGAAAGTAGGTTATTACAACTGTAAATTGAGAGAACAAAATGCTCAAGGTACTGAAGACTGGGATATGCACCTGCGCATTGCTGAATGTTATCAGTTCCGGGTGGTGCCAGAGTTTTTAATCGGATACCGTCAAGTCGTGACAAGTATGTCTGCCAACTACAAGACTATGGAAAAGTCTTACTGTTTGGTTGTAGCAGATGTCAAAAAACGAAATCCAGATATTCCCAATTTTATTTATCGATGGTCAGCAAGTAATTTTTATATATTTCTAACCAATAAAAGCTATGCTTCCGGTAACAACTTAAATAGTATCATGTGGGTAACTAAAGCAATAAGCAATGATTATATACTACTTCTAAATCCCGGATTGTATAGAATGTTGATTCCCTGCATATTAAAAATATTATTTAAACCAGTGGCATCTTTATTTTGGAAAGATCATCAAGCTTGGTTGGAGTTTAAGCAACAGTTTAAGCCGAAACAGCAAGACACTCAACAACTGCTTGAAATTTCAGACATGAACGGGCAAATAACTCTAGAAAACCAACCGGGTTGGAAATTGTATGATCTTGTTGGGCGACACAGATGGACACAAGTCGTGCAGAGTTGCCAGAGTGTGATGCCTCAACAAACAACGATAAAACAAGCTTGAGGATTTCCTGCCAATATGTTTGCACCAGAGAAAAACACAATGTCAGAAGCAAAGGCAATGAAAAGTCTATTGCCACTGCTGAAGCTGTATCCTTGGGCGATTCCAGCAACTATCACTTTAGGAATTTTAGCCTCTTTGTCTGAAGGATTAGGAATTAGTCTATTTATACCTTTTCTCCAAAGTTTGCATACAACAAACTCGCAAGGGGGTGGTAACTTCTTAGTAGCTTTTTTGAATAGATTATTTATTAACGTTCCGCAGGACAACCGTCTAGTCATTATTCCGCTGTGTATTCTAGGATTAGTTTTGCTGAAAAATTGCCTTTCATATTTTAGCGGGCTTGTCAATTATTGGCTCTACTGGCATATTGGTCATCAGTTACTATCGAGGGTTTTTCAGCAGTTATTGAGCGTCAGTTACAGCTTTTTGGATTCTCATCAATCAGGTAAATTGTTCAATACGCTAGATGTCGAGACTTGGCGAACCTGCGACGCTATATTTCTCATAGTTAATATTGCTATTAGTCTCTGTACAGTTTTTGTGTTTGTCATTCTGCTCATGCTGACATCTTGGCAACTCAGTTTGTTAGTTGCTGTTGCCTTGGTGCTGATTTCATTGAGTATTCAACAAGTGACGGGCAAAGCAAAAAATCTGGGGAGACAGGCGGTAGAGGCAAATAACAAACTTGCCAACCGGGTGATGGAAGGGTTTTACGGCATGAGAGAGATTCGTGCTTTTGGTCATGAAGATTACGAACTGCAGCGTTTTAAGCAGGCATCAACTCATCTACGTACTATTTCTATAAAACTATCTAACTTCTACGCAATTACGGGTCCGCTATCGGAATTTTTATCAGTTGCTTTATTAGTTTGTATTTTAATTATAGCTCTGCATTATAAATCGGATATTTCTACTTTATTAACATTTATTTTTATGCTTTATCGCCTCCAGCCAGTCGTGAGGCGGTTAGATAGTGACCGTGTTAATTTTCTTGGTTTATTAGGTGCTGTCGAGAATGTCATGTCCTTCTTGAACCGTTCTGATAAACAGTACATTCAATCTGGTGATATTCAGTTTCAAGGTTTACAGCGAGGAATCACTTTTGAATCTGTTGATTTTCGCTACAACGCCACAGAAAAACCTGCACTTGCGGATGTTTCAATTTATATTCCACAAGGTAAAACAACTGCGATTGTTGGACCATCAGGTGGAGGTAAATCAACACTTATTCGCTTGATTTGCCGCTTTTATGACATTACAGAGGGAGAGATTTATGTTGACGATCGCCCTCTAAAAAACTTGAATTTATCTTCTTGGCGTAGTCGAATTGCGATTGTCAGTCAAGATGTACACATATTTAGTACAACAGTGGGGGAAAACATAGCTTATGGTCGATTAGATGCTACTAAAGCGGAAATTATTGCCGCTGCTAAAAAAGCGAATGCCCATGAATTTATTAGTAAATTACCTGAAGGCTACGATACTGTAGTTGGCGATCGCGGAATTCGACTCTCAGGAGGACAAAGGCAGCGTATCGCTTTAGCTCGTGCGATCGTTCGTGAACCCGAGATTTTGATTCTGGATGAAGCGACTAATGCTTTAGATAGTTTATCTGAAAATCTCATTCAGGAAGCTCTCAATTCCTTTAGTCAAAATCGTACAGTGATTATAATTGCTCACCGTTTATCTACTATTGAGCAGGCAGACCAAATTATTGTCGTGCAAGAAGGACAGGTTATAGAACAAGGCAATCTCCAGTATTTATTAAAACTGAATGGATTATTTGCCAAGCTCTACAATCTCCAATCTGGTGGCGCTCAAGTTTAAATATTTAGAACTAAGAAAATTAACAAAATTGTAGAAAATGATGAAGAATCAGCCTCTAGTTTCTATCATTACTCCCTTCTTAAATGCTGAAAAATTCATCCAAGAAGCAATAGAAAGTGTACTTGCTCAATCCTATGAAAATTGGGAACTATTGTTAGTAGATGACGGTTCAACTGATAAAAGTACTGCGATCGCCCAGCAGTATGCTTCTCTGTACCCACAAAAAATATATTATCTTGAGCATGAGGCTCACCAAAATCGCGGCAAGAGTACTTCTCGCAACTTGGGGATCAGCAAAGCTCAAGGCGAGTTTATTGCTTTTCTAGACGCTGATGATGTCTATTTGCCACAAAAACTAGAACAGCAAGTGGCAATTTTGTCATCTCAACCTGAAACTGGTATGGTCTACGGACCTACTCAGCATTGGCATAGTTGGACAGGAAAACAGGAAGATTACCAACGTGACAATATGAGACCACTTGGTGTTCAGCCGAATACTTTGTTTTATCCGCCAAGCTTGCTGACTCAGTATTTAAACATTGATGGGATCGTACCTTGTACTTGTGGCTTGCTGGCGCGACGCGAAGTCATAGAAGCTGTAGGGGGATACGATAACTCAATTCAGCATATGTTAGAGGACCAGGTGTTGCTGGCAAAAATTTGCCTACACGCACCCGTGTTTGTGGATGGAAACTGCTGGGATCGGTATCGCCAACACCCAGATTCTAGTTGTTCTCAGGCAATGCAAGCAGGAGAGTATCATTATTCAAAACCCAATCGACCACATCAAATTTATTTGAACTGGCTGGAAAAGTACATAACTGCACAGGGAGTTCAAGATGCTGAACTTTGGAAGGGGCTGCAAAAGGTTTCGTTCCCCTATCGCCATCCCGTGTTGTACTTCCTGTCGCGAGTCCAAAAGAAACTCAAGCGAGTTGCACGCAAAAGATTACCCGGTTCCATCCACCGCTTTGTAGGAACGCAATTGCTTCGTGATAAATATATCCCCCCTACGGGAGATGTGGATTTTGGTAGCTTGCGGCGCGTCACACCCATGAGTCAAGTGTTTGGCTATGATAGAGGTCAGCCTGTTGACCGCTACTACATTGAAAACTTCCTGACCCTTTATCAAAATGATATTCGCGGGCGTGTCTTGGAGATTGGCGATGATGGCTATACGAGGCAGTTTGGTGGGAATCGCCTCACTCAAAGCGACGTCCTTCATGTCACGAAAGGCAACCCCAAGGCGACTATCATCGGGGATCTTTCCTCCGGCGGTAATATTCCATCAAATAGCTTTGACTGCTTTATTCTGACGCAGACAATACAGCTCATTTACGATGTGCGGACGGCGCTTCAGACAGTCCACCGCATCCTCAAGCCTGGAGGAGTCGCCCTGGTGACAGTACCCGGCATTAGTCACATTGGCGACAACGAGTGGGATAAGTATTGGTGTTGGAGTTTTACTGCTTTATCGGTACAGAAGCTGTTTGAGGAGTTTTTCCCAAAAGAAAATATTCAGATTGAGGCTCATGGGAATGTGCTAGTTGCTACTGCATTTCTTTATGGGCTGGCAACAGAAGAACTGAAGAGGGAAGAATTAGACTACTGCGATCGCAATTATCAAGTCACCATTACTATCAGGGCGGTAAAGCCAGAGACAGCATGAAAATACCTGGAGTTGGCAAACTGAAGCGAGTGGTTAAACGCGTGCGGGGGCGTTTCGCACCGGGAGGTCTGATTTTGATGTACCACCGCATCATTAAGCTAGAATCTGACCCTTGGTCAATTTGCGTCAGTCCCCGCCACTTTGCCCAACAGATGGAAGTGTTACGTAAGTTTGGCAAAGTTGTGTCATTACAGCAATTAAACCAGACATTGGAACAGGGCAAAGCTCCTCATTGGCAGATAGCTGTGACCTTTGATGATGGTTACACAGATAATTTGTATAATGCCAAACCAGTGTTAGAGCGTTACGACATTCCCGCCACCATGTTTCTTACCAGTGGATATATGGAGCAAAAACGTGATTTGTGGTGGGATGAACTCAGTAGGTTGTTGCTGGAACCTGGAACTTTACCACAAGTTCTGTGTTTAGAGATTAACCGGACTACCCATCGCTGGGAATTAGGTGCAGCAGCCAATTACAACGAGGAGCAATATCAACACGAAAGCGAATGGAAAGCAATGGGGGAAGATAACCCGACCCCTCGCCATGCTCTTTACCGCACACTTTACTGGCTGCTATCGCCCTTGCTCGCGGAAGCACGACAAAACGTTATGGATGAACTACTGGCGTGGGCTGGTTCTGTCCCAATACTGCGCCCGAATCACCGCATTGTGAATTTAGAGGAAGTGTCTGCTTTAGCAAAGGGCGGGTTGATTGAAATTGGCGCTCATTCTGTGACACACCCATTTTTATCTTTTCTACCTACCGCCAGACAGAGGGAAGAGATTCAACAGAGCAAAACTCGTCTTGAGGAGATTATAGGACAGCCAGTGGTGAATTTTGCATATCCTCACGGCAATTATTCAGAGGAAACAACAGCTTTAGTGCGGGAAGCTGGATTTACCAGTGCTTGCACAACGTATCCTCGGACTGTACGGCGGTGCGATGCTCCAAAGGAGCCGCCCCAAGGGGGCGATCGCTTTAAGTTACCTCGCGTTGTTGTCGAGGACTGGGATGGAGAAGAGTTTGCCAAACAGTTGTCTGAGTGGAGAGCAAACTGAACGGTGCATGAAATCGCACCTTTTGAGGGGTGCGACCTAATATAAATTCCTAGCGAGAAGGCTTTGACTGGCGCAGAATCAGAAGTACAACTACTCGAACCAGCCCAGTCAGAGAGCCAATTAAGATAGCGATGAGGATAGCGATCGCCAAAATAATTGCGGTCGGAGATTGACCATTCTCCACAATGGGCTTAGTGTCAATGGGGGCGATCAGCGGAGTGGTTTGCTGGTTAATTGTTGGTTGCTGTTGGGAGGACATAACTATCACCTTTTGAGGTTATGCTCTGATTCTGCCAAGCCGCTATAAGTCAGTCATTACGAAAAGTTCCGAAAAAATAAGGTTATGATCAGAGCAATTTCCTCCAGTGGAATTACGCTTTGAGCTATGACTCCCGAAGAAGCCCTCCAAATTGCTGATGAAGTTGTATTTGCCCACATTGGCAAGCCCTTGACTGATCTTCAACGCATGATTTTGAGGGAGTCTTTAGCGGACAAGGGCTATGAAGAGATGGAGGGCTATGAGACTCAGCACATCAAGAATGAAGGCTCGAATCTGTGGAAATTGCTTTCAGCAGCCTTGGGTGAGAAGGTTAGTAAAACCAGCTTTCGAGGGGCATTAGAAAAACGGCTGAAATCTGGCAACATTACGCCCAAACCACCTGACCCTTTCCTTTACGACTTACAAACCTGGGTAGGACGCGAATCCCTGATTGAAGATCTCCTGAGCCAACTACATGGAGAAACTCGATTGGTATGGTTGACAGGCGTCTCAGGGATTGGAAAAACAACCCTGGCAGAATGCCTTGCGGCTAAAGCATGGGATGCCAACAAACCATTTCAATGGATTCGTGTAGAAATTTTGGATGGTCAAAGTCCAGATTTTGCAACGGAAGCGGCTAACCTGTTGACGAAAATGGGCGACAAAGATCTTGACCCACAAGAGCGCAATGATCCAAAGCGATTAGGCGATCGCCTGCTGTGGAAGCTCCAGTCCAATCGCTACTGGATTCAACTGGATGCTCTAGAACGATTGCTCAACTCTGACCAACCGACTGAATTTGCAGATTCTTATTGGCTAACGTTTTTCCAGCTGTGTCTCACTAGTATCCAATTCCAGAGTCTGCTGGTGCTAACCTCTCAAGCGTTACCTAAGAAGATGGCAGTGCTGAAAGATCGCAAGTTTTGGCATTGGGCAGAGCTAAAGGGATTATTATCCTCAGAATGCTTAGATTTATTCGCCAAGCACGGTATTTCCGCCACTGAAGAAAATACACTCACGTTGAGCAAAATTGGACAAGCTTATGAAGGACACCCGCTTGTACTCCAGGTAATTGCGGGGGAAATTTGCGAAGACTTCGATGGCAACGTTACTCAGTATTGGGAACGCTATGGCGATGAGTTTGAACAAGTTGCCCGAAAACTAGAAGCAAAACGAGTTGATTCGTTTCTCTACAATCAGGAGCTTAAGGAACGGGTGCGCGAACGGGTAGAAGAATCGCTGAAGCAACTTTCATCGGATGCGCTTGATTTGCTCTGTCGCAGTGCTGTCTATCGCCGCGCGGTTCCCCAGACTTTCTGGCAGGCGATGCTATGGAACCACACCCCCAAACAACAACAGGATGCTTATTCGCTCTTGCGGAATCGTGCCCTAATTGAGAAGGAAGGCACAATTAAAGGACAAGACATCATTCGCCAACACAACCTTATTAGCGATATCGCTTATGATCTGCTTTGGCAAGATTCCTCTACCTGGGAAACTGCTGAATGCAAAGCGGCTCAGATGTGGCTAACTGCCTATGAAGCTGCTCCCAATACTAACAATCTGGAAAAAGTGCGTGGTTATCTGGAGGCATTTCACCATTACTGCGAACTGCGACGACATGACTTAGCTTTTTCCACTCTCTACAGTCGTATAAATAATTATGATTGCGACTACTTCTTGGATTTATGCGGCTACGATACCATTAGAGTTTTTCTACATAAACAATTAATACAAATTTGGAAATCATCAAACCAAGAGGAGATTTGGCAGTTTGCTTTCGTCCTCACCTCGCTGGGCAATGCCTACCATTCTTTGAGAGAATATATAAAAGCAATTGAATGTTAGGAAAAGTCATTAGAAATTGCACGTCAGCTTGAAGATCGTGCGGGTGAAGGAAGTTCTTTAAATAATATTGGGAATACTTTATATTTTTTAGGGGAGCATCAAAGAGCAATAATTTATCTCCGAGAAGCGTTGACAATTGAACAAGAGCTTGGTCATCCTCATGGAGAAGGTGGCTTATTAGTTAATTTGGGCAATGCATACTACTTTCTTAAAAATTACAAGCAAGCGATTCAGTTCTATCAAAAGGGGCTTAATACTCTACGTAGACTTAGCAATCATCATGAGTTTGAAGCTAATGCGCTAGAGGGTATGGGTAGAGCCTATGAAATTTTAGAACAATACTCAAAAGCGATTGAACACCATCAACAAGCATTAGAAATTAGACAAAAAATTGGCGACCGTAGAGGTGAAGCGAATTCCCTAGGCAACTTAGGTCTTACTTACGAGTTATTAGGGCAATATTCAAAAGCAATTGAATATCATCATAAAGCACTAGTCATTGAGCGAGAAATAGGCGACTCAATAGAGGAAGGCGCTTCTCTTATTAATCTGGGTAATGCCTTTCGCTTATCAGGGCAATACATGAAAGCGATTGAATCTTATGAGGAAGGCCTAATTATTGTGCAGAAAGTTCAGCATCGTGAATTTGAAGCTAATGCTCTAAGCGGTCTGGGTAAAGCATACCACTGCATCAAACAATACAATCCGGCACTGAAGTGTTATGAGCAGACATTGAAGATTAGACAAGAAATTAGCCATCATGGAGGTGAAGCTGCAACATTCAAGAAGTTAGCGGAATTTTATCAGGATTTAGGGGAAAGAGATCGCGCCCTTAAGTATTGTGAGCAGGCATTGGCGATTTCAACGAAGCTTGGCATTCCCTTAGCTGAAGAATGCCGAAAGTTGAAAGAAGAACTGGAAAAAGGTGGAGGATAGATGAAGTTTGAAATCCTTACACCACTCCGATTTACAGTAAGAACCTCCGAAAGCTACTAGCAGAGGCAAATCCTCAAGCATCCGGACATTGAAGAATTAGAGGAGCTAGTTCAGCAAGCGTTAGCATCACCGAATGAAATTCGACTATCTTCTATTCTACAAGCGATTATCCACTTCAAGGGGAGAACAACTACAGCTAGGTGAATTAACCAACAGTGCTCTAAAATTGCAAATCACATTGTTCGGAACGGTTCTGATTTTTGGGTGAAATGGATCGGCAGAATAGTTTCGACATTTTCTGGGGGATTGGGAACGATGTAGTGGGTGATAACCTGACCACCGTAAGCTTCCTCACCTGCTTCAATACCCGCCTCAACTGCTCTTCTCACCTCAGCAGTGTGTCCCCGGACGGCAACTAACATCCGACCGCTTTCTGCTAGCCCATAATAGACAATGGTAACTTCACTAGCTTTTACCATTGCGTCCGCTGCTGCTAGCACAGCCGGAAAACCTAAAGTTTCAATGACTCCAACCGCCATTGGCATGGCTTTATACTCCAACAATTGGTGATATTCATTGTACAAGGAAGCACTTACAATTGCTGAACACAAAACTCAGAATGTCTTGACTATACCCATGCTGAATTCTTAGTTGACCAATTTTGTCTTTTTGAGATGTATACAGCTTTATGTGCTTCTTAGCACGAGCCGTCCTAAATAAGATTGAGGCGAGCTTTCCGACCCACCCCACAAATTTCATACTTAGATACCAATGTCAACTCTAATTAAGGAGAATCATGACTTGAATGTGTGAATTTCAAGATTGATTTGTAGGTGCACTGCTGGCTCGTGTATCTATGAATGCCTGAGAAACTTTCGGTACATACCAGTTGACCTTCTCAGCTTTTGCCAGTGGTGTCACAGGAATATTGAATTCAACTGCTCCCGTACCTTGATTTGTCGTCAAAACTAAGTTGGTTCCTTTCGGCACTTTAATGACAACACCACCCGTCAATTCTTGATTTTGTCCGTCAGGGGTGAGGGCGATCGCCGTGAGATCATTTGGTATATAAACCCCCTGACAGTCCCAGTTATCCAGATACTCTAAAAAAGCAATAAACTCTTCTTGACGCTTACGGTCATAAGTTTGACCCCAGACTTTACTTTGACAATGCGATAATCGTCGAGCGACACATGGGTATATTGCGGTCCCCCATTGATATCGCCTAATGCCCAAATCCCGGGTATGTTCGTCTCCAGGCGATCGTTGACTTGAATAAATCCGCGTGCATCGGTTGCCACACCAGCGGCAGCTAAATTTAAGGTATCGGTGGTTGGCGCACGACCGACTGCTACTAGCAAATGCGACCCCTGGAGACTCGTGTCACGCTCAGCAACCTGGACCTGAAGTACAGTCGCATGACCAGAGCGATCGACCCTTAACACCTTCGCCTTTGCGTTTGACGTTACGAGTCGTGATGCGTAAAGCCCCTCGCATGACGGCAGGGGATATAAGCGAAGAGGACAAATTTATTTGTCTGTATCTTACAGTGTTGTGTAAGATACAGATATGGCAGAACTATCTTTGACACTAAAGCTTCCTTTTTATCGATTCAACAAAGTAAAGGCGCTTGAGTTTGAGCGACTAACCGCTGTCAATACTCAGGTTGCCAACGATCTACTTTTGGTCGATAAAAAAGAACGTAAAAAGTTAACTAGTTCTGCTTTCCACCATGTAGAAATAGGTTCTGCCTGGATTAATCAAACAATTCGCAATACAAATGCACTTCCCAGGAGTAAGGTATTTTAAGCGAATGTGGTTAGAAACCAATAACCAGAATTTTGAGATATCCAAGCAAGGCAATTTCTACACTGTTGCTTTCAATTTATTGAGAGGACGGAAAGGGCGAATACCTCTTGATGTTCATGCATCCTCGCATACCGAAATACTGGAAAAAATAATTGATGGATCTGCTAAGTTAGGTAGCCTAAAACTGTGTAAATCCAAAAAAGGTATTTGGTATGCACTTATATCTGTATCTATGGAAGTTCCAGGTGCAGGTGAAGTTAAAGGATGGATTGGAGCAGGGTAAGCGCAAGAAAAACAGCCTGACTTTTCCCGTTATCTCTTTGGCGGATGCGATCGCTTACTATGTCGCTATCCCAAAGTCGTATTTTTTCGGTACTTATTGTCATTAGCTCTAAACAGTT
>JAESFT010000572.1_pt1 | contig 19264 bp, 18 predicted proteins | sample 9269451 | NCBI WGS metagenome assembly JAESFT01 (sample SAMN14502557, study PRJNA617106) | algae metagenome | isolation source: Scytonema hyalinum WJT4-NPBG1 and co-occurring heterotrophs from well... | place: USA: Mojave Desert, Joshua Tree National Park, California | collected 2006-05-25
GTCGTCAATGATAGCATAGACAGCAATTGTTTCATTTAACATAATTCCCCTCCGTTTTTCTTACTGGAGGGGATTTTATTATCTTTGCGATCGCCTTCTCAAATAACTAGCAACTTGGGTTATTACCTTCAATTGTGAATGCCTTCGGACCAAGCATTTTTTCGACTTCTCCATTGACGGTTACGGTCTTGCCTATGAGGTCGGCATTTGGCGCGTTGACGACTTCACTAACCGTTGTGCCAGCCTCAGGACCAGGTGACGGAGTGCATGCAGGGAGAACCACAACAAACAGTGCCAGGGCAATTGCTCCATTAGTTTTCCACAACGCCTGAGCAAAGCTGCCATTACGGATCGGCTCACAATTGGGAACACAATTTTTACTTAGTCTATTTATCAATCAAAACATCCCCTTAAACTTACTATTGGTCACATTCTCTTTGAGTTCTAGGGGTGGATCTACCTCAGACAGTAAGAAAACAGTAGTTATTAAAAAACTACCTCTATCCAATAATACAGAGAAAGCCCTAGGTCAGCTAAGGCTTTCTTTTGGTTATTGACATATTAGAACTCGCAGCCTTGTTTCCATAATTTGGAAACGTCTCAAGAACCAATTTCTAGATTAATCAACTGGGAGGTACTAATCTCTATAGCCAGTGCCGACTGTATCAGGTTCACGATAAGCAGTAGGTTCTTGGCGACGGCTTTTTCCAGCCAAACCAAATAGACCAACCAAACCAATTAATCCTAGCCAGCCCCAATCGAAATCGTCATCTTCATAAATTCCTGTCTGCTCATATGATCCTCCAACTCCGGGTTCAACTTGAGCCGTTGCAGGCAGAGTTAAGGGCATAATTGCCGTGGACAATGTGAGAGTGGCAACTCCAATCATTTTGAACAAATTAGCACGTACCATGGTTAAATTTTCCTTTCATTTGTGAAGTAATGGTGAACTAATAACTACTACTTAAAACCACAGGCGGAACTACATTTCAACTCCACCTGCACTGTTTGTTAAGACTTGAGGTCAACTTTTGAAGAGGACAGAAGGGATCAATTGGAAAGAGATTCTGACCCCTCTAAATTGAAGACTACCAAATCGTTTGGGGAGCGTGCGGGAGACTCTAGATTTGGAGAGGACTTCTACCCAGTCTGGGCTGCGACTTGAAAACTTTTGGTACAATCCAAAGTTCTTCCCTTCTGCCCTCTGTTACCTGCTTTCTTGCCCAAAGTGCTGGTCACGACTTAATTAGGAGCGTTATTTTAATGTGTGATTTGAGAATTCGTCACCTATTTTTATCTACAATCGGACGACTTTCGGTATCCACATCTAGCTCTTCTCGACGAACCTGTTCTTGGGAGCTAACCATTTCTTGCTCTACTTGTTTCCTGATTCTGACTTCTTCACGCAAGACGGCTTGTTTGTGGATATCAGCCTTCTCTTCGTAGATATCCATACGTGCGACTTCTCCAGAGCGGAAAGCAGCTTCCCCAGGAGAAACAGGTTGAAAAGCGTTTTCTGGAGTCACTCGCTCAATCACAACTCGCTCTTTTTCTACTGGTACTGAAACCCGTTCTGTTTCTGTTTCAACGTGTTTACCAATTGTTACTTCTCCAGCCTTATGGCGGGTTTTATTGGCAACCAGCCGTTCTTCGTACAGTTTGAGCGTTTGATGATCCTGCTCATTCATGTGGTACAGATCCGGCTCTTGTTGGTAGGTGTATGCATTGCGATCGTAATCAACATTTCTAGCCGCAACTGGAGTAGCCTTTGTTTCAGGAGCTTTGTAGGGTATGGGTGCTGCAGGTGCATCTAAAGGAGCCGATGCCTCTAAAGGTGCTGATGCCTCTAAACGTTGAGTGCGATAAACTCCCCGCACTCGCTCTTCATAATCGTAATCAATTCTCAGATCTTCGCTGAACTCAGGCAAATCTTTTGCTTGCTCTTTGGTGAACCCTACGGCAGAAACGCGGCGATCGCCTTGGTCAATTCGGGTACGACCTACTGGTAGTAATACTTGCTTTCCCAAAATCCAAAAACCAGTGTCAACGACCAAATACCGGAAATGACCTGACTCGTCAACTAATATATTTTTAACGGTGCCGACTTTTTCATCGTCTCTATCTGAATAGACATCATAACCCTTGATGTCATCACCGCCAAAATAGCTTTGGTAGTTTGCGTCAAAATCCTCAAGTTTGTAAAGAACCATTTTGCGATTGTTCCTGTATTGTATTCTACTCAAATTAATATCTATCGCACGTTCCAAGTGTCAAGCTCGGCTATATAATTAGCTTCTCACATTCAAGCTTAGTCATTTGCGCTTGCACTGCGCTGGGCGGATCACAGGAGACTTTGGAGCCACTTTTACAATGAAAACTCCTCGATTTTGATTTCCCTTAAAACCAATATTACTTTGGTTGAATACCTATGGAATATCAGGAGTTAACTCAACTAAACGAATGCCTAAATATGGATGCTCAACAAAGAAAGGTGGAAGATATAGTTTTAAGTTAAATGGCAAAAGTGGAAAACTCGTGGAAATTAGGAATTCTCATAAAAAGTACTACTTAAGAAATAGGTTTTAAGCTCGACAAAATCCATTCAGGCGTTCTGCATTTTATTTTGTCTTTGTCCCTTAGAGCGAACTCAACTAGGAATGATAAAGTTTAATTCAAGATTAGACAATATTTGCTGATTTAACACTGATGTCTATTCTTTGGAAGTTCCTTGCGAGGCGATGGCAAAGCGCGCCCTATGCCGCAACCAAGCGGAGCTTGGTTGCCTCGAAGCGGAGCTTCGAGGAGAGGGTTCCTTTAAGGAACCCTCTGAGCATGAACGGGCGATGGCGCGGCGTGATCGCTCATATTGCTCTCCAATGCCATCCAGTTCGTTTTGCCACCGCAGTCGATGTAACATAGAAATTCGCTAGTGGATTAATGTTAAAGAAACAGCGTTAAGGGTTTGTTCAAGCTGAGTGAGGGTGAGAGATTTAATCAACGACAGCGGCAGTGGCTTGCGTCCTATAGCAATAGCAGTTGCTAAAATTGCGCCTGTAGAAGTTCCAGCAATCAAGCCAAACTACTCATTCAAAGGTTGATTAATTTGCTTTTAATTGCTGCGAGTATCCTTGCGGAAATAACTCCTCGAATACCTCCACCATTCAAGCTTAAAATCCGAAAAGGCATAATCTCTTACTTTGATTTTAGTTAAAAATTCCTTGATAATTCAGCGTCAAATTAGAACGCTTGACCGATACATTATACTAAGCCCGCTGAAGGGATAGCGAGCTTAGAACTGGAACCCTAATAGATTCCAGTAAGCTAGGAAGGGAATGAAAACCAGCGCGGCTAGAGCTATCAAAGAGTAGTGTAAGCGTGTCATTAAAGACCAGCGCTTATCTATCCAAGCCAACCCTGCAAAGAAGGTTAATACAAACGTCAGGACAGTAGTCACTAGTGGCAGACAAAGTAATGCCACCACAATAGCAGGTACACCATACACAAGCTTCCATGCGCCGATGAGCCAAAGCGACTAAGGCAAGCCAATCAAAAAGACCAAATTCAGAGTACCAATGAGACCTGCGATCGCCCGTTCATGCCCAGAGCGTTCCTTTAAGGAACCCTCTCCTCGAAGCGGAGCTTGGTTGGGGCATAGGGCGCGCTTTGCAATGGCGCTTTTCTCCCGCCAAAGGCGATCCGCCAAAGCGTTGCTAAACTCTTTCTTTTGAGAGGGCTTTCCTCGTAGACGACGAATGAAAGGGCGTATTGACCACATAATGCAGGCTGATAGAAAAACAATTGCACAAAAGCCAGCAATTCCTAACTGCACCCAGATAGTTTCATACCACGGTATCCGCTCAAAGGCTCCTATCTTGGGCCAAATTGGATTGAATGCAAAGCCGATATTGCCCCTACTATCTTCGCCAAAGGCAGTGAAGGCATCGTCATCAACCCGTTGAAATAACAGCGGTTCTACAGGCACTAACCGGAGTTTTGGAGCATTACCCAAGAAGAACAAACCAGGGGTACTAACCACCAAAGTACCGTTACCACCTTTGTTGATATTGATATGCTCAAAAGGTGCGGTTAACTTGGCGAAGGTGTGGCGGGGATACTCCAAATCTCGGTAAGTACCAGTAAAGCGGTTAAGTTGCTCCTCGGAAAGAGCAAGCGGTTTCTTGGGTGCTCCTTTTTGGGTAACAGGAAAATAGTGATCAAAAAACTGAGTCATTAGTTTTCCATGCACCCCACTGAAGCTGTTAGTGGCAATAAAAATTCCAATATTTTGGTCGGGCAGTAGAGTGAGTGAGCTAGAATATCCACGCAAGCTGCCTAAGTGTCCGATCGCCCGAATATTATTTTCCAATCGTTCACGAAAACTGTAACCAGTACCCGGCAATTTGGGATGCTGGGTAAAGTGCTGTTCATGCATCAGCCGCACAGTATCCGCCTCCAAAATGCGGGAGTTTTCGTAACGACCATTCAGCAAATGGGCAATCATGAAGTGAGCCATATCTGTGGCAGTTGCACTCATCGCCGCCGCTGGAGCGATATTTAAATGTAGGTATGGAACAGATTTAAACTTGCCATTTTGATACTGATAGCCCACAGCCAAATCCGAAGCTAAAGCTGGCGGCGGTGGCTGAAGAAAAGTGCTGCGACCCATATTAAGCGGTTGCAAGATATTTTCGTCAATGTATTGGACGAAAGGGCGACCAGAAATCAATTCCACCAAATATCCCAACAGAGCAGTACTGTGGCTGGAATAGCTGTATAGTTTACCAGGACGCCAGACAACAGGTGGCATATACTTAGCCAAGTAATCACCCAGTGGCTTCATCTCGGCTTCGGTGCGAGCTGCTATTGAAATCCGGCGTTTAGTTGTACCGTCCGTGTGAGTCATCAACTGGGTAACTCTGACTGGCTCAGGGTAAGGGTTCTCTAGTTGGAAGTTTCTCAGGTACTTATTGACATCGCCATCAAGGTCGAGCAGTCCCCGCTCGTACAACTGCATTGCAGCTGTAGCTGTGAATAGCTTGGAGAGAGAGGCTACACGAAACAGCGTTTTGTCTGGGACGACTGGGATTTTTTTCTCTACATTTGCGTAGCCATAGCCTTTGGCGAAAAAGAGCTTCCCATCTTTCACCACAGAAATAACTGCACCAGGAACATGAGACTTTGATATCTCCTCATTGAAGATATTGTCTATGAAAGCTGCAAATTCCTGCGGGTCATTTAATCCTGGTGCAGTAGGAGCAGGTGCTACAGGCGGTTTGGGTGTAGTAATAGGTTGTTGCTGTTGGGGATTTGAAAACGGAAACTTAGCTGGTGCATTTTGAGCGAAACTGGGTAGCCCAGACAGTGATAAAAACAGGATAAATCCAGTCAACCCAACGAGTATGCGCCTAATGAACGGGTTTTTATAGAGTTTGCGAGTCTGCTGTTTTTTCATTGCTTGGCGTTCCACAGCTTTTGACCAAAATCTCGAGCAAATCTATGAAAAATATAAATGAATTTTGCCAGGAATTCTATCTAGGCAAATGCATACATATCTGCTCAAAGGTAATTCGAGAGCAGATATATATGCAGATGCAGACTTAGTTCAAAAAGACTTGACCATCCCTTTGAATTCTCAACACACCCTGGTTATTATCGGGGGTAGTCTTCTCATCCAGTGAAACTGCCAACACCCCTGAATCAGATTTAGATAGGGGCATGACTTTGACCAGTCCGCCATCTTCACGCACCATCGTGATTGTCACAGGCGTTGGTAAGTCTTGCAGGACAATTTCTTCTCTACCTGGAAGAATTCGGGGCTGGGTATGTGCGATCGCCTGATAGGTAATGCGGGCGTTAGTGTTGTTTTTCAATCTCACATCTACCGTGCCTGCTGTTGGCATGACGGTAGCAATGGGGTCTTGTCGGCTTTCTGGGTAAGGTATTGGTTGGCGACTAACAGGTAAACCCTGAGGCTGAACCAAAATTCTTGGTTGTACAACAACTCCCCCTTGTCCACTCAGTCTGAAAGTTGCAGTATTTGGTGGGCAACCTTGCGGAACCAAAACTCGACTGTTATATGGTTCTTCGTAGAAAATACTAGGGCAGGGGTTAACTTTGGAAGTAGGCTGCTGGGCTATGACTGCTTGAGAAATTGCTGGGATACTGAGGAGCAAACCCCCAAAGATTGTTCCTAATAGCCCAACTCTTTTTTGATATAAGTGATTGAGTGTACGCATTGATAGATGCCTCCTAAAAATGTTATGAGCAAGCTTGATGAATTAATTCCTGATTTACGGCTAATCAATTTCATTTGTGAATGACAAATACTCTTTGGTGTCTCAGATCTTGCACGTCTCCGTATAAGCCTAGGCTTAGTCAAAAGTAGCGCAATAAAGTTACATCACTTTTATTGGCTTTTCTCGCAAAAATAAGGACTTCAAGCTTAGTACTGGGTTTTAAATTAACATAAATTTTTCTTGGTGCAAGATGTCAGGTGTCATAATTGAGCAAACATTTAAAACCTTTTAAAGGGGAAGATTGCAAATATGCAGGAGCAGGGGAAATAAGAGAGCAGTGATCTTCCCCCCGCACAAAGTGCTTTGGTTTACTGCGGAATCGCTGAAGGATACACTTCTGTAGCAACTAGTACAGGCTTGTTACTGTACTCTGCTTCTAGCTTTCGTTGCAAGGTTAAATCCCATCTGAGGTCATAATCCCGCTCCAACTCAGCGACGACAAACGGACGCAACACACCCGTTACAGCAACCTTCTCACCCTCATTGACAGTTCCTTTTGGAGTACCAGCACGTATAACTAACAAGCCTTGTCCACCTAGCAACTTGTCTTCATCTAGAGTGAAGGAGCTCGCACTTCTAATGTCTTCGACTTCTCCTGTGACTGCTAGTGTTTTACCGTAGTATTGCCTGGGGTTGGTGGTAATTTCACCCGGTTTGGGTGCTAGTGCAATTGCTTGTGCAATAATCGCAGGTTTGTTTTCGTACTCTGCGTACAACTTTGGATCTAAATCCAAATTGTATTCTCGCTCAATATCTGCAACAACAAGTTTGCGAACCGGACCCGTAACTTGAACTGGTGTATTTGAGTCAGCAGGCAGAGCAAAAAGTTTGCCCGAGGCATTGACAACGAGGATGGGTTCGCTGCCAAAGAATTGCTTATCGCTGATGGTAAAGGTTGTTGGAGCAATTTTCCTGATAGGTTGACTTCTAACGGTTACGGTTTTTCCAATCAGTTGATTTGTATTATCAGCAACTTCTTCTGCGGTGACATTGGTTTCTGGAACTGCCGCCTCTCGCTCTAAGTTGTTATTACAAGCGGGAAGCAGCACTATGGAGAGTGCCAGAGCAATAGTCCCTTTGGCGTTCCACAGCTTTTGAGCAAAGCTCTTATTTTGATCAAGTGTATTCATCATGTAGAATCTCCAAAAATTTGTCATTAATTCCGTTGAGGCAAGTGCAAATTGTGTTGATGCGTAGATGTCCAAACAGATGAGCTTTGATTAATCAATTCCTGGCTGACGGCTACTCACGCTCATTTGAGAATGACCAATACTCCTTGGTGCGTCGTAAACACGCCACTGTTGAATCCTCTGACTGTTTAGAATGGTTTCGGCACGACGAATTTCGTGTTCTGTGCCTTCGACTATCAGCAGATAATAACCTTGCGACACCCGGTCATTATAAAATTTGGCTTCGTCTTCAGGAATTCCCCAACCAATTAAACCACCAAGAAGACCGCCTGCTGCTGCCCCAATACCACCTGCTAGTAGGGTATTTGCTAATACAATTCCCAGTGCAAGTGCGGGATCCATTCCGGGAATAGTCACCACAGCCAGCCCTTCAAATAAACCTACTAGACCTGCCGTTGCACCACCTGTTACTGCGCCTACTTTAGCGCCTTCACTAGCTAAGTTTCCATTTGGATCAGTTATGTCAGCACCTCTAAGCTTGCTGTCGGCATTTTTGGCAATTACGGAAACTTTATCAAAAGAAAAACTAGCATCTTTGAGCTGGTGAAGTGCATATTCTGCCTCTTGATGATTGGGAAATACACCAATAGCGTGTTTAAGTGGAGCAAAAGCCATATCGCCTCACACAATGTATAAAGGATTGAGCGAACATCTCAAAATTGATGTTTAGTTTATCTAGTTCTAAGTGAATTCTTTAAAGAAGTTTTTCTTGACTCTTCAAACTGTTTGGATGTGAAGTTTAAGAAAAAGTTGAGCAGCTCAACTTAATACAACTAACGAGGAACCATCAACAATCTGACTTTAAACTTTAATAGTGGAAAACTCGTGCAAAATTCCAGGAAATTCTCGCAATTACGACTAAAGGAATAGCTACCCCGATGAAATCAATGCTAAGCTTCACTTTTACTCTATCCAATTAAGTAACCCAAGCAAAGTCAATCCACCAAAAAAGTGGGCACCAATCATATTAACGTTTGCTAGCAAGACAAAAATATCCAGCGAATGGATAACAGTTTCTGGGTTATATACTGCTACTCCTTGAGGTTGGGCTAGAGCTTTAGCCAGTACCACGGCAACTGTCTCTTCAGATGCAAAAAAAGCTATTAATAGCCCAACCAAACTAACGATTAATCCAACTCGTAAAACTTGGATTACGTCTTCCTTATTAGGGTTGATTTCAAGGGTGGGTGCTTGTAAATGTTTAGCTAAACGTCTGTAACGGAAAGCCCAATAGACTCTGAAACACAGCAATAAAAGACTAATTATAGCTAAAAATATGCCGAAGCCAATGCCTGGATTATTTGTTTGGGCAGAGATGTTACGACTAAACGACGCAAACAACAAAGCAACCGTGGATACACTACCTAGTACTAACTGTACCCAGAAGCTAATCTGACTTGTTACACGAAAAGTAGCGGCAAATTCTTGTTTACTTGGGGGATGCGAAAAAGGTTCTAAATTATTCAACATATAAACCTTCAGATAGCATTATTTAAATATTGATTTCACCGAGAAATCGTTAAATTTACAGCAATTGGCTTGATTTAGCGCCTTAAGCACTTCAAATTAAATACAGAATTTGGTACATTGTTGACATCAAAGTTTTTACTTGAGAAAAACCTGCGTTAACTCAACAGTAAGCCAGACCTAACTTTAAATTAGGCAGCAATGGTGGAGAACTCAAGGATAGCGGAAAAAATACTACTTAAGCTTGAGCCTAACATTCTTCAAGGTTGCTGCTACTTGGTCAGCTAGTTTATGAGGATTGAAGGGTTTATTAATTACGCCTGTCACGGCCAGTTCAGCAAACAGGTGGTAGTCAGCAGTGCGCCCCCTAGCTGTTAGCAAAATGACAGGGATATGCTTAGTTTCCGGGTTCGCTTGTAGTTGTTCAAAGGTAGTCGGACCGTCCATATCAGGCATCATGACATCTAGAAGGATAGCATCAGGCTGGGTAGCCTGAGCCAAGAGCAGCCCTTCACTACCTGAAGTGGCGGTTAGCACCTCCCAGCCTCCCATGACCTCTAGGCAGGTCTGAATCAATTTACGGATGTCATCTTCATCATCAATGACTAGAATTTGCTTGGCTGCCATTGTTATTGTTATTGTCTTCCTTGATGTTTTCAACTACTCCCCCCATAGTTAGCATGGGGAAGTAGTTAAATCGGTTAGTCTAAATTCCAGTAGTAACTTCCAGAAATTGTTACTACAACTCCTTTAAGCCGATGGAGAGCATCATGGCAAATTGCTATTGGCGCGGTTTTTCCATGAGTCCGTGCTTCTTGATCAAAGCTTACTGCAAAGGGTAAATCTGGGAAAGCATTCGACTCAGAGCGGCATATCTCAAAGTGAGGACGCTCACAGTTTTCCAAAGCAAAGACAACTAGTTCTAAGGCTGCCCTCATATCTGTTGAATATGGGCGTAGAGGTAAATTGAATTGTTCAGATACAATCCGGTCCAAATCAGCTAGCGACTTAAGCTGAATAGTTTCAGTACCGTATCGTTTGATTGTTGTTTTCATTTTAAACTTGCTTGAGTTATGTGGCAAAAAATGTGTTGGAGTGTTCAGGCGTTGCCCCAAATTAGGAACAATGACCGATAGTTCTAAATATTTCAGGAGGCATCTGCTGTGATCAATGAAATATGAAAAAGCTGCAATATGCTTTTTAACCTTTGGAAGAATCAGACAAAGCACAGCCTTCTTGATATCGCTGCCGGAAGAATACACCCTGACTTGTTTAGGACTACCATGTTTTTTAGATTCATCTTCAAAGTAGGGCGCAAAAGTGGAAAACTCGGGCAGAAATAGAGAACGCCCAATTATGCCCTAAGTACACCACCGGAGCGACCAGAGAGAACAAAATATGCTGAAATTGACGCGCTCCCGGCTACAACGCTATGGCGTTGCTATCATAACGGTTTTATTGGCTCTGCTATTAACATGGCTGCTATGGCCGCTGCAAAAACTGAGCATTTACCCACTGTTTTTTGCCGCTGTCGTGGTTAGTTCCTGGTATGGCGGTATGGAACCGGGGCTGGTAGCAACTGTTCTGTCCGCTTTAGCCTGCGCTTACTTCTTTTTACTTCCACATTCGCTGGCTGTGAGTTTGCCCGGTATAATAGGGCTGGTTCAGTTCGTGCTAGTGGCAGTGCTGATCAACTCGCTAAACGCAGCGCTGCGCTATGCCCAACGACAAGCCGAAATTAATGCACTAAAAGCCCAGGGTAATTACGATCGCTTACGTAAAATTCAGGAAAGCCTACACCAAAGCGAAGAGCGTTACCGCTTGCTAATAGAAGGAGTAACGAACTACGCCATTTTCATGCTCGGTCCGAACGGTCACTTTGTCAGTTGGAATATTGGAGCAGAACGCATTTTAGGTTATCAAGAAGCAGAGATTATTGGGCAGCCTTTCGAGCACATTTTTACACCGGAGGCGATTGAGCGCGGACAACCTGAGCAAGTCCTGAGAACAGCGGTAGCCGAAGGTTTTTCCAAGGAGAATCGCTGGCACATCCGTAAAGATGGCACACATTTCTGGGCGCAATGTGTCATGACACCCTTACGAGATGAGAACGGAAATCTGCGCGGCTTCTCAAAAATTATGCAAGACATCACTGAGCGCAAGCTGGCTGAGGAAGAACGCAATCAACTACTGCTGCGTGAACAAGCCGCACGTGCTCAAGCAGAGGCAGCAAACCGCTCAAAGGATGATTTCTTAGCAATAGTTTCCCATGAATTACGCACCCCCATGACCGCAATTCTTGGATGGGCAGGGATGTTGCAAACAGGTATGCTAGATGAGGATAGGGTGAGTGATGCGATTGAGACGATTGAGCGCAACGCTAACTCGCAGATGCAACTGATTGAAGACCTGCTTGATATTTCACGTATTGTTCAGGGGAACCTCTCACTGAATTTTAGTTCGATTAACCTGGTGGAAGTGATTGCAGACGCGATAGAAGTTGTACAACCATCAGCAGATAACAAAAATATTCAACTTGAGTGTGTGCTTGATACCCCGGTAGAATTAATTCGGGGCGATTCAGACCGCTTGCAACAGGTCGTGTGGAATTTACTTTGCAATGCAATTAAGTTTACACCTAACGGCGGACGGGTTGAGGTGCGATTGTCAGTGGTTAGTGACAGCGAACAACAAGCAACAGATAATTATGCTCAAATTCAGGTGAGCGACACGGGTAAGGGTATCAGTGCTGACTTTCTACCATATGTTTTTGAGCGCTTCCATCAAGCAGACAGCACAAGTACTCGGTCAAATAAGGGGTTAGGGTTGGGCTTGGCGATCGCACGTCATTTGGTAGAATTGCATGGCGGTACTATCCAAGCAGAAAGCGCCGGAATAGGACAAGGGGCAACGTTCACAGTAATGCTGCCTCTCTTAGCCATCCCCTCAGCAAAAGAAGCTCAAACCAGCAATTCAAACCAAATGCAGGTGCCAATGGTTGGGGAAGACACAACAGCATTAGAGAATCCTCCGAGGCTCGACGGCTTGCAAGTGCTAGTTGTGGATGATGAGGCTGACGTGCGGGAGTGGATTAGCACAGTACTTACTGAGAGTGGAGCGCAAGTGATTGCTGTTGGCTCCGTAGGCGAGGCACTTGCAGCGCTTGAACAATTAAGACCAGATGTGCTAGTAAGTGATATCGGGATGCCAGACGAGGACGGCTACACGTTCATCCGCAAAGTCAGGGAACTGGGTTCAGAGATGGGCGGACGCATTCCGGCTGTTGCACTCACGGGGTATGCCAGGGAAGAAGATTACAGACAGGCTAAAGCAGCAGGTTTTCAGCTACATATAGCTAAACCAATCAAGGCAGCTGAGTTGGTTGCAGTTGTCAAGAGCCTTGCCGAAATGTCTTGAAACTCTGAGTAATCATCCTCTTTGGCGTGGATAACCAAGTCTAACTGTAGTTCCTGCGATCTAAACTATGTATTTGCGACTGTTCAAGGAAAAATATCAATGAAACCAGAGGATAAAAACAGGCACACAAAACTTGAAGTCATAACCCTAGTTATAGCAGCAGTTACTGCCATAATCTTTACTGTAATTGCTTTATCGATGTTACGAAAACCTTCATCAACAATACGGCAGTCGCCAACAGCACCAACCATATCTAACACGCCTACATCGTCGCCAGCTACACAACATAATGATGACAATGACGATGATGACAATGACGATGATGACAATGACGATGATGACAATGACGATTGAACATTTACTTGCTAAGAGAAGCTTTGACGCTTACACAGATATTACAAGCAGCCCAACACACCATTTGTGAAATTAAATTAATAATTAATTTACCAGTCATGGTTTTTACAGATCCTGACGCATCTTGTTTAGGATTGTCTGCTTTCGCTGGCAGTGCGTGAACTTGTCATTAGCAATTTTGGCAACACTGCTCAACTCTCCCCAAGTTTTCCACTTTTGAGAGATATCTTCAAACTAGAAGCAGCTAAGTTACTGAACTGGCGTTTCTTAACTTAACTTCAACTTCCTCTTTCACGAATTGTTGGGCGTTGCACATTTGAAATGATTTAGAAAGAAATATATAGCAATTAAATCACTAAATCCTTTTGTGATTGTGCAATGCCTATTTATTCTCATAAGGTTGGGAAGAACTAGAGGTTATGCAGCTTTGCTGAATTGCTACATTTTTTTGCATCAAAATAAAATCCTGTAACGCACAGCCAAGATTTATATACCTATCCAGTCCCCTCTGGAGACGGGGTGTAGTGAAAAAACTTAAAAGGCAAAAGATATAATTTTACTTTTTACTTTTTACTTTTCCTACACCCTAACACAGCAGTTTTACTTGGGGTAACGCTTAAGAGCTAGCCCCATATTTGGAGGATATTTTCAACTATGATGAATAATTTCTTACGTTGGTCATCAGGTAGCACCTTGCTATCTATTGCTATGACAGTTGGTGCAATGGCTCCTATGGTGATTACTGCTCCCGCCATTGCTCAGACGACTTCTCCATCTCCCAGTCCATCTCCCAGTCCGGGTGCAGCGGTCAACTTTTCTGATGTTGCACCTGATTTCTGGGCTCGACCATTTATTCAAGCCCTTGCAGAAAGAAAAATAATTACAGGCTTTCCTAATGGGACCTTTAGACCAAATCAACCTGTGGAACGCGCTGAATTTGCGACGATGATTGCCAATGCTTTTGAGCAAAAGCAAGTTCGACCGTTAGCTGAATCTGGATTTAGAGACGTTGCTGCCAACTACTGGGCTACTTCTGCAATTGAGGAAGCCTTTCAAACAGGATTTATGAAAGGCTATGCTGGGGGACAGTTTTTGCCAGAGCAACCCATTCCTAGAGCGCAGGCGATAACTGCTTTAGCAAATGGCTTGGGTTTGTCTGCTGATGGCACCCCTGAAGAGATTCTTAGAAGCTCTTATAAAGATGTCGGATGGATACCAGCTTATGCCATCAATCCTATAGCCGCTGCTACACAGGCAAACATTATTGTCAACTATCCAAATGTACAAGCTCTCAATCCGCTGCGAACTCTCACGCGTGCAGAAGCAGCAGCACTTTTGTATCAAGCCTTGGTACGGCAAGGACGGGTGCAACCACTTGCTAACAATGTTGCAGCAGCTAATTACATTGTGGGTCGCAATAGTGAGGTGAGCCAAACCACTTCAACGACTACATCTACATCAGATACTAGTGGTTCGGCTAGGGCAACCACAACAATGACGACATCTACATCAGATAATCGTGGTTCTACTACCGCAACCACTTCAACCACCTCTACAACAGAGCCTGGTGACATTGTTGCTGTTTCTGCTTTAAACTTCACAACATTGGGTTCTGCCATACAAACAGCAGGTCTAACAGACACTCTCAAAAGCGAAGGTCCTTATACAGTTTTCGCTCCCACAGACCAGGCGTTTGCTGCTTTACCGAAAGAGACGCTGAGAAAATTGCTCCTACCTGAGAACCGAGAAACGCTTGTTAGAATTTTGAGATATCATGTGGTGTCTGGTGAAGTTACTGCCAATGAACTCAAAGGTGGACAACTGAAAACGCTTGCAGACAGACCTGTCAATATTCAAGTTAATCGTGCTACCAATCAAATTAGAGTGAACGATGCGAGCGTGACCCAGCCAAATATGCAGGCAAGCAACGGTGTTATCCATGCGGTTAATGAAGTTTTAATACCGCCTAACATCAACCTGAACCAGTTACGAAATTAACAGCCTTCAACAGGCGCGCCGATGCTTGCTTAAGAACGCCTTTTTCAAAATGATTTTGCAGGTTTAAAAATGAAGAATATTTGATGAAAGCGCCTTTTTGGGTTGTTCATTTTCTTCACAATAACAATGCTTGGAAGTGGGTTATCTGCTCAGAGGAGGTTTTATAAAACTCGGGGATTATTGTAAGAAAGCTCACAAGGCAATCACTTATGTGCGTGGATACAAAAGCTTCCCTTACCTTTGATAGATGTCAGGTGGTTCTAGAAAGATATAACCCATTAGTATTGGCTAGGGAGGTGTTTTCAAAAGCAAATACTCAACATGAGAATTCTCTTAGTTGAAGATGATCATTCGCTTGCTCAAGCTGTTGCAGCAGTTCTGAACACACAACATTATGTGGTTGATATTGCTGCTGATGGTCAAGATGGTTGGGAGTTGGCAGAGGTCTGTAGCTATGATTTGATTTTGCTAGATGTGATGCTGCCTAAGCTAGATGGTATTAGTCTTTGTCGGCAATTACGTCAAGAAGGCTATCAAATGCCTATTCTTCTGCTGACGGCACTTGACACTAGAACTGATAAAGTTATGGGTTTAGATGCTGGAGCAGATGATTATCTTGTAAAACCGTTTGACTTTCAAGAGTTAACTGCTCGCATTCGCGCTTTACTTCGTCGGGGAAATTCCTCTTTACCTCCTGTTCTAGAATGGGGAAGCTTACACCTCGATCCGAGTAGCTGCGAGGTGACTTATGGCAGTCAAGTGCTGCATTTAACAGCCAAGGAGTTTAGTATTCTGGAGCTTTTTTTACGCAACAGCCAGCGCGTGTTTAGCCGAAGTGCAATCATCGATCAACTTTGGGGTGCTGATAAAGATCCACCAGAAGAAAACACAATTAAATCACATATCAAAAGTTTACGGCAGAAACTCAAAGCAGCAGGTGCTAACTATGATTTCATTGAAACGGTTTACGGATTGGGCTATCGTCTGAAGCCTCTACCCCAAGAGCAAAGTTCTCAGACAACCGAAGAAGAGCTATTCTTGACGCAGCAACAAGCTATGTTAGCAGCGATCGCCAAGGGGCGGGAGGATTTCAAAGCTAAAGTTGGCTCGCGTATCGCTGTGCTGGAGCAAGCAACCAATGCTTTAACAGTGGGGACATTTGATGTTGAACTGCGACAAAAGGCAAAGCAAGAAGCTCACAAGCTGGCAGGTGCAATGGGAAGTTTTGGCTTTGCTAAAGGTTCACAACTGGCTAACGAGATAGAGCATATGCTTGAGGGCAGCACACCGATTGACCAAGCTCAGTCTCAACACCTGTGTGAACTCGTGATGGGGATGCAGCGGGAGCTAGAGCAAACTCCGGTTGAGCCAACCTATGTTGAGTCAGTTTCTAGTAAGCAATGTCAGAATGTCCTTTTGCTGATTAGCGATGATTCTAAAGTCGTAGAGCAACTGGTTAAAGAAGCTGCTACCCAAGAAATGCAAGTAAAGACTGCTACAAACACTGCCGATGCCAGAAGTGCGATCGCATCTTCCACTCCCGATATAGTGCTACTCGACCTTTGCTGTCCTTATGGTGTTAAGGATAGTTTCAAGCTGCTAGCAGAATTGTCCAACCAAACACCGCCAATTCCAGTACTCGTTTTTACAGACCAAAATAATTTTACTGAGCGCGTAGAAGTTGTGCGAGCTGGCGGACGTGGTTTTTTGCACAAGTCCATGCCTGCAAGCCTTGTGTTGCAGTTAGTGACTCAGGAGCTGCAACATCTGAGTATTACTGAGGCAAGAGTCATGGCTGTAGATGATGACCAAGAGGTGCTGACAGTTATACAGAAATTACTAGAGCCAAAGGGATTTAAGCTGACAACTCTGTGTGATCCGCGACGTTTCTGGGACGTCCTGACAGAATTTTCCCCAGATTTGCTGCTTTTAGATGTAGAAATGCCTTATATCAATGGGATTGAACTGTGTCAGGTGGTACGTAACGACCCGCATTGGAGCGGGCTGCCAGTGCTGTTTTTGACTGTTCATACACAAGCACAGACTGTTGAGCAGATATTTGCAGCGGGTGCTGACGATTGCATCAGCAAACCCATCGTGGATTCAAAACTAATCAACCGCATTTTTAACCGCTTAAAGCAAAAGGTACGCTCCTACAAGACCGCCTGCTTGATTTACCCCATGATATGCGGTCGTACTTTGCCCAACAGCCACGCCAGATGAGTATTTTTGTTGCTCCTTTAGCTTACTAAATTTGTGGTCTACTCTATTGAAAACTGCTGTAAATATTTGGCAACACTGCTCAACACTCCACCAGTTTTCCACTTTTTAAATATATCGTAAAACTAGAAGCAGTTAAGTAACTTAACTGTCATTCAACAACTTAACCTAAACTTGTTTTACCAACTGTAAGGTGTTGTAGATTTGAAATAATTTAGAAACAATTAAATATCTAAATTATTTTTTTGATTGTGCAATGCTTATTTCTTCTTGTGACGTTAGGAAGATAATGGGTAAGTAAAAAAAACAAGGTTTTTTTTGCTCCAAAATTACATGATTCTTAAAGAGAGATAACAGTCTCATTTGAGTTTGTAGTTGAAATGATGCTTGTTTTTTCACCTGTGTAAAGCGCTCATACCGAGAGAGAAGATGTGCAGTGGTTCTATAAAAGTTAATAGGTTTGTAATCTTGTAAGGAGGAAAAATGGCACTTCAACAACGTAAGCGTGCAGTTGGTACGTTTCCTAGCCGACAAGAAGCCGAAGCAGCGCTGAATGATTTGAGAAACTCAGGTTTCACAATGGATAGAGTTTCTATCTTAGCTAAGAACGCAGACCGCAATGACCAAATTGCTGGCGCTGATGTAAAAGACCGTGGTGACAATGAGGCTCAAGAAGGTGCTGGCATTGGTGCAGTAGCAGGTACTGTCTTAGGCGGTGTTGGTGGCTTACTTGTGGGACTTGAAGCTTTAATTATTCCAGGAGTAGGTCCTTTTCTCGCAGCTGGGACTATAGCAACTTCCTTGGCTGGTGCTGGGATTGGTGCAGCAGCAGGAAGTCTTGTAGGAGCGCTGACTGGTGCAGGCATTCCTGAAGAGGACGCCCAAGCATACAGTAAGTGTGTATCTCAAGGAGACTACTTGGTGATCATCGAAGGCACCGAGGATGAAATTAATCGTGCTGGCTCCATTTTACGGAATCGGAACATTCGTAATTGGAACGTATACAACGTATCTAATGAAGACCGTAATTACAGTTCCGATGTTGCTCCCCCTGTTAATCAAGCTTCAGATAGATATGAGCACAGAACTGCTCCGAGATACGAAGACAGAACTGCGACTGACCATGAAGTCGTGGAAATTGTGGACAAGCGAGAGCAGACGCGCTAACTCTTTTCCCACGAGGATGGCTTATGGTATGCCATTCTACATTTAAGAGTTTAGGGACATAGTGTACAAGCTCAAATAATGAGCTTGTACTCGTTCTAAAACAGAAGGCGGATAAAGATTTAAATTTTCCATTCCGCCTTTTTATAAAAGTATTTAATTGTTGTAAAGTCAATCTCGACTGTACGACCTAGCTTGTTGATTTCCAAGCCTTGGATTGCGACCTGTCCATTCTTACAATGCCCAAAGGCTAGTTAAGGCTGCTAATCCCGCTCCCAAGCTGTCCATCACCAAGTCGATAATGGTATCATCTAAACTTCCAATCACTTCAGTAGAGAGAATTTTGCCAGCAGACCATTCGGTCACTTCCCATAAAGCACCAATAGCAATCCCAAAACTGGCGATTGTGAGTAAATACAAAATTTTATGATTGCGAAAGATATTTAGCATTGAGCCGTAAACTAAAAAACTCAGTGCTAAAGCAATTGCAAAAATAGTAAAGGCGTGAACAATTTCGTCATATGATCCTGGCAGATAAAATAAACCCCACACCCAACCCAAAGCATTCAGCAACGCCGCAAGTACAAACAGGAAATCAAACAAGGCGGGTAACTTATCATCGCGGATGACAAACGCAAAAGATATAATTAAGAAAAATGTCAGCGACAAGGCATTTTGCCAATTACCTTGAAATGCTGCAACTACTACGAAAAATGTTAGTATAGCCTGTCCCATCCACGCAATAACTCGATATCCTTTCCAATTTATACTTTTCATAAGTTCATAAATATTACAAACACGAAACTATTAATTGAAAACGCTCTTTTTCTGGTTAATCCCAATTGTTAATAGCACTGTTGCAGTCTAAAGCTTTAATGATTGTATGATACCGTTCTTGTAAATCTTTGCGGTCTTGTTCTTGTGAGAGTGCCTCACAGCTATCTTGCAAAATCATCTCAGCATGATGTTGGAGGGCTGCACAGTATTTGTTATTATTTGTGTAGGTGGCAATAGTAGCTATGGCATCTAACAAGTCAACAACCCAGGTCTAAAGACGCTGGGCTTCTAGCCTAAGTCCAAGGACAGTAGTTGACCCGACTAAGTACCTCGTGTACTACGTTATTGGCAAGTGTTCAAGTTCCTACCTACAGATGCGAA
>JAESFT010000573.1_pt1 | contig 19256 bp, 13 predicted proteins | sample 9269451 | NCBI WGS metagenome assembly JAESFT01 (sample SAMN14502557, study PRJNA617106) | algae metagenome | isolation source: Scytonema hyalinum WJT4-NPBG1 and co-occurring heterotrophs from well... | place: USA: Mojave Desert, Joshua Tree National Park, California | collected 2006-05-25
CGGGGCTGGCAAGCACCCTGGAGTATGAACTTTAACGCTTCCCAACAACGTAGCCCTATTCAGGCTAAGACTGGCTATCCAGTTTTGTACACAATGTCCAGCATTGTCCACTTATCAGCGGATAGCTAAAATATCTTTAGCTTCAAGCAAACGTTCGATAGTGTCGAGACGTTCTCGCAGCACAGACACCTCACCGATAAGAGCCATAACTATTGCTAGCACCTTATCGGTCTGAGGATCCTCAAAGTAAACAGGTCGTTTTCCCTTTGCCGTTTTACTCATCTTAGAAATCCCTGCCTACTTGATTGCTGCGATAATAAACCAACTACCTCGACTACTTAACCTACCATTTTGAGAATTATTGTTGGACACTTTTGCTTGCCATGCACCATTAGGGACAAACTTCTGAATCACCTTATCGGTTGCAAAACCAGCCTCAGTTACTAACGCTCCCAAATCCAAATCCCGCATAGCACTCCAGAAGGGTTCATTGTTGTTAGCAGTTTCCCAATCGTACACGAAAGCTTTATAAGCATCCATATGGCTGTATAAAGGTGCTTCGACATGAATCATCATCCCTCCGGGAGCTAGCAGACGATAACACTCATGCATCACATTCCGGATGGCTGGTTTAGGAATTTCATGTAGCAAAATGTGCGAGACTACAAGGTCAAACGACTCATCAGCAAAATTGGTATGTTCAGCATTTTGTTGCGAGAAGTATACCCGTTTACCCAAAGCTTCCGCACGAGCATGAGCGTAACGCAACATCGGCGCACCGATATCTAGGGCGTAGACTTCTGCCTCAGGGTAAGCATCGACGTATGGTAGGGTACTGTGACCTACAGAACAACCCATGTCAAGAATTTTTTTCGGTTGAAAGTTGGGATATTCTGGCTTGAGGTAGTTCTCAACAATAGACAGACCCATGTCATCGTTCAAAGGTCCTAGCCAACCGATACCATAAACATAAGTTCCGCGATCATAAATTGCACCAGCAGCAACATCGTTCTGAGCAAATTCACTGTGATATCCACCAGGCATACAGTGAATGTCTACCGCACTTTGGTAAGCAGGAATTTGGAAATTAGGCTCAACTGTTAATGTACCGAGTTCGCCACCCTTGTCTTTAGCTCGTTCTATCAGCTCTGGTAGCTGTCTCTCAACGCTAGCGTTTACCGCATCCCATAACATCTCTTGGTTAAGACGCTTCAGCGCACCCCACCAACGATATTGCGGTTCTTGCTGCATAACCTTCCGGATTTCATGACGGTTCTGGGGAGGACGCTGATGTTCCCGCTCAAATCTTGGCTTTGCTACTGTTTCATAAATGACCTTATTGCCAGGAGCGATATTCTGAAAAATGTGCTTTTTCAGACTTTGAACAAAGTTTTGCCGTGCCAGTTCGTCGTGTGTGGCTTGCGGCAGCATCGGGTGTATGAATTGTTTGTCCATCAAAGTTTCCCTCCTACATAGAACTTATCCAGGGTACGGGAGTAGTAGTCATGGACAAGCTAGAATGACATAACGACCATAATTATATATAACTCTCTCTCCCTTTAGTTCTCAGCGTTTCTTGTGCTTCGTTAAATTAAATTTATGTCTTCATCCAATCCCAAATCCTCTGAAAACCGTCTTGTCTACCGGGAATTTGGCAACGATAAGTCCGCCGCCCTACAAAGACCAACATCTCCTGCCCTAGAAAGAGCAATACAAGAACTACCGCCTCAACAGCAAAATGTGCGCGTGCAAGCGACTCGCAGCGGACGCAAAGGGAAAACTGTAACTGTGATTACTGGCTTTCAAGCCAAACCAGAAACCTTGCAAGCGTTACTCAAGCAGTTGAAAACTCAGTGCGGTACAGGTGGTACAGTTAAAGACAACGAAATTGAAATTCAAGGCGACCAAAAGCAGAAAATACTAGAGATTTTGCTCAAGCTAGGTTATAAAGCAAAAATTAGTGGTGGTTAGGGAGTGGAGTTTACCGAACTCCAGAAATCTGCTGATCAAGAACATAAATGTTATCTTTGATAAGTACAGAAATCCTGCTCGTTTTGATATTCATAGGAGGGAGCGATGGATTTAGTTAGAATAATTTGTGCTATTTTTCTACCACCTTTAGGAGTATTTTTGCAAGTTGGTATTGGTATAGACTTTTGGATTAATATACTTTTGACACTTTTTGGTTATATTCCTGGCATTGTTCATGCAATCTGGGTAATTTCTAGAAAGTGAATGTATAGTTAAGAAACTGAAAAAAGTAAAAGAAGCAAGAAAAGCGAAGAAAAAAGCCAATTTATTTGGCATTGAATATTGAAAATAGGGTGGGCATTGCCCACCTTTTTTGCAATTTAAATGATTTGTGAACAAACAAGATCCCCGACTTCTTTAAGAAGTCGGGGATCTGAAGAAGAGTTTCTCACTGTGATCGCTTCACAGCTGCCAAAATAAATGCGATCGCTTCTTCTGTGTGTTCCTCAATCATTTCTGGACTAAGGCGATCAATATCAGGTGTTAACTGTTTCCAGTTTTCATGCACTGTGAAGTAAAACAGACAAACGCTCAAAATATGAGTCAATGCCAAAAATGGCTTGAGGGGACGAAAACATCCTTCTGCCATGCCTCTCTCCAAAACCTTAAGTAGGTGTTTGTGAAGATTTAAAACATTGCATTCCCTAAAATAAGCTCCTTGATTTTGACTAGCTTCTTGAAACCAGAGCATTTGGCGCTGAGGGTTTTTAGCTTCATTTGAAATTGCGATGCGAATAATCTGCTTAAGAGCTTCTTCTGAGGAAAAAGTATCAAAGTTTAATTGCCCAAGGATAGCTTGCACTTCATCGACTGGGCGCTGCAAGACTGCTTTATACAAGTTCTCTTTGTTCTCAAAATAGTAGTGAAGCGTTGCAGTTGTCACCTTGGCGTGCTCAGCGATCGCACAGAGGCGCGCACCTTTTAAGCCATGTCGTGAAAATTCTTGCTCTGCGGCATTCAATATTTGTTGCTGCGTCACTTCAGCATCTCGAAACGGGCGGACTGATTTAGCAACTCGTTTACTTGATCGAACCACAGTATCTTGATTCATAGTTTGTCTTTCTATCGTACCAAAAAGCTACCATTACTGAAGAGGTTCAATATGATGGATTGACGCAGCAGTAGCTCATTGATAAACTTACTAATTAATTAGTAAGTTATATTAAGCAATTATGAAGCAATTGCAAGGTGCACCGTGGCTTTTGACACATCGTTCAATGCTAAAGCCCAATAAACCCATGAAAATTTCTCTATTGGGCAATGATTACGTTCTTTGGCAAAACAGTGATGGTGCGATTAGTGCCTTGCCCAACGCTTGCCCTCACATGGGCGCAATGCTGTCAGAGGGATGGTGTGTGACAAAACCCGATGGCAGTAGCGCGATCGCCTGCCCTTTTCATGCGTTGGAATTTGACCATTCGGGTTGCACAGTCCTGCCTGGTTCTAACAAACAAACTAAATCGTTAATGCAGCCGCTAGAGTTAATCATCCAAGGTGACTTTATTTGGTCTTATGGAGGGTATGAACCGAAGATATCAATTCCAAACATCATGAATGAGATTGCAGCAGAGTATGAGTTCATCGGGGTTACGGGCGAGTGCAGCATTGCGACTGATATTCTCAGCTTGCTGCTGAATATGCACGACTACAACCATCAAAATGGTACGCATCGAGAATTATTTGAGATTGAACAAGTCCAGGTGAAGCAGTTCATCGACGAAGGGTTACATTCTCATGCCTACTTGTCGCAACCCAGGAAAAAACCTACATTTCGTGACATTTTGAAAAATCCCGGTCTGCTGGCGATGCCAAAAGTGTTGGAAGCTCATCTAGAAAACTTCTTTCCATTCATGGGATTGATGCACGGTGAGAATAAGCTGCTGAACCTGAAAGAATGTCACTTCTATCTTCCAGAAGCTGATCATCAATCTCGTGTGTTTGTGTTGATGTACATGAAGGCGCATTCTCCGATTGCACACTTGATCAAAGGCAATCTCCTGAAGTTGATTAATGTGGTTGTGGAGCAAGACGCAAAGATTTTAGGTAAGATTTACGCCAATACACCGCAGCGAATTAAGTTAAACAATGAAGTGGGAATGGACTGGGTACGGCGAAATTTTGAAAGCTTTCCAGGTGTTGCCGAACCAAATCTATCCTGGTAGTTGCCAGCAACATAATAATTCCGGGCAATGTATTGATAAGTAATAACCGTGTTAAAGTCGCCCCGCAGTCTGAGCATAAACGCTGAAGAAGCCAAGAGAAGAGAGAATTTCACAATGGTTTAGAATTGCTATAAAATTGGTGCAAGATGATGGCAACTTCTCCCTTAAGAAAAGACCTTCACGAAGAAAACCGTTTGTCTTGGAATGAAGCTACCAAGGCACACAATAGCCATAAGGGTGATCAGGCGAAGTTTTTTCGTTTGGGAGGAAGTACTCTGTTTCCTGAAGAGAAAGAACTTTTAGGAGATATTGCTGGCTTATCTTTGGTTCATCTTCAGTGCAACGCTGGGCAAGATACTCTAAGTTTGGCGGAACTTGGCGCTGTCGTGAGTGGTGTGGATATCAGTGATGAAGCGATCGCCTTTGCTCAAAAACTCTTAGAAGAATCTGGAATTCCTGCGTCCTTTTATCGTGCAGATGTGTTTGATTGGCTCCAAGAGACAGCAAAGCAAGGCAAGCAATTTGATATTGCTTTCTCGTCTTATGGTGCAGTTTGTTGGATATCTAATTTAAACATTTGGGCTAAGGGAATTGCAGACGTTCTCAAGTCTGGTGGACGCTTTGTTGTGGTAGACTTCCACCCTGTGGCTATGATGTTTGATACTGATTATAGCCACAAGTTTTCTTATTTCAGTGAAGGAAAGCACCTGACTTGGGAAGATGGTATAAGCGATTATGTGGCAGAATCTGGTACAAGCTTGGCTCCTTGGGGCTATGAAGCTGGTATTGAGAATTTTCGCAATCCCCACCGTTCCCATGAGTTTCAATGGGGTATTGGTGATATAGTCACGGCGCTGTTACAAGCTGGACTGACTCTGGAGGTTTTGAAAGAGTACCCTTACGCCAATGGCTGCAAGCTGTTTGAACGGATGCGGGAAACACCCGAACGCCGCATGTTTCCGCCTGACGATGTGCCGAATTTGCCATTGATGTATGGGATTGTAGCTAGGAAAGCGTAATAACCGTGTTAAAATCGCCCCGCAGTCTGAGCATAAACTTTGAATCATGGATATGCGTCGCTTTTTTGCCAACACCTCCATATTGTTTTTACTAGCTGCTGCTTTTGGCACTTCTAGCTATGCTAAAGCTGAAAATAGCCACAGGCAAATTGTGGATCAAGCTTGGCAGATAATTAACCAGAAATTTGTTGGTACAAATTTTAACAGTCAAAATTGGCTGCAAACGCGACGAGAGGTTTTGTCTAAAGACTATACAACCAAGCAAGCAGCCTATGACACTATTCGTGCCATGCTGAGAAAACTTAACGACCCTGAAACCCGCCTTTTAGATGCCAAGCAGCTTGCCAGTGTTGAGATGGAAAGCAGTGGAAAGTTCATTGGGGTTGGTCTGATAGATTTTTCAGTGGACAGCGATGAAAAAACCAAAGAACTAAGGGTAGTGACTGCCATAGCGGACACTCCAGCTGCTAGAGCAGGTCTGCAACCCAAGGATATTATTCAGGCAATTGATGGTGTACCCACCAAAACTCTGAGTCATGATCAGGCGATGATGCGGCTGCGGGGTCAAGCAGGTACTCAGGTAGTTTTAACTGTACGCCGTCATGGCAAGACCTTTGATGTACCGCTCTTACGTGAAGCTATCTCTGTGCAACCAGTACGTACCTCGCTCAAGCAGGAGGGAGGCAAAATTATTGGTTATATTGCCTTGACGCAGTTTACACCTAATGCATCTCAGGAAATGCGTAATGCTGTCAAAGAGCTACTGAATAAAAATGTAGACGGTTTTTTAATTGACTTACGCAACAATCCTGGTGGCTTGCTTCAGCCTAGCACGGAGATTGCCAGTCTTTTCTTGAATAAAGAACGGGTTGCATCCATTCGAGATCGTACAGGAAGCTTAGAAGAAATTCGCACAAGTGGGTCCAAGCTCACCAATAAACCTGTAGTAGTCCTGGTGAATGATGGTACTGCTAGCGCCAGCGAAGTCTTAGCGGGAGCGCTTCAGGACAACCGCCGCGCGCTCTTAGTCGGAACCTCCACCTTTGGTCGAGGACGGGTTCATGGTGGAGAGCAATTGTCTGACAACTCTGTTATTTTGGTCTCCGTCGGCAACTTGTTGACTCCTGGAGGACGTGACATTAGCCGCTTTGGCATAAAGCCAGATTACGTGGTTGAAATTCCACAAGCAGTGCTTGAGAAATGGACGCCAGCGAATATTGCTACGCAGAAAGATACTCAGTACACCCAAGCACTCGTAGTTCTGATGCAACGCATTTCAAGATTGAAATAGTTAAGATTTTGACCAAGCTAGGTTACAAAGCTAACATCAGCAGTGATTAAGGTAGTTTACGAGCTGCCAAATACTCGTACATCTGCCAACGAGCATCGACATCGGCTTGCGCTTCTTCTAACAGGCGCTTGGCAAGAGGGGGTTTGCTCTTGGTGAGCATTTTGAAGCGATTTTCTTGGTACATCGACTGTTCTACTGGTTGCTTAGGCGATCGCATATCCAACTGCAAAGGATTTTTACCCTCTTTTTGTAACTCAGGATTATACCGATACAGCAGCCAACGACCTGAATCTACCAAAGCTTTCTGGTGACTCATCGCTGTAGTCATGTTGATACCGTGAGCAATGCAATGGCTGTAGGCAATAATCAGCGATGGTCCGTCGTAAGCCTCTGCTTCTAGAAATGCCTTAAGGGTATGTTCATCTCGTGCGCCAAGCGCTACACTCGCCACGTAGATATTACCGTAAGTCATGGCAATTAGCCCTAAGTCTTTCTTGCCTGCTGGCTTGCCACTGGCGGCAAATTTAGCAACTGCTGCCCGTGGGGTAGCTTTGGAAGATTGTCCGCCTGTGTTAGAATATACCTCTGTGTCCATGACCAAGATGTTGACATTGCGACCGCTGGCAAGTACATGGTCGAGTCCGCCAAAGTCAATGTCATAAGCCCAGCCGTCACCGCCGACAATCCAGACACTTTTCTTAACTAGGTAATCAGCGATTGATTTAAAATTTTGGATTTTAGATTTTAGATTGTCACGTTGTAGAGACGTTGCATCCGAAAGTTCTACATCAGCGAGGATTTTATCTAATCGGTGTTTTAACAGCTCAATCCGTTCGCGTTGCTCATAGATATCTGCTTCAGTTTTTTGCTCTTGCTTGAGGATAGACTCAACAAGGTTATCATCTCCGATTTCAGCGCTTAATTTTTGCAGGAGTTCAGCGGCAAATTCAGCTTGCTTATCTAAGGAGAGGCGGAAACCAAAACCAAATTCGGCGTTATCTTCAAATAAACTATTAGACCATGCGGGACCTTTTCCTTGGGCGTTTGTTGTCCAAGGGGTTGTCGGTAGGTTTCCACCGTAGATTGAAGAACAACCTGTGGCGTTGGCAATAATTGCGCGATCGCCAAACAATTGTGTGAGCAATTTTAGATATGGTGTCTCACCACAACCACCACAAGCACCGGAGAATTCAAACAAAGGTTCTTGCAGCTGTTGTTGGCGAATTTGATTAATTTTAAGCCCCTGACGGTCAGGATTTGGCAAACTTAAGAAAAAATTCCAGTTTTCGCGCTCTAGGTCCCGCAATGGCAACTGTGGTTCCATGTTAATTGCCTTGCGTTCTGGCTGGGATTTATTCTTGGCAGGGCAAACATCTACACAGATACCGCATCCTGTGCAGTCTTCTGGGGCAACTTGAATGGTAAATTTCTGTTCGGCAAAGTCTTTATCTTTAGGGCTGACTGACTTAAAAGTTGCTGGGGCGTTAGCTAATTCACCCACTTGATAAACCTTACTACGGATGGCTGCGTGAGGGCAAACCATGACACACTTGTTGCACTGTACGCAGACATCAGCCTCCCAAACAGGAATTTCTTGTGCGACATTGCGTTTTTCCCACTTGGCAGTCCCTGTAGGAAAAGTACCATCTGCAGGTAACGCACTGACGGGCAATTCATCCCCTTGCCATGACATGATTTTGCCTAGGACTTCCCGGACGAATTCGGGCGCACTTACGGGGAATGAGGAATGGGGGGATGAGGGGGATGAAGAAGTTATCTGCCTTATCTGCCTTATCTCGCTTATCTTCCTTGTCTCCCTTGTCTGTACCTCGACTTTATGCAAATTTTCCAAAGTTCTGTCTACAGCTTCCAAGTTCTTGCGGACGACTTCCGCCCCTTTTTTGCCGTAGGTTTTTTCGATTGCTTGTTTGATTTTGGCGATCGCTTCTTCTTGTGGCAAGACACCTGCTAATGCAAAAAAGCAGACTTGCATTATCGTGTTAATCCTGTTACCCATGCCACTTTCGCGAGCAACCTGATTAGCATCGATGACGTAAAACTTGAGTTGCTTGTTAATAATTTGCTTCTGCACTTCCACTGGGAGATATTCCCAAACAGTTTCAGCATTGTAAGGACTGTTGAGCAGAAATGTTGCCCCAACAACAGCAGCTTTCAATACATCTATGCGTTCTAAGAATACCCACTGATGACAACCAATAAAGTTTGCTTGGTCAATTAGGTAAGTTGAACGAATTGGTTGTGAACCGAAGCGCAGGTGCGAAACGGTTATCGAACCAGATTTTTTGGAGTCGTAGACAAAGTAGCCTTGGGCGTAGTTGTCGGTTTCTTCACCAATAATCTTGATTGAGTTTTTGTTTGCACCAACTGTACCATCGGAACCTAACCCGTAGAACATTGCCCGTACAACGTTATCCGGTTCTATGGAGAAGTTGGGATTAAATGCCAGGGAAGTGTGACTAACGTCGTCATTGATGCCGATGGTAAAGTGATTTTTTGGTTTTGCCTGAGCAAGGTTTGCAAAAACCGCCTGCACCATTGCTGGGGTAAATTCTTTGGAGGAAAGACCGTAACGACCACTGATGACTTTAGGAAAGGGTGAAATTCTACCACTACCTCTACCATCCGAAAATTCGTGGAGAGCAGTAACTATATCCAAATATAGGGGTTCACCTACGCTACCAGGTTCTTTGGTGCGGTCAAGGACAGCTATTGCTTTCACTGTGGCTGGTAGAACTTCCACAAACCTTTTGACATCAAAAGGACGGAAGAGTCTAACTTTGACAACACCAACTTTTTCTCCACGGGTGTTGAGGTAATCTACTGTTTCATGCACTGTCTCACACCCGGAACCCATGAGTACGATAACCCGTTCTGCATCAGGGACTCCATGGTATTCAAAGATGTGGTAATGTCGTCCTGTGCGTTCGCCGAATTGATCCATAACCTGTTGGACAATGTCGGGACAAGCGTTGTAATAGGGATTAATGCTTTCGCGTTCCTGGAAATAGACATCAGGGTTTTGGGCGGTTCCCCGTAACACTGGATGGTCTGGGGTTAAAGCGCGATCGCGGTGGGCAAATACCAGTTCATCATCAATGAGCGATCGCAAGTCGCTATCTTCCAGTAGTTGAACTTTCTGAATTTCGTGAGAGGTGCGGAAGCCATCAAAAAAGTGCATAAATGGCACTCGCGCCTTAAGAGTGGCTGCTTGAGCAATCAGGGCGAAGTCATGGCTCTCCTGCACTGAAGCGGAACACAACAAGGCAAAGCCAGTTGCACGGGCTGCCATGACATCACTATGATCGCCAAAAATAGACAGGGCGTGAGTCGCGAGTGTGCGAGCTGCAACGTGAATAACGGCACTGGTGAGTTCACCTGCGATTTTGTACAGGTTGGGAATCATCAACAGCAATCCTTGGGATGATGTGAAAGTCGTGGTGAGACAACCTGTTTGCAATGCCCCATGCACCGCCGCCGCTGCTCCGCCTTCACTTTGCATTTCAACCACACTTGGAACGGTACCCCAAATGTTGGGACTACTGCAAGATGACCAAGTATCTGACCATTCACTCATTGACGATGAGGGGGTGATGGGATAAATGGCAATCACTTCATTTAGGCGGTAAGCAACACGGGCAACAGCCTCATTCCCATCTATCGTTGCAAAGGTTTTGTTCATCATTCCTCCTGTTAGTTTCCCCAGATGCCAAAATATCTACATTGCTAATTGCTAATAGCTCATAGATAATTCCCTAAGCTTTTTAGCCCTGGGTAATCTTCAAATTTGATATCAAATGAAAGTACTGCCCCACTCCGACTTGCAGCTTGCACATTTTGGCAATCTCATTTTTTATCAATTAAGTATTCCTTTAGACTGCATAAAGGAAACTATGAATAAAATAATTAGAAATAGCCAATGCAACGGAACTTGGTAGACTCAAATCAATGAAGCGAAATATTAAATCAATATTTCTCTGTAGCTTGGTGTCTCATTTTGCTTAAACGTACAGACAACTTGCGACTTTGAGTCTAACTCTAAATTAATCTTTCATACAATTCAGTATCTCACGCTATCAATTGCATTGATTTGTGTGAATTAATAATGTACTCAAGAAGAGAAAGGACCAATTATTAAGACTTTCAGAAAAGGTAAAAGTTTTTTTGGGGTAGAGGTGCGGGAATTTTTAGCTTACAGGAAACCGATATTTCAATAAGTTTATGAAAATACTATTATTTGTATTTCCAGTTTTAAAATATTATGGTCTTCTGTTTATGTCAGTAGCTCAGTAGCACCGTTAAAATTTTGGTACTTTATCCCTTGTGATACTAAGTTGCGGCTCAATTAGCTCACCCCGCCCTCCGGCCACCCCTCTCCAAGGCATCGGAGAGGGGCGATGGTTTTTTATTCTGAAGTACTGAGTTCTTTCTTAACTCAGATTAAAGTTAATTGAGACATTCTCGCATTTAAGAATTATTGAAGACTTTTGTCAATTTATAGTGGAAAATTGACAAACTGTTCATAGCTATCGCAGTCTTAAATGATTTGTCAACAAACAAGATCCCCGACTTCTTTAAGAAGTCGGGGATCTGAAGAAGGTCAATACATTGTCACCAATGGTGAAAAGTCAGACAGTTGGTTCCTGGTATTTGACTCCTCGTTTTTCGTGACGGTTATTAGCAACGATAGGATAAACAATGCTGCGTAACCGATTGATGGCACCAACAGGACGGTGCACTGCTAGACCATTCCCAGGAGAAAAACTGAGATCTTCCCCAAAGTCATTTTCTTTGGGAGAATAAATTTTTTGATGCTTAACTGTCAGACGACCAACTGTAAAGAAGGGTGATTCCTCTTCATTCCAAGCAATGGTAGCATCATCAATGGACATTTCTGGGCTAGTTTGAAATTGGATTTGAAAGTCCCAACAATATTGAGCATCAGGCTTTGCTAAAGCTTGAATGATATCCTCTCGGTAGTAGTTGTCCTCTGAACCTGAGGCTTTGGCACGCTGAAGCTCACTTTCTGATCTGGACTCTAAAGGAAGCGGTTGATGAGGTGGTTGACTGGAAACAGGAGTAAATGCATATTTAATCACAGCCGGATATTCCACAGGAACTCGACCTGGTTGGGATGGGTCAAAATCAGATTTAAGTCCCAAAGAATACGCTGAAGCACTCCAATAGCGTTCTGTGAGCAAACTCTTGGGAAACCGTTTGAAACTAGTTTTGAGAAGTGAGGATTCGTAGGGATGCAACTTTAGCCATAAAAGCACCAACAGCTTAAGAACCGGAGACAGCCCTGCTCGATAAATCGCCGTAAAAAAGCTGTGGAAGTCTTTGATCGTTCTAATAAAAAAGAGTTCGGTATTGTGGACAATAATATCTTGGGTTTTTAACTCGTGACTTTGCGGTAGTCGTTCTCCTTCTACCCCTATCACTTTTACCGCCATGGAGCGCGTATCTCCTTCATAATCATTCTTTACTGAAAACGCACCACTAGCAAATCGTAGCCAAACCGGATATTGTTTCGGTTTTGCAAATAAACCTTGTTTTAGGGAAATGGCATTAAGTTGAGCTTCAGCTAATGGGGTGCGTTTGCTCAATTCCTGCTTAATTGCTGCTTCATCAAAGTCAAAGATTTCTAGAGTTCCTTGAACAGCTGCGTGGGTTTTAGAGTGGGTATCTCTCTTTGCAATTTTTTTCTTCTCACCTCCGTAAAGATTGTCCATGTTCTTTTTAACTAGCTCGCTCATGAGAGCGCAATATTTGGTTTCGTCTTTTTCTGGGTATTCGGTAAATAGTTTCATTTTTTTTTAAGAAAGGAGGATTAATAATCAGGTGAATTCGTCAAGCAAGAAGAAAGAATGTAAAAATCTCCCCTTTGAGAGTAAGAGGAGTATTGTTTAGAGCGATCGCCCTTGATTGACGCACTAAAAACAATGCAATTTCTCAAAGGTCAAAACTAACTTTGTACTTTTTATCTGATGCTGGAACATTGCGATTAACTAAATCTGAGACAGTTTTGGTATTTTGAATTATTTCCCAACCCACAGGAGAAAAAGTGTCTTTATTGAAGATAGTGGGTGATAGTAAAGGATTATTCAGCGCCTCAGAAAAGGCATCAATTCCAATTAAGCGTGCTACTAGGGGAGGAATAGTTGAATTTTTCCGTATCTCCTCAGCGTAGAGTCCCACATAAAACTCAATATTATCAACATGACCATATAATTCTTTGAGTTTCTCTTGAGCAAATTCATCACCAGTAATTTGCTCAAACTTGGTCACTCTGGGGAAACCACACATTTCTCGATAATCGTTGTAGCTTGCCAATTGCAGCTGTCGTCCCAATCTGATTGAAGCTACCTCAGTTGACTCAACCAATATATCAGGGGTGTTGAATAAACCAATTCTTGTACCTGGTTGGGAACAAGTTTCCTCCATCAATGCTCCCAAACCTTTATCAATAAACATCTTGTTGTTCCACAAAGATGTAGCAAGTTTAGTTGGTTTGCCGTCATAGATAAAGGTTTCGGGAATTGCACTATGCCAGCGATAAACAAAATCAAACTCAATTGTCATCCAATTAGGACGATACCAACTTTCCTTCACAAAAGCTTCCGGATCGGCAAACAACTTAAAGTGATAGGGAGTTATGTGGTTAATGTACTCTTCCATGATGATTTTTAGAATAATCGTTATGAGAATATTTCTTGATGTTTGGAAGAGCCGTTCATCATCCCAATCTGGATAATTGCTTGCTAATTCATCACAAAGACGATTATGTTCACGGATACATAGAGTATTGAGCATGACATAGCCAATTTGCACATTTGCTCGTTCTACTCCCATCGCAAACAGATATTGTTTTTTATCTACAGGCTGTCTTTTTTCATCATTGATGGGTTCATAAAGACCGTCAAATTGAGGGTCAACTATACCCTGCGCTGGGTCGGCATAATAAAACAAGGGATATTCTTCTTCTACACCATCTTGGCGCTTGAGTTTCTGAGTTTTGAATTTACCTCCTTGAAAGGTTCTTAAAAGATGTGTTCGTTTTCTGTTTAAACCATAAACATTACACAAATCAATTTCATGGTTGGAAGTATTTCTTAATTTCTTCGGCTGAGTGTGATCAATGCGGAGAAAACTATCGGTAAACCACTGCACCCAATAGGGAAACAGCATAGTTGATTTAGGAGAATCAATCGTTTTACCATCTTTTTTACGGAATAAAATCGCCAGATCTTCAACTTTTGGTAGATTGCCCTCAGAGTTGAACTTTGGATCGGGTGGTAAATGTCGTCCAATATAAGTGCGATCAATAAGTGATTCCCAGGAAGTGTAAGTATCAGTTTTCTTAGGAATTGTAGTATCAGGAATATACTCATCCAGAGTCATCATACTGTAGGGATTAGGACGAGTAGGAATTTTGTAGATGAGACTATTGATTAAAGTTTTATTAACTTTGCGTTTTAGAGATTCATTACTTTGGACAATTTCCCAAATCCCTTTAAAATTTGTTAAAAGGAATGTCTGAAGTATATTATCAAACCCGTCTTTAGATCTATCTCTTTTCCCAGCCATAATTGTTTTTACCTTTCTTTTTTCAAATTATGTATTACAGCGTTTTTCGCTCTGATTAGACCACAAATTGTAGGGTGGGCATTGCCTCTAAAGCTTGCGTAATGGACATTTGAGATATTGGTGAGTAATGCCCACCTTACTGATTAGACCACAAATTGTAGGGTGGGCATTGCCTCTAAAGCTTGCGTAATGGACATTTGAGATATTGGTGAGTAATGCCCACCTTACAGGAAAGCGCTGTAAGTGTGGTTCAACCTAGAATCTCCCGCTATTGCTAAAAGCGAGCCAATGTCAAGAGATCGCATTAATTCAGTTTGTCGAGAATTTTTTGGAGATTCTTGGGTCGATAGTCCTTACGGCTTTTCAAACGGTGAATTGCGCTTTCATGCAGATCCTCAATAACATCGCTGACCTCACGAAACTTGATTCCTGCCAATTTAAAGAATCCAACATCGTTCTTAAAGTCACATTCATAATCGGGGTTGATGCCTGTGGGAATCACACTTGGATCTAAGTCAAGCCCCAATTTTAGGTTACCGATGGAATCAATCATCCACTGTAAGGCAGCATCTGATAACCCGCTGTGTTCTTCGGTTCCACCGCCAACGCAGCCGTGTCCACCTGGAAACCATTTTTGAATCACCCGCTGATTTTCAGCTTCAGGATGCTTTTTCATGGGAGTGACGTCAAAGATTTCGCGGATTTCGTCGATCGCTACAGCGTGCAATGCATTCTCAATACATTTATTTAAAGTAGTGTCATGAAATCTGTAGCGCTTATTGAGCTGCTCGTACAACTTTCTGAAGGCGGGTACCCCAGGAATACCAAGGGCACCGACGGTGTCAAAACAACCGAGCAAGGTGATCGGGACGCGACCGCCGTGAGTTTCACGGTATTCTACTGCTGTCTTATCCTTGGGTTTAATACCTCGCTGACGATAAAGCTCGTAAGCTTCATGTGTTTTGGTGACATAAGGTCGCTTTAGGAGTCCGGAACAATAGATCATCCCCGCTAGACTCCTAACTGTGTAAGCACCGCGACTGAAGCCGAACAGATAGATTTCGTCATCAGGAACATAGTTGAGGCTGAGAAATCGGTAGCCATCTTCAATATTTCTATCGATTCCTAGTCCCATAGCTCCGCCTAAAACCTTTTGACTCTCGGTTCCAATGCCCTCGTCATAGAACACAATCTGTGGAACCCCATCACTGGCGATTGGTTTCACGGATTGAGCCAGCTTAACCACATTGCTTGGGTAAGGGCTTGCTAACTGTTGCCAGGTTCCATCACAGCAAACTACAAGACGTTTTCCGGGTTTTTTCATAGTTCTATTTCAAAGCCTTTGAGTAATTCAATCAACTCTTTATCAAAATGTCAGGTCGGCTGTTACTTCAATTACATTGCCTTGCTCGTTGTTCCGCATAGTTATGAACCAGCAATCTGCTCTTGCTGCTTGTGATCTATCAAGATAGGTCTGAACCGCTCGAAGTTGTTGATGTCTACGCAGGGCGTACAATCGAGCTTGGTTTTCAGTTCAGCACTGAAGGAAATGAGCTGATCGGCAAGAACCTCACGGTCGGTTAAGCAGCCTTTGATTGCTATGAGTTCTCCCAGAGTCCACTCATACAGATGTCTGTCTGCATTGTTCATTATTACAATCAGTTCGTTCTTGGTTCTCATGATTTGGTTGAGAAGCTCATCTAGCTTGGCACTGATCAAATTCGCAATCAGGATGTTAAATGTCTCTTTGCCACCTATTATATGGATCAGTTCATCAACATACTGCCCAACCAGAATTAAAAATGTCTGATTCCACTCGCTGCGGATACTCGAAATCTTGATGTCAATATCTCTGTATACTTTATTAATCTTATTGTTAATTGCAGTACTGTTAGCAACGAAGTTTACAATCTCATTGTTAATGAGAGCGTTGTTCATGACACCGTAGTGTAAGCGCTGGTCAATGTAGTGCTGTAATTCCTCATTATCATTCACAATGTAGTGAGTCATTAATGGGATGTTATTTCTTATCTTCTGCTCAAAGGTTTGGTCGATTTGCTGAGCTATATACTGGTCGATGTAATCCTTGAATTCCTGCTTATCCCCAATCTTGCTGATAATAAATCCGATGTTGTTATTTATCTTTTGCTCAAAGATTTGGTCAACGAACTTGTTGACCTGCTGCTGACGACGACGTCTCCGGAACCACCAAAAAGGCAAACCTAGCAGTCCCATCAAGAGCAACCACGGCAGCGATGCAAATGGATTTCTATAAAGGGAGTTCAAGGTATTTTTTACAGGCGAGGGTATCCGATCCTCTGAGTCAACTTTTCTTTCCGAAGGCGATGTATTGTTTTCGCCAGTTATGGGTAAGGGCTGACTTACCTGTCCTGTTCCAGAAGGCTCTCCAGAAGGTTTATTTGTAGGATTTTGTGTAGCTTCAATTTTTCTTCCTGAAGGCGATGTATTGTTTCCGCCAGGTATGGGCAAGGGCTGACTCCTCTGTCCTGTTCCAGAAGATCCTCCAGAGGGTTTATTTGTAGGATTTTGTGTAGCTTCATTAGTCAACACTCCAGATGATGGCTTGTTTGTTCCTGCTGGTTTTGACCCTCCTTCAGTACCTCCACCTGAAACACTATTTTTCTTAGATGAGGGATCATTGATGCCTTGTACTTGATTAGGTTTTTTATTAGAGGATTCCTGAGGCTGTCCTCCTATCCCTTCTGTAGAGTTTTTTTCACTCTCCAAATTCCTGAACGGTTGTTTAATTAAATGAGGTGGTGCATCAGAAAAAACGGGGGTTGGGATCAACAGAGCCAAGAAAAGTGATACCCCAACATATGAATATCTTTTTTTTGCCATAAGTAGTATTTCCGACCCTCGCAAAGTAATTTTTTATTGACCAGAGGTGCAGATTGAAATATGTTTAGGAAGTATTTTGTAGTTAATAATTCCTGTAATAATTCAGACAGTTGGTTCCTGGTATTTGACTCTTCGTTTTTTATGACGGTACTCAGCAACGATCTTGTTAAACTATGCTGCGTAACCGATTGATTGCACCGAGATAGTCAGGAAAAAAATCAAAGAGCTATTCCGTAAATCATTTTTCTTGTCATTTTTCTCACCTTTGTTTTGTTGAAGTAGGGTGCGTTAAAGCAATGCAGTAACGCAACCTCTACACCATCAAATTTGAGTTAACTCAGCTTTAAGGGCTGAAGTCTAGTTATTTGCTTCCTGGTAATTGCTGCGATTGCTGCTTCTGATCTATCGAGATAGGTTTGAACGGCTTGAATGTGTTGATGTCCACGCAGGGGGTTCCATCTAGCTTGGTTCTGAGTTGAGCGCTGAAGGTGACTAGCGTCTCGACAAGAACCTCACGGTCAGTTAAGCAGCCTTTGATTGCCATGAGTTCTCCCAGAGTCCACTCATAGAGTTGTCTGTCTGCATTGTTTATGAGCACAGTCAGTTCGTTCTTGGTCCTGATGATTTGGTTGAGAAGCTCATCCACCTTGATGTTGATGATATTCGCGACCTGGGTGTTGAATGTGTCTCTGTCGCCTATTATGTTGATCACTTCATCAACGTACTGTCTCACCAGATTTAAGAATGTCTGATTCCACTCGTTGCGGACGCTGTCAATCTTGATGTCAATATCTCTGTAGACGTTATTAATCTTGTTGTTAATTTCCGTACTGTTGACAACCAAGTTGACAATTTCGTTGTTAATTTCAACGTTGTTGGTTACATTTTGCTGTAAGCGTCGGTCGATGTACTGATTTAATCCCTCATTGTTATTCACAATGTTCTGGGTAATTACTGGAATGTAATTTCGTACCTTTTGCTCATAAGTGTTGTCAATTTGCTGGCTGACGTACTGGTTCAGTTCAATATTGTTATTGACAAGCTTCTGAGTAATGACTCTGTTGAATGTCTCTGTGCCACCTATGATGTTGCTCAGTTCATCGACGTGCTGTGTAGCCAGATTGATGAATGTCCGATTCCACTCGTTGCGCAGGTTTGAAATCTTGTTGTTAATTTCAGTGCTGTTGGCAACGAAGTTCACAATCTGGTTGTTCACTTCAGTGTTGTTGTTTACAGTGTGCTGTAAGCGCTGGTCGATGTAGTGGTTGAATTCCTCATTGTTATTGACAAGCTTCTGAATAATGAGTCTGTTGAATGTCTCTGTACCGCCGATGATGTTGCTCAGTTCATCCACGTGCTGTGTAGCCAGATTGATGAATGTCTGATTCCACTCGTTGCGCAGGTTGGAAATCTTGTTGTTAATTTCAGTGCTCTTGGCAACTAAGTTGACAATGTTGTTGTTCACTTCAGTGTTGTTGGTGACACTGTGCTGTAAGCGCTGGTCGAAGTACTGATTTAACTCCTCATTGTTATTCACAATGTTGTGAGTAATCGCAGAGATGTGATTTTGTACTTTTTGCTCAAAAGTGTTGTCAATTTGCTGGCTGACGTACTGGTCAAGGTCAGTATTATCATTGACAAGCTTCTGAATAATGAGTTTGTTGAATGTCTCTGTACCGCCGATGATGTTGCTCAGTTCATCCACGTGCTGTGTAGCCAGATTGGTGAATGTTTGATTCCACTCGTTGCGCAGGTTGGAAATCTTGTTGTTAATCTCAGTACTGTTGGCAACTAAGTTGACAATCTGGTTGTTCACTTCAGTGTTGTTGGTGACACTGTGCTGTAAGCGCTGGTCGAAGTACTGGTTTAATCCCTCATTGTTATTCACAATGTTCTGGGTAATCACAGAGATGTGATTTTGTACCTTTTGCTCAAAAGTGTTGTCAATTTGCTGGCTGACGTACTGGTTCAGTTCAATATTGTTATTGACAAGCTTCTGAGTAATGACTCTGTTGAATGTCTCTGTGCCACCGATGATGTTGCTCAGTTCATCGACGTGCTGTGTAGCCAGATTGATGAATGTCTGATTCCACTCGTTGCGCAGGTTTGAAATCTTATTGTTAATTTCAGTACTGTTGGCTACTAAGTTCACAATCTGATTGTTCACTTCAGTGTTGTTGGTGACACTGTGCTGTAAGCGCTGGTCGAAGTACTGGTTTAATCCCTCATTGTTATTCACAATGTTCTGGGTAATCACAGAGATGTGATTTTGTACCTTTTGCTCAA
>JAESFT010000574.1_pt1 | contig 19242 bp, 23 predicted proteins | sample 9269451 | NCBI WGS metagenome assembly JAESFT01 (sample SAMN14502557, study PRJNA617106) | algae metagenome | isolation source: Scytonema hyalinum WJT4-NPBG1 and co-occurring heterotrophs from well... | place: USA: Mojave Desert, Joshua Tree National Park, California | collected 2006-05-25
CGATCCGGTCGATTCCGGACTACCCGAAGCCCGGCATCGTGTTCCGGGACATCACGACCCTTCTGAGCGATGCGCGTGCCTTCCGGCGCTCCGTGGACGAGCTCGTCCATCCCTTCGCGGGCGGGCGCGTCGACAAGGTGGCGGGCATCGAGGCGCGGGGCTTCATCCTCGGCGGCGCCATCGCGCATCAGCTCTCCTCGGGCTTCGTGCCGATCCGCAAGAAGGGCAAGCTGCCCCACGAGACGGTGCGCATCGCCTATTCGCTCGAATACGGCGTCGACGAGATGGAGATCCACACGGATGCCATCGGACAGGACGAGCGGGTGGTCCTCGTGGACGATCTCATCGCCACCGGCGGGACGGCCGTGGCCGCCACCCAGCTGCTGCGCCAGATGGGCGCCAAGATCGTGGCCGCCTGCTTCATCATCGATCTGCCGGATCTCGGCGGGGCCCAGAAGCTGCGCGATCTCGGCGTCGAGGTGCGCAGCCTCGTGAGCTTCGAGGGGCATTGAGGGGGTCGCCGATGGTGAGCGACCGCCTTTCAGGCGCGCTGGACTTCCTGCGCGAAGCGGAGAGGCTCAAGAGCACCCTGCGCAGCGGCTACACATCCACGGGCCGGCCCGAGAGCACGGCCGAGCATACGTGGCGCCTGTGCCTTATGGCGCTGGTGTTCTCGGAGGAGTTGGGGGACGTCGATCTCCTGCGCCTCATCAAGCTTTGCATCGTCCATGATCTCGGCGAGGCCCTGAGCGGCGACATTCCCGCCGTGCTGCAGACGGAGGGTTTCGACAAATCCGCCCGGGAGAGGGCCGATCTGGAGGTGCTGACCAAGGCGCTCCGCCCCGCGAAGCGGGCCGAGATCCTGGCCCTGTGGGAGGAATACGAGGCGGCTTCGTCGCCCGAGGCCCTTCTCGCCAAAGGGCTCGACAAGCTGGAGACGATCCTCCAGCACAATCAGGGGCAGAACCCCGCGAGCTTCGACTACGCGTTCAATCTCGACTACGGGCGCAAGCAGACATCGGCGCATGCGTTCCTCGCCGAGATCCGCGCTTTGCTCGACGAGGAGACCCGCGAGCGGGCCGAAGCCTCGAAGGGTTAGGCCCGCCTCTCCCAGAACACCATCCCGTCGAACGCGAACACCTCTTCGCCGTGCTGGTTCGTGCCGGTGTTGTGGTGGAACACCAGGCCCCAGCCGGGGCGGGACGCGGAGGCGCGCTTGGCGGTGACCGTCGAGCGGTAGGCGATGGTGTCGCCCGCATAGACGGGCTTGAGCCATTTCAGGTTGGTGAAGCCCGGGGAGGGGCCGAGCCGCGCCGGCCGCTGGCCATGGCTCAGCGCATAGGCGCGGATGCGGTCGCGGTAGCCGACCATGTGCTTCATCCATACGCTCGCCGTGTGCCACCCGGAGGCGCAGAGGGCGCCGAACAGGCTGTCCTTGGCAGCCTCCGCGTCCACATGGAAGCGCTGCGGATCGAACTGGCGGGCGAAGCCGACGATGTCCTCCGGCGTGAAGGTGTAGGAGCCCAGCTCTTCGGTCTCGCCGATCACGAGATCCTCGAAGAACGGATTGGCCGAGATCGGCGGGATCTCCCGCTGCGGCGCGGAGCCGGGCAGGGCGCTCGCCGCAGCCGTCTGGACGTCGCCGCCCTCACCCTTGAACGGCTCGGCATCCTTGGTGGCGAACATGATCCAGTTGGTCTGGGACAGAACGGTTTCGTCGGTCTGGTTGATCATGTCGAAATGGAACCGCACCAGGCCGAGCGAGGGCCTGCTCTTGGAACGGCGGCTCTCCAGGACCGTCATGCGCGAGCGCAGGGTGTCCCCGGGCCGCACGGGCTTGACCCATTTCACCTCCTCGATGCCGGGCGATCCCATGGACGAGGAATCCAGGATCAGTCCGTCGGCGAGGAGGCGCATGTTCAGGCTGCAGCTGTGCCAGCCGGAAGCGATCAGGGTACCGATGAAGCTGTCCTTGGCGGCGATCTCGTCCACATGGAACGGTTGCGGATCGTATTCGCGGGCGAAAGCCAGGATGTCGTCCTTCGACACGGTGAGCGGGCCGAGGGTCTGGGTCAGGCCTGGAGGAAGGTCTTCGAACGTGCGCATAGGCAATCCCTTGTTGAGCCCGCCCTAGCACAACGGGCCGCCCGAGGGGAGGCCCGCTGCCGCAATCGTGACCCGAAGTCCGGGTGGTCCTCGGACGGCTGCACGGGAGGGCTTTCCGACCGCCGATAGGCTCAGGGCGAAAACTGCCCGGCCGCGTTGTGCGCGAGCCGGATCGGCTCAGGCAGGCGATATTTCGGGGAGCAGCGCAGGACGAGTTCGGCGGCCGTCGGGATGTCCGCCAGGTGGCCGGGCGAGATGAACATCGGGTTCTTGGCCGTGCGGGTGCGCAGCGCCACGCCGATGGTTTCCTTTCGGTCGATCAGGGGAGCGGCGGAACCCTTCTCCTCGCCCAGACCCTTGTAGCGGCCGCAGAGCAGCGTCTTGCCGCAGCCGATGGTGGGGCGCTGCAGCCACAGGCCCATATGGCTAGCGATGCCGATGCGGCGGGGATGGGCGATGCCCATGCCGTCGAAGAGGAAGACGTCGGGCTCGGATTTCAGTTTCTCGAACGCCTCCTCGAGCACGGGGCCCTCGCGAAAGCTCAGGAGCCCCGGAACGTAAGGAAAGGGGGTAGGGCGCTGCGCCAGCACGGTCTCCACCGGCAGGAAGCCCGGATAGGTGACGACCACGATGGCCGCCTGCGACTGCTCGTTCTTCACGCTCACGTCGACGCCGGCCACGAGCGCGACCGCATCGAGATCGATGGGACGATCGGAGACGACCTCCGTTCTCAGCTGCTGCTGGAGGGCGATGGCTTCGGAGGGGGTGAGAGTCCAGTCGTGTCGATGGTGAAGCTGCATGATGAGGCATCGAAGAGGCTAGGGCTTCAACGCTCAAGGTTCCGGAACGATCCGCCCACCGCAGGCACACGGATCCAGACGAGTGGCGATCTTATGGTCAAGCCTATGACGATACTAGGGAAAATCCCCTAGGGGCATGACCGGAGTACCGCGGCTCCCGGGATAGGGTTATCACCACAGCCATCCAGGAACGATCTCCCGCAACGAGGATGTCATGCGTACCGAATCTGTCGCGAACGGTGCTGCGCCGCGCGAGCCAAGACCAAGCCATCTGCCATCCATCGGGCGTGCCGCCGCGGGTTCCATGGCCCTCGGCGCCGGCGCCGTTTGGACCTTGCCCGCCCAGGCCCATGTGAAGTGGTTCGCGCCCTATATCGTCGATGCCGCCCCGCAGCCGATTTCCGCGACCCTGACCAATCAATGGTTCTGGACCGGCATCGGCCTCGTCCTGGCCTTCTTTCTGGCTGCATTGGCCATCGAGCGCATGGCGCTCGGGCGCGCCATTCAGGTGGGCCTCGACCGGATCAGCGCCCCTCTCTGGAGCCGCTCGGACGACTTCATGCGCGCGTCCATCGGGGGGTTCTTCGTCGCCATCTTCGCCGTCGGCGGCATTTATCTCACCCCCGACCTCAAGACGGATTCGGAGCTGATCTCATGGGCGCAGCTCCTGATCGCCATGTGCGTGTTCTCGTGCCGGACCATGCCGATTGCCGCTGCCGGCATCATCGCCCTCTGGGTGGTGGCGCTGCGGGAATACGACCTCTTCCACCTGCTCGACTATCTGGCGCTCGGTGTCGCCGTCGCGGCTTATCTGGTGATGGCGTCGTCGAACGATGAGAAGTGGCGCGCGCGCCGGTTCCTGGTCCTGCGCTGGGGGATCGCGATCGCCCTCATGTGGTCCAGCCTCGAAAAATTCGCCTATCCGAACTGGTTCTATCCCCTCGTCGAGGAGAAGCCCTTCCTGACCTTCGGCATGCCGCGCGACGTGTTCATCCCGATGGCGGGCGTCGCCGAGTTCACCCTCGGCTTCGGCCTGCTCTGGACCCCACTGGTGCGCCGTCTCTCGGCCGTGTCCCTACTGCTGATCTTCTTCACCGCCGTCTATCCGTTCGGCCGCATCGACCTCGTCGGTCATGCCCTGATCATGGCGGCCCTGTTCCTGGTCGCCGCCGATCCCTGCCGCGAGGCCAAGGCGATCGCCGTCAAGGTGCCGAACGCCCTGCCGCGCTTCGGCAGCCTGGCTTCGGTCCCGGCCGGTCTGGCGGTCGCCCTCGTGGTGCTGGTGAGCGGCTATTGGGGCCTTCATGGGGTGTTCTATGGCGCCGAATACGGACCGGGCCGGCAGATCGAACGGACGACACATTCCCACAGCAAGGAATATCCCCACGGGCCGCAGGCGAAGCCTCAAGCCGACCACGGCCACCACTGACGACAAGCCGGGCCAATGGAACAGGCCCGGCTTGATCTGTCGCAAGGAATGCCCGAATGGGATGGGTGCATGATGCTCCCGTCCCTTTTGGTTTGAGAGGAGATCCGCATTGGCCCATTCAGCCGCCACAGGCCGCAGCATCCCCATCATCAGCCCGGCCGAAGGCGTATCGGAGGAGCTGATCCGGCAGCTCGTGGAGACCTTCTACGGCCGGGCGATCCGCGATCCGGAACTCGGGCCGATCTTCCACGCCAAGCTATCCGGCCGCTGGAGCCAGCACCTGGCGCTGATGGTGGATTTCTGGTCCTCGATCGCGCTCAGAACCGGCCGCTACCAGGGCAAGCCCCAGGCCGCGCATTTCGGCCTCGATCTGACGCCGGAGATGTTCACCCGCTGGCTGACATTGTTCGAAAAGACGGCTCAGGAGGTCTGCGAGCCGGATGTGGCGGCCTTCTTCGTCGACCGGGCACGGCGCATCGCGGAGAGCCTGCAGATCGGTCTCGGGATCGGGCCGAAGGCGCTGCGGCTTCCTTAACGCTCCCACCATTCGAGGTTGTCGTCGCCACGCTTCGGGAGCAGGGACGAAATGCCGATCATCAGAAAGCCGCAGGCCACGAGAACGCCGACGAAGAATTCGGCGTTGCCGAGCCCGGGAGAAACGAAACCGTCGAAAAAAGCCTGCATGGGTCACACCCTCCATGCAGGCTTTGTCGCAGAACGGCCCTGAACGGACGAAAAAGCGGGCGTTCAGGAAATTGTCAGATTGATGAAGAGCCTGTCTGTCCATCCCTGATGTCATCACTGGCCTTGTGCCGGTGATCTCGCTTGTGTGGAGCGCGGCGCCTTTCGGATCGGGATGGCCGGCACGGGGCCGGCCATGACAGGGGAGGAGGAGAGTTATCCTCTTAAGGATGCAAGGTTTTGGCCTGCTCTCAGGTATTGAACCGGAAGTGCATCACGTCGCCGTCCTGCACGGTGTAGTCCTTGCCTTCCAGGCGCAGCTTGCCTGCGTCGCGCGCGCCGGCCTCGCCCTTGAGGGATGTGTAATCGGCATAGGCGATGGTTTCCGCGCGGATGAAGCCCTTCTCGAAATCCGTATGGATGACCCCCGCGGCGGCCGGGGCCTTGGTGCCCTTGGTGATCGTCCAGGCGCGGGCCTCCTTCGGGCCGACGGTGAAGTAGGTGATCAGGCCGAGCAGGTCGTAGCCGGCGCGGATCACCCGGTTGAGGCCAGGCTCATCGAGGCCCACGGCCTCGAGATAGTCCCTCTGCTCCTCGGGCGGCAGAACCGCGATCTCGCTCTCGATCTTGGCCGAGACGACCACGGCCTTGGCGCCTTCTTCCCTGGCGCGCTCGAAGACGCGGGCCGAGAATTCGTTGCCCTTGTCGGCGGAGGCTTCCTCCACGTTGCAGACGTAGAGCACGGGCTTGGACGAGAGGAGGCCGAGCATCTGGAACAGGCGCTCCTCCTCGGGCTTGCGCTCCACCAAGCGGGCAGGCTTGCCGTCACGCAGCAACGGCAGGCAGCGGTTCACGAGGTCGAGGGTTTCCTTCGCCTCCTTATCGTTGCCCTTGGCTTTCTTCTCGAGCGCCGTGACGCGCTTCTCCAGGCTGTCGAGGTCGGCCAGCATCAGCTCGGTCTCGATGGTCTCGATATCGGCGATCGGGTCGATCTTGCCCTCGACATGGGTGATGTCGGTATCCTCGAAGCAGCGCACCACATGGGCGATGGCGTCGACCTCGCGGATATTGGCGAGGAACTGGTTGCCGAGGCCTTCGCCCCGGGACGCGCCGCGCACGAGGCCTGCGATGTCCACGAAGGTCAGGCGCGTCGGGATGATCTGCGCCGAGCTGGCGATGGCCGCGAGCTGGTCGAGCCGCTCGTCCGGCACCGCCACGTCGCCCACGTTGGGCTCGATGGTGCAGAACGGATAATTGGCAGCCTGCGCGGCAGCGGTCTGCGTCAGCGCATTGAAGAGGGTGGACTTGCCCACGTTCGGCAGGCCGACGATGCCCATCTTGAAGCCCATGGCCTCACTCCTTCCATTGCCGGCTGATGCCGGCGTGATTTCTCAAATTAGGTGGCCTTTTCTCCAGGCCGCTTCACGTCCGTCCAGCCTCTCGCCTCCATGGCGAGGTGGACCTTGTTCTGAAAACTTCCGTCCTCGCCCTTGGCGAGCAGGGCAGCGTTGTCCGCAATGATCCGGCACAGGTCGTCGACCCAGGCCTCTTCGCTTTTGCCGAAATCGCCCAGCACATGGTTCTGGACGAGCGCCTTGTGGCCGGGATGGCCTATGCCGAGGCGAACGCGGCGATACTCGTTGCCGCAATGGGCCGAGATCGAGCGCAGGCCGTTGTGGCCGGCATTGCCGCCCCCGATCTTCACGCGCAGCTTGGCGGGCGGGAGATCGAGTTCGTCGTAGAAGACCGTCACGTCGTGGAGCGGGATCTTGAAGAAGTTCTGCGCTTCCCCCACGGCTTGGCCGGACAGGTTCATGTAGGTCTGGGGCTTGAGCAGCAGGACCTTCTCGCCGCCGATCAGCGCATCGGCCGCTTCCGAATGGAAGCGCTTGCGCCAGGGACCGGCATTGTGCGCGCGCGCGATCGCGTCCACGGCCATGAAACCGATGTTGTGGCGGTTCCTGGCGTAGCGGGATCCGGGATTGCCCAGGCCGACGAAGAGACGCATCGCGTGGTCCTGCTCATAAGAAACGCTCCGGCCTTGCGGTCGGAGCGTTGAAGCCGATCGATGGGCTCGAACGCCCCATCAGGCCGGTTAGGCGGCAGCGGTGCCTTCGGCGGCGGCAGGAGCCGCATCCGTTTCCGTGAGGCCGGTCGGGGCCACAACGGTGACGAGAGTGACGTTCTCGCTGGAGGTCGCCTTGGCGCCGTTCGGCAGCTTGATGTCCTCAAGATGGACCGAGGAGCCGATGTCGAGACCCTCGACCGAAGCTTCGATGTAGTCCGGGATGGCGTCGGACGGAACGAGCAGTTCCACCGTGTGCTCGACGATCTGGAGCGTGCCGCCGCGCTTCACGCCGGGGCTTTTCTCCTGGCCGACCACGTGGACCGGAACCACGACCTTGATCGCCTGGCCCTGAGCGAGGCGCAGGAAGTCGACATGGACGGGGAAGTCACGGACCGGGTCGAGCTGGTAGTCGCGCGGAATGGCGCGGACGGTCTGGCCGTCCACGTCGATCTCGAAGATCGTAGTCAGGAAGTGACCGGCGAAGATCAGCTGCTTGGTCTGGTTGAAGTCGAGGGCGATCGCCTGGGCCGGCTGGCCGGCTCCGTAGATGACGGCGGGAACTTGGCCTTGGCGACGAACGGCCCGGGCGGCCCCCTTGCCGGCCCGGTCGCGCGCCACGGCCTTGATTTGCTTTACTTCGCTCATGGTCGTGGTCCTTAAAATGGGAGTTAAAAACCGATGGCCGCCCAGGTCTCTGAAAACCTATTGGCGGCCATGAGGTTAGCGCCCGTGCCTCCAAGGGTGTCGAGCGGGCGCGAGGCGGCTTATAGGGGAAAGCGCCTTGGATTGCAAGGTTGGGCCCTGTCAGGTGTGGCACGGTCCGGGAGCTGTGCCTCGCCGGAGGGGCGAGGAAGGGAGTTGCGCAAGGGAAACGCGATTGAAAGCGGACGCTGCCTCAGTCGAACAGGCTCGACACCGAGCTTTCCGTTGCCGTGCGGCCGATGGCTTCGCCCATGAGGGAGGCGATCGAGATGACCCGGATGTTGTGGGCTACTTTCACGGCTTCGGTCGGCATGATCGAATCCGTGATCACGAGTTCCTTGAGCCGCGAGCCCGCGATGCGCGCCACCGCGCCGCCGGAGAGCACGCCGTGGGTGATGTAGGCGTAGACCTCCTTGGCTCCGTTGGCCAGGAGGGCGTCGGCGGCGTTCACCAGGGTGCCGCCGGAATCGACAATGTCGTCGACGAGGATGCAGGAGCGGCCGGACACATCGCCGATGATGTTCATCACCTCGGATTCGCCCGGACGCTCGCGCCGCTTATCGACGATGGCGAGCGGAGCGTCGATGCGCTTGGCCAGCGCCCGGGCGCGCACCACGCCGCCTACGTCGGGCGAGACCACCATCCGGTTGCCGCCGTCGAGATGCTCCTTGATGTCGCGCGCCAGCGTCGGGGCCGCGAACAGATTATCGGTCGGGATGTCGAAGAAGCCCTGGATCTGGCCTGCATGGAGGTCCAGCGTCAGCACACGGTCGACGCCCGCATGGGCGATGATGTTGGCGACGAGCTTGGCGGAGATCGGCGTGCGGGCGGCGGGCTTCCGGTCCTGCCGGGCATAGCCGAAATAGGGGATCACTGCCGTGATGCGGCGGGCCGAGGCCCTGCGCAGTGCATCCGTGATGATCAGAAGCTCCATCAGGTGGTCGTTCGTGGGGAACGAGGTCGACTGGATGATGAACACATCCTCGCCGCGCACATTCTCCTGAATCTCGACGAAGACTTCCATGTCCGCGAAGCGCCGCACCTGGGCCTTGGCCAACGGAACATTGAGATAGGCGGAGATGGCCTCTGCCAGCGGACGATTGGAATTTCCCGCAACGAGCTTCATGCAAGCAACTTTGGCTTCGAGTGACCGATAACCCCCGCTGCGCAATGCCATAATCCCTGCACGGCCGGGCGCAAGGCTCTTAGCAGCGATATGAAACCGTCACAATAGATGGACACCTTCCAATCCGCTGCAAGTTTGGCGTGTCGCCATGCAATCACTGCATCGCAACGGAGGATTCATCGCCTGAGACCTCCGCCGTCTGAATGGGTGCCTCGGGTGCAGCTGGCGCTTCGGATATGGATTCGGACTTGGCGGCCGTCAGGAACTCGGCGATTTCGTCCATGCTGGCCTGGGCCAGCTTCGCGAGCGCCGCCTTGTCGAGATCCGACACGGAGGAGGCCGGAGCGGGGCTCGATCCGGACAGGCGCTTGGCCCGGCGCTTTTGGGAGTCGAACACGTCCCAGACATAGGCCACCTTGGTTTCCCCACCCTCGGTCGAGGTCGACAAATAGCCGCGGACCCGGTAGCGCGCCTGAGCGCTCGCGCCGACGAGATCGACCTTGCGGTCGGTGGCGGCGCTGGTCAGCTCTTCGACGAGGGCGGTGCGGATGGGAGCCGGGGCGCCGTCGATGCTCTCCAGGGCGACCGGGACACCCTCCGGCGATCCACCAAGCGAGCCCTGGCAGGCTCCCAGAGCCGCCGTCAGGACCACGGCGGCAAGCCTCCCCGCATGATTCATCCTGGCCATGAGGGCCCCCGTTCTTGTTCTTCGTAACGAGTTTTTAAGCTTAACGGAGGCTGTCGTCCAGATCAGGCACGCTTGCGCAGCCGGAGGGCAAGAGCATCGAGCCCAAGGGCAAGGAGCCCTGCCGTCAGGCCCCAGAAGGCGGAGCCGATGCCGAAAAGCGTCAGGCCGGAAGCCGTGACGGCCAGGGTCAGGACGGCCGGGAAGATCTTCGGGCCTTCGGACAGGGCGGAGCTCAAGGCTCCCGCAAAGGCTCCCATGAGGGCAAGTCCCGCCACGGTTCGAATGAGCTCGGGAGGCAGGGCGGCGATCAGGCCGATCAGGGCCGCGCTGAACGCAGCGATGATCACGTAGCACAGGGTATAGAACGGCCCGACCATCCAGCGCTTGGCTGGATCCGGATGGGTGTCGGGTCCGGTGCAGATCGCGGCCGAGATGGCCGCGAGATTGCTCGTATGGGCACCGGAAAAGGCCGTGACGATGGAGGCGAGACCGGAAACGGCCAGGATAGGGCGTGACGGAGGCGTGTAACCGGAGGCCCGCAGAACCGCGAAGCCGGGAAGGTTCTGGGATGCCATGGTGACGAGGAAGAGCGGAATCCCCAACCCGATCAGGACGGTGGGCTCCCAGGCCGGCCTGATGAATGTGAGGGAGGATAGGCTCAGATTGGACGCAAGAGGTTGAGCGAGGCCGCCCCCGAAGGCGAGCGCCAGGCCCACGAACAGAACGGCCAGCACCGCAAACGCCGCATTGTAAAGGCGGACGACAAGGAAGAGGCCGACCAGGGGCAAAACGAGGCCAGGGGCGGCTTGAGCACTCTCGAACACCGCCATGACGAAGCGGATGAGAATGCCTGCCAGCATGGCGGCGGCGATTGGCGTGGGAATGCGCTCGATCAGCCGCCCGAACGGCTTAATGAAGGCCGCCAGCACGATTAGCGCGCCGGCCAGAATGAACGCGCCCACGGCCGCATGGATCGAGATGCCGCTGGAGGCGGCGATCAACGCGGCACCGGGCGTCGACCAAGCCGCAACGACGGGAATGCGGTAGCGAACGCTGAGGATCCCGCTGATGGCCGCCGTCGCCAGGCACAGGGACGCCACCCAGGACGTGGTCTGGGCCGCGTCGGCACCCACCGCCTGGGCGGCCGCGATGATGATGGCGATCGTGCTGCCGAACCCCACCAGGGCCGCAACGACGGCTGATGTGACGATCGACAGGCGCATGACCGGCTCCGTGAAACTTCGAACAGCTTAGCCGTTTAGACCGAACTGAAGGGCTGCGCCAGTTCGCCGGCAGCACTTTCCTCGCGACTCCCGAGCCCTTAAATCTCTCCCATGAGTCGCAATACCACTAATGACGTTCCGCCGGACATTCTGGACAACGAGGACGACGATGAGTCCTCCGCCATCGAGAGCGGCTCGGATGTCGAGTTCGATCTCGAAGCCAATCCCGGCTCGGTCCAGCGCGGCACCGAGGTCATCCGGCATTTCTGGACGACGCTTCCCAATGCGCCCGGCGTCTACCGCATGCTCGATGCCAAGGGCGACGTGCTCTATGTCGGCAAGGCCAAGAGCCTGAAGAACCGGGTCGGCTCCTATGCGCGGGGCCAGGCGCATTCGAACCGCATCGCCCGCATGATCGGCGAGACGTCCTCGATGGAGTTCGTCACCACCGCGACGGAGACCGAGGCGCTGCTGCTCGAGGCCAATCTCATCAAGCAGCTGAAACCCCGCTACAACGTGCTCCTGCGGGACGACAAGTCGCTGCCCTACATCCTGCTCACCGCCGATCACGAGGCGCCGCAGCTCGTGAAGCATCGTGGCGCCCGGAAGCGGAAGGGCGACTATTACGGCCCCTTCGCGAGCGTCTGGGCCGTGAACCGCACCATCAACGCGCTTCAGCGCGCGTTCCTGCTCCGCTCCTGCAACGACAGCTACTACGAGAACCGCACCAGGCCCTGCCTGCTGTTCCAGATCAAACGCTGCTCGGGTCCCTGCACGAACGAGATCTCCTCCGAAGACTATGCCGAGCTGGTCTCCGAGGCGCGTGCATTCCTGTCGGGCAAGTCGAACGCCGTGAAGCAGCGCATCACGGACGAGATGCAAGCCGCCGCCGAAGAGCTTGAGTTCGAGCGCGCCGCGCGCTGCCGCGACCGCTTGGCGGCGTTGTCGGCTATCCAGGGCGTGCAGGGCATCAACACCCAGTCGGTGGAAGAGGCGGACGTCTTCGCCCTCGACGAGCAAGCCGGCCAGTTCTGCGTCGAGGTGTTCTTCTTCCGCAACTGGCAGAACTGGGGCAACCGCGCCTATTTTCCGAAGGCCGACAAGTCCATGAGCCGGGAAGAGGTCTTAAGCTCGTTCATGGCGCAGTTCTATGACGACAAGCCCGCTCCCCGCCTGATCCTGCTGTCGCACGAGATCGAGGACGCCGAGCTCATGGCGGCGGCGCTCTCGACCCGGACAGAGACCCGGGTGGAGATCCATGCGCCGCAGCGCGGCGAGCGGCGCCAGCTCATCGAATACGCCCTGCGCAACGCCCGCGAGGCGCTCGGCCGCCGCCTCGCCGACACCTCGTCCCAGCAGAAGCTCCTCGTGTCCCTGGGACAGGCTTTCGGGTTGTCGAAGCCACCCAAGCGTGTGGAAGTCTACGACAACTCGCACATCATGGGCACCAATGCGGTCGGCGCCATGGTGGTGGCGGGTGCCAACGGCTTCATGAAGCAGCATTATCGCACCTTCAACATGAAGTCCGAGGATCTGAAGCCCGGAGACGATTACGGCATGATGCGCGAGATGCTGCAGCGCCGCTTCGCCCGGCTCGTGAAGGAGGAGCCGAGAGGCCAGGAGGCGAACGGACGATCGGACGACGATTCCTTTCCCGCCTGGCCCGATCTGGTCCTGATCGACGGCGGCAAGGGCCAGCTGGAGGCGGCCCGTCAGGCCCTGGCCGAGGTGGGCGTGAGCGAGGACGACGTGGCCCTGATCGGCATCGCCAAGGGGCGCGACCGGGATGCCGGTCGTGAAACCTTCTTCAAGCCGGGCCAGCCGCCCTTCAAGATGCCGCCCCGGGATCCGGCGCTCTATTTCGTCCAGCGCCTGAGGGACGAGGCGCACCGCTTCGCCATCGGGGCGCATCGCGCCAAACGCAAGCGGGAGCTGGTGAAGAACCCGCTCGACGAGATCCCCGGCATCGGTCCGACCCGCAAGCGGGCGCTCCTGCACCATTTCGGAACCGTCAAGGCGATTCAGCGGGCGGCCCTGGAGGACCTGATGAAGGCGCCTGGCGTCAATGCCGCCACGGCCCGGGCCGTCTACGACTTCTTCCACGAGCGGGGCTGATCATGGAGGAGCAGGCCGCGCTCACATTGCTGTGTTCGCCGGATGGCCGCAGTGTGCAACTTAAGGTCATCCGATTGACGGACCGACCATCCTCATGCTTCCTGCCTTTGTGATGAAGACTGTTTCCTCCTTGGGCCGCTCTAAGGCTTTCAACCTTGCGAATCTGCTGACCTATGGTCGGCTCGCAGCGGTGCCGGCCGTGGTCGGTCTCCTGTTCTGGCCCGAGGACCATTGGTCCCGCTGGTTCGCGCTGGCGGTTTTCGCGATCGCCGCCATCACCGATTATCTCGACGGCTATGTGGCCCGCACCTTCGCCCAGCAATCGGCCCTGGGGCGCATGCTCGATCCTATCGCGGACAAGCTTCTCGTAGCCGCCACCCTGCTCATGCTGGTGGCCGACGGCACCATCAGGGGATGGGCCCTGTGGGCCGCCATCGTCATCCTCTGCCGCGAGATCTTGGTCTCGGGCCTGCGCGAGTTCCTGGCAGAGCTGAAGGTGAGCGTGCCGGTCAGCCGGGTCGCCAAGTGGAAGACGACGCTCCAGCTCGTGGCCTTGGGCTTCCTGATCGCGGGACCGGCGGGCGAGACGGTGCTGCCGAACAATACCCTCATCGGCACGATCCTCCTGTGGATCGCCGCCATCCTGACGATCTACACCGGCTGGGACTACTTCAAGAACGGCATCCATCACCTCATGGACGAGGGCTAGGGGCGATGAAGCTCGTCTATTTCGCCTGGGTGCGCGAACGGGTCGGCAGGACGGACGAGCAGGTCGCTCTGCCGGAGGGCATCGACACGGTTGCAGATCTGGTGCGCTGGCTGAAGGGCAGGGGCGAGGAATACGAGTATGCCTTCGAGAACGAGGCAATCGTCCGCGCGGCTATCGACCATGTCCACGTGAAGCCGGAGGCTCGGATCGCAGGGGCAAGCGAGATCGCCTTCTTTCCGCCGATGACGGGCGGCTAGCTCCGTCAGGGGGTAACCCATGGCCGCAACCATCCGCATCCAGGCCGAGCCGTTCGATGCTGCCGCCGAGACCGCGGCCCTGACGCGGGGAAGGGCGGATGTCGGGGCGGTCGTCGCGTTTACGGGCCTGTGCCGGGACGAGGGCGGACGGCTCGAAGCCCTTGAGCTCGAGCATTACCCCGGCATGGCGGAGGCCGAGATCGGCCGCATCGCCGCGCAGGCGCAAAGCCGCTGGCCGCTCCTCGGCCTCACGATCCTCCACCGCTTCGGCCGGATCAGACCGGGCGAGGAGATCGTGCTCGTGCTGACGGCCAGCGCCCACCGCCAAGCCGCCTTCGAGGCGGCCTCCTTCCTGATGGATTACCTGAAGACCCAGGCGCCGTTCTGGAAGCGCGAGCACCTCAAGGATGGAACGGCCGGCGCCTGGATCGACGCCAAGGAGGCCGACGACCGCGCGACGGACCGCTGGCGCTGATCGGCGCTTGACGGTGCACCGCGACGGGAGGAGCATCGTCCGTGAACGACCACGGAGGCGTCCCATGCGCAGCGTCGTTGTCTGTCTCGGCCTGCTTGCGGTAACTCCGGCTCCGGCCCATGAGGTGCCGGTGTCGCAGACGGCCCAGGCTCCCGCTCACAATCCGCTCGATTGCTATTGCCGCGCTCAGGGCAGGATGTTCGCTCCCGGGGAGAAGGTCTGTCTCAAGACCGCCGAGGGTCCCAAGCTGGCGCAGTGTCAGATGGAGATCAACGTGATGTCCTGGAGCATCACGGAAGTGCCCTGTCCCGACGTATGAAAAACGCTGCCGAAGCGGCAGCGTTGAATCCGTAAAATTCCTGTTCGGCCGGCCTCTTCGACACCGGCTCAGAGAAGGCCGGTGAAAATGGCGCAGATGAAGGAGAAGGAAACGCAGACGGCGGCGATGTTGAGCTTGGAAGCCCAGTCCAGATGCGATGTCAGGTTCATCGGAGCCCCTCTCTCTGAAGGGGTTTACCCCCTGTCTGAATGGAGAGGTACGCTATCAAACCTGTGAGATCGTGAGAAGGGCCTCTGCCGGCGGAGATCGCCCAAGCAACTCGTGATGTAATCGTTAACAAAAAGTTAACCCATTGATCCCCCGGGTAAAATTATTCCGCTACTTTCGTCGAAAAAAGTTCCTGCTCAATTCTGTCGCACCCAGGTCCAACCGGGCGATCGTGGAGACGTGCTCCTGATGAGGGCCGAATCGAGCTGTTCTCCAGAGACCTCGACCGTCGTTGACGGGATGTTTACGTCCATGGGCCAGTCTCCCGTCCATGCGTCGTGGGTTAGTTGCGTTTGTTGCCCTATCGCTCATCGGGCTTGGGCTCACCGGTTGCGGGCTGTTTCGGTTCGAGCAGCGCGAGCCTTGGCGTGCCCAGGCCGAGGAAGCCTGCCTCTCGCAGCGTCTCGTGCAGCCCTCCGCCTATATGGCTCTCAGCTCCAAGATCGACGGGCCGGGCGTGTGCGGCATGGATTATCCGTTCAAGGTCTCAGCCTTCAACAACGGTGCCGTCGGGCTGAAATCGAAGGTGACGCTGGCCTGCCCGATCATTCCGCGGATCGACACATGGCTGAACGAGATCGTGAGGCCGGCCGCCGAAATGTATTTCGGCGTGCCGCTGGCCGACATCAAAGCCGGGTCCTATTCCTGCCGCCCGCGCAACAATCAGCGGGGAGCCAAGCTCTCGGAACATTCCTTCGGCAATGCGCTCGATGTGATGGGCTTCGTCCTGGCCGACGGACGGGAGATCTCGGTGGTCAAGGGCTGGCGGGGAGGGGATGCGGCCGAGCAGGAGTTCCTGCGCGAGGCCTTCGTCGGCGCCTGCCGCTACTTCACCACGGTGCTGGGTCCGGGCTCCGACGCCTTCCACTACGACCACTTCCACATCGACCTGGCGCGGCACGATCCCCGCGGTGAGCGGCGCATCTGCAAGCCGATCCTGAAATTCGCCCCGCGAATCGATCCCGAACGCAGCCGAGAGATCCTCCAGAGCGCGGCGGCTTCCGGCGATCTCGCCCCCGCCGATCTGGAGCAGGACATCCCGGAGGGGGAAGCCTACATTCCGCCGGCGCCTCCGCCTCCGCCGTCGCCGACCTTGTCCGCTCCGGTCCCTCCGGCGCTGCGCTATTCCGCAGGGGGAGGATACGCGGCCGATTTACCGGGGCCCGGCACGGGCGCCGCGCGGGGCGGCCTCTCCCCATCCTATTCCCAGGCACCCCTTCCGCCCGCCGGCCGCCCGCCCGAGCAGACCTATGCCCCGCCCAGGCAACAGGGGCGCTCCGCAGGCCAGCCGCTGATGCTCAACAGCCACGCCATCTATTAAAGCGTAAGCGGATCTTGACCTTCTCGGATGCCGCCCACATGGTCGGGTGTGACACGGTCTGAAGACTTGGCGGAGCATTCGAATGAAGTGGCTGGCGGCTTTCATCTCCTGCATGCTGTTGAGCGCGCCCGCGCTTGCGCGCGAGATCAATCCCGCGGAGCGGCGGGAAGAGCCTTTCGACGCCTTGCTGCCGGCCTGCGCCGACCCCTCCGTGCTTCAGGACATCAGCTCGCGCTTCGCGCATAAAGAGGGCCGGTTCTGGAATTCCGACCTCAAGCTGGTCGGCTTCGAGCGGGTGCGGGAAGTCGCTTGGCGGCCCTGGGGGCTCGATTACATCCCTCGGCGCTTCTGCACGGGCACCGTGATCGTATCCGACGGCTACAAGCGCAGGATCAACTTCTCGATCCGTGAGGATCTCGGCTTCATCGGCATCGGCTGGAACACGGAGGCCTGCGTCGACGGCCTCGACCGCCATTATGCCTTCGCTCCGCATTGCAAGCAGGCGGCTCCTTGATCCTACGCCGGTGGCTCGCGCATCGTGCGAACCCAACGGGCCACGCTGGTGAAAGGTGGTCCCGGTCTTTCGCTCCCACCGATGCGCCGGCCAAGAGAAGAAGCATTGGATGGATTCCGGGAGGGGTTCCCGCTCTTCGGTTCGGTGCTTTAGCCTTCGCGGGCGCCTGCCTGTTCTCGATCCTGCCTTCCGCGGCTCAGGGCCCCCGGGAGGAGCGAGGCGCCCCGATGGGGCAGTTCGACTTCTACGTGCTGGCGTTGTCCTGGTCCCCCGGCTTCTGCGAGAACAGCGGCAGCCGGAGCCGGCAATGCGACACCGGCAGCGGTCTCGGCTTCGTGACCCATGGCCTATGGCCCCAGCGGGAGCAGGGCTATCCGAGCTTCTGCGAGCCGAACGGGCGCTTCGTCCCGCAGGCGGCCATGGCTGACGCGAAGGGACTTTTTCCTGACGACAATCTCGCCCGCTATCAATGGCGCAAGCACGGGACCTGCACGGGCGAAAGCCCGAGCGGCTATTTCCGCGCGGTCCGGCAGGCCCGGGACCTCGTGCGCGTTCCCGACGGTTTCACCGGCCTGAACAGCCGGTCCAAGGTTCTGCCGAGCGAGATCGAACGCGCCTTCATGAATGCCAATCCGGGCTTGCGTTCCGACATGATTTCGGTTTCCTGCGGACGGCGCATCTTCCAGGAAGTGCGCATTTGCCTTGCCAAGGATCTGCGCGGCTTCCGCCAATGTGCCGAAGTTGATCGCGACGGATGCCGCGCGGGCGAAATCACCGTGCCGGCGGTGAGATAGCGCATCGAGCGACGCGCCCGAGGAAAAAGAGCATCGAACCGGGGTCGAAAGTGGAACCCACTGCCGTTCCGGATGCTATAGGACGACCATGAATTATCGCCACGCCTTCCACGCCGGCAATTTCGCCGATGTCATGAAGCACGCTCTCCTGGTGCGCATCCTCGTCTATCTGCAGCGCAAGGAGACGCCTTTGCGCGTCATCGATACCCATGCGGGGATCGGTCTTTACGATCTCGCCGGCGACGAGGCCGGACGGACGGACGAGTGGGTCGACGGGATCGGGCGCCTGGACAAGGCCTTTTCGCCCGAGATCGAGGACATCCTCGCCCCTTACCGCAGCGTGATTGCCGACGTGCGTGCGCGGCATGGCGACACCGCCTATCCCGGGTCGCCCTCCATCGTGCGCGAGCTTTTGCGGCGGCAGGACCGGGGCGTGTTCGTGGAACTGCATCCGGCCGACCACGCGGTGCTGAGCGATGCCTTCAACGAGGTCACGAATCTCAAGGTGATGCATCTCGACAGCTGGACGGCTCTTCATGCCCTGATCCCGCCGAAGGAAAAGCGTGGTCTCGTGCTCATCGATCCGCCCTACGAGAAGCCCAACGAACTGGAACGGCTCGGAACGGAGTTGCTCGCTGCCTTGAAGAAGTGGCAGACCGGCGTCTATGCGGGCTGGTATCCCATCAAGGATGTCGGCCCGGTCGATGCGGTTGCGGCACGCCTGCACGAGGAGAGCCCGCGTCCGGGCCTGCGCCTCGAACTCTATGTGGACGACCCGCGCGACGCGTCGCGGCTCAACGGCAGCGGCCTTTTCGTGGTCAACCCACCCTGGTCCCTGAGGGAAGAGGCGGAAACGCTGCTGCCGGCTCTCGCGGAGCGCCTGTCGCGCAGCGGCTATGGTGCCTATCGCTGTGAAGCCTTCGGGCCTCCTGCTTAAAACCAATTGCCGCTTGCGCTCCGAGCGTCCATGACTCCTGCCATTGTTTCAAAAGGAGTCACCAATGCTCGTCCTCCGCTCCTCACCCGCATCGCCCTTCGGCCGGAAGGTCAAGCTCTCGGCTTCGATCCTCGGGCTGTCCGATCGCATCCGGATCGTCGATGCCGATACCCTGAACCCGGAGGATTCCATCCGGCAGCAGAACCCCCTGGGCAAGATTCCCACGCTCATCCTTGAGGACGGGGACGTGCTCTACGATTCCCGCGTGATCGTGGATTACCTCGATCATCTCGCCGGGGGCGGGCGCATCATTCCGAACGGCCCGGAGCGGTTCACCGCCCTGCGCGATCAGGCGCTGGCCGACGGGATCATGGACGCGGCGCTGCTGCAGGTCTACGAGGGCCGCTTTCGCCCCGAAGACCGGCACGAGCCGAAATGGGTCGGCCACCAGGCCGACAAGGTGCGCCGCGGCCTCGACCATGCGGAGGCTCATCTCTCGGAAGCAGGTCAGCCGCTCCAGATAGGCCAAATCGCTCTCGCCTGCGCGCTGGGCTATCTCGACCTGCGCTTCGGCGGCCGCTGGCGCGAGAGCTATCCCAGGCTCGTCGCGTGGCTGGCGGATTTCGAAGCCCGCGTTCCGGCCTACGCGAAGACCAGGGTGACGCCGTAAAACAAAAAGGCCCGGGAAATCCCGGGCCTTTCGTTCATCGCCGGCGGCGATGGATCTTAGTAGGTGCCGAAGCGGAAGTT
>JAESFT010000575.1_pt1 | contig 19241 bp, 15 predicted proteins | sample 9269451 | NCBI WGS metagenome assembly JAESFT01 (sample SAMN14502557, study PRJNA617106) | algae metagenome | isolation source: Scytonema hyalinum WJT4-NPBG1 and co-occurring heterotrophs from well... | place: USA: Mojave Desert, Joshua Tree National Park, California | collected 2006-05-25
TGAGCAGCCGCGCCAGCGATTGTTCGCCGGTCACCGCTGCGATGCGGTTCAGGTGCTCCAGTGTCGGCGCGACCGAGAAGCCGAGCACGGGTAGGGCAGGGATCTTTTCCTGCAGCAGCGAGCGGATCACATGATGGGTGTCGTCATCAAACCCGGCGACGAAGCCTTCGTCATGCACGCCGAAACGGCCGGCCCGGCCGGCGATCTGCTTCGCCAGCGAAGCGGGCAGCTCCTCCTCATCGATGCCGTTGAACTTGTTCGCGGTGGTCATCACCACCCGCTCGATCGGCAGGTTCAGCCCCATCGCGATCGCATCGGTACCGACGACGATATCGGCCGTGCCGTCGCGAAAGCGCGCCGCCTGCGCGCGCCGCACTTCCGGCGACAGGTTGCCGTAGATGGTGGCCACCGAAAAATTGTTCTCGGTGATCAGGTCGCGCCACATCAGCACGTCGCGGCGCGAGAAGGCGATCACCGCATCGCCGCGCCGCAGGTTGCGCAGCTTGCGCACCGCGGAAGGCTCCATCGTGAGCGGGCCCTTGCGCTTCAGGGTCCGCACTTCCAGCGGGCATTCCAGCCGCGCCGCCAGAGCTTCCACCGCACGCCTCGCCTCCAGCGCGCCCACCAGGTAGACCGTCGTTGCCGGCGCGCCGCATACCGCCGCCGTCCATGCCGCGCCGCGGTCCCGGTCGGACAGCATCTGGATCTCGTCGATCACCGCCACATCCACCCGGGTGCGCGTGTCGAGCATCTCCACCGTGCTGGCGACATGGGTCGCGTCTTCCACTTCACGCCGCTCCTCGCCGGTGACGAGATTAACCTTCAACTGCCTGCCGCCTGGCCGTGCATCGACCAGCCGTTCATAATTTTCCAGCGCCAGCAGGCGCAGCGGCGCGAGATACACGCCGGTCTTCGCCTTCGCCAATGCCTCCATCGCCTCATGTGTCTTCCCGGAATTGGTCGGCCCGAGCAGGGCGATGAAGCGGCGCGGCAAGCGGCGCGCGAGTTCAAACGACGCCGGATATTCGGCCAGGTTGATGCTTTCCCGAGTGCGCGCCGCATTGCGGGCTTCCTGCTGCCGCTCCACCGCATGCAGCAGGCGCTGCTCGATACGCTCGAACACCTGGTCCACCGGCATCGCCGAATCGCCGGTCGAGAGTGCATTGAGCAGGATCATCGGGTCCAGGCCGGCATCCTCGGCCTTCTCGCCGATGCGCGCAACGAAAGTGGCGACCTTGCGTTGCAACTCGTCGAAGGCATACGCACTGGCCCGTTCGGTGATCAACTGCAACTGGTCCTCGGGCGCCATCTTGCGCCATTTGCTCGGTTTGGCCAGCACGCCCTTGCCGGGCACGAGGGCATAGGGCACGTTCAGGCCATTGACGTTCACCGTGCCGGCGAAGCGCAGGAAGACGCTGCCTTCCTGTTTGACCAGCTCGGCGCCGAGCGCGCGGGCATGTTGCTCAGGGGGCAGACTTTCCGTGCCATGAGGGGAATTGTCGGATTCGGGCGTGATCAGTGTCATCGAATGTTTTTTAAGGGAACAGTTATTGTCGCCGTGCCGTTGCAGCTGCCGCATGATACGCAATGTGGCGTTGCACCCGTCTGCAACAGCAATTCAACGATAGGACTGCCGTGAGCGGTCGGTGTTCAGTTTCAGTGAGCGCTGCATCGCGTCAGGGCATTCGCGCAGGCAACCCCGGACCGTTCGCAGGCGGCGCCGGGTTGCACGGTAATGCCGATGAGGCGCCTCAGATGTTTGCCAGATGCCGCAACGCGAATGCGGCCCGATGCAGCCAGCCGGTCAGCAGATCGATCGGGCTTCCGGCCCCGTCGCCGTCTGCTCCGAGCCCTGCAGGGCAAAGGCGCTCATCCCGTCCGCCTCGACCACCAGCTTGCAGGCCTTGGGAAACCGCAGCGTTTCACCGGGCGCGAGCCAGTAATCCGCTGCGTCGCCGGACCGGGTGATCCACAACCTGCCTTTACGGCACACCAGGGTCTGATGGGGAAACAGGTGGATCGACACGACGCTGCCCGGGCGGATTCGCGTGATTGCAACGTGGATGTCCGGCGCGATGCCGGCTCCGGCGTTACCCAGCACCGTTACGGCGCTGTACACGGGAAGAAATTTCCTGGATGTGATTTGCTTTTGTTCCAAGCGGGCCATGTCTTGCTCCTGTCTGTAAGGGAAAAGCCCAAGAGACAGAAACAAAAAACCCGCCTCATTGGGCGGGTTGTTGAACTTGTTACGACGACGTCAGGCAACCCACCATGGAAATGGAATCGGGTTAATCGGCTTGACGACAATGGTTGAAAGAAAGTTCATGATTCGCACGTTGCCATAATATTAAAATGCCGTCAATATTTTTGACATGTCTGCGCAATGCCGGCTTTCCAGCCCATCCTTCCCGCCAGGGAGCGGCGGCGCGCGGTGAACCAGGACGCGGAACGATACAGGCGGCTCCGGTTACTCATATGAACGGCATGTGTTGGCACATGCCGTTCACTGGAGATGATCAATGCCCGACGCGACCGCGCTATACCTCGATCTGTTGAAGCAATGCCTGTGCGGCGCCATCAACCCGCCCGGTCGTCGTGAGCCGGTCGTGTCCCATGCGCGCTGCGCCGCAATCATCCGCAGCGCGAACGAAGAATTCCGGCGCTATCTTGAGCCATTCGGTCATACCGTCGAAACATTCCTGAGCCTGCAAGCGGCCAGCTTCACTCCCGACATGCTGCATGCCGGGCTAAATGGCATGCATAGGGAGACGACGTCCGATACGATGTCTGACATGGCAAGCCTGAATAATCTGCAGGTTTGCGTCGAGACGGCGATTCGCGATCATGTGCCTGGCGACCTGATCGAAACCGGCATCTGGAAAGGCGGCATGCCGGTCCTGATGCGCGCGATACTGAAAGGCCATGGCATTGCCGACCGTACCGTCTGGGCGGCGGATTCCTTTAAAGGCATGCCGAAGCCCGATCCGGGGACCGACCTGCTTGACGCAATCTGGCACTTCATGCTGGAACCGATTGAGGGACTCAGTATTCCGCGCGACTACGTCGAAAGCACCTTCAGAAAATATGGCCTGCTCGACGACCAGGTGCGATTCCTGGAAGGATGGTTCTCGGATACCCTGCCGGTTGCGCCGATCGAACGGCTGGCGGTGATGCGGCTCGACGGCGACTGGTATGAGTCGACACGTACCGCGATCGAATCGCTGTATCCGAAGCTATCGTCCGGCGGATTCATCATCGTCGACGACTACGGGCTTCCGCTTGGATGCCGGCAGGCCATCGACGAATACCGGCGCTGCAACGACATTGACGCGCCGATTCAGTGGGTCAATCACCAGGTCATCTTTTGGCGCAAACCCTTGCCCTGATGCGGTACAGCCGCTCAGGCCGGGTCGCCGGTCCAGTAATCGATGACCAGTGATTTTTCGAGGCAGGGACCGAGCCTGGCGACGAACGCCTGGTGCGCGGGATGAGCCAGGTAGGCATCCCGGTCCGCCGTCGTATTGAAGCTCAGCATGAAACAGTGGCTGAACCCGTCGTTCAAACCTTCCGGACTGACGTTGACGCCGTACTCGAAATCGATGATCCCGGGGATGCGCGACGGCAGCGCGGCGAATTCGGTGGATATTTCGCCGCATTGGCCCGGCGACGCATCGGGCTTGAACGCAAACAGAACGACGTGACGCAAAACGGTGATGGAAGGCATATCTGTAATGATGGGTAGGTCAGTAAAACACAGTGCCATCATCGGCTGAATTGCATGCGTCCGCGTTGAGGCTGCTCAGCCGATCATTGCCGTTTTTGAATAAGGCATGCGCGGCAGGCAATTTTCGAACTTGTGGGAAAAATACCTGCCTATTCCTGATCCCCATTACGGATCGTTCAACATGCCCGACTCCCAACTAGGCTTGGTGTGCATCACCGACTCCGATGAAGTGCGCTATCGCATCATTACCCGCAAGCGGCTGCTGCAGCACGATCATCCGGCGCAACAGGCGCTGCTGCGCGAATTGTTCGCCGACAATCTCCGGCGGCTGGAGCGGGCGCTGGATTACTGTCGCCGTGAGCGGATCTTTCTTTATCGCATCCCATCGGCGCTGTTTCCGTTCTCCGACGAGCCGGTCGGCCGCGAGGTGCTGGACGAGATGGCCGCCGACGTCGGCAAGGTGGGCGACTCCGCCACTGCGAGCGGCATCCGGCTGGTCATGCACCCGGACCAGTTTGTCGTGGTCAGCTCCGATTCGCCCGGCGTCGTCGCCAACAGCATCAAGATCCTGGACATGCATGCGCACATCATGGATCTGCTCAATCAACCCCGCTCACCGTGGGCGCTGCTGGAAATCCACGGCGGCAAATCCGGGCGCAGCGCGGCCATGATCGAGCGTATCGCGCTTCTTCCCGACGGCATACGCCTGCGCCTCGGACTGGAAAACGACGAATATGCCTACGGGGCGGAAGATATCCTGGCCATCTGCCATGCGACCGGCGTACCGATGGTATTCGACGCCCACCATCACGTGATCAAGGAAGGGCTTTCCAGTTACGAGCACCCGAGCGTGCGCGACATGCTGGAAAAGGCGCGCGCCACCTGGCCCGATCCGGCCATGCAGCTGGTTCATATTTCCAACGGGCGCACCGCCTTCAACGACCGCCATCACGCCGACCTGATCGATGACATGCCGTCGTCCTACGCGGCGGCGCCGTGGATTGAAATCGAAGCGAAGTCGAAGGAGCTGGCGATCCGGAAGTTGCGGGGCGGGGAAAGCCGGTTGGGTTGAGTGCCGGCGCGCACGCGCGGGCCAGGAAGCATCAAACGCCGGGCTTCTGCAGGGCCGGTTCCTCGTCCGGCGCGTGCACGTCATCCTTTTCCACATCCTTTTCGCCGGTCTTCTCGTCGGCCCACTCCCTGTCTTCCTCGTCGGCCGGCAAACCATGCTGCAGGGGCGCGATCCGCTTGTCGTAGGCGAGTTCCACCAGCATCGGAAAATGATCCGATCCGTAATACGGCAGCCGGCGGATATCGGCCACGGTGAAATGCCGGCTGTGGAAAACATGGTCGACCGGAAAGCGGATGAACCGGTAACCGGCATGGAAGGTATTGAACATTCCACGGCCGATGCGCGGATCGAGCAGGCCGCTGATCTTGCGGAACAGCCGGGTGGTGGCGGACCATGCCACGTCATTGAGGTCGCCTGTCACTATCACCGGCAATTTGGACTCGGCGACGCTCTTGGCGATGACGAGCAGTTCGGCATCCCGCTCAGTGGATTCATCGTTCTCCGTCGGGCTGGGCGGCGCCGGATGCACGAAATGCATGCGCACCCGCAACCCCGTGGGCAATACCACCGCCGCATGCATCGACGGCTTGTCCGGCTCCACGAGGAATTGGATTTCGCCATCTTCGAGCGGCAGCTTCGAATACAGATGCATGCCGTACAGGTTGTCGAGCGGGCACTTCATCGTGTGCGGATAATCCGCTTCCAGCACATCCAGCCGCTCCTGCCACCACAGATCGGTTTCGAGCGTGACCAGGACATCCGGCTCGAATTCGCGCACCAGCTTCAGGAAGGCATCGGCCTGGCGATTGGGTGTCAGGACATTGGCCGACAGAATGCGGATGCGCTCGCCGTGAATCGCATCGTCCGCCTGCAGGACTTCGACCGGGTACATGCGCGTGTAGGGATAAATCCACCATGCGTGATAGCAGAAGCAGGCCAGCATCGCCGCCATCATCAGCCATGTCACGTTGCTCGACCGGTCCAGCATGACCGGAATCGCCACGGCCAATGCGAGCGCGACGCTCGCCAGCTGAAGGCGCGGAAAATCGAGTCCGCGTATCCACCAGACTTCATACCGCAGCAAAGGCAGTAAAGTCAGGAGCACGAGCAGGCCGCTCAAGGCCGCTAGCGTGGCAAACACCATGGATGCGTAGCTTTCATAAACACAATAACCTCATCATCGCAAACCTGATCGGCATTGCTCTGGCGCATATCAATAAGCGAGCGATAAGAAAGCGGCCGGAAACATGAAGTTACGAAAATGCGCATGTCGTAATGCTTCGACAAAAAATTTACGAGAAGCATGGAACGACTTTGCGAAAGGCATGTCCTAGCGGCATTACTTTCCTTGAGGAGCAGCATGAGCGCGCAGCAAGACATATTGGCCGCGATGGCCAATGACCTGTTCAACAAACGCCAGCGTTTGATTCAAGCCAGCCAGCGCGGGATTCAGGTAGTAGACGACCAGACCGCGAATGCGATGGAAGCCGAGTACCGGTCGGCCGAGGCGGAGTACCGGGCAGCCAAGGCGGCATTCGCCCGGGCGATGAAAACTAGACAGCAATCAAACTGAATTGCATTTCGTGAACCTTCCGCCCTTGTTGTCATCCTATAATCATTTACCCCCCTATAGATGACAAGGGCCGCAATGCCGACTCCAGGTACGCCAGGTACGTCTAATACGCCGAAAAAGGCGGTCAAGCATTTCTCCATGATCCGCGAGTTTCACCTCGCGGATTTTTTCACGCTCGGCAATGCCGCCTGCGGTGTGGCAGCGGTCTTCCTTGCGATGATGTATGCCGCCAGCCAGTCGCCGGTGCATTTCTTCGCCGCCGCGGCGATGGCGCCGGCCGCATTCCTCTTTGATGTGCTCGACGGCCGCATCGCGCGCTGGCGACGCCAGCATTCCCCTCTCGGACGCGAGCTCGATTCCCTTGCCGATATCGTCTCCTTCGGCGTCGCGCCCGCCGCGCTCGGATTCGTCGCCGGCCTGCAGGGAGGATGGGACTGGGTGGCACTGATTTACTTTGTCTGCTGCGGCGTCAGCCGGCTGGCGCGATTCAATGTCACCGCGGAGAGCCTGTCGGAAGGCGGCGACAAGGTTGCCTATTTCGAAGGCACGCCGATACCGACCAGCGTGCTGCTCACCGGGGTGCTCGCCTTCGCCGCGTGGCAGGACCGTCTTGGCGACAGCCTGTATGGCGGCGCATGGACGGTGGGGCCGTGGGAGTTCCATCCTCTGGCATTGATGTTCGTTCTCTCCGGCACGCTGATGATCAGCAAGACTTTCCGCATTCCGAAATTCTGAGGCATGAAGCGCCGTGGCGCTCATGCCCACGCCATCAGCTCCACTGCACCGAACTCGGCAAGCCTGCATCGCCTGCATCCGGCTTCTTCCTGCGTGACGGCACCTCTGGCGCTTCTTCCACCGTGACGGCGGCGCGTGCCTGGGGCAGCCGCCAATCGGCGCGCCGGTCGCCCATCAAACGCCGCAACTCGCGCACGCTGATCCCCGACAATTCATTTATCCGCAACAGCAGCAGGGGGTCGACCGGCACCTGCCCGTATCGGATGCGGCGGATCAGCGGCGCACCGATATGCAGCACGCTGCCAAGCGCTTCGTCATTGTCGAGCCCGAAGGTTTCAAGCAGCACATCAAACAGCATGTTGGGATCGTAGGGGCGGGTGGGTACGGGTGAATAGTCGAACATTCTCTCGGCGTCGTCAGGTTGTCGCGGATCGCGTTAAACGATCAAACCTGTCTGACCAGCGGCAGGCACGGAAATTCCCGCAGGTTTTCCACCGTCCGAAGAGATAAGCGAGTAAGCTTCGCCGGTTTTGCGTTCCTTATTTTCGCTTCCGGACATTCGAGGTGCATCAATGCACCTGGCAAGCATATCCTGCTCGAATTGATAAACCAATTGCCGATATCCCGGTCTCATTGAGACGTTTAGTCCACTGCCTGCGATGGCTTGGCGGCCTGATGGTACAGCCCGCAACCGTGCCAGCCTTCGTATAACCCCGCGCTCTTTGAAAAGCGTCCACCGAGCAGCCAATGAATATGTCCGATCCACTGCCGCCGAATGCCATCGCCGTCCGCGTCGGTTGCAGGCTTGCTTATGAAACGTCCCGGCCGACTGCCGCCCTGCTGCTGATTCGACCCCATCCCGATGTCGTGATGCTGGACGAAAGCCTGTCTTGCGACACCGGTTCGCAGGCCGATCATTTTACCGATCACCACGGCAACCGAATGCTGCGCACCATTCTGCGTCCAGGACTGAACGAGTTTGTCCATGACGCGATCCTGATTGTGCCCGGTACGACGGAAGAACCCGCGCTCTATGCACCGATGGATGCATCGGAACGCCTTCCCTGGGAGGTGTTGCGCTATACCTTTCCAAGCCGCTACTGCGAGTCGGACAAGCTGGGGCAGTTCGCCCAGCAGACATTCGGCAGCATTCCACCCGGCGCGGGACTGGCACAGGCCATCTGCGACTGGACCCACCACCATATCGAATACCGCTATGGTTCGGGCAATTCGCATCTATCCGCCGCGGACGTGATCGATCGCCGATACGGCGTCTGCCGCGATTTTGCCCATGTGATGGTGGCGCTGTGCCGGGCACTGGACATGCCGGCCCGCTATGTGGCGGGGCACATGCCGTACAGGGGAGTGGCCGAGCATGACATCGGCATCGATTTCCATGCCTGGTGCGAGGTGTTTGCCGGCGGGCGCTGGCATACCTTTGATCCGCGCCACAATAAATCCCTGCCGGGGCGGGTCAAGATCGCACATGGCATGGATGCGGTGGACGCGGCGTTCGCCACGTTTTACGGTCAGGCATCGTGCGTGACCTTCCAGGTCTGGTCCTACCAGGTCGATCCGGTCCGTGAACGGGCCGGCGATCCGGTCTCCATCATCAGGGGAGGCAACGGCAGCGCCGAGGAAGTGGCCGGCGCCTGCTTCGACGCGTTCCGCGTCAGGCCGCCGCTACTGCATCCGGCGTCGCCACAGGCTTCTTCGCCAGCACCACTTCGTGGATGAAGCGCAGCTTTTCGATCACCGGCGTCGATAGCGTGAACGGATAAGCGTCCTGCATGCCGATGCTGCGGTTCAGGCTGTTCAGCACATAGGTAAGCGCAAACCATTCGGCCATCAATTCGTCGAACGCGCTGGTGCGCAGCGGCCGCTCCTCGATGATCAGTTCCGGTTCGGCCGGTTTCTTCGGCAACAGGGCCATCCCGCAGGCGAAGGCGGTATCGAGCGTGTCGACCATGTGCAGATAGTGCGCCCAGGTTTCCGCCCAGTCTTCCCAGGGATGGGAGCTCGCGTAACTGCTGATGTAACGCTGCTCCCAGCCTTCCTGCGGGCCGTTGTTGTAGTGGGTTTGCAGTGCCTGCGCGTAATCCTGCCGCTCGTCGCCGAACAATTCCCGGAAGGGTTCCAGCCAATCGGTGCCGACGATCAGCCGGTCGAAATAATAGTGTCCGCTCTCGTGCCGGAAATGGCCGAGCAGGGTACGGTAGGGTTCATGCATCTGCTCGCGTGTTTTTTCCCGGTGGGCCGGATCGGCTTCCGCGATGTTCAGGGTGATCAGGCCGCTCGCATGGCCGGTAAGGACCTTGTTGCCCGGCGTGTCCTCCAGGAACTGGAAGGCGAGGCCGTTTTCGGGATCGTCGTGCTTCGATTTCGGTTGCAGATGCAATTCCCACAGCGAATACAGGAGCCGCCGTTTGGCCGCTTCGAGGCGCGCCCAGTAACGCCGGTTCTGATCCGACGAGAGCGCCGGGATGATCTGCGTGAGCTGGCAGGATGCGCATAACTCGCCGGGCGCGTCGGCCGGCAGCATCCAGTTGCACACGTCTTCCCGCGAGTAATTGATGCATTGCTTGTACAGCTTGCCCGCATTGGCCGGATTCAGGCTGCGCCACACCATCTCGCCGGCCGGCTCGAAAGTACTGATCGCCCGGTGTTCCGGCTGGTAGCCGAGCATGCCGCCGCAGTTTTCACAGCGGACGTTTTCGAAGAAAACCTGCTGACCGCAGTTATCGCAATGAAAAGTTTTCATGACGTGTAAATGATTTCCAAGATTTTTTCTGTTGTGGAACAGGGTAGTTGGGCGCTTCCAGTTCCCTTCGCCGAGCAATGCCGACGTAATTTGCTTGCGGTATGAGTCGTGATGAAGCTGCGGAGCGGCGGCGCCGAGCTGGCTGAAAGCGTTCTAATGCATGGAGAGAGCGGTATCCGGTATCGTTCCGTCCCGTCCTGTTGTTTCCCTACCGCTTTGAGCGACGTCATGACATTTGCCTCCCTGCAATTGCGATAAACTGGCAGGTCTGCTTTTGTAAAGTCGGCCTGGCGCTACGCCGGTTCCGCATCAATTATGCGTATTGATTGGAAATTCAAGGCGGCTTTCCTGTTTGCTTTCCTGTTGGTGGCCGTGAATGCGGCAATTCCCTGGCTATCGATTTCCTGGGCCGGCGCGGCGCAGGAACGGCATGAAGCCTCCAGAAAAAGAATTGAATTCATCCATGAATTCCTTTCCACGATCAAGGATGCCGAAACCGGCCAGCGCGGGTTCATCATTACCGGCAAGGAGGAATTCCTGCTTCCTTATCAACTCGCGGTAAACCAGCTCGGCAAGGACATCCCGCAACTGGAACGGATCATCGCCGACGAGCCGCGCTGGGAAGTCTACGGCAGGGAAGTCATCAGTTTCACCGCACTGAAGATGCAGTCCATGGCGGAAACGATCGAAGTGCGCCGCAAGAGCGGCTTTGCGGCGGTGGAGCCGGTGATCAGCAGCGCCAACGGCAAATACTTCATGGATCGTATCCGCACGGCGGTCAGCGCGGTAGCGCAGGAAGAATCCGCCGAGCGCGACCGCCTCGACATCGAGCGTGAAAAGCATGTGGAAACCCTCGCCAATCTCAGCCTGGTGGCCGGCATCGCGAATCTTTTCCTGCTCTCCATCGCACTGCACTTCCTGTTCCGCGCGCTCATGGCCGGGCGCCATGCCGCACAGTCCTATCAGAACCTGAACCAGAAACTCGGCGCCGGCATGGAAGAACTCGAACGGCGCAACAGGGAAGTCATGCTGCTCGGCCAAATGGCGCGCGCCCTGGAATCGCAGATCACGCTGCCCGAAGCGTTTCACGTCATCGTCACGTACCTGCCCAAGCTGCTTTCCGGAACCTCGGGCGCGCTTTACATGCTGCGGCATTCCGGCAACCTGATGGAAAATGTCGGGAGCTGGGGCAAGCCCAGGCATGCCGGCAACCATATCGAGCCTGAAACCTGCTGGGCATTGCGGCGCGGCCAGCCGCACGCGACATCGCAACCGGACGATCTCTGCTGCCCGCATTACGCCGGCGAAGCCGGTGATGAACAGCTCAGGCGGCTCTGCCTGCCGCTCACGGCGCAGGGGCAGGTGCTGGGCCTTATCTATATCGAAGCGCCGACGCAGGTGAGAAGCGAATCCTCGGTCATCGACCGCAAGCTGGAAGACCTGGCCTTGCCGATCTCGGAACAGGTCGCACTGGCCTTGTCGAATGCGCAACTGCGGCAGATCCTGCGCGAACAATCCATCATGGATGCGCTGACCGGCTTGTTCAATCGCCGCTATATGGAAGAGACGTTGCAACGGGAACTGGCGCGCGCGACCCGCACGGGCGTGCCGCTGTCCCTGATCGTGTACGACCTCGACCATTTCAAGAGAGTGAATGACACCCACGGCCACGAGGCCGGCGACGCAGTGCTGAAAGCATGCTCCCAGCATGTCAGGCGCAGCGTTCGCGAAAGCGATGTGCCGTGCCGCTACGGCGGCGAGGAATTCGTCCTGATCCTTCCCGACTGCGGAAAGGAGGCCGCTTTCGCGAAGGCGGACCGGCTCCGCGAAGAATTCAGCCGCCTGCACATCATGCATGACAGGCAGCTGCCATGCCAGGTCACCGCTACATTTGGCGTCGCCAGCTTCCCGGGCGATGCGCGAGAGGCGGAAAGGCTCTTCAGCGCCGCCGACGAGGCGCTGTACCGGGGTAAGGAAGGAGGGCGCAACTGCGTGATGGCGGCATTTCCCGATCCTGAACCGAACGCAAACCAGCCTGCCGCTGTCAGAACGGACCTGAGGACGAATTCGGAAGCGTGATTCCAGGCGGTACATGCCTCCTGCCGGGCTGTTAAACTGCACTCCGCGCACCCCCGCTTACATCAATTTCACCAGGCAGATTTTTGCCGGAGAACAATGCCCCGTAATTCTCCTGCCGCTACGCCAGCAAACGACCACCGTTCCGCATCCCGCCCGGCCAAGGGCAGGGAAGGCCTTCTGCCGCAATTGCTTGCGCTGCTGATCTTTCTTCTGTCGTTCGCTACCACCTACGGCCTGTGGCGAAGCGCCCATGTGGAAGCGATGAAAGAGCTGCGGGCGGATTTCGATTTTCGCGTTCTCGAGACCGCTGAACGGATCGAGCAGCGCATGGGCACCTATGAACAGGTGCTGCGGGGCACCAAGGGTTTCCTGGGAGGATCGACGGATGTGAGCCATGAGCGCTTCCGCGCCTATGTCGAAACGCTGCGGCTGGAAAGGCATTATCCGGGCATCCAGGGCATTGCCCTGTCGCAGATCGTCCTGCCCGCCGACAAGGACCGGCATGTGGCTGCCATCCGTGAGCTGGGCTTTTCCGACTACGCGATCCGGCCGGCCGGCGAGCGCGAGATCTATTCATCGATCAGCCATATCGAGCCGCTGACGGGACTGAATCCCAGCGCGCTGGGATTCGACATGTTTTCCGAACCGATCCGCCAGGCCGCGATGGCGCGCGCCCGCGATACCGGCAACGCCGCCCTGTCCGGCAAGCTCAAGCTGATCCAGGAACGGGCGGAGCGTTCGCAGGCCGGATTCGTGATGTATGTTCCGTTGTACCGGGCCGGCATGCCTGCGGACACAATCGAGCAACGCCGCGCGAACATCATCGGCTGGGTCGGCGGCCCTTTCCGGATGGACGACCTGATGGCCAACCTCGGCGGACAACGGCTGGCCGATCTGCGCCTGCAGATCTACGACGGCAATGCAATGACCGAGGCGGCAAAGCTGTTCGAGTCCGGCAGCCGGTCGGCCGATCCGCTGTTCAGCCAGACCAGGCGGCTCCTCATTGCCGGACGCCCGTGGGTGCTGTCGATCGAATCCACTCCCGCTTTCGAAGCGCGTATCGATACCGAAAAGCCGCGTTTCATCGCACTCACCGGTGCCGGGATCAGCCTGTTGCTCGGAACCCTGGTCTGGGTGCTTGCCACCGGAAGGCGGCGCGCACTTGCGCTGGCCACCGCAATGACGAACGAACTCAGGGCCAGTGAATCACGCTGGAAATACGCGCTGGAAGGAGCAGGGGACGGCGTCTGGGACTGGAACATCCGCACCGGCCAAGTGCTTTACACGAGGCAATGGAAAAAAATGCTCGGCTATGCGGATGACGACATCGCACCAGAAGCCTCCGAATGGGACCGGCTCACCCATCCTGCTGACAAGCAGCGGGTCACCTCCATCCTTGCCGCCCACCTGGAAGGCAGGAGTCCGTCGTATGCCAGCGAACACCGGTTGCTGTGCAAGGACGGCAGCTGGAAATGGGTTCTGTCGCGCGGCATGGTCGTCAGCCGTGACCGGGATGGCAATGCCCTGCGCATGATCGGCACCCACTCCGACATCACCGCCCGCAAGCAGGCCGAGGAGCGCGAGGCCGAACGGCTGCAGCAACTGGAAGAGGCACGCACCGCGCTGCATCATGCACAGAAACTGGAGGCGGTGGGCAAGCTGACCGGGGGCGTTGCGCACGACTTCAACAATGCGCTGCAGATCATCGGCGGCAACCTCCAGTTGCTGGAGCTGCGCACCGGTGGCAACGAGCAGGCTGCCGCGCTGATCCACGGCGCCATGAAGGCGGTGGACCGCGGCGCCAAACTATCGTCGCAGCTGCTGGCATTCGCGCGCCGCCAACCGCTGCAGCCGAGAGTGGTCAACCTCGGCCGCATGACGCGCAGCATGGATGAACTGATGCGGCGGGCACTGGGAGAATCCATCGAGATCCACACCATCATTGCCCCGGTGATGCTCAATACCCTGGTCGACCCGTACCAGCTTGAAAACGTCATTCTCAATCTCGCGCTCAATTCCCGCGATGCGATGCAGGGACAAGGCAGCCTCACCATCGAGGCAGGCAGCGAATATCTTGATGCCGGCACTGACAGCGACACCGACACCGTGCCCGGTCCGGAACTGCCGCCCGGCCGGTATGTGACACTCGCCATTTCCGATACCGGTTCCGGCATGACGCCCGAAGTGCTGGAACATGCATTCGAACCTTTCTTCACCACCAAGCCGGAAGGGCAGGGAACCGGCCTCGGCCTCAGCATGGCCTACGGCTTCGTCAAGCAGAGCGGCGGGCATATTCGCATCTTCAGCGAAGTCGGTCACGGCACGATGGTGAAAATTTATCTTCCGGCGTCGGACGACCCGGAGACCGATATGTCGGTCGTTACCAGCCAGACCGTCATCGGCGGCTCGGAAACCATCTTGGTCGTCGAAGACGATGCCGGCGTGCGCGGCGTCGTGGTCGGCATGCTGACCGAACTCGGTTACCGGGTATTGCAGGCGCAGGACGGCAGGGAGGCGCTCGATGCACTGGCAAGCGGCGAATCCATCGACCTGCTGTTCACCGATGTGGTGATGCCGGGGCCGGTGCAAAGCCCCGAACTGGCCGCCCGCGCGAAACAGATGGTTCCCGGCATCGCCGTATTGTTCACTTCCGGCTACACCCGCGACGTCATCACGCAGGATGGTCGTCTCGACGCCGACCTGCAGCTGCTCAGCAAACCGTACCGTCGCGAACAACTGGCGATCCGCATCCGCAGCATGCTGTTCCACAGGCAGGGCCAGCGCCCCATGGAGACGCCGACCGCAAGGCCGATTCCCATTTCCGCGCTGACGCCTCCGGTTGAAGAGGACGCCGCCGGCGACCCGCTTCTGCCGGCGACACGGAGACGGGAGATACTGGTGGTCGAGGACAATAACGATATGCGCATGTTGCTGTGCGAAATGCTCGGCATTCTCGGCCATCATCCCCATCCGGCGGCGAATGCGGAGGATGCGCTGCAGCGGCTGTCGCACGGTGGCATCGACGTATTATTGACGGATATCGGCCTGCCCGGCATGAGCGGCGTCGAGCTGGCCGAAGCTGCCGCGGCGGCGGACGCCTCGATGAAAATCATCTTCGCCTCGGGTCACGGCGAAACCGTCCAGACACCGCACAATCTTTCATCGGTAACCCTGGCGAAGCCGTACACCCTCATCCAATTGCAGCAGGCGCTGCAAAGCGTCTAGAGCACTTTCCTAATTATTGCTGCGCGCCGATTTCCCGGGCGGCGGCGCCTCCGGTTTTTTCTGCGCCTGCGCCAGCAGGGCCGGACACGGCGCTTCCTCGCCCGGCCCCGGGTTGATCAGCGCCAGCAACGCGGCCAGCGGCGCAACCGCGGTACCCAGTACCACCGCCGCGCCGGCTTTCATCGCCACCGCGCCCTTATCCACGCCGACATCCGGGTCCTTGAACGTGCCGCTCACATACAGCGGAGAGCGCAGCGAAATGATGCGCACGCCCTTGCTTTCGGGCTTGATGTTCAGGTCCAGCGCTTCCTTGGCGAAGTTGACCTTGCCGTCGACATTGATGGTCGCATCCTGGGTGTCGACCACAAAGGTCTTCGTCTGCATCAGCCCGTCGGTAACGGCGAAATCGGCAGCCATGCAATTGAGCTGCACCTGACGGTCGCCGAACAACTGCGCGACAACCACGCTGCCGAGATTCAGTCCCATCGCTTCCAGGATCACCTTGCTGATGCTGCCTTCCGTAACCACCGACTTCACTTCGCCGTTCGACGACCCAAGAAGGGCGGCAAATGAATTGCCGGCGCCGGTCAGCTTGGCATCGGCATTGACTTCACCGAAGCTGGCCCGCATCGACTGCACTTTCGGGAACATCTGCTTGAGTTTCAGCCGGCGCGCGGTCATCGTCATCTGCGCCTTGACAGGCTTGCTGGTACTGTCGATCTGCAGCTGCGACGTGATCTGGCCGCCGGCGACGCCGAACTTCAGCGGCGCCAGGGTCAAAATTCCGTTCTTCATCTCGACGGTGGCCGAGACGTTGTCCAGCGGCAGGCTTTCGGCGCGGATGATTTTCTGTCCGGTGAAGCGGACCTGGGCGTCCACCTTGTTCCAGCGGTCGGTCTGGAACGGCGTGACCGGCAATACCTTGTCGGGCGGCTGCTTGACCTTGATGCCGCGTTTCTCGCGTTCTTCGTTCTTGGGACCGAACAGGGCGGTCAATTCGTCGATCTTCAGATTCTTCGACGTCACATCACCGCTCAGCAGGGGACGCGGTTCGCGGTGTATGTATTCGAGCGTGCCTCCGATGTCGCTGGAGCCGACCCGGCCGACAAATTTCTCATAGCGCAGCTTGGTATTGTCCGCGCCCAATGTGCCGACTACCCGGCCGGAGGTGGAAAATTTCGGCGTTTCCGGCAGCAGGATGCCGGTCAATGGATAGAGCAGGGCCATGCTGGCGCCCTTGATGTTGAGCTGGAGGTCCAGCGCACTCAGATGCGCCGGTTCCGTGAGGGTGCCCTTGGCGTTGATCTCGGTATCGCCGACGACCACTTCCGCATCGATCGGAAATTCCACGCCGCGCTCGCGCAGCGACAGGAGTGCGCCGGCCTTGCCGCCGCCGCTTACCTTTTCACCGTCGAATTCCCCGGCCAGCTTCCAGTTGATCCCTTCTTCGCCGTCGGTCCGGCTGTCGACCGTGGCGGTGACGTCCGCATGCTTGGTGGCATCGACCAGCCTGACCTTGGCGCGGTCGAGCATCAGGTTGTCCAGTTCGAGTTTCCAGTTGGAGGGCTCTTCATCTTTTTTGGTGAACGTCCAGTTATTGCGGCCGTCCTTGTCGCGTTCCAGCACCAATTCCGGGGCGCTCACTTTCAGCGACGAGATGTGGATGCGCTTTTGCAGCAGCGCAAGGGGATTGAGCGTGACGTCGATCTGCTCGATGCGTGCCATGGTGGGGCCGGTGCTGGCCCATTCGGGATTGCCGACCGTCACGCCCTGCACGCGCAGATGCGGCCACGATATGAAGCGGCGCCAGCCTTCCTGTTGCTGTCCGGGTTTTTCCCATTGCAGCGACAGGTCGCCGTCAATGGAGAATGAGCGCCCGGTCGCCTGACTGACCTTCTCGGAAATCCATGGTTTGGCCTGGTTCCAGTTCATTGAACCAAGCAAGGCGATGATGAGCAGCAGCAGGGCTACCAGGCCGAGCAGCAATCCCAACGCCACTTTGAGAGTTCGTTTCATGTCAGTATGACCATAAGGCGCGTGCAGCGTTCGGCGCCGGCTAGCCGATATGTCGACTGGATCAAACCGTGGTGGTATTACGCATGCGGATGGCGTATTGCAACGGGCGTGAAGATGTCCTTCCGGAAATTGGTTGAACTTTTCTCACATGATTCGGCCCCATCACAGGCAGCCGGGAAATCGAGTGCCTTAATACAACGGCACTGTCAGGACGCTTCCGGTGAACACTCAGGAGGTTGTCTTCCTTAAAGGAGTCATCATGAAGACAAAACATTTGCTTGTTGCACTAGCGCTGACCACGTCAGGTTCGGCAATTGCCGACGACCTGGTGAAGACCGCGGAACGCTCGCCCGAAATACGTACCTTCGTCGATGCAATCAATCTGGCAGGCCTGAACGAAACATTCAGGAACAAGGGCCCGTTCACCATCTTTGCGCCATCCGAGTCGGCAATGGCCCGCTTGTCTCCGGATGTGAAAAAGACGCTCCTGTCCAACAAGGAAACCGCGACAAAGTTCGTATCGGACCATATCGTCCCGGGAAAAATTGTGGTGACGGAAATCAAGCCGGGCAAGACGCAAACCATCGAAGGCAGAACCATCAGCCTGCAATCGGATAACGGCCTGGTGAAAGTCGAAGGCGCGTCGGTCATCCAGAGCGATATCGTGGCGGACAACGGTGTGATTCATATTGTGGATACCGTGGTGCTGCCCGAGAAGTAATGAGCTTTCCTTGCGCCGGCAGGTAACGATGGTCCGGTCCAAGGTAGGCGGTGTGTTTGTGCAAGAATGCGCACACACACCGCCTTTCGGCCGAAATGCATCGCGATGAGCGGCATCCGGCGGCCAAGTCCCGGGCGGATCAAACTTAACCACTATCCTTGCAGAATTGATGGAAACACCCGATAGCATCCGCCGCTTCTGGTTCGGCGATAACAACAGCGATGCCGCGGTCGCGGCCGACAAGTCGTCACTGTGGTGGTCGAAGAATCCGGAGACGGATGCGCTCATCCGTGAACGCTTCGAAGCCATGGTCGTCCAGGCCGGACAGCGCGAACTGGACGGATGGGCAGCGACACCGGAAGGACGTCTGGCCCTCATCCTTCTGACCGATCAGTTTCCGAGAAACATCTACCGCGACAGCGGCAAGGCATTCGCCTTCGACGCGCTCGCCCGCGCATGGTGCAGGGAAGGACTCGCGCTGGGCGAGGATGCGATGTTGCGGCCGATCGAACGGGTCTTCTTCTATCTTCCCCTGGAACATTCCGAATCCGTCGCCGACCAGGCGCAGGCGGTCGAACTCTTCCAGTCGCTTGTCGCGCAGTCGGCGCCGGATGCGAAGGCAACCTTCGACGGCTTTCTCGATTTCGCGCGGCGCCACAAGATCATCATCGACCGGTTCGGCCGCTTCCCGCACCGCAACCGCCTGCTCGACCGGACCTCCACCCCGGAAGAGGCAGCTTTCCTTGCCCAGCCCGGTTCGTCGTTTTAACCCTCCCCGGCGCGATGCCATCCTCTTCCGCCATCCTGCTTCCGTCACCGCTGCAGCGCCGGCTGGAGGCCGCCGCCAGCGACTTTCTCGATCCGGGCGCCGGCGCCGGCATCGACTTCGCCGCGCCGCCGGGGGAGCCGGCGCTGCTGCCTCATGATTCGGTATCGTGGCGGCTGTTCAAGAATCCCTTGTCCTTGTTTATCGGCGGCGTCGCCGCGGTCATCCTCGAACTGGCCGAACCGCGTGTGCGTACCGGCGTTTGGGAGCACACCAGTTTCCGCGACGATCCGCTGCGGCGCCTGAAGCGCACCGGACTGGCGGCCATGATGACGGTGTACGGCCCGCGTAGCCGCACCGAGGCCATGATCGCCGGCGTGGTGCGCTTGCATGGACGCGTGCGCGGCAGTACGCCGGCCGGACAACCGTACAGCGCCGACGATCCCGAACTGCTCGACTGGGTTCACGCCACTGCCAGCTTCGGTTTCCTGCAGGCGTATCACACTTACGTGAGGCCGCTTTCCGAGGACGCGCGCGATGCGTATTACCGTGAGGGAAAGACCACGTCA
>JAESFT010000576.1_pt1 | contig 19236 bp, 24 predicted proteins | sample 9269451 | NCBI WGS metagenome assembly JAESFT01 (sample SAMN14502557, study PRJNA617106) | algae metagenome | isolation source: Scytonema hyalinum WJT4-NPBG1 and co-occurring heterotrophs from well... | place: USA: Mojave Desert, Joshua Tree National Park, California | collected 2006-05-25
TCAACAACACGCCTCGCAAATGCCTGGGCTTCCGCACCCCTCACGAGGTGCTCACCAGCCACTTGAAGCAGGCCAAGTCATCTGCTCCGATCAAGCGTACACCGTCGCACTTCAGGTAGAGTCCGCATGGTTAATGTGGCTAGCAGCCCTGGTTCTACTCGCGGTCCTTGAAGTTTTGAGAGGTCTCTAGCCCATGTACGTTGACCGTGTGGACGCCAAGATCCTGGACATCGTTCAACGGCACGGTCGCGCGACGCTGGATGACTTGAGTCAGGCTACCGGCTTATCGCCATCCGGCTGCAGCCGCAGGCTAAGGCGCATGGAGAAGGTGGGTTTGATCCAGCGCTACGTGGCTCTCGTGGAACCAGGAGCACTCGGCTTTCCGCTCCAGGCTTACACCCTCATGGCGGTCGACCGCGAAGACCCTGACACCCTCGAGCGATTCGAGGAGGCGATCCGCTCAGAGCCCCACGTCATCCATGCCACAACAGTGACCGGCGAGGCCGACTTCCTCGTGCGTACGGTCGCGCGCAATATTGCGGACTACCGCGAGATGTTGCGACGGTTTACAGAGACTTTCCCAACTCTACGCAACGTCACAACGCTGTTCTTGCTGGAGGAGGTCAAGGCCGGCTACGCGGTGCCGATCGGCTCCCACGACGGCGCCCTTGAGGCACCGAATCCCCATCCAGACCGCTGATGGGAGCACTGGCATGGCTGCTGTCAGCCATCGCCTGATCTGCATCTGAACCGTCTCCCGCTGCAGCACCCAAAGCACGCAAAGCCTCTACGATCCGAGCATCCGCTAGATCGAGGTGCCACTGCGTGCCGACTCCGTGCCCACCCACCACCTTCGTGGACTTGAGAAGTCCGAGCTCAACCAGGTTATCGACGTGCGGCGAGAACATCTGTTGCGACTTGTCGAGGCGCCGCGCGAGTTCGGCACGGGTGACGACTACGCCCTCGGCACGCAACTTGGCAATGTACATCAGGAGACCAAATGCCATGAAGCCCCGGGCCGGGCTGCTCTCCCGCGCCTGGGTCACAATGCGTGGCAAGACATTCAGGAACACCGCCTCGAAAGCCCCGCTTGCGCTATCTGCTTCGACCGTCGCCCTTGCCATCCTGTTCCGCCCAGCCCTCTGCAGGTCAGCACTTCAGCCACGACCCGTTAAGGGAGCGTTGACCGAGGTCGCGCAGACGGCCTCGACAAGCTGACTAGCCGTTCTGTAGTGCAAGAATTTTGCGTTCAATGCGTCAGGACGGCAAATTTTTCAAGAGAGCAGTGCAGCGTCTTTCGTCTGAGGCAAGAGTCAGCGCCTGTGCATGTTCACTATAATGTGTCGCTCTAAAGTAGGCAACGTGGCGCCCTCGCCCGCATGGACGAGCGGGTGGTGATCGGTCTCAACGTGCTGAGACTGCGTCGGGAAAAGGGGGTTTCGCAGGAAGAGCTGGCGCTCGCCGCCAAACGCACCCGCGCCTACATGAGTGGGCTTGAGACCGGCAAGCGCAACCCAACTGTCCTGACCCTGTGCGCGATCGCAGCCGTGCTCGGGACGCGGGTGCGAAACCTCTTCGACGAGGTTCCGCCTGAGACGGCTCGTGCTCTGCGAAAGGAGATACCACCGCGGCGGCCGCGAGCGACGCCTCGCGTCACGCGGGCCCGTACGAAGTCACCCTCTTCGGGATAACGCCACCTATATTGGTACCCATTCGTCCGTGCTGAAATCAAAGTACCGCCGGATCGCAGCACCATCCCACTCGTACTGCAGGTGCCGCTCCTGGTGCGGGATCCCAACGACGTCTGGCCAGAAAGCCGCCACACATCGCCCATTGGGATCGCGTACGCTTGGATAGACCAGCCCATTGCTGCCATTATCCCGCAGCCTCCGTGCGAGCGCCTGACCCGCGGCATAGGAGTCACGATCGAGCACTCTCGCCCGCTCATCGTCCGGCAACATCATCACGTCATGGAAGGTACAAGCGACTGCGCCGACAAGGACGCGCATCGCCTCCCGTCGTGGCGGATCGCTGGAATCGGCGGCAAAGCGAGCGAAGTGATGGATTGTTTCGCGGATTGCGGTCTCGAGCCGATCAGCGGCGTAGTAGACGCCGAAAGATCCGTCCGAAAAGCGCGAGCCCTTTGGGTTCAGGTGCGTGAACGCGGCCATGACCCAGGACGCGTTGGGTCCGCTCAGTCGCCGCTCCGGCGGCACGAGGCTGATAACTCCCACCTCTTGGCGCACCCGCGGGTTCGTGAGCTGCTCCAGCTCGATCAGCACATCCCAGACGGACGGGTCGTCCGAGACGCGCTCGAAGAGGTCAATAGGCGGGTAGCGTGAGGCGATGATGCGCCAAGCCTGTGGCCAGTCGACCTCTGCGACGCTAATCGCGTCAGGACCAGGAGCCACGGGCGGCGTCGAGATAGGCACGCACTGCTGCGAGATCCGTCACGTCACCCGCCGCCATACGCTCGAGCGGCGTCTGGTCACCGAAGTGCCGGTTTGGACGCTTCACCCATCCGTCTGCGATGGCCGGGTCACTGTAGAGGATCTCGATCGCTTTCCAAATTCCGGCGATGTATCCGATGCGGCGAAGCGTGTCCTCCGGCAACCGGCCTGCCCGGCCCCGCTTCCACTCGAAGAAGGTGCGCTCCGGAGGCGACCCGAGGAGGATCCGGGCTGTGTCGTTGTCGACGCCCCAACGATTCATCATGCCGAAGAAGCCCTTGAGCGCCAGCCCGTGCCGATCGGCCGGTAACGCCGTCGGACCTGGCCGAACCTGCTGGAGAGTGACCATCAACACCTCCACTGCTCACTTGCATAAAATAAGCAATCGGCTGCGAATTTGCAACGCCGAACTCGGCACCCTTGTTCCGAAGATACGAGTCTGCTCCGTCAAGGTTGATGCACCCAACGCTGCGAGCCGGGCGCAGCCGAGCAAAGCTCTGATGGAGCAGGTCGGTTACTACCACGGAACAGGACACTCCCTTCATCGCCTGCTCGGCCGTCTAACAGAACACGTGCATCGGCGTCGCATGGGAGTTGAGCGATAAAGGCGCGACTAGAGAGGGGGTTCACGAGGACGACCTCCGTGGGCCGAGTGTCGCAGGCTCAGCAGAGAAAGACCTCCGAGACGCAGGTGCTCTGCTCCACACGATCGCGCGCGAAATGTTGCGCCAGCCGTGCACCCCGGCTGGAGCGCAGAGCAGGACCAAGGCCCAAAGGACCGCATTCTCGTCCACAGGAGCGCGAGCGCACCCACCTGTTACATGAAAGCCACGCCGGCCATGACGCCGATCATCTCGCGCGTCAGCCCTATTGTGATCTGAAGCGAAATGCGCTTCATATTTCTGAACTTCAGTTTTATGTTCGCATAGAATCCGACAGCATAAGCCGGAGCTGTGAATCAAAGGCGGGGGTCGCACGTGAGTAGTTTGCTTCTCAATTTCAGTTCCATCACCGCCACGATGAGCGGGCCCACCCTGAGCGGCAGGTGCGCCGCACTCGCTTTCGGTGCCGCCCGCCAGACCGGCTCACCAGCACCCAACGCGGGCGCAAGCTCGCCTTATGTCTCTTCGACCGCCCGGGCAGGATCCTAGCACCATGGATGCGCCAGCCCTCCTGGCCTTGGTCGAGCGCTGCGCGCCGGGCGGCGTGCCACGCGAGCCGCTCGTTGCCATTGTGCGGGAGGCGAGCGGAGGCGAACCCTTCTTGATCAGCTTCGGTGGCGAGCGCCGCGGTCCGGTGAAGGTCCTCGCTTCCTCCCGTGAGGAGGCAGTCGAACTGACCACCGAAGCCATCGTGGCGGGCGAGCCGCGCGTGGCGATCGGCCTGGCCCAGCTCGATACCTCGCAGCTCCAGCGCATGGGGTTGTCGGTCACCCAAGCCTTCGAGCCCTGCCGGCATGTGAAAGCGACCGGCCAGCTGTTCAATGAACGCTTCGAGGCGGCGCTTCGGCACGGCCGCGACCGCAATGTGGCTCTGGCCGGCGTGACGGCCTCCTTTCGTACCGCACGGACAGAAGAGCTCCCGCGCACGAGGCCACCCCGGCTGACTGAGCTGCAACAGCCTCCAGTCGCGCCTGCGAGCCAGCGCGGGTCCGGGCGTGGTCCGCCTGACCCACCGCACTGGGACGTGTACCGCTCAAGCATCGGTGCCACGGTTCTCATTTATGGCGCCACCGTTCCGAGGCGCTGAAGCCCCGAACCTCCCTCGCCCTAGCCAAACTCTGGAGTCCCGGAACCGTGCACCCTAGCGCGGCGCCCCGTCCCTTCCTTTGCCCACCAGCCCTCGTGAGGACTGACAATGAACCGTTCTTCCCCCCTCTCGCACACCATTCTTCTCACCGCTATGACTGCCGTTGTGACGCTTGGGATGACGGAGACAGCCTTCGCTCAAGCCGCGAACATCCAGAGCATGCTCCAGAACATCGTGAATGCTCTCACCGGCGAGATCGCGCGGCTGCTTGCCATCATCGCTGTGATCCTCGTCGGCCTCGCCTGGATGTTCGGCGCACTTGATATTCGCCGCGCCGGGATCGTGCTCGTGGGCATCGCGATCGTCTTTGGGGCGACTGAACTCGTCGGCACTATCACAGGGGGCGGCACCGGCGGTCGCTGATCTTTGCACGCCGACCGAGTCGCCCTCCCCCCGAGCTGGATCCTGCGTCGATGTCGGACGAATCCGAGCGCCTTGTCGAGGATACCCTGTTCCTGGCCTGCACGCGCCCAGCAATGATCGGGGGCGTCACGATGGAAGCCATGGGCCTCAACGTCATCTTCTCCTGCGTGTTGTTCCTGGTTTGCGGGAGTGTCGTCTACGGCCTCGTGGCGGTGCCGATCCACCTCGCAGCGCGGGCGCTGTGCCGGCACGACCCGAACCAATTCCGTCTCCTCTTCGCCTGGATCGAAACAAAGGGCCGTCACCGCAACGGGGGCGTTTGGGGCGGGTCGTCCTATACGCCGCTTCGGCTTCGCCGCCGCTATCATCCGAGGGAGCTTCAGCATGCGTAGCTTGGCGACGGTAAAGGCGCGCGAAGTCGAGCCCGATCTCCACCTGCCTTACCTCAGGCACGTCACACCATCGATCATCAGCCTCTCGACCGGGGCGCTTGTCACAACGTTGCGTCTTGAGGGCGTGGCGTTCGAGACCGCGGACGCGCGCGACCTCAACGACCTCCACGTCAAGCTGAACATGACGCTGCGCAACGTGGCGGATGACCGGCTGGCGCTGTGGACGCACCTGATCCGGCGGCGCGACCGCGGCTACCCGGACGGCGCGTTCAGCTCAAGCTTCGCGGCGGCGCTCGACTGCGACTACCGCACCCGCATGGTCGGCGAGGACCTGTTCAGGACCGAACTCTACCTCACGCTGGTGTGGCATTCAGCGAGAGATGCGGCCAGTCAAGCCGCAGGCGCCTTCCTCAAACGTCTGAGCCAGGGGCGTGCGGCGGGCCTGGAAGCCGATCCAGATGCGATCGAAAAGCTCGAGGATGCGGCGCGTAACTTCGAGGCTCATCTCGACCGCTACAGGCCGCGGAGCCTTGCCCTTTACGACCGTGGCGGTCTGATTTTCTCGGAACCGCTCGAGTTCCTACACGAGCTGGTGTCGGGCGAGCGCCTGCCCATGCCCCTGCCGGACGGCCCGATTGGGCCAGCGCTCTACACGAGCCGCGTGATCTGCGGCCGTGAGGCGATCGAGATGCGCTCGGCCGGCCGCTCGCGCTTCGCCGGTCTGTTCGGCCTCAAGGAGTACCCAGCAACGACGCGGCCTGGCATGCTGGATGCACTCCTGAGCGCGCCTTTCGAGCTCGTGGTAACGCAGTCGTTCGCCTGTCTGGCGAAGGCGGATGCGAAGGCGATCCTGACGCGCAAACAGAACCAACTCGTCTCCGCCCGCGATCGCGCCCTGAGCCAAGTCGCCGATCTCGGGGACGCGCTCGATGACCTCGAGTCGAACCGCTTCGTGATGGGCGATCATCACCTCTCGGTCTTGGTCTATGCCGAAACGCCCGCGACGCTCGCCGAGACCATGGCGGTCACGCGCCGGCTGCTTGCCGAGGCCGGTACTGTTGCGGCGCGCGAGGATCTCGGGCTTGAGGCGGCCTATCTCGCGCAGCTACCCGGATTGTTCAAGTTCCGCGCGCGATCCGGCGCGATCACGTCGCGCAACTTCGCGGCGCTCTCGCCCTTCCACGCCCACCCGACGGGGCGCCCTGATGGGAACCATTGGGGGCCGGCGGTGGCGCTCCTGAAAAGCCCTTCAGGCTCGCCCTACCACTTCTCGTTCCACCACGGGGATCTCGGCAACACCTTCATTTGCGGTCCGTCCGGATCCGGAAAGACCGTGCTCCAGAACTTCCTCCTGGCCCAAGCCGAGAAGCACGGGTGCCAGCGCGTGCTCTTCGACAAGGATCGCGGGGGCGAGTTGTTCGTACGGGCAAGCGGGGGCACCTACCTCACCCTGAGGAATGCTGTGCCCACCGGCTGCGCACCCCTGAAACGGCTCGAGCTCACGCCAGAGAACCTCGCCTTCCTGAGCGACCTCGTGAGGCGAATGGTTGCCCCTGACGGGCGCTCGTTGAGCAACACCGATGAGGAGCGCATTGAGACAGGCCTGCGAGCGTTGGCGCGCCTCAAGCCCGCAGAACGCTCCTTCGAGACGCTTCGAGCTTTTCTCGGCCAGGGCGACCGGGAGGGGATCGGCGCCCGTCTCGAGCGCTGGTGCAGGGGCGGGCCGCTCGGATGGGTGCTTGACGGGGACGAAGACCGAATCGGTCTCGATGCGGCGCTCGTCGGCTTCGACATGACGGACGTGCTCGACAACGCTGTCGTGCGCACGCCCCTTATGATAGTACTGTTTCGCTACGTCGAGGAGCTGATCGACGGGCGCCGGCTGATCATCGACATAGACGAGTTCTGGAAGGCACTTGGCGATGACGCCTTCCGCTCGCTCGCGAATGACAAGCTCAAGACCATTCGCAAGCAGAACGGCGTGATGGTGTTCGGGACGCAAAGCCCACGTGACGCGCTCCTTTCACCGATAGCCCACACCATCGTTGAGCAGTGCCCCACGCAGGTGTTCCTGCCGAACCCCCGTGGCACGAAGGCCGATTACGTCGACGGCTTTCATCTTACCGAAACCGAGTTTCGGCTGATCCGTGAGGAACTGAGCCCTGAAAGTCGGCGCTTCCTGGTCAAGCAAGGTCACCACTCGGTCGTAGCCGAGCTGAATCTCACCGGCTTTGACGACCACCTTGCCATCCTGTCCGGGCGCACCGCGGCCGTCGAGCTCCTCGACGACATCCGAGCTCGGGTCGGCGATGACCCGAAGGACTGGCTTTCCCTCTTTCACGCCGAGCGCAGGAGGCTCTCATCATGAAACAACTGACCAGAACGCGAGCGGCCGGCCTTGTGGCGCTCGGGCTCCATGCTGCCACGGCTGGCGCCGCGGCCGCCCAGTTCAGCGGCATTGTCCACGACCCGTATTCGCTGGCGACCCAAGGACTGCGGCACCTGGAGGAGCTGCGCGAGCTTGCCAAGCAGCTCGACACCATGAAGGCGCAGCTTACCGAGGCCAAGCGCCTCTATGACTCGTTCAATCAGATCACCAACATCAACGACGTTGCAAACTTGCTCGGCCGGGACGAGTTTCGCCGGTACTTGCCACCCGAGTTCGCGCAGGTCGAGCGCCTGATCGCTGGCACGGGTGAGATGACCGGCAGCCTCTCTGGTCTTGTCGACGGCTTCCTCGACCAGAATCGCTACTATACCAGCGCGGGCAACGCCGGAGACGACTTCTACCGGGCCGAGCTCGACCGCATCGCACGGGCGACCGGCACGAAACACGGCATTGGGAACCAAGTCTACGACACAGCCGCCAAGCGCGTCGACGAGCTTGAGAAGCTGCGCCAGCGCATCGCCAGCACACCATCGGTCGCCGAGAAGCTCGACCTCGGCAACCGCCTGCAGGCTGAAACCGCGCTCCTACAGAACGAAGTGCTGCGCATGCAGGGCCTTGCCATGGTGCAGCAGGCCCGCGCCGACATGGACACCCAGCGCGAGCGGGAGCGTCGGCAGAAGACCGCCGACGAGATGAAGGCGGCCGTCCAGTGAGACGTGTCTCCCACGCTCTCCTTCTGATGCTGGCCCTGGGCGGCGCCGTTCTGTCCGGGTGCTCCGAGGCCGAGCCCCAGCGGCCGCGGGCTGACGGGGCAGCGTCGGCTCCGATGGTGATGGTCCCGCCCTCCCCTCCATCGGCGCGCACTGTCGCTGCGTTCCGGGCCGACCCAGCCGCGCTGGATGAGGCTCTGCGGCGATGCCGCAACGATCCAGGTAAGCTCGGGCGCACCCCTGACTGCCTCAACGCCGCCGAGGCCGGCCGTCAGCGCACGGCCGACGAGATGAAGCAGGCTTTGCAGTAGAGGCACGATCCATGGCTATCAAGGTCTTCGACGACTTCCTCAAGGAGTTCGAGCGTCCCATCACAGAGTTCGTCTCAACCTCAGTGTCGAACGTCGCCGCTTATGTCGACGCGCCACTGCGCACTGCGCTTCTTCTCTACGTCGTGCTCTACGGCTACGCGGTCATGCGCGGCGCCATCCGTGAGCCCATGATGGACTTCGCTTGGCGGTCGATCCGGCTCGTCGTGATCGTGACGCTCGCGACACGTGCCGATCAGTACCAGGCCTGGGTGTCAGGCCTGTTCTTTGAAACCTTACCACGCGAGATCGGCAGCGCCCTCGGCGGCTCAACTCTTGCCTTAAGCTCGGGCGCCCCTTTCGACCGGCTGCTGGCGCGCGGCATCGAGATCGCGCAGGAGATCTACCGTAACGCGGGCTACACGGACATTTTCCCCCAGCTCGTTTCCGCAATCCTTGTTGTCTTCGTCGCGGTCGGCGCGCTGCTGCAGTTCGCTATTATGCTCTACGCCAAGGTGGGGCTTGGCGTCGTGCTGGCCTTAGGGCCCGTGTTCATCGCCCTGATGCTTTTTGAGGCGACCCGCCCGTTCGGGGAGGGTTGGACGCGCCAGCTCGTCAACTTCGTCATCTTGCAGATTCTTGTCGCGGCGCTCGTCGGCCTGATGCTGACCACAGTCGACGGCTTCTTCACAAAGTACGGGCAGGGCACCTCCGGCGGCGGGCTGATCGTCGCTGCGGTCGCGATCGGCGCGGCTTTGGGCCTTGCGGGCTTCATAGCCCTGCAGCTGCCCGAGATCGCGGGGGCGCTCGCAGGCGGCGGTGCCTCGCTCTCGGCGCGCATGCTGGATGTCGCAATGGCCCGCTCGGCCGCCGCCCTGCAGAGCCACGGCGCAAGTGCCGCGGGTCTCGCCAGTGGGATCTGGCGGGCCGGGGACGCAACTGGCCAGCGAGCCGCGGCAGCGCTCGCTGCTCGCAGTCGCGGGGGCGCCGTGTCCCGCCGCTGACGTCCCGCTCTCCATTCTTGCTCAACCCCTCAAAACCCCAAGCACCACGCTTGGCTTCGAACCGGCGGCTCACGCTCGACGAGACATCCATGATTGCTCGCCTCCTTCTGATTATAACCTTGGCAGGCCCTGCGCTCGCCGCCTGCAGCACGCTGAACGGCGCGGTGGCGCCCTCCTGCGACGGCGGGAGCCGACGGCCGCTCAACCGTTCTTTGTGGGACTGGGAGGGCCGAGACGCGCTGGCCGTGGCGCCCTCACCCGACAGAACGATCGACGCGACACTGGCGGAGGACGCACCTCTCATGCGCAAGGGCGTGGGACCCGTGCCAAACGCACAACCGTTCGCTGAGCGCCCGTCCTCGGCGAGACTTGCCGTGGCGCCAGTTCTCAACATCGCCGGGTCCTACCGGACCTGCGCGTCCTGAACGCCGGAGACTTAAACATGATCGGCAACGATGACCTGAAAGCCTACTTCGAGCGAGCCCGCCGCTGGGAGCAGGACCGCATGCTGGCCGCCGAGCGCTCCAAGCGCCTCGCCTGGACCGTGGCGGCCATAGCGTCCTGCCTGACACTGGCCTCCGTCGGTGCGGTTGCGGCTTTGAGCCCACTGAAGTCTGTCGAGCCCTACGTGATCCGCGTCGACAACGCGACCGGCATCGTCGACGTGGTGGCCTCGCTTTCGGCCACTCCGGCCGATTACCCGGAGGCGGTCACCCGGTACTTCCTCGCCAAGTATGTTCGCGCCCGCGAGTCCTTCGCTCAAGCGGAGGCTGAAGTGAGCTTTAAGGTCGCTTCCCTCTTGTCAACGGCGGGCGAGCAGCAGCGCTTCGCCGCCTACTTCCGGGGGTCTAACCCGGAGAGCCCGCAGGTAACTTTAGGCCGCTATGGCATCGCCGAGGTGCGCATCAAGACGATCTCAATGATCGGTCCGAACCTCGCCTCTGTGCGTTTTGTGCGGGAAGTGCGCCGGGGCGAGGAGCTCAAAGTCACTCACTGGATCGCGACCCTCACCTTCGCGATCACGCCGGAAGCCGCGATCTCCACGAGCGATCGGCTCGTGAATCCGATCGGCTTTCTGGTTTCGGAATACCGCGCTGACCCGGAGGTGGTGCCATGATCCTGCGTTTACTCGTCAAACCCGCCCTCAGGTGCGCCGTCGTCGCCGTGGTTCTGGCGACCCCTAGTGTGTTCGGTCTGCAAGAGGCTCACGCGCTGCAGACCCCAGCGGCGGGGCCGCGCGACAACCGGGTGCGCACGGTGGTGTACGACGCCGGCGATGTCGTGAAGATCAACGGCGTGATCCGCGCCTCGACCCAGCTCGTCTTCAGTGAGGACGAGGAAATCGCGCATGTCGCGATCGGCGACTCGGTATCTTGGGAGGTCGCCCCCGCGGGCTCAATCCTGTTCCTGAAGCCGCGGGAGCGCCACCCGCCAACGAACCTGCAGGTGGTCACGACGCGGCCGGACGGCCGCAAGCGATCTTATCAGTTCGAGCTGTCCATCCACGACACCTCGCTTGAGGCGAGTTACTTCGTGGTGAAGTTCGCCTATCCCGAGGACGAGGCCGAACGGCGCCGGCTAGAGGCGTCTGTCGATCGCGCGGCGCGCGAGTCCGGCCTCGTCGACGAGGCGCTGCGCCACCACGCGGCTTATGGTCCGCGCAACTGGCGCTACACCGCGCAAGGCGCGGCCTCGCTGGAGCCGGAGAGTGTCTACGACGACGGCAAGCAGACCGCATTCCGCTTCTCTGGCAATCGCGAGGTGCCGGCGATCTACATCGTCAATGCGGACGGAACCGAGAGCCTCGTCCCGAAGGACATCCGAGGCGAGCTCGTCGTGGCCCATGCGATCGGTCGCGAGTTCAGGCTGCGTCGCGGCGCGCAGGTGCTCTGCATTTTCAACGAGGCCTTCGACCCAGTCGGCCTCAACCCCCGTACCGGCACCGCGGCACCGACCGTCGTGCGCACCACGCGCATCCCGCCGCCACCCCGGCGTCGCTGACCTGGAGATTAGATGATGGCCGACGCTCACGCTTTTGCGAGCGCCCCAGCTCCGGCTGGCGCTCAAGCTCCGACCGGCGCCCACGCCAATGTAACCTCCTCCCCTGCCCTGGATGAGGCTGAACGCGGTATCACGCCTGTCGCGGGCCGCACGGCGGACACCGCGCGCGGCGCACTCCTGAAACGGGGGTTGGGCGCCGGCGCGCTGGTGCTGTTCGTTGCGCTCGTGCTGTGGGGCACCTGGAATCCGAGGGGCGCTAGCCGGGCCGAAGAGGCCAAAGCTCGCGTCGTGGTGCGCCAGGCCGCCGCTTTTGAGCCGGCCCGCGAGCCCCCTCCTCCGCCCGCTGTGCCCGTGGTGACGGCCGCGCTGCCCGTGGTGCCGCGGCAGGCCGACCCTGCGCCCCCGCCGGCCCGCAGTGCTGCGGACGATCTCCTGGAGAACAGCCGTCGCGCACCGCTCATCGTGTACCGTCGCAATGTCGGTGGTCCCGGTCCGACGGTGCGCGCTGAGGCCAGCGATGCACCGGCACTCACGGGGAGCGTCTTCCCCTACGCGTATGGGCCAGGGGCGGAGGCGCCGCCACGCAACGACCTCGCCGACCGTTTGAAACCCACCGCCCTCGAGGGCGCCCGCGCTTCGGTGATCCCGAACCGGCATCTCGTAGTGACGCAAGGGACCCCGATTCCGTGCGTGCTCGAGACAGCGATGTCCTCTGACGTGCCAGGTTTCGTGTCCTGCATCGTCCAGCGCGACGTGATGTCGGATTCCGGTCAGGTCGTGCTCATGGAGAAGGGCACGCAGGTGGTTGGCGAGTACAGGGGATCGCTGCGCCGCGGCTCGCGCCGCATGTTCATACTCTGGAACCGGGCGAAGACGCCCCACGGCGTGATCGTCAATCTCGCGAGCCCCGCGACGGACGCGCTGGGCCGTGCCGGCTTCGATGGCACGATCGATACCCACTTCTGGGAGCGGTTCGGTGCGGCGCTGCTCCTATCGATCGTGGATGATGCCGGCTCCTTCGCCGGTCGCCAGCTGGCTGATGCTGACATCGAGATCCGCTCGACGCAAAGCGCGGGTCAGACCGCGGCTGGCATCGCCGTGGAGCGTTCCATCGACATCCCGCCGACGCTGACCAAGGCACAGGGCGAACTCGCTAACATCTTCGTGGCACGCGACCTCGACTTCTCGTCGGTCTACCGGCTGAACGTCGTCGGCGTCCGTCACGCCACGCCTGAGCCGCTGCATTCCGGCGCGAGCGCCCCTCGCGTGGTGAAGCCGTGACCACCGCCATGCTCGCGGGTCCAGAGGACGGCTGGAGCACGTCAGCGAACCGGCCCGCGGCCAGCCCCGTGAGACCGGAGCGCGTCGTCCTGGCGCGCTACCTCGAACCGCTGCAGCCTTATCTTGACGATCCAAGCCTGACCGAGGTGGTGGTCAATCGCCCGGGCGAGGTGTTCACGGAAGGACCAAGGGGCTGGGCGCGACACGAGGTGCTTCCCCTCACCTTCGAGCACCTCATGCACCTCAGCGTAGCCGCAGCCGCGCTCAACCGCCAGGACATCGGCCCCGAGCACCCCATCGTCTCGACCATGCTCACGGGGGAGGAGCGCTGTCAGATTGTGGTACCGCCCGCTGTACCGGCGGGTATGCTGAGCCTCACAATCCGCAAAGCGGCGCAGCGCGCGTTCACGCTTGCCGCCTTCGACGAAGACGGGTCGCTCGCCGACGTCCGACCCGCTGGTGAGCGTGTGGAAGACGATGAGAAGGCTCTCCTCGCGCTTCGGGATAAGGGCCGGTGGCGGGAGTTCCTGGAGCGGGCGGTGCTTGCCCGGCGCAACATCGTGGTGGCCGGCGCGACGGGCTCAGGAAAAACCACGCTCGCGAAGGCGCTGGCCGCCTGTATCCCCGAGGATGAGCGGATCATCACGGTCGAGGACACGCCGGAGCTCGTTGTACCTCAAGCTAACCAGGTGCGGCTCCTCTACGCCAAGGACGGGCGGGGCCTCGCCAAGGTTGGGCCCCGCGACCTTCTTGAGAGCTGCCTGCGCATGCGTCCCGATCGGATCCTCCTCCAGGAGCTGCGCGACGGCACGACGGCCTTCACCTATCTGCGCAACGTCACCTCGGGCCATCCCGGCTCTATCACGACGGTGCACGCCGACTCGGCGCTCCTCGCCTTCGAGCAGCTGGCACTTCTCATCAAGCAGAGCGAGGAGGGTCGGGACCTCTCGCGATCGGACATCGGACGTCTCCTCGATCTGAGTGTCGATGTCGTCGTGCACATGAGCCGGCGCGACGGGCGCCACCGCGTCACGGAGGTTTACTATGACCCGCTTCGCAAGCGTCAGCCCTACTCTTAAGGCGGCGACGATCGTCGGCGGCGTCGTGGTCGCGGGCGGGCTGTTCCTGGTCCTTGCGACGAACTTGATGCTGTTGGGTTTGCGCCAGCACGACGGCGGTCTGCACGTGTTCGCGTTCACGGACGTGCTCTGGCAGGGGACGGCGGACGAACGCGTGCGGCGCTGGGCGAAGCTCGCTGGGCTCACGTCCGGCATCGTCGTTCTCATCGGCGTTGGCGCCCTGCTGCGAGCGCGCTCGGTTCCGCTCCACGGCCGTGCATGGTTCGCGACGGAAGCGGAGGTGAAAGCCGCAGGCCTGCGCGCTGAGACCGGTCTCCTCGTCGGAATGCGAGGTGGCAGACCCTTGAGCTTCGGCGGCTCGGAGCACGTCATCGGGTACGCTCCGACACGTTCCGGCAAGGGCGTAGGCCTCGTAATCCCCAACCTTCTAAACTGGCCGGACTCGGTGGTGTGTCTCGATGTCAAGCGCGAGAACTGGGAGCGCACAGCGGGATTCCGGGCGGCGCATGGCCAGGAGGTGCACCTTTTCGACCCCCTAGACGAGGAAGGACGCACTGCCCGCTACAATCCGCTCACTTATGTCCGGCGCGATGCGATCGACCGCTACGACGACCTGCAGCGCATCGCGACCATGCTGTTTCCGGCGGAGAGCGGCGGCGACCCGTTTTGGTATCAATCCGCCCGCACGGCGTTCATCGCCATCGGGGGCTACGTCGCAGAAACGCCGGGGCTGCCGCTCACCATTGGCGAGGTGCTGCGGCAGCTCTCAGCGGCTGCAGACCTTAAAGTGCACTTCACTGAGGTGATCGCCAAGCGCCGCGAGGGCCCGACGCGGCTGTCGCCCCGCTGCGTGCAAGCACTCAACGATTTCTTGGCGGCCTCCGACAACACCTTCAACTCGGTGCGTAAGACCGTAACTGCGCGCTTGGAGCTCTGGTTCAATCCGCGCGTCGACAAGGCGACGGCCGAGTCGAGCTTCGACTTGAGGCAGCTTCGCACCCGCCCGATCTCGATTTATCTCGGGGTGTCGCCCGATAACCTCGAGCGCTTGTCGCCGCTGCTCAACCTGTTCTTTCAGCAAGTGGTGGATCTCAACACCCGCGAGCTCCCTGAGCACAATCCGGCGCTGAAGCGGCAGGTGCTGCTTCTCCTCGACGAGTTCCCGGCGCTGGGGAATGTCAGCGTGCTCGCCAAGGGAGTTGCCTTCGTCGCGGGCTACGGCCTCCGCCTCCTCACCATCCTGCAAAGCCCATCGCAGCTGCGCGCGATCTACGGGCCGGACCAGGCCAAGAACCTGATGACGAACCATGCGGTTGAGGTGGTGTTCACGCCCAAGGATCAAGATGTCGCGAACGAGCTCTCGGAGCGGTTCGGCTACGACACGGTTAAAGCACGGAGTGTCAGCCGCCCCTTCGGCTTGTCGCCCCTGAGCGCGAAGGGCAGCGAGACCCGCTCGGATCAGCGCCGGGCTCTCCTCCTGCCGCAGGAGCTGAAACTCGTGCCCCAGACCAAGGCCTTCGTGCTCAAGGCCGGCGTGCCGCCGGTTCTCGCCGACAAGATCCGCTACTACGAGGATCGCCGCTTCCGTGCCCGACTCATGCCGCCCCCGCCCATACGCTCAATGTTCAGTCGCGAGGGCGGTGCGGACTGGCTGGCGCTAAGCGAGGAGGTCGAGCGGCTGCGCGCGGACGTCCGAGGGCTTGCAAGCACGCTGTCTCCGATACGGCCGTTGTCCGACGAGGAGATCGTGGAGCCTGCCCGCATCCCGGAGGACGCCGTGTTCAACTTCGGTGACGTCGAGGTCGATCTCGCGGGGCTCACCGATGATGAGATCCGCTCGTGGACGATCGCGCACATCGACCGGCAGATCGTCGGGACGCCGCTCCCGGGCCGCAAGGCAGCGGCGGCGTCGGCGTGAGGTGGAGGAGAGCACCGATGGCCACCGAGGACAGCGTCGCGCGTTTCATCCGCCGGGCACAGCCGGAGGAGGCGCAGGAGTTCACGATCGAACGCGATGATGGGAGCCCTCCACGGCCAGGTCGAGAGGCGCCGCGCAAGGGTACCTCCTCAAGGTCCGGCGCTCCTGGGCGCGACGCTTCGGCGGAAAGTGCTCAGTCCTCCCGCCCTTATCCTCCCGCAATAGCTCGCAAGTACTTCATTGTGCCGGGACCAGAAGCGCGGTCGCGCGCGCAACACGCCTACGCCGATGAACGCGGGGAATACTTGATCTTCAAGGACGAGGGCGCCCGGTTGGCGACGCGGCGCGAGGAAGGTGTGGTCGTCCGGGATCTGGTTGCGATCGCCGAACACCGCGGATGGCCCGGGCTCAAGGTCACCGGTTCGGGGGCGTTCCGGCGCGAAGTCTGGCTCGAGGCGTCTGCCCGTAGCCTTGCGCTTCGGGGCTACGAGCCAACCGATCTCGACCGGCAGGCGTTAGAGAAGCGCCAGTCACGCCGAGCGCAGTCCGAGCGTCGCTCAGGATTTGAGGCAGGTGAGAGGCGCATGGCGAAGGAGCGGGAGAGCGCTCGTCCTGAGGCGGAACCTGGGGTGATGCGAGGGCCGTCGTCAGGTACCGGCGGCGGCTCCCGACATCTGCGCCACTCGGGTGGCGAAGCGGGTGCTGAGCTCGATCAGGCCGGGGATCTCAACGAGCGTCCCGCAGGTGGCACGGGCAGTGCCAGCGTTTCCAACCGGTTCCGCTCCTTAGCTCCAACAGAAGCCGTCAAGGAGCCGAATTTAGCCGCGGCGCATTCCCAACTCGTCGTGCTCAATCACGCGTTGGAGCGGGCGTTTCCGAACGATGCGGGGACGCGTGATGCCGTGCTAAATCTTGCCCGTGATCGCTTGGCCTTACACCTAGAGCGGGGCAACACGATTCGGCGGGCCGAGTACGCGATCCCCGTGGGAGACAAAGCAGCCGAGCGACGCGCGCCGGAGCACGAAGTGGAGCATGGTGGCCGTCGGCGCCGGGGCACGCGGGAGCGTGATCGCTAACCATAGGCGCCTAACTCACAGACGTTCCCGCTCAGGATCATTTTTCTCGACTATGTCTTCTGTTCCCGTTCGGGATCGTCTCTGCTATTGTGCCCGAACGGGACCAGGATGCTCAACATGAGAAACATGTTCTCGTTCGGGAGCATGGCGCAGACCAATGGTGAACCTACTGATCCGAACTGCAGCCGACTTCGGACACCTCGTGCGCGAGCGGCGGCGCTACCTTGGCCTCACGCAGGATGAACTCGCAGCACGCTGCGGCGTCGGCCGGCGTTTTATTGTCGAGTTAGAGGCGGGCAAGCCATCCCTGCAGCTCAGCAAGGCCCTCCTCGCCGCGAGCGAGGTCGGCCTCGAGTTAACGACTTCCCCGGGGGGTGAAACGCGACCCACGCTCGGCCGAGCTGTCTGACGGTGCTGACCAGGATCTTCTGGCCACTCTGCCCCGGTTCTGACACGAGCGGGTTGGTATCATGAGCTCACTTGCGCTCGTCTCGATCTTGGGCCGTGACAAAGTCGGCCTCATCGCCGCTGTAGCCGACCACCTGTTCGATGCCGGCGTGAACCTCCGCGATGCCTCCTTTGCCACACTTGGCGCAGGAGCCGAGTTTACTGCGCTGTGTGAGCTCCCGGACGATGTGAGCGCCGCAGGGATCGAAGCTGGTCTGACCTCCCTGCCTGAGCTCGAAGGGGCTCAGGTGCGGGCAACACCCTACAGCTTTGACCCAGAGCCTGCGGCAGCAGGACAGATGACCCACCGCATTACAGTGAGCGGAGGCGACCAGCTCGGACTTGTGGCGCGTCTCGCTGACGTGTTCCGGCAGTACCAAGCCAACATCGTGCGGCTTGAGCCCGCAAGCTCCCGGAAGCAGAAGGCGGGCTCTATGTGACGCGCTTTGCCGTATCGGTCAGACCCGACCAAGAGAGCGCCTGCTTGGCGACAGTCACGAACACAGCTGGGGCGCTCAGCCTCTCCTGCGTCCGAGCAGAGCCAACTATAGGTCGCGGTGTTTGCTCCGAAATGTGGGCGCTGCGGTCATGAGTGCCCGTGCGGAGCGACCCTAAACCGAAGGTTCAGCCGCGGTGCTGATCTGATCTGCTCTAAGCCAAAGCCTCGCTTCCTCGAGCGTGCCGAAGCGGTGCTCCTGCGCGGTGAACGGTGCTGGCCTGCCCTCAGGCGGCAGATCCTCTAGGAGTTCGGCTGTCCAGGTGGCCTCGCTTGAGGGGCCGCTGCGCACCAGGCTTGCAACCACACGGCCATCCAGCACCACGTCGTAGCTGCCAGGTGCCAAGCGCTCTAGCGTGTAGCTCGTCATAGGGCTCTCCTCAGGAGAGCGGACTGGCTGCTGTTGGTTCTCTCACGCGAGAGGTACCCGCCCCTCAGCGTCAGCTCCTCCGCTCCGGTACCCATCACTCCGGCTCGACCTCGCCGACCTCAGGGCCTTTCGGCCCTTCGACCATCTTCACCCGTACTCGCAAGCCCTCCGGCAGATCACGCCCACCGGACCGCTCCAGAACAGAGCGGTGCACAAACAGGTCCTTGCCTCCTTCATCAGGGGCGATGAAGCCAAAGCCCTTCTCAGGATTGTACCACTTCACCGTGCCCCGGCCCTCTCGAGCGCTCGAGAGGTCAACACCCCTGCCCGGCCCGCGTGCACCAGACGAGCGGGGGCCGCCTGTGGCAAAGCTGCCGGGTCGGGCCGAGCGGGGTGCCTCAGGTTCCGCGGTGCTGGCATCCACGCTGGTGATCTCTGCCACCTGAGGTCCTTTTTGCCCCTGGCCTGTGCGCACGATGAGCGTGGTGCCGGGCTCCAGAGCCGAGTGCCCTGCCCGCTCCACGGCGCTGATGTGCAGGAAGGCCTCGCCCGAGCCGTCGGTGAACTCGACAAAGCCGAAGCCCTTCTCGGGATTGAACCACTTCACCCGAGCCTCGGTCTCAGGACCAGAGGGAACAGGTCCTGACCTCGGGCGGCTCTGCCGGTCCTCGAAGGATGAGGAGGAGCGCCTGTCGCCAAAGGAGGGCTGGCGATCGCCTGCCCATGGGTTCTGCCCCTCCCCTCGCCCGCGCTTGTTGTCCCGGTAGTCGTTGCCGCGTCCCATCTCTGCTCATGCCCGACTGTGATGAGCTCTCATGCCACAGCACACAGCTGCGCACTACTACTGGTGACTACAGAAAACCGTGAGGACGCTACTGAAGCGAGGTCTCCGGCTGTTAACGCATCGTTGACCATGTTCCCTCACCCTGTCGCAGGCATGGGAGCTGTCTGATGCGGGTGTTGGTGGTTGAGGATGATGTGGCGGTTGCCCGCTCGATTGAGCTGATGCTCAAGAGCGAGAACTTCAACGTCTACACGACGGATCTCGGCGAGGAGGGCATCGACCTCGGCAAGCTCTACGATTACGACATCATCCTGCTCGACCTGAATCTGCCCGACATGTCGGGCTACGAGGTTCTGCGC
>JAESFT010000577.1_pt1 | contig 19212 bp, 20 predicted proteins | sample 9269451 | NCBI WGS metagenome assembly JAESFT01 (sample SAMN14502557, study PRJNA617106) | algae metagenome | isolation source: Scytonema hyalinum WJT4-NPBG1 and co-occurring heterotrophs from well... | place: USA: Mojave Desert, Joshua Tree National Park, California | collected 2006-05-25
CGCGATGATAATCCCGGCGAAGCGGGCGGGCAGGCGTGGCATGGTGATGTCTCTTGGTCGGGACACCTCCTACCTAGCCGTCACGTCCGCTTCGTCACCCCTCCCGCAAATTGGCCAAAGTCGAGCTTAGACTTTCAGCCGCTTCGCCCCTGCAACGAAGAGCCCCGCGCGGCGGGGAGTGTCCGGCGAGGCAAATCGAGGGCGTGCCTCTAAGGGGCCGGATACGCAACCCGGTCCGTGCTGTGACCATAGGGGAGGGCGGTTAAGAGCCCGCTTCTGGCGCCTTTAGTGAGTAGTCTTCTGCGAATAACGCTGGGGTTTCTCGCGTGCTATCGCCAGTCCTCTTCAAAGCTTCCAGCGTTCCTTGGCCTCCCCCGGTCGGAATACGATGATGTTCTCGACCAAGCCGCTGATCGGACGAATGCGGAAGCCGATGCCGAGCTTGTCGTAGATTCAGTGCTCTTGGTTGGCATTGGCCTTCGTGATCTGATCTGGCTTGCCGAAGGCGGCCTCCACATCCTCCTGCTTTGAATGGACGCCGACGCCTTCCTTGGTCTTGTAGCCACCCTCCTCGCGATAGACGTTCATCGTAGTTAGGCGCTGATCATCCTTCTGCTTCGTGGTGATCCGGGCTTGATCGAAACGGTGCGCCCACAAATCTTGCCCGTCGTTGAGCGCGCCGGGGTTCTCCCCCGTCGAGAACTGCACGAGGTCTGGCGGGGGCCCAATAGCCTGCATGGGGCCAATCGCCTTCACGAGGTCGTTGACCGTCATGTCGAGGGTCCAAGGTCCGATGCTGCGACCTGGAACGATCAGCTTCTCGGGGGCGATCTGGGCGACGGCCGGGGCGGTGAGGGTAAGGAACGCAAGCACAAGAGAGGCAACAAGCTTCATAGCGACGACCTCCTGTGAAGGGCGTCCACAGTATGGCTTCAAGCCTCTCCACTCGCACGACATTCGTCATCGGCGAGCATTTAGTTCGCGAAGGACACTATCGCCAAACGAAAAGCCCCGCGCGGCACGAGACCAGCGGGGCAAGTCGAAGGGGTGCCTTCAACCGGGCCTGATACGCAACGCGGCCCGTGAGGCTGTGATAGCAGGTGGTGTTAACGACACGTTGCCGCCGCTCTAAGCAGCGTCTTTCCGGCTTCGGGCCGTCTTGTGCCCTGCCTCCGTGAGCCGGTAGGCGGCCTTGCCAGCGTTCTCCTCAACGAGGCCACGCCACATCAGCATCGCCAATGCGTGCTCATCTCCGGGCAGGAGGTCGTCAGTGTTCAGGATGATTCGGTAGGAAACCCATCCATCCGGCTCCCCTGCCACCGACAGGAATCGCAGCATGCGCGCTTCAGTGCTCTTCACCGGGGCCACCTCACCGCCCGCGCCATGCCACGCCGGGGATGTCACTGCGGTGGATGCCGAGGTCGTTCAACTCACGATCCGTCAGCCGGGATAGCTCCTGAAGGGTGTTGCGGTAGCGCAGCCAGCGATGAACGGCAGCGAGGATGGAGGTGATGAACATCAGTGTTGTCCTTTGTTGTTGGCCTGCACACGCGCAGGCGCGCCGCCTCACGGCAGCGTAGGAAAGGGGCCGCCCATGCGAGCGGCCCAAGGTTCAGAGGAACACCCCGCGAGGAAGGCCACGGGGGAGGGGGCATTTATCTGGACGAGAGAGAGACGCCAACCCTGGCCGATGGGATGTACCCATGACCTCACGTCATGGAACGGATTGGCGCCATTTACGCCCTGTTAATGCGAGGCAGCCGTCAGTTGAGCGGCGTCGCAGCCGGCCGCGTCAGCGGCGCGTCTACAGTGCACACGAGGCCAGAGGGCACGAAGGCGATGCGCACATCTCCATTGAGGTCGCTCGCCAGACTGCGCTCGATGAGGCGCGTACCAAAGCCCCGCCGGCTCGGCGCAGTCACGGGCGGACCGCCCTGTTCGGCCCAAGTGAGGTGAAGGCTGTCGTCACCATCACGCCACGTGATGCGCACCTCGCCAGTGTCGTTGGAGAGTGCGCCGTATTTCACTGCATTGGTGGCAAGTTCCTGCAAGGCCATGGCAAGTGCCAGCGCCATGCGAGGCGGCAACCGGATAGTCTCGCCTGATAGGTGCAAACGGTCCTCGCCAGGGTTCGAGTAAGGCGCAACCGCGTCAGCTACGATTTCGTAGAGGTCCGCGCCCTCCCAGTTCTCGCGGGTGAGAACATCATGAACACGTGAAAGCGCTAGGAGGCGGTTCTCCAGCGCCTCGCGGGCACCCTCAGCGCTGCCTGCGTTGCGCAGAGTCTGACTTGCTATGGATTGCACGGTCGCCAGCGTGTTCTTCACCCGGTGGTTCAGCTCGTTGATAAGAAGACGCTGGTGCTCTTCGTGCCGCTTGCGAAGGGATACGTCAGTGAACGTACAGACCGCAAGGTGAGGTATGCCGTTCAAGCCCCTCACAGGGGTCGCGCTAACTGAGAGGCATGTAATGTGTCCGTCGCCGCGACGATAGCGGATCTCTTGATCCCGCACAGTCTCATTGTGCAAAGCAGCTCGGGCTACAGGGTACTCTTGAGCAGAAAAGGGCGTGCCATCCTCATGCAGAGCACCATACGTTCCATACTCCGCAACAGTGGCACCTAGGACAGGGTGGCCCATCAGAAACTCGGAGGCTCGATTGTAAATCAAGATTTCGCCGGAAGGGACGCGCACGATGATGACACCTATTGGCATCTGCTCGACAACGTTCCGAAGCGTGGCCTCGCTTTCACGCAATGCCTCGTTGGATTGCTTCTGGTCCGTGATGTCGCGGTAAAAGATAGCAAGACCATCCTCAGTCGGATAAGCGCGCATGTCGAGCCAAGCGGCGTGGCCGGGCGTCCATTCGTAGCGATGTTCTAGGCGAACCGGCACGCGCTCGGCCATAGCACGCTTGTACAAGCGCCCGAGTTCGGTCTCCTCAGAACCGGGCCACACCTCCCAATGTGTTCTACCGAGGATCTGCGATGCAGGCCTCTTCTCCAGACGTAAGCCTTCGGCATTGATCTGCACTACTCGGAAGTTACGGTCGAGGAGCACGAAACCTTCCGAGATACTGTCCAAGGCACGACGGGTTCGATCCTGCTCCGAGAGCAAGGCGTCTTGGGCTGCTCGTTCGTGAGCGACGGCGTCACGGCCCCAGCCTACGAGGATTGCTATGGCCGCCGCTGTGGCGAAATAGGTGGTGAGCGTCCCAATGTCCGAAACGTTTTGGACCTCAAAGGAATACACGGGTTCGACGAAAAGGTACCAGCCTGCAACTCCACATAGCAGCGCAACCAACAACCCGGGTCGCAAACCAAACAAATAGGCTGAGAGGACGACTGCCGGGAAGAAGGTGATGAATTGAGCCCCGACCAAGTAGGGGGTGAGGGCAAGACGCAGCAGAACCGCCACAACTCCTATGAGGAGAGCGAAAGTATACCTCAAGGAGGTGCTCTCTAGCAGGCGCCTAGCACGCTCTGCGCGGCGCGGGCGGTCGCGTGCCGCCTTCAGCTCACTTGCCGATATATCGCGCATGAGGAACTTTGCTGGAGCGCGGCTGCTTGATCTCAGGAGTCTCGTGGTCTTGGAGTAAGCGGAGCGCGGCGCGCACAACCTCACTGGCGCTCTGGTAACGTCCGGACGCCACGCATGATGAAATAAAGATGGCCAGCTCTGGCGTGAGGGAGACGTTGAGGCTTTTGGGGACCGCTGCCACGATAGTTTCCCTTAGGGTATGTCAGAAACTGACACTCATCACCCCTGTCGCCTTGTCAATGGCCAAGCTGGTGCTGCATACAAAATTGGTGCTGTGGACTGACCCCTCGCGGTCGTGTTCCGCTCAGAGCGCGTTTGACAATTGGGGAGCATAGCTGCGCGTGAGGCTCTCTTGGTGCACTCTGCATATCCACAAAGACACTCCTCTATGATCCACTCACCCTAGCCCTCAACGTCCTACGAGTGCTGCGCCCATATCCTGTACATGCCTCATTACCCGCTCCGCAGCCGGGCTGAGGGTCCGGTCCCGCAAGGTGACAATCGCAACTGGTCGAGCCACAACCCGTAAAGCGACCGGAAGCACATTGAGGGTACGTCCCTGTGTGCCATGAGCAATAACCGACCTCGGCAGAATGGCGAGATACCGACCGCTCGATACCAGTGACACCAGTAGCTGGGTGGAGTTGGAGGTCACCGCTCCTCGAGGCATCCTTAGATCACAGGCCTCAAAGGCTGCGGCGATAATGCGGCCAGGGAGGCTGTCGGGCCGCGGCAGCGCCCAGAGCTCTTCTATGAGATCAGATAGCGCCAAGGTTTTGCGACGAGCCCATTTACTGTGCTCACCTGCAACAACGCTTACAGGATCGTCGAAGGCGATGTTGACCTCAAATTCCGGCTCAAGCGGCGCTTGCGGCAGGCGGCCAACAACGAAATCGACCTTGCGCTCACGCAGATCCTGATAGACGGCAGCCCCGCTGGCGGCTTGTTGAACGTCGACAACCAGCTTCGGGTGCTCGCGCTGCAACTGCTCAATGACAGGTGGCAAAATGCTGATCACCATCGGCTCTGCAGCGCCGATCTTCACCTCACCGGAGGTCGGGTCGGAGAGGAAAGCGATCTCCTCCACGCCGAGCCGCAGTTCATCGAAGGCGGCAAGCCCACGAGAGAGGAGCGCGCGGCCATATGCGGTCGGTTCGACTCCCGTGCGGCTGCGGTCAAGGAGGCGCACGCCTCCGAGCGCATGTTCAAGGTCCAAGATGGCCTTCGACACCACAGGCTGCGACACTGCTAGATCTTGGGCGGCACGCGCCATGCTGCCCGCCTGCACGACGGTGAGCAGGATGTGGACATCCCGCAGCCGCACCCGGCGCCCGATCCGGTCAGCCCAATGCATGTGAGCGCTCCATAGCTGAATGGCTATGGTTCTATTCGAAAATCGAACTGTTCAGCAATGCTACCCGCAGGCAGTCTCACCGAACCAGAGCTTTGCCCGATGGCCGGAGGTTCAGATGCTCAACAGACGCACACTTATTAGTGGTCTTGGCGCAGCCGGTTGTGGGCTGGTGATGCCCCTCTCGGCCATTGCCCAACCGGAGGCAGGCACGCTACGGCTCCTCGTGGCGGGGCCAGCCGGCGGCCCGGCCGACGTCTCCGCCCGCCTGATTGAGCCACATCTCACTCGCGGTCTCGGGCGCAGCGTTGTCGTGGAGAACCTGCCTCCGACACCAAAGCTCGTGGCGCAGACGATCATGCGCGCACCGGCAGACGGGTCGACCCTCCTCGTCGCTAACACGGCTATTCTCGCGACCTACCCGGCCGTGACTGCCAATCCTGGGTACGATGCCGCCAGAGACATCGTGCCGGTCGCAGGCCTGACCAAGACCCACCAGGTGCTCGTCGTCCCAGCTTCGCTGGCGGTTCAGAGCGTCCGGGAGCTCGTCGACTACGCTCGTGCCAATCCCGGCAAGCTGAACCTCGCAGCAGCGGGAGGGGCGGGCGTGATCCCGCACCTCGCAGGCGCGCTCTTCATGGCGCAGACGGGGGCGCAGCTCGTCCCCGTGTTCTATCGCGGCGCCGCCGACGCCGTAACTGCCCTGCTGGGCAATCATGTTGATGCCGCCTTTGAGAATGTCACCATCCTCCTGTCCCATATTCGGGCGGGCAAGCTGCGGGCGCTCGCTGTGACAGGGGAGAAGAGAAGCCCGCAGCTCCCTGACGTTCCCACAATGGCAGAAGCAGGCGTTCCCAACTGTGAGGTCGTCTCGTTCTTCGGCCTGGTAGCGCCGGCCGGTACGTCGGCCGATGTTGTCACAAGGGTGAACGCTGCAGTCAACAAGGGCCTCGCTACGACAGAGACCGCAGCCAGACTTGCGCAGCTCGGTGCTGAGCCCATTTTGGGCACACCCCAGGAGTTCTCGGCCTTTGCCGCCAGCGAGAGAGAGCGCTGGGTACAGGTCGCAGCGGCCGCAGGCATCCGAACCGAGTAGGACGCAAGCCATGCAGCCTGGTCAGGCAAGCCGCACCCTGGTTCGTCCTGCCGTACGTCGGGCGGCGCATCAGCTTCTCGACGTGCCTCGCATCTTTGATGATCCGATCGCAGTCGGCCTGTTGCCTGAGACAGGCGAGGCAGCGGTCCTGGCAGCTCACGATGAGCATGCCAGCCAAGACGCGAAGCTGATGCGTTCTCTCTTTGCCTTCCGCAGCCGCTTTGCCGAGGACCGGCTGGCGCAGGCGGCGGCCCGAGGAGCGCAGCAATACGTGATTGTTGGCGCTGGCCTCGACACCTTCCCCTGGCGCCAGCCTAACTATGCAAGGACATTGCGGATCTTCGCGGCTGACCATGTGGCGACGCTAGCCTGGACTCAGGTCCGCTTCTGGGAGCGCGGGCTCCCGAAGCCGCCTAACCTGAGCTTCGTACCCGTTGACCTCGAGGAGCGGCGCCTATCAGACGCCCTTGTGGCGGCAGGCTTCGCCCCCAACGTCCCGACCTTCGTGTCGGTTCTTGGGGTGCTCCAATACCTGACCGACGCGGCGACTGATGCTCTCTGGGACTTTGCCGCCGCTCTTCCTTCAGGCAGTGAGATCGTGGCCTCGTTCGTTCTGCCCGATGAAGAGCTGACTGGTGATGACCTCGTCATCGCACGCCGAGGCATCGATATCGGGGCAGCCACGGGAGAACCCTGGCTCTCGCACAACACGCCGGAGAAGCTGACGACGCACCTGTCCCAACTTGGATTCGCTACGGTCGAGCACCTCACGCCGGCGGCGGCTCAGGAGCGGTACTTTGCCGGCCGCACCGATGGCTTGAGAGCGCCGGTGTGGGAACAACTCATCGCAGCCGTCGTCTAGGAGGCGCCGGATGCTCCAAGTGCATACTTCCCCGGCAAGACGGGTTGAGCGCCTGCCGGCGCTGTGATTCAAACTTTGAATGTGGACTAAGGACTACCGAGCGCGGCAGGCTGCCTTTGACCGGCTGCGCTACCCGACCGACCCGACGGACGAGGAGTGGGAGCGTGTTCGCCCCCTTCTGCCTGGACCCGCTCGGCGGGGGCGCAAACCAAGCGTCAGCCTGCGCGAGGTCCTGAGTGCAATCCGCTATCTGGCGCGAGCAGGCTGCGGCTGGCGCATGCTCCCGAAGGACTTTCCACCCTGGCAGACGGTCTATTGGTGGTTTCGACGCTTTGTGCGACGCCTGCTCTTCCGCACGTTGCACGATGTAGCGCTCATGCTCGACCGGGAGCGCGCAGGTCGGGAGGCGAGTCCGTCGGCAGGGGTGATCGACAGCCAGACCGTCAAAGCACCTTCGGATCCAGGCGGAGGCGGCTATGATGCGACCAAGAAGATGAAGGGCCGCAAGCGCCACATCGTGGTGGACACGGATGGACGTCTCCTGATGGTCAACCTCACTTGTGCCGACGTGCAGGATGGGGCAGGCGCTGAGGCCATCATCAAAGCCGTCCGCCAGCGCTGGCCTTGGCTGAGGCACCTGTTCGCTGATGGAGCTTACGACAGACGACGCTTGGCAAGCGCGGCGGCTTACGGCGACTTCGTCCTTGAGGTGGTGCGCAAGCTCGAAGGCCAACGAGGCTTTCAGCCTTTGCCTCGGCGCTGGGTTGTGGAGAGAACGTTTGGCTGGATGACCCGCTGGCGGCGTCTGGCGCGTGACTACGAGCAGCGCCTGGATGTGTCCGAGGCCATGATCGGTGTCGCCATGAGCAGCCTCATGCTCCGACGCATCACTCATCCATAGCCATTCTCAAACGGGCTCTTAGATCTGTTCTAATGAGCCAAGATCTTAGAGAGAAACTCCTTTGCTCGTTCGCTGACCGGCTGCACGAAAAATACATCGCTATCATTATCTTCGACGATGCGGCCAGCATCCATAAAAACAATTCTATTGGCAACTTTCTTAGCGAACCCCATTTCGTGAGTCACGACCATCATTGTCATCCCGTCCCGCGCGAGCCCGACCATGACGTCCAACACCTCGTTAATCATTTCCGGGTCGAGGGCGGATGTCGGCTCGTCAAAGAGCATGGCTATCGGGTCCATAGCGAGGGCTCGTGCAATGGCCACGCGCTGCTGCTGCCCGCCCGACAGGTTGGCCGGGTGCCGGTGCATGTAATCCGCGACGCCCACCCGTTCGAGAAGGTCGCGACTTCGCTTGGCTGCCTCCGACGGGCTTCTGCGCAAGACCTTCATCTGCGCGAGACTGACGTTCTCGACGACTGTCATGTGGGGATACAGCTCGAAGCTTTGGAAGACCATGCCGATCCGTGCGCGCAGCTTTGGCAGGTCCGTCTTGCGGTCGCCCACTGAGGTCCCGTCCACCGTAATCTGGCCGCGTTGGAACGGTTCGAGACCGTTGACGCACTTTATCAGCGTACTCTTGCCCGAGCCCGAGGGGCCGCAGACGACAACGACTTCGCCTTTGGAAACGCGGGTGGAGCAATCCGCCAGCACCTGCGTCGGGCCATACCACTTGCTGACGTTTTCGATCGTGATCACAAGGCGTACTTTCGCTCGAGGCGTGCAACGGCCTGCGATGCCGTATAGCAGACGACAAAGAAAACGATTGCCACGAATACGTACATTTCCGTCAGCCGGTTGTCCCGGCTGCCGATCACGTCGGCGGCCGTCAGGAAATCGCGCAGGCCGATCACGTAGACGAGTGAGGTGCTCTTGAACAGGTTGATGCATTGCATCAGCAGCATCGGCAGCATATTACGGAAGGCCTGAGGCAGGATGATCAGGCGCATGGTCTGGCCTTGGGTCAGGCCGCTCGCAAGCCCGGCATTGATCTGGCCGCGGCGGACGCTCTGAACCCCGGAGCGGATGATCTCGCAGAAATAGGCCGCTTCAAACAGGATGAACCCGATGACGGCGGAGTAGAATCCGCCGACCGGCCTTCCGATGATGATCGGAACAAGAAAATAAAACCAGAATATGAGAAGTACCAGCGGCAACGAGCGAAAGAAATAGACATACGCTGCTGCCGTGAACGATACGATCCGCGAGCGGCTCAGGCGCACGATCGCCAGGAGCGTTCCCAGGACGAGCCCTCCGACGACGCCCAAAAGCGTCAAAAGAAGCGTAACCTGCATGCCTTCCCAAAGGAGCGGCAGGGCCGCCACGATTGTACCGAGATCGAAGCGCTCCATGGTCACCGCGCCTCCATCGCAATGGTGCCAGGAATGCGCAGCCGTCTTTCCACGACGCTCATCAGCAGGGTGATGATCAATGTGATCAGCGCATAGAGCAGGCTCGCCGCAGCGAACGCTTCAATTGGGTGGAAGGTCTGCTCGCTAACTTGGCGGGTCCGGCTCGTCAGCTCCAGGACACCGATTGTCAGAGCCAGCGATGAGTTCTTGAAAATGTTCAGGAACTCGCTCGTGAAGGCGGGGATGGTGGTGCGATAGGCGACGGGCAGGATGATCCACCGGTACACCTGCCGCCGCGTCAGTCCGGTGGCCAAGCCAGCGAAGGTCTGGCCCTGCGGGATCGACTGGATACCTGATCGCACCTGCTCGGCCACACGACAGGCGGTGTAGAGCCCGAGACTGACGACCGCGGTCCAGAACTCCGGCTCCGGGAGCTCGCGCTTGAGCCATCGTCCGGCGGCGCGCGGCAGGACTTCGGGCAGCACGAAATAGAAGAGGAAGATCTGAACCAGCAGAGGTATGTTCCGGAACACTTCTACATACACGGCCGCCAATGCGCGAATGAAGCGGGACCGCACCGTGCGCGCGATCCCAATCACTGTGCCCAGCACAAGCGCTATGATCCACGCGGCTGCCGCGACCAGGACGGTCCACAGCAGGCCGGACAGGATCCAGCCTAGGTAGGGGTCGGTGACGAGCACCGACCAGTTCCAATTGTACCGCATTGGTCTATGCGTGTGCGAGCTGCGCGGCCGCTACTCGGGAATCGCTTGCAGTGCGAACAGCGCCCTAATGGTATCGGTGGCCGGCATGTTGATGGTCGACATCCACTTATCGTAGATTTTCATGATGTCGCCGCTGCGATAGAGGCGGGCCAGCACCCGGTTGCCGACATGGCGAAAGGCTGAATCATCGCGCCGCACCACGATCGCGTAGGGATCGAACGACAAGAGCCGTCCCACGACCTCGTAGTCCTGAGGGTTCTTCGCCTTCGCGATGAGGCCGTACTCGACGACCTCATCAGTCATGTGGGCATCGGTCCGCTCGGTCTCGAGCGCGATCCAGGCCTGGGGCTGGTCCTTCGTCGGCAGGTGCTTAATTCCGAGATTGAGCTTCTCATTGAGCTCGCGAAGCACCTTCTCGTTCGTGGTGCCCTGGTTGGCCGAGACCGTCTTGCCCCTCAGGTCCTCGATTTCCTTGATGCCGGAGCCCTTCTTAACGAGCAGCCGATTGCCAGTCACGAACATGGTATTGAGGAAGTCGACCTGCTGCTGCCGCGCGAGCGTGTTGGTCGTCGTTGCGCAGACTAGATCGACCGTCCCGTTCACGAGGAGCGGGGTTCGGGTCTGGCCGTTCACCGCCTGGTAGCGAACCGTGAGCGTGTCGAGCTTGAGTTCCTTCTTCACTTCCTCAGCAATGAGATTGCACAGGTCGATCGAGTAACCCTGAGGCTTTCCATCTTGCCCGAAATACGCGAAGGGCGGCGAGTCCTCGTTATGGCCGATAACGATCGTGCCGCTGTCCTTGATCTTCTTCAGCGTGCCGTAGAGCTCCTGGGCGGAAGCGCCCGCCCCGCAGACCAGATTGGCGGCCACTAGCAGGGCGACCTTGCCGTTCATAAATTTCATTGTTTCCTCCTTCGGCGGTTCTACTTCTCTTGTGCCAGAGCAGCCTCGAGGAGCCTGCTCAGATGCTCGTAGTCCTCCTCCACGTTATAGGCCTGCGCCGAAAGGCGGACCCACAATCGTCCCGAGATGGCAAACAACGCGGCGTCACACCCGGCGTCCAGAAGATGCTGGCGGATAGCAATCGCGTTTTCGGTCGTGACGGGCGAGGCCGCGGTGGGAAGGCCGACAAGAGCCATCGAGGCGCACCAATCGGGAGACGCGGCCACCTCGGTTCCGAAGTGGCGCGACACGATGGACGCTCCCCTCCGGGTCAGCTCCGCGTTCCGGATCCGTAGGTCCGCTCCGCCGAGCTGATCGTGGAATGCGATGGCCGAGTCGAGCGCCAGGAATGCACTCGGATCCCGCGTTCCCGTCCAATCGAATTCCGCCAGGAAGCCCTTGCCGAAGCCGTGGGAAATGATGACAGGGTGCAGCGCGGACTGACGGTCGGGCCTCGCCCAGAGGAAGGCACATCCCTTAGGTGCCATCAGCCATTTGTGGCAGTTTCCGACATACCAGTCGGGGTTCAGGGCGCCGAGGTCGAGTGTGACCTGACCCGGCCCATGGGCACCGTCGACGAGAATCGGGATGCCGGCGCTCCGGCAGATCGTGATGATCTTGGACAGCGGGAGCACCAATGCGCTCGGTGACGTGATATGGTCGATGACGGCGATCCGCGTACGGTCAGTCAGCTTGTCGGATACGTTCCGGAGAAGCGCATCCTCGCCGGGGCTAGGGAAGGGAATATCCGCCTCGACGACGACCGCCCCGCTCTGCTCCGCAAGATACTGCACCGTGTTCCTGACAGCTCCGTACGTATGGCTGAGGATCAGGATTTCGTCACCTGTGCTGAGGGACAGCGAGCGCAGGACGGCGTTGCATCCGCTCGTCGCGTTCTCGACAAAGACGAGATCCTGTCCCTCTGCGCCGACGAAGCGTCCAAGCTGCTCGGCACTGGCCCGCAGGGCATCGGGGAGGATGCGGCGCATGAAAAGCGTCGGCTGCGCCTCAAGCTTCCGCCGCCACTGGTCCTGCGCATCGAGAACCACGCGCGGGGTCGCCCCATACGAGCCGTGGTTGACCGTCAGCTTGCTCCAGTCAAGGAGCCATTCGCCTCGGATCGACTGACCAAACTCGGGGAGTGGCCGTGCGATACTCACAGCCGCCTCAACGTTTAAGGCCAGAGGCAGCAATGCCTTCGATGATGTGCCGCTGAAACATTAGGAAAATGGCAAAGACGGGAACGAGGCTGAGCGTCGACATGGCAAAGAGGGGCCCCCAGGAGGAGCGGCTCGTCGCATCGATGAAACCGCGCAACGCGAGCGGCACTGTGTAATTGAGAACATCAGTGAGATAAAGAAGTGGCCCGAAGAAGTCGTCCCACGTCCAGATAAACGAGAAGATTGCCGCGGCGGCTAGGACAGGCTTTGAAAGAGGCAGCAAGATGCTCCAGTAGATCCGCCATGGACTGCAGCCATCAATGAGTGCTGCCTCATCTAATTCTCGAGGAATGCTACGAAAAAATTGGACCATCAGAAAGATGAAGAACGCATCGACTGCCAGGAACTTAGGCACGACGAGAGGCCAGAAGGTGTTCAGCCATCCGAGATTCTGAAACAGGACGTATTGGGGAATGAGAGTGACATGGTAGGGCAGCATCAGCGTGCCGAGCATTGCCGCAAACCACATTTTCTTCAGTGGGAATCGAAGCCGCGCAAAGGCGAACGCTGCGAGAGAGCACGCAGCCAGGTTGCCGATAACGGCTAGTCCGGAGACGATGAAGGAGTTGAGAAAGAACCGCCCGAAGTTGATCCCGAGTCCATACCATCCCTCGACATAGCTCCCCAGCGTGAACGTTTGCGGCCACAGCGAGAGGTCGCTGAAGATCTCGTCCTCAGGTTTGAAGGAGCTGCTCAACATCCAGAGAAGCGGGTATAGCATCGCGAATGACGCGAGCATGAGAACGACATGCCTGAGCAGTGTCCGCCATGATCGGGGAAGCTCGTTTGTGGGCAGGGAGGGATTAGTTGGACTGGTCGTCATAATAGACCCAGAAGCGCTGAGAGAGAAAGGCTAGTGCGGTAAAGGCTGCAATGGCGAGCAGCAGGACCCAGGCGAGCGCGCAGGCGTAGCCCATCCGGAAATATGCAAAGCCCTCTTGGTAAAGGTACAGAGTGTAGAACAATGTGGAATCGATTGGGCCGCCCGTGCCGCTGCTGATGATGAATGCCGGTGTAAAGGCCTTGAAGGCCTCGATCGTCTGCAGGACCAGGTTGAAAAAGATGACGGGAGCGAGAAGCGGGATGGTGATCCGGGTGAATTGCTGGCGTCGCGTTGCTCCGTCGATGCCAGCAGCCTCGTAGAGGTCGCGTGGGATCTGGCGCAATCCCGCTAGGAAGATGATCATAGGGGATCCGAACTGCCAGACGCTCAAGAGCACGAGGGTGTAGATGGACGTCTGGGGATTCGAAATCCAGCTCGGCCCGTTAATGCCGAAGAGAAACCAGAGCAGCTCGTTCACCAAGCCGTCATATCCGAAGACCTGCCGCCAGAGAATGGCAACGGCGACGCTGCCTCCGAGGAGCGATGGCAGGTAGAAAATGGCCCGGTAGATGCTGAGCCCTCTTATGCCTTGATCGAGCACAACCGCGACCGCCAGTGCAAAGACGAGCTTGAGCGGGACCGAGAGGGCGACATAGGTAAGCGTCACACCGACGGATACCCAGAACTTTGGGTCGGCAAGAAACATCCGCTGGTAGTTGCCGAGACCGATCCATTGCGGTGAGCGCAGCAGGTCAAAATCGGTGAAGGACAAATAGAGGGAGACGAGAGTCGGGCCAAGAGTGAAGAGGAGGAATCCTGCGAGCCAGGGGCCGAGAAAGGCGTAACCTGCCCCGGCATCCTGTAACTTCGACCATAACCGCCAACGGGACGGACCAGTGCCGGCCGATGTAACCCTGGATAGACCGGCACTGTGGGCCATCGGTTCCTCTCTCAGGCCTTTGCAAGAATGCGTTCAGCCTCGACAACCAGTTCGTTCGCGGCCTGCTTCGGCGTGAGCTGGTTAAAGCCGACCTTCTCCGCTGCCTGACGGATGAGGGCAGTCACCTCTGCGGCTCCCTTAGGCGGGGAGGGCGGAAGTGTGGCAGGTCCCCTCTTGCTCAGCTGCGAAAGATGCTCGACTTGCATCCGTCCGGGCTCGTCGAGGTCCGGTGCCAGCAGGTTGCGGATCTGCTCGGACGGTGGAACACCGCGCTCGACGCCCAGGATCTTCGCGCCCTCAGGCTTGAGAACCATGAAGTCGATCAGTGCTGCTGCGGTCTTCGGGTCCGACGTGTTGGCGGACACGCACAGCATCATGGACGGCTTCAGATACTCGCCAGGCTTCTCTCCTTTGGGATGGAAGGCCATCCCTACTTTGCTCTTGTTGACGGCCTGGTATCCGACGATCTGGTTGCTGTTTGTGAACGTGATCGCCGCGTGGCCTCTCGTGAGCAGGTCGGTGTCGACGGTGATCTTGTCGGTTGCCGCCAGTTCAGGCGGCGCAATCGCTCCCTTCGCCCGCATGTCCGCGCAGAGAGCGAACCAGGATTCCGCATCGTCTCGCGTGAATCCGAGGCGCCCGTCCTGAGTGTAGAGCGTGCGACCACGGGACAGGACCCAATACTCGAGCTCTGGCTCCATCACGCTTGGGTCCGCTGCGCCGAAGTAGCCGCGGCGGTTGACCTTTTTCGTGATGTTCGCTGCCAGATCCGTGAACTCGCTCCACGTCATGTCCGATCCGGGAGCGGGGAGGCCGAGTTTCTCGATCACGGTTTTGTCGTAGAGCAGCACGGCACTGTTCATCCCCATCGGGATTCCATAGAGCTTTCCGTCGATCTTCCCAGCCTCAAGAACCGAAGGAACGTAATCGCCTGGATTGATGATGGAGGGGACGAGATCATCGAGGGGGCGCAACGCGCCCCGGCGGGCATACTCGGGAAGATATCGATAATCCATTTGGATGATGTCGGGCGGGCTGCCGCCGGCAACCTGGGTCGCAAGCTTCGTCCAATAGGCGTCCCAGCCGACACTTTCAGGCACGATGTCCAGCCCAGTGTGGCTTCGCTTGAAGGCGTCGATGGCCGCCTGCGTCCGGCGTGCCCGGTCGGTGCCGCCCCACCATGTCACCCGAAGGCGCCCGGCTTGAGCGATGGCGGGAGATGAAAGGAGATCGATGCCCGCCAGCTGCGTGACGCCCGATGCACCCAGGACAGCTCCGAGTCGCAAAAGCCTGCGGCGCGAAATCTTCGAATTCATTCCGTCCTCCCTCTAGCTGTTGTCCTTCGGGTCACGTGCGAGTTGCAGGCGCGGGTCCCGAGTGTCGTTTTTGTTGCACATTGTATCGGCTGGTGCAACGATACACAACCGGATCCCAGAGGCGGAATTTCAGTGGCGACGATTCTGGATGTGGCGCGGGTGGCCCGCGTCTCTCCCTCCAGCGTTTCGAACTTCTTCAACAACCGGCTGGATAAGATGGCGCTGGCCACGCGCCAGCGGATCGAACATGCGGTGATCCAGCTGGGGTACAAGCCGAACCGTGCCGCCCGTCAGCTGAAGACCGGGCATGCTCCCGTGCTCGGACTGCTGGTTCCATCCGTCGCCAATCCGTTCTTCGGCGAGATCGCGACCGCCACGCAGCGCGCCGCTCAGACGAAGGGGTATCAGCTGATCCTCTGCAATACATTCCGTGACCCGGGGCGCGAGAGGGAGTTCGCGGAGGAGCTTGCAGCCTTCGGCGTTCGGGGAGTGATCACCGGTTCATCTCTCCTGAATTCAAAACATCTCACCGACCTGACGAACAGGGGGCTCGCGGTCGTGACCTTCGAGGGGGATGCGGCGCTGCCCAGTCGCAAGGGTGTGGATGTGGTCTCCATCGACAACTCGATGGCAACAGCCATCGCCGTCGATCACCTCGTCAGCCTCGGACACGAGCGTATCACTTACGTCACTGCGCCGGGCCAGACCGCGGCGCGCGCCGCAAGGCTGCACGGTTTTGAGGCTGCCATGCAGAGGCACGGGCTTAGCCGAACTGCTCGTATCCACAAGATTGCGCTGCCGCCTGGCGAGTACGGCGACGATATGATTGCGGAGCTCGGGATCAGCGCAGCCCCCAAGCTTGCGAAGCACCGCAGGCCAGCCACCGCCGTCATCGCCATGAACGACCTCCTGGCCATCGGGCTTGCGGCTGGGTTTCGCGAGCAGGGACTTGCAATCCCCCGTGATATTTCCCTGGTAGGAATCGATGATCTTTTCCTGGCCCGCCTCATGAATCCACCAATGACCAGCGTGAGGCAGCCTCTTACGCTCATGGCCGACGCAGTGATCAACTGCCTGGCAGATCGCATCGAAGGGGTTGCGGACGCTTTTCAGCGTCGCATTTTCTCTCCTGAACTCATCGTGAGACAGTCGACGGCGCCAGCGGTACACTCGGGAAGCGACAGAATAAGAAGCAAGCCGCGCACGAAATTGCACGCCGATCAGGGATTTAAGCCATGAAGATCTCGATTATCACTGATGAACTCAGCTCTGATCTCGATACGGCGCTTGAGCTTGCCTCTGAATTGGGAGTTCAGGGGGTCGAACTCCGTGGGATCGGCGAGCACCGCTACCCAGATGTGTCCCGCTTGATGCAGGCGCGAGTGCCGGAACTCCTGTCCGAGTATCAGCTTCCGGTTGTCAGCCTGTCACCAGGCCTCTTCAAGATACCCTTGCCCAAGCATGTGCCTGAGAACGATAGGGTTCTTCTGTGGGACGATGCCATCGGTTATGCGCGTGAGCAACGCGCCGCCGAGGTCCTCGCCTATCATGTTGAGGAATTATTGCCGCGCACGATCGAGGCTGCTGCGGACCTTGGCTGTCCCCTCATCAATTGCTTTAGCTTTTTGCGTGGGGTCGAGAGCTGGGATGCCCCAATCCCAGAGCGAGTGATCGAGCTTCTCAGGCATGCCGCCAAGCTGGCTGCGAAGAGCGGCCTGATCCTCAGCATCGAAAATGATGGAAGCTGCTGGGGAGCCACGACGGGCTTATTAGCGCACTTGTTGGGCCTTGTCGCGCAGCCGAACGTTGGAGTCACCTGGGATCCTGCCAATGCGTATCGCGCGGGACAGGAGCGCCCATTCCCGGATGGTTATGAAACGATTCGGGACAGCGTTCGCCATGTCCATCTAAAGAACGCTGCTACTGACTCCCGTACGGGCCGACGGTACTTCGATTTCGACGGTGCCATCGACTGGTCTGGTCAGTTGCAGGCATTGCTCCGCGACAATTATACAGGCTTTGTCTCAATTGAGACGCATCAAAGGCCCAAGCTTAGTACCACCCGTCGATACATTCGATTATACGAGACAGGGCTGCACCGGACTGTCTGATGGGAGCTTAACTACGGTGGGAGCAATAGGCATGGTCCTTGTGAATTAATCGTGTGTTGACCTGCGGCTCGCCGCAATTTGGTGCAGTTGATGCGCAGCGAAAGCCCGGGAACGCAGTGCATCGGTGTTGGTCCCAGGACTCGCTGACAGCCGTCGTTGAGAGGCATCTGATGTGGGATTGAGCTCGTGGGCCCCAGCCTCACCCCAGCTCATCAGCATCGGGATCTCACCATGACAACTTCACCCACGGCTTCAGCCGCGCGGCTGCGCGTGCTCAACGATCAACTGCGGCAGCATCGCACCGGTGGGCAGATCGTCACTACCGCTGGCGTGAATGCGCTCGGACCTGACATCCTGCGTCAGATTCTCCTGGTGGTCGCCTGCTTCAATGGGTTCACGACGGCGAGCACGACTTCGGTCAAGTGTAGGTTGAGGCCAGTCGGTGTTCTTCAAGATCGACTACGACGACCCGACGCGCACCGCGCATTCGCTGGATCCGACGGACGCCACCGTCACCCGCAGCGCCATGACCCTCATGCTGGCGGAGGAATACTAACGCTTGTCGCTCGGCAAGCTCGCTTATCAAAGCACCTTGGCGGCTTTGCACCAGAACCATCGGGTCTGACGAGCCCATCGGGATGACCTCTGTGATCCCGATGCTCCGGATAGCATCGGCTACGGTCTGCCCCTGTGACACCAGGACGTCCACCTGGCGCAGCTTCGAGACAATCTCCTCAGGCTTGTGTCGCTTCCTCGACATGGGTCCATCCTCCATGGGTTCTCAACCCATACTTCAGGGTGGGCCACTTCAATGGGGGCGGATCATGCCGCTGGATGAGCGCAGCTCGATTGCGCCAGTGCCCTTCGCGATCGCCTGGTCGAGGGTGAGCACCAGGTTCGCGCCCACGTTCACACCCGCCGCATCGTCCACCGGCGCGAGCGTCGCCACCACGGGGGCCGCGGTATCAAGCGTGTAGGCTTGCGTCGCCACCGCACCCGGGTTGCCGGCAGCATCCACGACTCTCAGCTGCAGCGAAGAGGCGCCCGGCTGGAGCGTTACACCCGTCCAGGTGATCGCAGTGCCAGTGACCGAAGCGGTGACGTCGGTCCACGTTGCTCCGCCATCCACCGACCCCTGAACAACCTGGGTGGCTGCCAGAGCACCTGACAAGGTCGCGTTGACGGTCTGCGCTGCCGTTCTGGTGATGAAGTCGCTGTCAAACCCAGTATCCGCCGAGAGGTCGATCGCGCTGATCGTGGTTGCCGGCGATGTTCTGTCTATTGTGTAGGACTGACCTACCCTAAAGCTCCCGTCGAGGGGATTTTATCTTCGCTAGATGTTTAGTCCCGGGAATTGGTGGAGCGGGTTGCGGGTGAAGCGTTGCGGCTCGTCTGCCCAGGCTTTGCAGATGGCTTCGTAGGGTGTGAGGCCACGCAGGGTCTTGAGCCGGCGGGCGAAGTTATAGGCTGAGACGAAGTCAGCGAGATGCGTGCGCAGTTGGTCATGTGTGGCGTAGTGGAAGCGCTTGACCGTTGCCTCCTTGATGGTGCGGTTCATCCGCTCGACTTGGCCATTCGTCCACGGATGCCGCGGCTTGGTCAGCCGGTGCTCGATGTCGAGGTCGGCGCAGACCAGCTCGAACGAATGGCAGCGGAAGGGCACCTTCTCGGCCCGCATGGCCCTGATGTCCTCGGGCGTCCAGCCGTCGCCGGTGGGTTCCGTGAAGTGTGTGCCGTTGTCGGTGAGCACCGTGTTGATCTTATAGGGCACGGCGGCGGCAAGGTGTCGGAGGAAGTCGCCCGCGACACGCCGCGTCACCTTCTCGTGCAACTCGACAAAAGCGAACTTGGATGTGCGGTCGATCGCAACCAGCAGGTAGAGCCGCCCCTGCTCCGACCTGACCTCGGCAATGTCGATGTGGAAGAAGCCGATCGGGTAGCGCTTGAACTTGGAGCGCGCTGGCTTGTCGCCATC
>JAESFT010000578.1_pt1 | contig 19211 bp, 17 predicted proteins | sample 9269451 | NCBI WGS metagenome assembly JAESFT01 (sample SAMN14502557, study PRJNA617106) | algae metagenome | isolation source: Scytonema hyalinum WJT4-NPBG1 and co-occurring heterotrophs from well... | place: USA: Mojave Desert, Joshua Tree National Park, California | collected 2006-05-25
GTGTCTCCTCGGTCTCGTCCGCCTCATCCTCGTCCTGGCTGTCGAACTTGAGGCCGAACTGGACAGAGGGGTCGAAGAAGCCGGTGAGCGCATCGAACGGGATGAGCAGCCGTTCCGGGATTCCGGAGAACGACAGCCCGACCTCGAAGGTGTGCTCGGTGACGTTGAGGTCCCAGAACTGGTGCTGGAGGACGATGGTCATCTCCTGAGGATATTTCTCGCGCAGGCGGTTCGAGAGTCGAACGCCGGGAAAATCCGTCTGGAAGGAGATATAGAAATGGTGCTCGCCCGGCAGCCCGTCCTTGGCATCGATCAGCACCTTGCGCACGACGCCCTTCAGCGCGTCCTGCACCAGAAGATCGTAGCGGATCAGGTCTTTACCACCGGCCATAAGCGAGCCCTTGCAGAAACAAAAGTGGAGGCTTCTGTTGCCAGGTGCCTCCGGACCCCGCCTTACGGTGCTAACCGCAAGGGCTTTGATTCGGCTTTAGGGACCGCTTACGCAGCCACTGCAACCGGAGCATAGTTGTCGTTGGCAACTATAGATTCGGCCCGATAACGGCGGAACCATGCCGAGCGAAAGTCTACCCTTTACGCCCTCGTCGATCCTATTTCGCCCCCGCCGAAGCCCAAGCTGAGCCTGGGCTTTGGTGGAGGCGCCGGGTACCGCCCCCGGGTCCGATGGGTTTATTCCGATAGCCGTTTATCGCCATAGTCGGTCGCAAGACCGACAATCCCAATATAGGTGGCACGGATGAATTTTGAAAGGGTGGGGATCGCCGCCACACCCATGAAAATGTGACACAGACACCGGACTCATCCGTATGTTCCGTTGTCACCTTACTGGGGGTTAACTGATTCACAGAATTGGATAAGTCCCGACTCGGCGGAACGGAGCCGCTGCCCTATGATTGGGGCAGGAGCACCCCATGCAAGCCTATCTCGATCTCATCCGCCGCATCATGGACGAGGGCGTCCGCAAGGACGACCGGACCGGAACCGGGACGATTTCCGTCTTCGGCCATCAGATGCGCTTCGATCTCAGCCAGGGCTTCCCGCTCGTCACCACCAAGAAGCTGCACCTGCGCTCCATCGTCCATGAACTGCTGTGGTTCCTGAAGGGCGATACCAACATCCGCTATCTCAAGGAGAACGGCGTCTCGATCTGGGACGAATGGGCCGACGAGAACGGCGATCTCGGTCCCGTCTACGGCAAGCAGTGGCGCTCCTGGGCGAAGCCCGACGGCGGCACGGTGGACCAGATCCGCTGGGTCGTCGATGAGATCCGCCGCAATCCCGACAGCCGCCGCCTGATCGTCTCCGCCTGGAACCCGGCCGACCTCGACAGGATGGCGCTCGCGCCCTGCCACTGCCTGTTCCAGTTCTACGTCGCGGAAGGACGGCTCTCCTGCCAGCTCTACCAGCGCTCGGCGGACGTGTTCCTGGGCGTTCCGTTCAACATCGCGTCCTACGCGCTGCTCACGCAAATGATGGCGCAGGCCACGGGCCTGCAGCCCGGCGATTTCGTCCATTCCTTCGGGGATGCGCATCTCTACCTGAACCATCTGGAGCAGGCGCGCCTCCAGCTCTCGCGGGAACCGCGGGCTCTGCCGAAGTTGCGTCTCAATCCGTCCGTCCGCTCGCTCTTCGATTTCACCTATGACGACATCGCCATCGAAGATTACGATCCGCATCCGGCCATCAAGGCGCCTGTGGCAGTCTGAAGCCAGATGAATCGGCGCGAAGCGATCGAGAGCGCCGTCCGCATCCTGGCTCCGCGGATCCCGCGGCATGAATTCGAGGCTGTGACCGATCATGCCCTGGGCAGCCGCGGGCTGCACACCGCTTCGCCCGAGATGGCTGCGTGGCTGTCGCTGACATCATATATCCGGCACAGGCTGACCGACTACGACGCTCTGCTGGATGACGGCTACGACCAGGAGAGCGCCCGCTTCTTCGTGCTCGACGACATGAATGCCATCCTGGAGGAATGGGGATCTCCACGTCGCGTTCAAGCCGAGGACGAATCCGAATAGGCTCGACAGCAGCGATCACTTCCGACACAACAGCCTCATGAGTCTCGTCATCCGCAGAGCCGAGGAGCGCGATGCCCCGGTCATCTTCAGCTTCATCCGCGAACTCGCCGAATATGAACGCCTGACCCACGAGGTCGATGCGACCGAGGCCGACATCGCGAAGGCGCTCTTCGGGCCTGCCCCACGGGTTTTTGCGGATATCGCCGAGTGGGAAGGGCAATCTGCCGGCTTTGCACTCTGGTTCTACAACTTCTCGACCATCCGCGGACGTCACGGGATCTATCTGGAAGACCTGTTCGTCAGCCCTGCCTTCCGGTCCAAGGGCGTAGGGAAGGCCCTGCTGAAGCATCTCGCCCGCCGCTGCATCGATGAAGGCTTGACCCGTCTCGAATGGTGGGTGCTGGACTGGAACGAGCCGGCCCTGCGGGTCTACCGCTCCATCGGGGCCGTTCCGTTGAATGACGGGACCGTGCAGCGCATGACGGGTGAAGCCCTCAGACAATTGGCGGAGGAGCCATGACCATTCCCCTCATCCTCGTCGTCGCGGTCGCCGAGAACGGCGTCATCGGGCGCGACAATCAACTCCTCTGGCGCATCAAGACCGATCTCGGGCGCTTCCGCCGGCTCACCATGGGCAAGCCCATGATCATGGGCCGCAAGACCTTCCAGTCCATCGGCAAGCCCCTGCCGGGACGGGAGACGATCGTGCTGACCCGCGATGCGGATTTTTCGGCCAACGGGGTGCATGTGGTCCATACCTGGGATGAGGCTGTGGCCAAGGGAGCCGAGCTCGCGGCCGAGCTGGGGGCCGATTCCGTCGCCGTTGCGGGAGGAGCGGAAATCTATGCTCTGGCCCTGCCGCAGGTGCAGAGCATATTCCTGACGAAGGTTCATGTTGCGCCCGAGGGCGATGCCGTCTTTCCTGATTTCGACCGGTCACGATTTAGCGAGACGAAGCATGAAGACCATCCAAAGGGGCCCGATGACGAGCATCCGTTTACCTTTATTGATCTCGAACGACGTCCCTGACCCTGTTCAAGGTTGACGAAGCTCTCTGCAATCCCCAATTCGCAGGCTTGACAGGCGGAAGAGGCAACACCCACAACCGTCTAGAGGTTTCAGCGGCTGTCTCGGCCGTTCATCAAGAGTGAGGAAAGGCGTCCTATGCCTTGGAGTAACCAAAGCGGCGGCGGCGGCCCCTGGGGGCAACGTGGCGGATCGGGAGGCGGCAAGAGCCCATGGGGCTCCGGCGGCCCGCAGGGGAACGGTACTCCCCCCGACCTCGAAGACATTCTGCGCCGCAGCCAGGATCGCCTGAAAGACTTCATCCCCGGCGGCTCCATGGGGGGCAGGGGACTGATCATCCTCGTTCTCGGCGTGATTGCCGTGTGGCTACTCACCGGCTTCTATACGGTGCGGCCGAACGAGGTCGGCATCAACATGATCTTCGGTCGCTTTACCGGAACCTCGGGCGAGGGCCTGCGCTACAACCTGCCTTATCCGATTGGCCGGGTGGTGAAGCCCAACGTGACTGCTCAGCAGCGGGTCGAGGTGGGTTACCGCTCCACGCCGACCGGGCAAGGACGGGCGCGCGACGTGATCGAGGAAAGCCTGATGCTGACCGCCGACGAGAACATCGTCGACATCGATTTCGATGCGGTCTGGCAGATCAATCCCGCCCGTCCGCAGGACTTCGTCTTCAATTTGCAGAACCCTGAGGGCACCATCAAATCGGTGGCCGAGAGCGCTATGCGCGAGGTCATCGGCCGCCGCAACATCCAGGCGATCCTGACCACCGAGCAGGCCAGCGTCGCCCAGGAGGTGCGCGAGATCATGCAAGAGACGCTGAATGCCTATGGCGCCGGGGTGCTGATCAACGTGGTCCAGCTCCAGGCTGCCCAGCCTCCGTCCGAGGTGCGCCAGGCCTTCTTCGACGTCAACGCCGCCCAGCAGGATGCGGTGCGCGTCCAGAACGAGGCCGGCGCCTTCGCCAGCCGCGTCGTGCCTGAAGCCCGAGGCGAGGCTGCCCGTACGGTGCAGCAGGCCGAAGCCTACAGGGAGCAGTCGGTGGCCGATGCGACCGGTCAGGCGGCCCGCTTCCGCCAGGTCTATGAAGAATACCGCAAGGCTCCGGAAGTCAGCCGCGAACGCATCTTCCTCGAGACCATGGAGCGCGTCTACGGCGGTGTCGAAAAGATCATCGTGGACCAGAACGGACAGGGCGTCGTGCCCTTCCTACCGCTCAACCAGCAACCTCCGCGCCCGCAGCCGCAGGGCAATGCCGCCAACCCGCAGGGAGCCACGCGATGAACGGTTCGACTCTTCGCACGGTGATCCTGATCGCCCTGGCTCTGGTGGCCGTCGTTCTCTACAGCTCGGTCTTCATCGTGCAGCAGACCCAGTATGCCCTGGTGCTGCGCTTCGGCGCGGTGCAGTCCGCCATCTCGGAGCCGGGCCTGAAGTTCAAGCTGCCCCTGGTCGACAACGTGACCTATTTCGAGAAGCGCGTGCTCGATCTCGACCTGCCGGTTCAGACCCTTCTGTCGGCGGACCGGCAGAACCTTGAGGTCGACGCCTTCACCCGCTATCGCATCGTGGATCCGCTGCGGTTCTACCAAGCGGTCGGCAACATCGCGCTGGCTAACCAGCGTCTGCAGAGCTTCACAAATTCGGCCATGCGCAACATCCTGGCGAGCGCCTCGCGCGATGCGATTGTCCGCACCGATCGTGCGGATCTGATGAACCGCATCCAGGCCGACGTGAACCGGCAGGCGGCGAGCCTCGGCATCGAGATGATCGACGTGCGCCTCACCCGCGTCGATCTGCCCGCAGCCAACAGCCAGGCCGTCTATCAGCGCATGCGCACCGAGCGCGAGCGCGAGGCTGCGGATCTTCGCGCCAACGGTCAGCAGCAGGCGCAGACCATCCGCGCCAGGGCTGAGCGCGAGGCCACGATCATCCGGGCTGAGGCCAATCAGCGCGCTGAGGAGCTGCGTGGTCAGGGAGACGCCGACCGGAACCGCATTCTGGCCGAGGCTTTTGGGCAGGATCCCGAGTTCTTCTCCTTCTTCCGTTCGATGCAGGCTTATGAGACAGGCCTCAAGGCGGGTGATACCCGCCTCGTCTTGAGCCCAGACTCGGACTTCTTCCGTTATTTCAACGATCCTACGGGTCAAAGAAGCCGTGGAACGGCTCCCGCCCAGCCAGCTCCGGCTCAGCCGGCTCCAGCCCAATAAGCCCTAATGATGGACTTGATTGCAGCCCTCGGCCTCGCTCTCGCGGTCGAGGGCATCTTGTTTGCGGCCTTTCCGGACGGCATGCGTCGGGCCATGTACGAAGCGGCTCACAGCCCGAGCGACCAGATGCGGATCGTCGGGATCATATCGGCGGTCATCGGGCTCGGGGTGATCTGGCTGGTGCGGCAGTTCGGCTAAGGGGTGGCCAAGCCTGCGCCGCACTATCCGCTTGAATGGCGGGGCCAAATACCAATCTATATGCCTATTCTCCGAGAGAGGGTTTTCGATGAACACAGCCACGAATGCGCTGGCGCCTTCCAAGACGGCGCTGCCCCAGCGTCCCCTACGCCGGCTGGCCGCGTCCTGCTTCGCGGTCTTCACGATTGTCGCAACGGCTGCCATGCCGCTGCCCGCCTATGCCCGTTCCGCGCCCGAATCCTTTGCCGATCTGGCCGAGGAGGTCACCGGCGCCGTGGTCAACATCTCGGCTTCGACGACCGTCGAGGCTCGCAACCGGACCCTGCCTCAGCTGCCGCCCGGAACTCCGTTCGAGGATCTCTTCGAGGAGTTCTTCAACCGCCGCGGCCAAGGCGGCAACGGGGAAAGCGGCCCCTCGCGGCCGCGCAGCTCGAACTCTCTCGGCTCCGGCTTCGTGATCGACCCGTCAGGCATCGTGGTGACGAACAACCACGTGATCGGCGATGCCAATGACATCAGCGTGATCTTCCCGGACGGCACGCGCCTGAAGGCCGAGATCGTCGGCAAGGATTCCAAGGTCGACCTAGCCGTTCTGAGGGTGAAGTCCGACAAGCCCCTCAAGGCGGTGAAGTTCGGCGATTCCGAGTCCATCCGCCCCGGCGACTGGGTGATGGCCATCGGCAATCCCTTCGGCCTCGGCGGCTCCGTGACGGCAGGCATCGTGTCGGCCCGCGGCCGCAACATCGAGTCCGGTCCTTACGACAACTACATCCAGACCGACGCCTCCATCAATAAGGGCAATTCCGGCGGTCCGCTCTTCAACATGAATGGCGAGGTCATCGGCATCAACACGGCCATTCTCTCCCCGACGGGCGGCTCGGTCGGCATCGGGTTCGCGGTTCCCGCATCCACGGCCGTTCCGATCATCGACCAGCTGCGCCAGTTCGGCGAGACCCGGCGCGGTTGGCTCGGCGTGCGCATCCAGAACGTGGATGACGCCACTGCCGAGGCACTGAACCTCGGCGCGGCGCGCGGCGCCTTGATCGCCGGCATCGACGAGAAGGGGCCTGCCAAGCCCGCCGGCCTCGAGGTCGGCGACGTGATCGTTCGCTTCGACGGCCGGGAGGTCAAGGATTCCCGCGACCTGCCACGGATCGTGGCGTCGAGCCCTGTCGGCAAGGCCGTTGATGTGACCATCGTCCGCAAGGGCCAGGAGATGACCAAGCAGGTCACCCTGGGCCGTCTCGAGGACACCGAGAAGCAGGCCAGCCTGCAGCAGCCTTCGACCGAGCCGCCCTCGGTCACCCGTCAGGCGCTCGGCCTCAACATGTCCGGCATGACGGACGAGCTTCGCCGCCGCTTCAGCCTGAAGGACGACCTGAAGGGCGTGGTGATCACCCGCGTCGACCCCAACTCGTCGGCCTCCGACAAGCGGATTCAAGCCGGTGAGGTCATCGTCGAGGTCAATCAGGAGCCGGTGACGAATCCGGCCGACGTGACCAAGAAGATCGACGACCTCAAGGCACAGGGCCGCAAATCCGCGCTGCTCCTGGTGGCGAATGCCCAGGGCGAGGTGCGCTTCGTTGCCCTGTCGATTGAGTAAGCGCTTCATATAGAATTTAGGAAGGGCGGTCCTCCGGGCCGCCCTTTTTCATGTCGTATTGTTCTAAATAAAGAACAATACGGTTGACATAGCGGCCTGATCTTAGGATGGATGACGCCCTCCAGCCATGAACCGCAGGTTTCCCGCGAGCCCGTCTGTCAGATCAGAGCCCATGAGCCAGCACGTCTTTCCTGTTCCTGCCGCCCTGCAGTCGACCGCGCATGTAGATGCGCAGACCTATCGGGATCTCTACCAGCGGTCCCTGGACGATCCGGAGGGCTTCTGGCGCGAGCAGGCGCAGATCCTGGACTGGATGAACCCTTTCACGCACGTGAAGAACACGCATTATTCACCCGACGATGTGACCATTGAATGGTTCGCCGACGGAACGCTGAACGCTTCGTTCAACTGTCTGGACCGGCACGCCAGCGACCGGGGCGACGATGCGGCGATTCTGTGGGAGGGCGACACGCCCGGAGACAGCCGGACGGTCTCCTGGAAGAGCCTTCAGCAGGAGGTCTCCCGCCTTGCCAACGCTCTGACGACGCTTGGGGTCAGGAAAGGCGATTTCGTTAGCGTCTATCTTCCCGTGGTTCCGGAGGCCATCGCTGCCATGCTGGCCTGCGCCCGGATCGGAGCGGTTCACTCCGTGGTCTTCAGCGGCTTCTCGGCGGAGGCTCTGGCGGGACGCATCGAGGATTGCCGCTCGCGGGTGCTGATCACGGCGGACGAGGGCATGCGGGCCGGCAAGCCCGTGCCGCTCAAGAAGAACGCGGACGCGGCGCTCAAGAACCTTCCCTTCGTCGAGCATGTGCTCGTCGTGCGCCGCACCGGGCGCGAGGTTCCCATGCAAGCCGGGCGCGACTGCTGGTACGACGAGGCCCTGGCCGAAATGTCCGAGGTCTGCGAGCCTGTTGAGGTCGGCGCCGAGGACCCGCTCTTCGTGCTCTACACCTCGGGCTCGACGGGCAAACCGAAGGGCATGCTCCACGCCACCGGCGGCTATCTGGTCCATGCGGCCGCAAGCTTCAGGGCGATGTTCGACTATCATCCCGGCGACATCCATTTCTGCACGGCGGATGTGGGCTGGGTGACGGCGCATACCTACCTGATCTACGGACCGCTCGCGAACGGTGCCACCATCGTGCTGTTCGAGGGCGTACCGACCTGGCCGGATTCCTCCCGCTGGTGGCAGATCGTCGAGACCTACAAGGTCAACATCTTCTACACTGCGCCGACCGCCATCCGCTCGCTGATGCGCGACGGAGAGGCGCCAGTGCGCCGGAACGACCTGTCGTCGCTGAAGGTCATGGGCTCGGTCGGCGAGCCCATCAACCCGGAAGCCTGGCTCTGGTATCACGAGGTCGTCGGGGGAGGGCGATGCCCGATCATCGACACCTACTGGCAAACCGAGACCGGCGCGGTTCTCCTGTGCCCGCTGCCTGGCGCCACGGACTTGAAGCCGGGCTCGGCGACGAAACCCTTCTTCGGGGTGCGGCCCGCCCTGCTGAGCAGCGACGGGACCATCGTGGAAGGCGAAGGAGCCGGCAACCTGTGCTTCGCCGATTCATGGCCGGGACAGGCCCGCACGATTCTGGGCGATCGCGAGCGCTTCCTGAAAACTTATTTCAGCACCTTCCCGGGCTATTACTTCACCGGCGACGGCGCGCGGCGCGACGCTGACGGCGATTACTGGATCACAGGCCGTCTGGACGATGTGATCAACGTGTCGGGCCACCGGCTCGGCACTGTGGAAGTCGAGGCCGCCTTGGCTTCGCACCCCGCCGTGGCGGAAGCTGCCGTGGTGGGCATGCCGCACGCGATCAAGGGCCAGGGCATCTTCGCCTTCGTGACGCTGAAAGAGGGGATCGCCGAGAGCGACGACCTCCGCCGTGACCTCGTCCAGGTCGTCCGCACCCGCATCGGTCCGATCGCCACTCCGGACCGGATCGAATGGGCGCCGCAGCTGCCTAAGAACCGCTCGGGCAAGATCCTGCGCCGCATCCTGACACGCATCGCCGCCGGCGATTACGAGAACCACGGCGATACATCGACGGTCGCCGATCCGACGGTCGTGGCGGAGATCATCAGGCGGGTTCAGTCGCAAAACGGCGGATCAAGACCGTCATGATGAAGAGGGCGAGTCCGAGGCTCGCCCTCTCGACGCTTTGCTTATGGGATCAGATGATCAAGAAGTCCTTCGCCGTGAGCGCCAGGCCTTTCTTCAGCAAGGCGATCTGCACCGCTTCCTTGTTCCCGGTTCCATCCGCATCATAGAAGAGCTTGCCGTTATCGGCGTCGTAGATGATGCGATCCGAGGTGGCGTGCGCCTCGGAGCCGATCCAGAACGCGCCTTTGGACAAGCTGCCTTTAGGGCCGGCGGCCTTCAAGACCGCCCTGGCGAGGTGGATCGTATCGTCCTTCACCGAGAAGTCGGTGATCCGGTCGACGTTTCCTGCGCCGGGCTTTGTATCGAAGACGAAGACATCCTTCCCTGCGCCGCCCGTCAGCGTATCCGAGCCCAAACCGCCGGAGATGACGTCCTTTCCCTTGCCGCCGAAGAGTCGGTCCGCTCCGGCGCCGCCGTAGAGAGAGTCGTTGCCTGCCCCGCCGGTGAGAAGATCGTTCCCGAGACCTCCGGAGAAGACGTCGTCGCCCGCGCCGCCGACGATGGTGTCGTCGCCGTCGGAGCCGTCCGTGGACTCGTCGTCTTCGTCCTCGACCTGGATGACGAACGACTTGATGAAGCTCAGGTTGTGCGAGTCGGTCACGCGGACTTGGACCACGTGAGACGCCTGTGTCTCATAGTCGAGCTTCGCGCCGTTCTTCACCACCAGTTCGTCGCCGACGATCGCGAAGCGGCCGCCCGCATCGTCGAGGAGCGTATAGGTCAGGTTGTCGCCTGCATCCTGATCCTTGCCGATGAGGAGCCCCACGACCGTGCCGTTGTCGCTGTTCTCCGCAACCGCGTCGTCGGACAGGATGATGTCGAACGGCGCGTGATTGTCGGGCGGAGGCGGGTTCTCGTTTATGTCCTTCACGAGGATGGTGAAGACCTTCGTATCCGAAAGACCGCGGCTGTCCGATACGCGGACCCGCACCGTGTGCGAGGAGCTTGCTTCATAGTCGAGGCGGCTGCCGTCAGCCACGACGATCACATTGTTCTCGATCCTGAAGCGGCCGTCGCCGTTGTCGAGCAGCTCGTAGGTCAACGGATCCCCGTCGGGATCGTGCGCGGCAACGGCGCCGACGACCGTACCGTTGGCGGCATTTTCCTGCACTACAGTCCCAAGCAGATCCTCGATGACCGGAGGGTGATTGTTCGGCGGGGAATCGGGCCGGTCCCGAACATGAATGGTGAACGTCGCTTCCCTGAAACCGCCCCGTCCGTCGCTGACCTGGACGCGGATCGGATGCGCCTGCGCCGTCTCGTAGTCGAGCTTCGTTCCATCCGCCACGACCACGCGGTTGTGTTCGATCTTGAACCGCCCGCCGGCATCGTCGAGCAGGCTGAAGGTCAGAAGATCGCCGTCCGGGTCGGCACCATGCAGATAGCCGACGACAGCACCTGTGGGGGCATTTTCAATAACCTGTACCCCGTCCAGCATCAGCATGGTCGGATCTTGATTGTCCGAGGGTGGGTTCTGATCCTCGTTCACGTCCATGACGGTGATCGTGAACCGCTTGAGGGTCATGCCTCCCCGGCTGTCCGTGGCCCGCACCCAGATGTCGTGAGCCATGGCCGTTTCGTAATCGAGCTTGGATCCGTTGAGCACGATCAGCCGGTGACCGTCGAGAGCGAACCGACCGTCCGCATTGTCGACGAGTTCCAGTTGAACGGGATCGCTGTCCGGATCAACGACGCTGATGTTGCCGACATAGCTTCCGGACGGCACATTCTCCGGAACGTAGCCTCCGATTAGCATGACCTCGGGCGCATGGTTCTGCGGGGGTGGCGGATACTCCGGCATATCCTTGATCTTGATATCGAAGCTGCGCGTCAGCGTTCCACCACGACCATCGGACGCTTCAATCGTCACGATCTGAACCGGGCGTGTTTCGTAATCGAGAACGGCGCCGTCACGGAGAAAGATCTGGTTTCCTTTCAGAACGAAAGGGCTGTCCTGATTGACGATGCGATAGTTGAGCTGATCCCCGTCCGGGTCGTAGCCTTGAACATGGCCGACGAAGGAGCCGCCAGGCGCATTTTCAGGCACGTCCTCGGCCCAGACGAAGAGATCGTTCGGAGCGTGGTTCTGCGGAGGCGGCGGAGGATTTCCGTTGCCGTCGAGAACCCGAATCGTGAACTCCTTCTCGGCGGACCAACCATGGATATCGGTGACACGAACCTTCACGGTGTGGAAGGGATTGGTCTCATAATCGAGCCGGCTGCCGTCCTTCACGCGGAGATCGTCGCCGGTCAGATAAAAGCGACCGCCCGCGTCGTCGATCAGCTCATAGGTAAGGGGGTCGCCATCCTCGTCCTTCGCCTGCACCACGCCGATGATGTAATGGTCGGTCGCATGTTCGATGACGTAATCGGCGGTCAGGCGGCCAATGACCGGTGCATGGTTGGCTGGATAGGGCACGGCAATGCTCCTTACGAAATAGGATCATCTGCCTATTAACGATATTAAGTTTCATGAATCAAAGGGAATCTTGGCGGGAACTTTGGAGGATCGCCTAAGCGGTGATCTCGCCCTCCCGATACCCCTGCACATATAGCAGCGCCGACAGATCCGCATGATCGATTCGTGCATGACTCGCTGCCGCAACGGCAGGCTTGGCATGGAACGCGACGCCCAAGCCCGCTTCGCCGAGCATGGCGAGGTCGTTGGCGCCGTCGCCTACGGCCATGGTTTCATGATGCTCCAGACCAAAGCGCGTGCGCAGCTCGATGAGCGTCGCGAGCTTCGCCTCGCGGCCCAGGATCGGTTCCTCGACCGTGCCGGTGAGCTTCTCGCCCTCGACGATGAGACGGTTGGAGCGGTGTTCGTGGAAGCCGATCTTGGTCCCGATGGGGCTCGTGAACAGGGTGAAGCCGCCGGAGACGAGGCAGGTATAGGCGCCGTTCGCGCGCATGCTCTGGACGAGGGCGCGGCCCCCCGGCGTCAGGGTGATGCGCTTCTCGATGATCTCGTCGACCACGTTGACCGGCAGGTTCTTCAGCAGCGCCACGCGCTCGCGCAAAGCGGGCTCGAAGGCGATCTCGCCGCGCATGGCCCTCTCGGTGATCTCGGAAACTTCTTTCTTCAACCCGACGTAATCGGCCAGTTCGTCGATGCATTCCTGGCCGATCATGGTGGAATCCATGTCCGCCAGGAACAGCCGCTTGCGGCGGGTCTCCAGCGGTTGCACCACGATGTCGATGGGCTGGCCCGCGAGGGCTTGGCGCAGGGTGGCCTCGACGGCTTTGGCCTCGGCCGGGGCCGGAACGGCCAGGTCCGCGGCAATTCCCCTTGCCAGGACGGAGCGTTCCGTCTCATGTCCGAGCGACGCTGCGGCCAATCCCACGATCTCGTCCGTGAGAACGGGTTGAGACGGGTTGGCGACGAGGGTCGCAACGAGGGCATTCGGGGAAGACGCCATTGGGAGACCTGGCTTTGAGTGGGTTGGGGATCGGCGCGGTTCTCATCGCAGGGCCGACCGCATCAGGCAAGTCCGCATTGGGCATCAAACTGGCTCAAGCCCTTGATGGCGTGGTGATCAATGCCGATTCCATGCAGGTCTATCGGGACCTGCGGGTCATCACCGCCCGTCCCACGCCCGAGGAAGAAGCTGAGGCTCCTCATCGGCTCTACGGCCATGTGGACGCCGCCGTGAATTTTTCCGTGGGTCGCTATGTGGCCGATGCGGTCCAGGTTCTGCAGGAGATCCAGGGCCGGAAGCTGCCGATCTTTGTGGGCGGAACCGGGCTCTACTTCAAGGCCCTGACGGAGGGGCTGTCCGACATGCCCACCGTTCCGGAGGCGGTGCGCGAGCAGGTGCGCCGGGACAGTGAAGGGCTGGAGACGCCCGATCTCCACCGCCTCCTGGCGGAGCGCGACCCGGAGACGGCCCGGACCCTGCGCCCCTCCGACCGCCTGCGCGTGCAGCGGGCGCTCGAAGTCTTCGCGGCGACCGGCCGGCCGCTTGTCTCCTTCCATGGAGCCCGCCAGCCGGGCCCCTTGTCAGATGTTCCGGTCATCAAGCTCTTCCTGGCACCGGACCGGGACGATCTGCGCCGGCGGATCGACGGGCGTTTTCTCGCCATGATGGACCGAGGGGCGCTGGACGAGGTCCGAGCCTTGGGCGAGCGGAACCTCGATCCCATGCTGCCGGCCATGCGAGCCCATGGTGTTCCCGGTCTCCTGGCCTACCTGCGGGGCGAGATTTCGCTCGACGAGGCCATCGCCAAGGGGCAGGGCGACACGCGGCGCTATGCCAAGCGCCAGTTTACCTGGTTTCGGCATCAGCTGCCCGATTGGCGATGGGTCGAGCCGGAACGGGGCTTCGAGGCTGTGATGGCTCGGCTCAATGCCCCGGAGTGCCCGTGAACATCTGGTAGAAGGTGATGAAAATCTCGAACACGATCAGGAGCACGATGATCAGCTCGAGGCGCAAGGAGCGCTCCGTGTCGATGACGTCGGTGAGAGCTTGGGCCGTATCGCCGATCACCTCGAGCTTGCGGTGAAGAGAGGTGGCGCGCTCCCTGAGCTCATATTCGTCCTCCAGGCGCGCATAGAGGCGCTCCAGATCCGGACGGTCCCAGAGAACGTCGGGCTTTTCCTCGACGGCCACCCGGCCGGAGACGCGCTGGCGGACCAGGAGGGCATGGCCCACATGCTTGAGGATTTCCCGCCGTCCGGGCGGGCGGCGCCCCTTCTCGGCGAGATGGCGGGCAGCCGGCTCGACAATGTCGAACACGGCGGCGGCCTCCCGCTCGTCGCGGGCAAGGGCAGCGCTCTTCGACAGGGCATCCGCAATGACGATCAGCCGCTCGGTCGAGAGCTGCTTGATGTAGATCGGACCGCCCGGCGGAATCTGGTCGTCCCTTTCCGGGGAGATCTCGATGATCGCCGTTTCCTCCTCATGCCGGGCGAACTCTCCCTGAATGCGTTGACGCAGGCTGCGGATGACCTCGTCCTCCTCCAGGGGCGTGAGGCCGACGAGAACGGCGACGCCGTAACGGAATAGAGCGACGAAGCCGTCCTGCCCGGCCCGGAAGGCGAGGGGCGTGATGGACAGGACGTCGCTGCGTTCCAGCCCCGCCACGTCGAGCCGGTCGCCCAGAAGCAGGGCGCGGGCCGTGAGGCGCATGTTCTGCATCGGTGCGCCGGTCGAGGAGATCGAATCGGTCGTGGTCATACGACTAAAATAGGGGGCGTTTGGCAAAAGCTAAGCCGGTTCGAGCCAAGTTCTCCCCGCTTGACCGAATGAAACGGATCGTTTAGCGTCGGCGCAACTTTTGAACCGAGAGCTGCCCTCATGCGCAAGCTTATTCTCGTAGTACGAGCGCCATCGACGGAGCGGGATTGACCCGCAGGTCCGGCGATGGCGCGCAGGCCCCCTCAGGGGCCTTTTTTATTGCCCGAATTCCAAGACAGTGATGCGAAAGACCCCAGGGAGCAGTTAAGATGAGCGAGACGATGACGGGAGCCGAAATGGTGATCCGAGCCCTGCAGGATCAGGGCGTTGAGCATATCTTCGGATATCCGGGCGGCGCGGTACTCCCGATCTACGATGCGCTCTTCCACCAGGATAAGGTGCGCCATGTCCTCGTCCGCCACGAGCAGGGGGCGGTGCATGCGGCCGAAGGCTATGCCCGCTCCTCCGGCAAGCCCGGCGTGGTGCTGGTGACCTCCGGTCCCGGCGCGACCAATGCGATCACGGGTCTTGCGGACGCAATGATGGATTCGATCCCCCTGGTCTGCATCACCGGTCAGGTGCCGACCCATCTCATCGGCTCGGACGCCTTCCAGGAGTGCGACACGGTCGGCATCACCCGCCACTGCACGAAGCACAACTATCTCGTCAAAAACATCGAGGATTTGCCGCGCGTCCTGCACGAGGCCTTCTACGTGGCGCAGAACGGCCGGCCGGGTCCGGTCGTGGTCGATCTGCCGAAGGACATCCAGTTCAAGACCGGCTCCTATGCTAGGCCCTTAAGCAACCAGCACAAGACGTATCGTCCGACCGTCAAGGGCGACATGGACCATATCCGCGCGGCCGTGGAACTGATGGCCAGCGCCAAGCGCCCGGTGTTCTACACCGGCGGCGGCGTCGTCAATTCGGGGCCTCATGCCTCGACGCTGCTGCGCGAGCTCGTGCGGCTCACGGGCTTTCCCATCACCTCGACGCTGATGGGGCTCGGCGCCTATCCGGCTTCCGACAGGCAGTGGCTCGGCATGCTCGGGATGCACGGCACCTACGAAGCCAATCTGGCGATGCACGAATGCGACTTGATGATCAACATCGGTGCGCGCTTCGACGATCGCATCACCGGCCGTCTCGATGCCTTCTCGCCTTTCTCCAAGCGCATCCATGTCGACATCGATCCGTCTTCCATCAACAAGACCGTGAAGGTGGACATCCCGATCGTCGGCGATTGCGCTCATGTGCTGGAGGACATGCTGCGCCTGTGGCGGCAGAACGCCCACCAGCCCGACAAGACCGCTCTCAAGGATTGGTGGAACAAGATCGACGGCTGGCGCGCCCGCAACTGCCTGGCCTTCCGCAACTCCGCCGAAACCATCAAGCCGCAATATGCAATCCAGCGCCTCTATGAACTGACCAAGGATCGCGAGACCTACATCACCACCGAAGTCGGGCAGCACCAGATGTGGGCGGCCCAGTACTTCAGGTTCGACGAGCCGAACCGCTGGATGACGTCGGGCGGCCACGGCACGATGGGCTACGGACTGCCTGCCGCCGTCGGCGCGCAGCTGGCGCATCCCGACGCCCTGGTGATCGACATCGCGGGCGAAGCCTCGATCCAGATGATGCTGCAGGAAATGTCGACCGCTTTGCAGTACGACCTGCCGATCAAGGTGTTCATCCTCAACAACGAGTACATGGGGATGGTGCGCCAGTGGCAGGAGCTGCTGCACGGCGGACGCTACTCGCACAGCTATTCGGAATCACTGCCCGATTTCGTGAAGCTCGCGGAAGCCTATGGCGGCGTGGGCATCCGCTGCGACAAGCCCGGCGATCTTGACGCGAAGATCCTCGAGATGATCAACGTGAACCGGCCGGTCATCTTCGACTGCATCGTCGACAAGACCGAGAACTGTTTCCCGATGATCCCGTCGGGCAAGGCGCACAACGAGATGCTGCTCAACGATTATCTCGGCGAGACCGGGGCCGATATCGGTTCCGTGATCGACGAGAAGGGCAAGATGCTGGTGTGATGGGGAAGGTCCGAACCATGCCCACCCTCGTTATCGCCAACAAGTGCTACTCGTCCTGGTCCATGCGTCCCTGGCTGCTGATGAAGCAGTTTGGGATTGCCTTCGAGGAGATCACCATTCCCCTCGACCTTCCAGACACGAAGGCGAAGGTTCTGAAACATTCCCCGGCCGGCAAGGTGCCGATCCTGATCGATGGCGATGTGACCGTCTGGGAGAGCATCGCCATCATGGAACATGTCGGCGAAGCGTATTCCGCTCCCGTATGGCCCGATGACCGCAGAGCCCGCGCCATGGCGCGCTCGATTTCCGCCGAAATGCATTCCGGTTTTTCGGCCCTGCGCTCCGCATGCCCGATGAACCTCGGCAAAAAATTCGCGCGGAAGGACAGAGGCGAGGCGGTCGCCCGCGATGTTGCGCGCTTCGGTGAGATCGTGCACCAGGCGCGCGAACCCTTCGGTGCCGGTGGCCCGTTCTTTTTCGGATCATTCACAGCAGCCGATGCCATGTATGCGCCGCTCGTGACGCGACTCGACACCTATTCCATCGCGCTCGACGACACGACACGCGCCTATGCGGATGCGATCCTTTCCCTCCCGGCTTTCCAGGAATGGCGCTCTGCAGCCCTGAAGGAGGAATGGATCGTCGACGCCGACGAGGTCGACGAAGAGGCGGTCGAAGATTACCGCAAGGCGGCTTGAGGCCAAATCAACATTCGGGAACCAGACCATGCTTCAGATGAAAACTCATTATCCCGATGCGACCCGCGTCGAGCCGACCAACCGGCATACGCTGGCCATCGTCGTCGACAACGAGCCCGGCGTTCTTGCACGCATCGCCGGATTGTTCTCGGGGCGCGGCTACAACATCGAGAGCCTGACCGTCACGGAGACGGAGCACGAGGCGCATATCTCGCGCATCACCATCGTGACCACGGGCACCGACAGCATCATTCAGCAGATCAAGAGTCAGCTGGAGCGCCTCGTGCCGGTGCACCGCGTGGTCGATCTGACCATGACTGGTGACGCCGTCGAACGCGAGCTCTGCCTCGTGAAGGTTGTCGGCAAGGGCGATCATCGGGTTGAAGCCATGCGTCTCGCTTCGGCCTTCGGCGCGCGCACGCTCGATGCGACGCTGACCTCCTTCGTCTATGAGCTGACCGGCACGACGGATGAGGTGGAACGCTTCATCAAGCTGATGACGGCGGTCGGGCTGGTCGAGGTCTCCCGCACGGGTGTTGCCGCCATGGCGCGCGGTGCGGAAGGAATGGGAGGTCTCAGCCCCTGAAGTCGTTCTCCTGCATGAAAGCCTCCTCCTCAGGCGTGGTCTCACGGCCGAGAATGGCGTTGCGATGAGGGAAGCGACCGAAGCGCTTGATGATGTCGTGGTGGTGGCGCGCCCACTTGATGGAATCCCCGCCGAGGGCTTCGTTCAAGGTCACCGAGCGTTCCTGATGCCTCAGAGACTCGGAGTGCATGAACGGCAGGTAGAAGAATCGGCGGAACTCGGGTTCCACCTGCATATCGAAGCCGCGCTCGATGGCACGGTCCGCAGCCATCAGGGCGGCCGGATCGGTTTTGTAGGTTTCGCGCTTTCCACGGAACATGTTCCGGGGGAACTGATCGAGGAGGAGAATGACGGCGAGCGCGCCCACCGGGGTGAGCTCCCACTCGTTGAGGTCGCCCCGTGCGGCGGCCTCATAGGTGAGCATGAACCGGTCACGGCAGGCTTGGTCGAAGGTCTCGTCCTTCGAGAACCACTTCTCCGGCCCGGCTTCGCGCCAGAAGCTGAGAACTTCGTCGGGAGTGGCAAGGCGCTGCATGAGGCGTCATCCTTCTTGCGGAGATTCGAGGCGTCAATCTAGAGCATTGGAGGGCAGTTTGAACTCTTCAGGCTCGGATCGTTTGCAGCGGAAGGGGTGGACCCTTGCGTTCAACGCAGCCAGGGGCCGCAGTTTTGCTACAAACAACGACTTGTCAGAGCAGTTTTATTCGCTAAAAGCGGCGCCTGACAAAACAAATGTTGCGCAGACCCTGGCGGGGCGGTGCAGCGGCTACGAGGACGGGGGAAAACCCCCTTTGAGATAAGGGACCTGAGGACCATGCGTGTCTATTACGATCGCGACGCAGACATCAATCTGATCAAGGGCAAGAAGGTTGCCATCGTCGGCTACGGCAGCCAGGGCCATGCCCATACCCTGAACCTGCGCGATTCCGGCGTGAAGGACATCGTCGTGGCCCTTCGCAAGGGTTCTCCCTCGGCGGCCAAGGCCGAGAAGGCCGGCCTGAAGGTGATGGAGGTGGCCGAGGCCGCCAAGTGGGCCGACGTGGTCATGATGTTGACCCCCGACGAGCTGCAGGCCGACATCTACCGCAACGAGCTTCACGACAACATGAAGCAGGGCGCGGCGCTGCTCTTCGCCCACGGCCTCAACGTCCACTTCAACCTCATCGAGCCCCGCAAGGATCTCGACGTGCTGATGGTCGCCCCGAAGGGGCCCGGCCACACGGTTCGCTCCGAGTACCAGCGCGGCGGCGGCGTGCCGACCCTCATCGCGATCCACCAGGATGCCACGGGCAACGCCCACGACATCGCGCTCTCCTATGCCTCGGCCAACGGCGGCGGCCGCGCCGGCATCATCGAGACCACCTTCAAGGAAGAGTGCGAGACCGACCTCTTCGGCGAGCAGGTCGTGCTCTGCGGCGGTCTCGTCGAGCTCATCAAGGCGGGCTTCGAGACCCTGGTGGAAGCG
>JAESFT010000579.1_pt1 | contig 19207 bp, 14 predicted proteins | sample 9269451 | NCBI WGS metagenome assembly JAESFT01 (sample SAMN14502557, study PRJNA617106) | algae metagenome | isolation source: Scytonema hyalinum WJT4-NPBG1 and co-occurring heterotrophs from well... | place: USA: Mojave Desert, Joshua Tree National Park, California | collected 2006-05-25
TGGAGCAGGGACGGGGGTCCGGCAGCCTGGAGCTCGTGGGGTGAGCTGACCAGTGGACGTACGCGGTGCTGATCAGCTGGGTTCCCCCTGCGTGGGCCCGTGGGGGGACACAGGCGATGTGACGGGGTGACCGCGGATGTACCAGTGCCCCTGTTAGCCTGTGCTCAAACAGCCCCTCATCCGGCAGGGCGACCTGAGTCCGGGAGATTGGGTCAGTTAGGCACGCTGCTTTTGACCAGCGTGCTGGATGAGCTGTCATCTGCACGCTCAGCTCTGGCGTTCGAGATCCGCGTGCGGAAGGGACTACCCCTGCCAAGAAGACCCTTCAGGACCTCCGCAGCTGGCAGGACAGGGTGAGGGGGATCGCAGTGCGTGATCGGAGCCCGGCAGTAGGTCCCGGCCTGCCGACCCTCACTGTCACTCGTCCGGCTCTTGTACTTCGCTGGCCCTGCTGGGCAGGCCCCGAGTACCTGCGGTCGGCAACCGTCGACGAGCGTCACAGGTCACGTTCGGCACTCTCCGTGGCTGTGAGCCGCCTCTACGCCTCAGCCAGAGCGCTTCTACACAACCAAGGCTCAAAGCCGACCGTGGGCAGATCAGTCGCAACGACCGGGTTTGGCCGAGGCTGTATGGAAAGTCGCTGGTCTGGCAGTCTTTGGCATTGAGCCGGAGATTGCCGATGGCGGGCTATGTCGAGGGTGTGGAGCGGGATCAGGCGACGCTCTTTCCTGATCGGCTGACGACTTCGTAGAGGCCGACAACCCGGTCCGCGTCGTTGATGCCTTTGTCGACGCTCTCGACCTCCGCGAGTTCGGCCTTGCTCGGGCAACACCGGGCTCGACCGGCAGACCGGGCTACCATCCTGGCAATCTTCTAATGCTCTACGTCAACCCCCAGGTTTGTTCCACTCCCGATGACGCATCAGTGACCCAAGCGCCCCTCCAAGTAGCGCTCTAGCGTCTTGCGGGTTCCGTCGCGCCAAAGGCTCCGCAGGTTGGAGGCGAATGCCTCGTGGAAAGCGGGGATGTCTCCAAGTTCACCGAAAATGTCCTGCTGGGCGAGGAAGGCGGCGGGATCGTCTTTCGCGGCCTGCGCGACCGGGACGAGCCGGTGGGCGTTCGTGTCGTCGACGGGGATTGGCGCCCCGGCCTCGTTGGTTCCGGCGCAATAGCGGCACCAGAGGGCGGAGACGAGCGCGAGGCCCGGGATGGGAGCGCCGGTCTTCACCCGGTCGCGGATGGTAGGGAGGATGAACTTGGGTTGACGGTTGGAGCCGTCCTGGGCGAGCCGCCGGATGGTGTCGCCGACCTCCGGGTTCGCGAACCGGCTCGCAATAAGCCTGTAATAGGTGGCCAGATCTATGCCCGGGACTGGGGGCACGCAGGGGATGATCTCCTCCGTCTCAAGCCGGTCGAGAAAGCCGCGCACTAGGGGATCGCCCATCGCCTCATGGACGAAGTGGATGCCGAGAAGCCGGGCCGGATACGCGATCGCGGCATGCCCGCCGTTCAGGATCCGGATCTTCATGAGCTCGTAGGCCGCCACATGAGGCGTGAAAGTGACGCCCACCTCCTCCAAGGCAGGGCGGCCCGCAGGGAAGTGGTCCTCCAGCACCCATTGCCGGAACGGCTCGCAGAAGACGGGCCAGCGGTCCTTGATGCCGAAGCGCTCCGCGAGCAGGGAGCGCTCGCGGTCCGTAGTGGCGGGCGTGATGCGATCGACCATGCTGTCGGGGAATGCCACGGTGCTGCGGACATAATCCGCGAGGGCCGGATCGATCAGGTCGGCAAGGCCCGCCACCGCGTCGCGCGCCACACGACCGTTGCCCGGGATGTTGTCGCACGACATCACCGTGAAGGGCGCCAGGCCTCGGTCGCGTCGGCGCCGCAGCGCCGCAGCAAGCACGCCGAACGTGCCGCGCGGCCTCTCGAGGTTCGCAGCGTCGCAGCGGATCTCGGGATGCTCCGGGTTGAAGGCGCCCGTGGCGGGATCGATGCAGTAGCCGCCCTCTGTGACCGTGAGTGACACGATGCGCAGGGACGGGTCGTCGAGGGCGTCGACGATCGCGCTTGCGTCGTCGCCAATCGGCGCGAAGCCCGTCATGGCAGCCGTGACCCGCGCCTGGTTGGCACCGGGCTCCAGTTCCACCACAGTGGTGAGCCAGTCCTGTGCCTCAAGCGCCTCTCGCATGGCCGTATCGCCCCCCCTGACACCGGCACCCAGGATTGCCCAGTCGAGATCACGACCTGCATTGAACAGGTCATCCAGGTAGACCGCCTGGTGCGCCCGATGGAAGTTACCCACGCCGATATGCAGGATGCCGGCCCGCAGGGATTCTCGCATATAGCGTGGCCGCGCCACTGCGTCCGGCAGAGTACCGAGGGTCACAAGGGAGAGAGTGCGTGTCATGAGGGAACACCAAGGCAGAAGCGCTAAACGAACATAGGTTAAGACAGCCCGTGATTGACAGTGCACAGGTGCACGTGGGACCTTTCAACAACCCTGGATCAGAAGGTCCGAAAATTAAACCGGGTTCTTAATGGGGGCCTTCGAGAGGAACACCTATGAAACCGGGCTGGATCGCCGCCTTGTCCTTGGCGGCTCTGTTGTCGGGCACAACCCTGACACTAGCGCAAACCCTCACTATTGCTACAGTCAACAACTCCGACATGATCATCATGCAGCGGCTGGCGCCTCGCTTCGAGCAGGCGACCGGCATCAAGCTGAACTGGGTCGTGCTCGAGGAGAACGTACTGCGTCAACGCGTGACCACCGATATCGCGACGAAAGGCGGGCAGTTCGACATCGTCACGATAGGCGCCTACGAGACCCCGATCTGGGGTAAGCAGGGTTGGCTTACCCCCGTCGACGATCTCGGCGACGATTACGATTACGCAGACCTGTTCGAGCCGGTAAAGAACGGCCTGTCCTACCAGGGCAAGCTTTTTGCCGTACCGTTCTATGCCGAGAGTTCCTTCACGTTCTACCGCAAAGACCTCTTCGAGAAAGCCGGCCTGCAGATGCCGGATCGTCCGACTTATGCGCAAGTGGCGGAATTCGCCCAGAAGCTCCACGACCCGACCAATAGTGTCTACGGCATCTGCCTTCGCGGCAAGCCGGGCTGGGGCGAGAACGCCGCCTACGTGACCACGGTGGTGAACACCTTCGGCGGCCGCTGGTTCGACATGGAGTGGAAACCGCAGCTGACCTCCGGGCCGTGGAAGGAAGCGGTCAACTTCTATGTCGATACCCTGAAGAAGTACGGACCGCCAGGCGCCGCCGCGAACGGGCACAACGAGAACCGCGCCCTCTTCGCCTCGGGCAATTGCGGCATGTGGGTCGATGCCACCTCGGCGGCGGGCTACATCTTCAACCCGAAGGAATCGAAGGTGGCGGACAAGACTGCCTTCACGAACGCGCCTGTCGCCAAGGTGCCCAACGGCGCCGGCTGGGCGTGGTCCTGGGCTCTGGGCATTCCGACGTCCACGAAGAATGCGGATGCGGCCAAGAAGTTCGTGGAATGGGCCACGAACAAGGATTACGTGAAGCTCGTGGGCGAGACGGAGGGCTGGGTGTCGGCCCCTCCCGGGACGCGCAAGTCCACCTACGCCAATCCGGACTACAAGAAGGCGGCTCCCTTCGCGGATTTCGTGCTCCAGGCCATCCTGGCGGCCGACCCCGCGAAGCCCACTGCCGAGCCGGTGCCCTATACGGGGGTTCAGTTTGTGGCGATCCCCGAGTTTCAGGCCATCGGCACCCAGGTCGGCCAGAACATCGCGGCGGCGCTCGCAGGCCAGACCACGGTGGACCAGGCCCTGCAGACTTCGCAGACCGCCGTCGAGCGCACCATGCGTCAGGCCGGCTATCCTAAATAGCCCATCGGCCTAGGGTGGTGGGACCAAGGTCCCACCACCCTACGTCTTCGCCCCGGCGCCACGACATCCCTAACGCGGCTCGAGGATGACCCGAGGATCATGAACGCGCCCCTGAGCCCAGCCACTGCAGCGGCCCCTGCATCTGCAGCCACGGCTCCTCTGCGGCGAAAGCCGCTCGTGAGAACCGGGCCTCTCCTCGCTCCTGCCGTGACGGTTCTCCTGTTGTGGATGATCGTGCCGCTCGCGATGACCCTGTGGTTCTCGGTTCAACGCTACAACCTTCTCGACCCCACCATCACGGGCTTCGCAGGCCTGGACAATTACGAGTTCCTGCTCACCGATCCCGCCCTGCCCACGGTGGTTCTCAACACGATCAAGCTATTGGGCGGCGTTCTCCTCGCCTCGGTGGTTGTCGGCACCCTCCTCGCGGTTCTCCTCGACCAGGACTTCTTCGGCCGCGGCATCGCGCGCCTTCTCGTCATCGCCCCGTTCTTCGTCATGCCGACCGTAGGCGCGCTGGTGTGGAAGAATCTCCTGATGCACCCCGTAAACGGGTTCTTCGCCTGGCTCGCCACCAGCCTGGGCTTCCGCTCCATCGACTGGTTCACGGATCTGCCCATGGCGGCGATCGTTACCATCGTGTCGTGGCAGTGGATCCCCTTTGCGACCCTGATCCTGCTGACGGCGCTTCAGTCCCTCGACCGCGAGCAGATCGAGGCGGCTCGAATGGACGGCGCCCGCGGCTTCACGCTCCTGCACTTCATCATCCTGCCCCATCTCGCGCGGCCGATCTCAGTCGTAGTGATGATCGAAACGATCTTCCTGCTCGCCGTGTTCGCCGAGATCCTCATCACCACCGGCGGCGGACCGGGCCAGGCGACCACGACGCTCACCTACCTCATCTACCTGCGGGCGCTCCTCGAATGGGACGTGGGCGGGGCCTCGGCCGGGGCGGTGCTCGCCATCGTGCTCGCCAATGTGGTGGCCTTCTTCCTCGTGCGCACCATTGCGCGGAACATCGACCGATGACCAACGCCACCGCAGGCCTCTGGCCACCCACCCCGACCTCTATCCTCGTGACGCTCCAATGACCAACGCGACAGCGGGCCGCCGGCCGTCCACCTTCAGCTACATCCTCATGACGATCCTCGGCTGGACCGCCGCGCTTGTGATGTTCTTCCCAATCTTCTGGATGGTGATGTCCGCCTTCAAGCGCGAGATCGACGCCATCGCGGTGCCGCCGCTCTTCGTCTTCGAGCCGACACTCGAAAACTTCGCCGCGGTCCAGAGCCGAGCCAACTATTTCGGTGCTGCCTGGAACTCCATCGTGATCTCGGTGGGCTCCACGATCCTGGGCACCCTGCTGGCCCTCCCGGCCGCCTATGCCATGGCCTTCTATCCCGGCCGCCGCACCAAGGACCTGCTGCTGTGGATGCTCTCCACGAAGATGATGCCCGCGGTGGGCGTTCTCGTGCCGATGTACCTTCTGTTCAAGAACGCTGGCCTCCTCGACACCCGGACCGGCCTCGTACTCATCACGACGCTCGCCAATCTGCCGATCATCGTCTGGATGCTCTACTCCTTCTTCAAGGAGGTGCCGGGCGAGATCATTGAGGCCTCGCGCATGGATGGGGCAAAGCCGTTCCAGCAATTCGCCATGGTGCTGATGCCGCTCGCCCTACCGGGTATCGCCTCGACGGCGCTCCTGTCGATCATCCTGGCCTGGAACGAGGCTTTCTGGACCATTAACCTGACGGCCGCGAATGCCGGCCCGCTCACGGCCTTCATCGCGTCCTTCTCGAGTCCCGAGGGGCTGTTCTGGGCCAAGCTCTCCGCCGCATCCACGCTCGCCGTCGCGCCGATCCTGGTGTTCGGCTGGATGACCCAGCGCCAGCTCGTGCGCGGCCTCACCTTCGGCGCCGTGAAGTAGAGGCGCCCATGGCAAAGCTTCAGCTGCAGGGCATCCGCAAGAGGTACGGCGCAGTCGAGGTCGTGAAGGGCATCGACCTCACGGTGAACGAGCGCGAATTCGTGGTCTTTGTCGGCCCGTCGGGCTGCGGGAAATCCACCCTGCTGCGCATGATCGCCGGTTTGGAGGAGATCACGGGCGGCACCCTGCTCATCAATGGCGAGCGTGTGAACGAGACCGCGCCCGACAAGCGCGGCCTCGCTATGGTGTTCCAGTCCTACGCACTCTATCCGCATATGAGTGTGGGCGACAACATGGCCTTTGCCCTGCGCCTTGCGGGCGTGCCCAAGGAGGCGCGCGACCGGAAGGTCCAGGAGGCGGCCCGCATCCTGCAGCTCGACTCCTTCCTCGACCGCAAGCCGGGGCAGCTCTCGGGCGGCCAACGCCAGCGCGTGGCGATCGGACGGGCCATTGTGCGCGAGCCGCGGGCCTTCCTGTTCGACGAACCGCTCTCCAATCTCGACGCCTCCCTGCGGGTGCAGATGCGCATCGAGATTGCACGCCTTCACCGGACGCTGGGAGCCACGACGATCTATGTGACCCACGACCAGGTCGAGGCCATGACGATGGCCGACCGCATCGTGGTGCTTAACGGCGGCATCGTTGAGCAGGTCGGAACGCCGCTCGAACTCTACCACGCCCCCGCAAACCTGTTCGTGGCAACCTTCATCGGCGCGCCGAAGATGAACATTCTGCCGGCCACGGCCCGTTCCGGCAAGAACGGCGCGACGCTCCTCGACCTGGAGGGCTCGGGGCCAATCGAGGTGCCCGGTGATGCATCCCTCCAGGACGGGCAGCCGGTCTCGGTAGGGGTCCGTCCGGAACACGTGTCCCTCGCCGAATCAGGGCTGATCGGGGGATCGGTTGAGATCGTCGAGCACCTGGGAGACGAAACGCTGGCCTATGTCATGCTCGCCCCAGGGCGGATGATCACCGTGCGAGTCGCTCCGGATGCGGACGTGGAGGTGGGCGATCGCGTGAGTCTTGCCGTGCGAACGGAGGCCATGTGCCTCTTCGGGGCGGACGGACGCGCACTGCGGGTGCCAAACCTGCGCCAGCCCCGGCCCCGCCAGGTCGCGCTGGCATGAACCCCGTGAAGACCTTACCTGCGTCAACGTCTACCTGGTCAGGTCGCGCTCGCTCAAACGCCTTGCGACCTTCGATGGACGCGACGAGAAAGAGATCCCTCGGGCGCAGCGCCGTCGAGGTGACCGCGCTCGGTTTCGGCGGCAACGTGCTGGGCAACCTCTATGCCGCGATCGCTGCCGACGTCGCACGCGAGACCGTCGAGGCAGCCTACGACACCGGCGTTCGCTATTTCGACACCGCGCCCTTGTACGGGCACGGCCTCTCCGAACGGCGAATCGGCGACGTGCTCCGCGACCTGCCGCGCGACTCCTTCGTGCTCTCCACCAAGGTCGGCCGGCTCCTGAGGCCCCACGGGCGCGTGCCGCCGCCCCGCCTCTCCTACGAGGAAGGTGGCATCTTCACGAACGAATTGCCGTTCCAGCCGACCTTCGACTTCTCTTACGATGCGACTCTGCGTTCCTTTGAGGATTCGCTCCAGCGGCTCGGCATGAACCGGATTGACGTCCTCCTCATCCACGATGCCGACGAGTGGTCGCAAGGGCCGCGCTACCGCGACGTGCTGCGCCTTGTGGAAACGGGAACCCTCAAAGCCCTGCAGCGGCTGAAGGACGAGGGCCTAATCGGGGCTTTCGGCGCCGGCGTCAACGAAGCCTTGGCCTGCGAGAACCTGATGGATATCGGGCCCTTCGACTGCTTCCTGCTCGCCGGGCGATACACCCTTCTGGAGCAGGGAGCGCTGGACGGGCTCCTGCCCCGGTGCGAGCGCGAGGGCGTCTCGATCATCCTGGGCGCCCCCTTCAATTCAGGGATCCTTGTCACAGGTGCGATCCCGGAGGCGCGCTACAACTACTTGCCAGCGCCCGAGGCACTGAAGGCCCATGTGGCGAAGATCGAGCGGGTCTGCGCCGCCCACGATGTGCCGCTCGCCGCGGCGGCCCTCCAGTTCACCCTTGCCCATCCGGCGGTGGCAACGGTGATCCCAGGCTCCAAGACCCCAGGGGAGGCTCGGCAGAACGCGGCCTGGATCAACCACCCGATACCTGCGGCGTTCTGGTCCGACCTTCGCGCGGAGAACCTGATAAGGGCTGACGCGCCGATCCCCTGAACAGCATGCCCCGGGTGACCCATCCGGCTCCAGGTTGTGGCGGCGACTCCAGCGGAGGCGGCACGGCAAACCGCCTCGTGCGGGACTGAACAGGACACCCCCGTGATCCAGCAGCATTCCGGCTACGACTTCATCATCGTTGGCGGCGGCTCCAGCGGATGCGTCGCCGCAAGCCGCCTCGTGCAGGAGCACGGTGCCCGCGTGCTCCTCATCGAGGCAGGGCCCACGAAGGGGCATCCCCTCCTCGCCATGCCGGCGGGCTATGCGAAGTTCCTGGGCCGCGACACCTATCTCACCATGCACCGGACGGCGCCCCAGCCGCAGCTCGACGGACGGGCGCCGGTCATTCCGCAAGCCAAGCTCCTTGGGGGCGGCAGCGCTGTGAACGCCATGGTCTACATGCGCGGCCGCCCGGCCGATTACGACGGCTGGAGCGCGATCGTCGGCGCCAATGCCGGCTGGAGCTACGCGGACCTGCTGCCCTATTTCAAGGCGCAAGAGACCAACGACACTTTCGGCGACGCCTATCACGGCATCGCCGGGCCGCTGCAGGTCTCGCACCTCGGCTTCCACTGTGAGGCGAGCCGGGCCTACGTGAAAGCCGTGCAGGCGCTGGGCTATCCGTTCAATCCGGATTTCAACGGTGCCTCGCAACGGGGCGTCGGGTTCATGCAGCACACCATCGACCGCCGCCGCTACCGGCGCTGCAGCGCGGTCGATGCCTTCATCCGCCCCCTCGGGAAGGATCCGCGCCTCACCGTCGTGACGGGCGCGACGGTCACGCGGCTTCTCTTCGAGGGCACCCGCGCGGCCGGGGTCGAATATGTCAAGCGCGGGCGGACCGAGACGGCGCACACGGACGGCGAGGTCCTGATGGCCGCCGGGACCTACGAGACCCCGAAAATCCTGATGCTGTCGGGCATCGGCCCTGCCGACCAGCTCGACCGGCACGGGATCGAGATCCGCGTCGATCTTCCGGGCGTCGGCGAGAACCTGCAAGACCACCACGAGGTCCCGGTCGTCGCGGCGACGAACGGCGCCTACGGCCATTTCGGCGAGGATCGCGGCTGGCCCATGCTCCGCAACGGGCTCGCCTATCTGCTCTTCCGCTCCGGCCGCGTCACTACGACAGGCATCGAGGCCTGCGCCTTCATCGATCCGGACCGGCGCAATGACGAGACGATCCAGCTCTATTGCGTGCCGACCGTCTATCTCGACCGGGACGTCACCGGGCTCGCCGCCACCCACGGCGTTACACTTAATGCCTGCCTCCTACGCCCGAAGGCCCGCGGCACGGTTCGCCTGCGCTCGGCGGACCCCTTGGTGCCGCCCCTCGTGGATTGCCGCTTCTTCGGCGATCCGGACGACCTGCACCTTTCCATCTCGGGTCTGCGCTTTGCGCGAGACGTCCTCGCGACGCGGCCCCTCTCGGACATGGTCGACAGCGAGATCTTTCCGGGACCGGAGGTGGCGAGCGACGCAGACCTCGCCGCCCATTGCCGGCGCACGGTGAAGACCAACTACCATCCCGTCGGCACCTGCCGGATGGGGCGCGACGACGATCCATTGGCGGTGCTCGACCAGCACTTGCGCGTGCGCGGCGTCGAGGGACTGCGGGTCATCGACTGCTCGCTCATGCCGACCATCGTCAGCGGCAACACGAACGCGCCCGCCCTGGCGATCGCGGCACGGGCCGTGGACGTGATCCTCCAGAGCACGCCGCGGGCACTGGCCGCGTAGGTCACAGTCGGCAACCGGATAGAACGTCGAACCCCCCGCTGTCGCTCTTGCTGCCTTGTCGGGTTCGTTCGCCGGTGCCTATGATGCCGGCAACGATCACGACCGGGCCTTGGAGCCTGAGACCGTGATCCGGAGGACCTCATGACCCGCGTCACTGACACCTTGCCGCATCCCACCCTTCTCGACGGTGGTCCGACCCGCCGCGGCTTTCTCGGCGGCGCCCTTGCGGCCGGAGCCCTCGGGGCAGGATGGCCTTTCGGCGGCGCCCTTGCGCAGGCGCAGAAGACCCTCGACTGGTGGGATCAATTCGCGCCGCTCGTGCCCCTGCATCAGAAGCTCTGGGACGAGTTCGCGGCGCAGAACCAGGGCGTGAAGGTTGCCTACACGCAGATGAACCCGGCCGATATGATGCAGGCGCTCCAGCTCGCCTTCCGCAGCAAGCGGGCGCCAGACATCCATTCCGTCATCTCCTCCGATCTCAGCGTCGTGAACCAGCTCGCTAAGGCCGGCTGGTTCGCACCACTAAGCGGGAGCTTCAAGACTGACACGCCCTTCCTGAAGGAGGCGCTGCTGGAGGGCGTCACGGTCTTCAACGGCAAGCCCCACAGCTTTCCGATCTTCAGCTTCCGCCAGCACGAGACGAGCCTGTGGTGGACGAAGCCCGCCATGGAGCAGGCCGGCTTCGACGCGGCCGTCGGGCCGCGGACCTGGGAGGAGGTCCAGAAGGCCGCCAAGGCTATGACCAAGGGCCGGACCTACGGCCTTATCCTGCCGCTGCAATTCACGAACCGCATGGCGAACCACGTTCAGGACCTCGCCCAGGTCGCCGGCGCCGCTGGGCGCTTCGACTGGAAGACCGGCGCCTATGCCTTCGGGACCGAGCCCTATGTGCGCGCCGTCGAATTCCTGCTCTCGTTCCAGAAAGACGGCAGCCTCAACCCCGCCTCCTCGTCCCTCGATGCTCGGCAGGGCCGCGCCCGCTGGGCAGCGGGCGAATCCGGCATGTTCTTCGACGGGCCCTGGAACAGCGGCGTCGTGAAGGGCAGCTTTGCGCAAGTGCTCGACGCCCTCGGAGCCGGCTCGATCCCAGTGCCCTCGCTCGACCGGCCGGCCTTCACCTACCACGCCCCGCCCTCAGGCGAGTTCTGGATTTCGAGCCAGTGCGAGGATCCGGAAACTGCGTCCAAGATCCTGCAGATGTTCACCAGCGACGCCTATTACGTTGGCCTCGCCGAGCGCATGGACCAGCCGCCCCTCGATCTCACCGCCGTCGACCGCGCCAACGTGCACCCGACCTACAAGACCGTGATCGAGGGCTTCAAGAAGGTGGTCCGGCTCTCGCCCGAACCCCTGATCAAGAATCCGAACGTCGCCCAAGTCTATGCCGAGATGAAGCCGGTCACCCCAGGCCTCGGCGAGATCGTGCAGGGCGTAATGGGTGGGGCGGTCTCCAACGTGCAGGCGACCCTGCAGCAATATTCCGACAAGCTCACCGCCGAGCGCGACCGCGCCCTCAAGGTCGTGAAGGACAAGGGCGTGCAGGTGAGCCTCGATGACTGGATCTTCCCGAACTGGCAGCCAGGTCAGGACTATACGACCGACCGCTACAAGGCGTAAGGGTCGCGCCCGGTGTTGGGAGAGAGCGGAGCGGTTGCGACCCCTCCTGCGAATTTTCACGGGCGGTCCGATGCGACGGCGCCGGAGACGAGCCTTGGCGGCCGTCTCTGGCGCGACCGCTGGATCTACATTTTCCTGCTCCCGACGCTCCTGCTCTATTCCGCTTATACGATCTGGCCGGTCCTCGCGACGATCAGCTATTCGTTCCTCGATTGGAACGGCTTCGACGCCGAGGGCGAGTTCATCGGGCTCGCGAACTACGCCGAACTCCTGAAAGACCCGCAATTCTGGAACGCCTTCGCGAACACTCTGATCTTCCTCGCCTTCGCGGTGCCCCTGCGGGTCGGCATTGCCCTTGTGCTTGCCGTCATCCTCAACAACCCGCGCCTGCCCTTCGCGCGGATCTTCCGGACTGCCCTCTTTCTGCCGGTGGTCACGACCGGCGCGATCGTGGGCGTCGTCATGCGCTTTGTGCTCGATCCCACGGGCGGCCCCATCAATGTCGCGCTGGTGGACTCGGGCCTCCTTGAACGCCCGGTCAACTTTCTGGGCCAGGCGAGCCTCGCGCTTTACAGCGCTGTTGCGATCTGGGTCTGGAAGTGGCTCGGCGTCACGATGATCTACTGGCTCGCAGCGCTTCAGACGATCCCGAAGGAGCTCTATGAGGCCGCGCGCATCGACGGGGCCGGTCGGGTGGCGCAGTTCCGCTACGTGACGCTGCCACTCCTCGTACCCTTCCTCCTCATCATCACCTTGATCACCGCGGTAGAGGCCACGAACGTGTTCGACCTCCTGCTGACGCTCACGGGTGGCGGACCGTTCTACGCCACTGAGGTCATCGACATCTTCATCTACCGGCAGGCCTTCGCGGCCAACATCCCGCGGCTCGGTTACGCCTCCGCCTCGGCCCTGTTCTTCGGCGCCTGCGTCCTCCTCCTCGTCGCCCTCCAGGTTGCCGTGCGTGCGCGATTTAAGCGCCCTGTGGATGACCGGTGATGGGCGCAATTGAGCGCGGCTCCTGGCGGCCCAGCATGCTCCCGAGCGTGCTCGCCCTCGCGCTGCTCTGCGCCTTCTGGGTCTATCCGTTTCTCTGGCTCGTCTCGGCCTCCCTCAAGGAGCCGCTGGAGATCTTCAGCAAGGGCCTCGACCTCGTCCCCGACGCGGCGCGGTGGGAGAACTACAGTCGCGCCTGGACGACGGCGGGCTTCGGCCAGTACATGGTCAACACAGTGCTGGTCACGATCGGCACCGTGCTCCTCGTGGTGTTCCATTGCGCGCTGTCGGGCTACGTCCTCGGGCGTTTCGACTTCCTCGGCCGTAAGGCCGTTATCGCGGTGCTCGGCGCGACCTTCTTCGTGCCTGCCGGCATGACGATCATCCCCATCGTCGACCTCACCCAGCACCTCGATCTCCTCGGCAGCCGCTGGGGCATCGTCCTGGCGCTCGCCGGCAGCGGGCAGGCCGCGGGAATCCTGCTCTACGCTGGCTATTTCCGCCGCATCCCGAAGGAGCTTGAGGAAGCGGCCACCATCGACGGCGCCGGCTTCTTCACGATCTTCTTCAAGGTTATGCTGCCGCTGGCAGGACCCGTCACCGCGACGGTCGCCGTGCTGACCTTCCTGTTCGCCTGGAACAGCTTCCTCATTCCACTCGTCTTCACCTTCGGGGCGCCCGACCTGCGCACGCTCGCGGTCGGCATGCTCGCCTTCGTGGGCACCAACGAGACCGACTGGCCCGGCATGGCCGCCGCCGCCACCCTCTCGCTCCTGCCAGTCATCGCCCTGTTCTTCTTCGCGCAGCGCTACCTCGTCGAGGGTTTCGCCGGCGCGGTGAAATCCTGAAAGCCGTCGAGACCTCATGACGCGACCAAATATCCTCTGGATCTGCACCGATCAGCAACGCTGGGACACCCTCGGGTGCTACGGCAATGCCTTCGTGCGCACGCCGCACCTGGACCGACTGGCGTCCCGCGGCGTCCTATTCGAGCGTGCCTTCTGCCAGAGCCCGGTCTGCACCCCGAGCCGCGCCAGCATCCTCACGGGGCGCTATCCGCGCACCACCCGGGCGCGCCAGAACGGGCAGGACATCCCCGAGGACGAGGTCCTCGTTACCAAGCTCCTGGCAGACGCGGGCTATATCTGCGGCCTCTCCGGCAAATTGCACCTCTCCGCCTGCCATCCGAGCGTGACGCCCGGCATGGAGCGGCGCATCGACGACGGTTACGCCGAGTTCCACTGGTCGCACCATCCCGCAATCGCCTATTCCGAGGAGAAGACGAGCCACAACTGGCCGACTAACGAATATAATTTATGGCTCCTGGAGCAGGGCGCGGCCTACGATCCGCAGCCGTTCCGCGGCTCGGCCCACGTTGAAGTGGGGCCGCAGACCGAGCACCACCACACCACCTGGTGCGCCCGCAAGGCCGTGACCTTCATTGAAGCGAACGAGGGCGGACGCCGTCCCTGGCTGTTCTCGGTCAACTTCTACGATCCCCACCACCCGTTCGATCCGCCGCTCGCATACCTGGAGCCCTATCTCGACCGCCTGAGCGAGATTCCTCTGCCGTCCTACGTGCCCGGCGAACTCGATGGAAAGCCTGTCTACCAGTTGATCGACCACCGCAAGGCCTATGGCGGTAAGGCGGGCTACCCCTATGACCAGATGAGCGACGACGACCACCGGCTCGTGATCGCCTCATACTGGGCCATGTGCAACCTGATCGACGATCAGGTTGGCCGCATGATCGACGCCCTGGAGCGCACCGGGCAGATTGACAACACCCTCGTGGTCTTCATGTCGGACCACGGCGAGATGCTGGGCGATCACGGCATCTATCTCAAAGGCCCCTATTTCTACGAGCCTGCGATCCACGTGCCGCTCATCGTCGCCGTGCCGAATGTGGCGCCGCCGCAGGCAAAGCGCGTCGAGGCCCTGACCGAATTAACGGATGTGGCCGCGACCTTCCTGGAGGCGGCGGGGGTGAAACCCTATCCGGGCATGCAGGGCCGCTCGTTCTGGCCGCTGCTGACGGGCCGCGAGGCGCCGCCCGATCCGCGCGGTCCCAGGACCGATGTCTATTGCGAGTACTACAACGCCATGCCCTGGCACCGGGACCCGACCCCGCACGCCACCATGGTGCGCACCGACCGGCACAAGCTCGTGGCCTTCCACGGGGAAGCCCTGGGCGAGCTCTATGACCTCGAAGCGGATCCCTCGGAGACCACCAACCTGTGGACCAGCGCGCCGCACGCCCCTTTTAAGATGGAGCTCCTGCAGCGCCTATGCGACCGCATGGCCTGGACCGTCGATCCCCTGCCGCTGCGCCGAGCACCCTGGTGAGGGCATGTGCATCAGCTTCAACGATCCCGATCGTCGGGAGCGAAGGGGCGAGTTCAGGTCTGTAGCGGAGCATGCAATCAGCTGCCTCTGCCTTCTTTGCCGACCGTACGGTTGGCTGGCGTGGGAGCTGCAACACACTGACCAGCCGCTTCAGCCGGAGAGCAGCGGACTGACTTCGGGTGAAGCGCGCCCTGTCTCCTGCACAACGGCGGGCTGCACGCATTGTCCGCGAATGGGAGCGGTATTGCGCACGCAGAACGGCTGAGATGGACGCAAAGCAGTCATCGGCAGCGCATTGGCCCAGGTCCGCTCCTGGCAGGCTCACGAAGGAGGTGAGAACTCGGTCTGCTCCAGCAGGGTGAGCCGCAGTGAGTCAATGATTGGGACCGCTGTGTTCAGGGGCAGATGCCTGTCTGCTGACCAGCACCGGTCCATCGGCGCCCTGATGGGATCATCTGGCCGCCACCCTCAGTGACGGATCTCAGATGGAGCGTCACCTGGAAGATCTCGTGATCCTCTCCCAGGCGACACCCCTGCTAACTGTCAGCCCCGCGAGCACCTTCCCTGGTTTGGTCGTGGTGCCGCAAGGCCCGTGCGGCTTAGGACATTCGTTCCTCTAACCGCACGGGACGCTCTGTGATTGAGCCTAGAAGGGAATATCCTCTTCTGGCAGGACATACCGGGGCTGCGCCGGTCGATAATGACGGTAAGCATACCGGTTTTGCGGCTCATTCAAGTGTTCCTCCGCTATGCTTAGCATATGCGCTATACAGACGTAGATCTCACGAGAGGCATCCATGTCGATGCGATCAAGCCCTCGGGTCAGGCTCTGGGCGTGAAGTGTGACGTTCTTGGTGAATGTGTCGTCGTGCTGAGACGTGCGGCTGAGATCAACCAACGCTCTCGCAACTTTGGCAGTGACCTTCAGGTCCTCAGCCGTGATTCTCTCGCCAAGTACGGTCGCCTTCAGGACATCACTCACCCAGTCACCGGGAGCACGGCGTTGATTCTCATTGATCTTGTGTGCTGTATGGAGGCCTGTTCGATGATCGTCCGGCAGCGAGCGATAGACTTCGACGATTTCCTGCCAGGTGATCTCATTGGACTTCTGCAACATAGCTCACTCCTTGATTATCAGGTTGGGTTGCTAGTGCTCACAGGAGATGGGTTTCAGTGCCCAGCGCCTGCGGTTTGCGCTGCACGTGCTCTTCACGCGCAGCCTTCCAAGCCGGCCGCAGCCGGTCGTGGATCGAGGAGTTCCTGCTCAGGCAGGAACAAAAAATGGGGCGCTGGAAGAGGTCACGCTGCAGCCGACCTCGTCTCGGGGTTCGTCCGCACCAGCCCTTGAGGATCGGCCATAACCACGGGCAAGGCGAAGGCGAGGTGCCAGGCCGGCACGCTCTCCCGAGACATGCGGCATGGCGTGAACCGCTGCTCGGCCCCTCGTCGGAGCCGGATCAGGGCTGCATCCGCTGAGATCGACAGGATGCAATCACCGGGGCGGAGCAGAAAGCTGAGGCCCATCCCGTCATAGCGAGCAGCCGGCGCGCGGGGGTGCAGTCCGAAGAGCGCCTCGACACTCCAGCCGAGATCCGCTGCCACTGATGCGGCAGTCTCAATCAGCTGTTCTGCCCAGAGGACACCGTAGCTCCAGCGCCGGTAGGTGAACCCTGGAGGGACCGGCATCGCAGCCAGTTGCTGCACTCCTGCGCGCCAGCCCACCGGGAGCGAACTCCCCAGCATGCTCGTCGCTTGCGTGGGAGAGGAGAATACACGCGCGGCAAGAACGGGGGTGCGCAGGTGTGTGTTTTGCGACTTTTGCGTCTGCTCGCCAGCGCTTGGAGTGGCTCCACCGGACGCAAACGGCGCAAACGACCGTGATCCCAACCCCCGTTCTTCCGCCACGGGTATTTTCCCTATCAGTTCGGCGAGGGCATCACGCTGCTCCCGAATGGACAGACGGAGCGTTTCATCCAGGAGACCGGGTGGAGCATCGACTCGCACCCGCCCCTCGGGGGTCAGCGTGACGACCGCGCCGCCCGTCCGCAGTTGCACAAGGAGATCCGAGGCACCCATCAGAACACCTCCACTTCTCTTGCTTGGGGCTTTTGGAGAACCCAGAGCCTGCCGTCGTTCTTCTTGCGCTCCAGGCGGATGCCCACACGCTCGAGTGGCGGCTGCAGGCGCTTGAGGGCAACGGACAGAGCACGCGGGCCCTTGGGCAACAGGATCCTCTCTCCCTCGTCTGCCAGCCCGCGCAGTTCTTTGAGCAGCTGCGTTGCCGTCCCGCGGAAAGTCCAGTCCGCCTCCAGCAGCTTCATCAGGTTGGAGGCCACCACATCGTCATCGATGAGCATGCGGTCGCCGAGGCCGCGGTTCTCAACCAGCGCCCTTGAAACCTCATCCGCCTGGAGTTCCAGTGCCTCGGCCGCTGCACGGACCCAACGCTCAAAGTCCACAAGCCGCATGCCAGGGGACGCGGTCTCGCTCTTGTGCCCCTTCAGAGAAGCCGCAACGGCGCTGTACAGGGCGCCGAGGATCGCGGGCCAGTTCTCCTCGAACGCAGCTTCGAGTTCGACTTCGGCGGTGTATCCCTTGCGCTTCGGCAGATCGACGAAGATGGCTCGATCGGCGAGGTCTGGCATGCGCACCAGATCGGCGATGCCGTTGACGATGACAGGCCGTCGCACCTCGACGATGATCTCGTCACTATCGCTGTAGAGCCGGCGTTTCGAGAACCCTGCTCCCGTGGCTAGGCGGCAGAGAGCATCGGAGAGGTCGCCGTCGATGTTGCTCAGATTGTCGAAGGCAAGAAGGGCCCCGTTGGCCGAGGCGATGATCAGATCGTCTTCCGAGCGAGGTCTTTGGCGGGCCGGTGCTTGGTTGGGGTCCACCAGGCTGCGAATGCGCCGGGTCAGGGTCGTCTTGCCGCTGCCTTGTCCGCCCGACAGCGCCAGGATCGGAAAGCTGCCGCGCGGCATAAACACAGCCACGAGGAAGGATACAAGAAGGACCCTTGCGTCGTTTGCGTCCGTTCCGTCCGGCAGGAGATTGTAGAGCGCCTTTAGTCCGTGTGGCGCTGACATGGGCCGGGGCAGGGGCAAGAGGCCAGAGGGGCGAATGAAGCGCACGGGTACGTCCTGCACCACCTGCCACCTCTCCTCGCTGATCTCCACGGCTTCCCAGGTGTCATCACCCAAGTCGATGTAGACCCTACCGTTGGCATGGCCGATGCGCACAAAGACGGGGTGAACTCCTCCCTGCAGCGCCTTCGCCTCAACGGCTCCGATGGTGTCCTGAAGAGCCTGACCGCCAGGGATGGAGGTCAGGCCTTCCCCATCCGAGAAGTGGTTGATCCAGCGCCGGATGAGCCAGCTGCGGAAATCCCCCGACCGCACGCGGAAGGTCTTGCGCACGTCAGCCTCGAGGATCGTGGCATATGCTGTTCCGGCTGGGTCACGCCACAGGTCGGCCTTGGCGGCCGTGACGAGCTCCAGGAGCATGTCGCGCTGGGCGGGATGGTGTTCGATCTCGGGCTCACCTTTGAGGCGCCGGACAAGCCCATCGAGCACGCCAACGGTGACCTTCCACTGCCTTGCCGCTTCTTTGCGCTTGAGGGCGTAGTCACCGGGCTTCAGTTGCGCCAGTTCCTGCAGGGCGACCGCGAAGGCAGGATCGGACGTGAACTCTGACACGTCTTCGTCTTGCGCCGCCCGCAACTGGTCCGCGGGGGAGGGAGCCCACGGAGCGATCAGTGATAGGACACGGGCGCGTAGATCGGAGGGCCTCCACCCCTCGTCTAGCGCGTCGACCACGTCCCAGCCCTTCTTCGGTTCGCGAGCCCCACCCTGCTGGTCGGTGCTGGCGAGAGCCGCAACATCCACGACCTGTACGCTGTTGGCGAAGGCGGAGAGGATCTCGGCCACCTTCTCCGCGTAGGCCTGGCCGGCCTCATCGAGGTCTGGCCAGATCAGTACATCGCGGCCGGCCAGAAGGCTCCAGTCGGCATGTGCAGCCGAAGCAGCCCCTCCAGGGGAGGTCACCACGACAGAGGAGGGGAACACCTCCTGCGCGGCGTCGGCGCACTTCTCGCCTTCGACGATCACCACATCGAGAGACGGGTCCGCAGCGAGATCGGCGAGCCGATAGAGAGGCTGCAGGCCAGGGACAGCCTTGAACTGCCACTTCAGGGTTCCGTCAGGCTCTCGCCAAAGGCTGCAGGGCAGGACCTGCTTGCGCTGATCTGGAGGATCGAAGCGAACGCGGTAGTGATGAACCGCGCCCGCAATGTCGGTGTAGGTCCAGCACTGGGTCGGGCGGCCGAACTTCCAGTGCTCGAATGTTGCCTCAGGAGCATCGGCCGGCACCGGGACCACAGGCACCACCACGTCAGCATCACCTTCGCTGAGAGCGGTGGTGCTCGGGTGGTTCGCGACCGCATTCAGTTGTCTGGGGCAGGGGGGCTCACCAGGG